>Ga0114931_10008828_pt1 | contig 12150 bp, 12 predicted proteins | sample 2SBtaG_FD_89579 | JGI IMG/M metagenome (GOLD analysis project Ga0114931, IMG submission 89579) | Deep subsurface microbial communities from Kolumbo volcano to uncover new lineages of life (NeLLi) - 2SBTROV14_V59a metaG | ecosystem: Environmental > Aquatic > Marine > Volcanic | place: Kolumbo...
ATCGTCCTCGATTTCATAGATGATCCGCCAATCGCCAACGCGCAACCGATAGCCCGGACGCTCCTGCAATCTGGTTACGTTGTTGTTCGGGCGATACGGGTCCGACGCAAGTTCATCGAGTTTGCCGCGAATCCGGTTGGCCACATTACGCGGCATCTTGCGCAGCGCTCTGTCAGCTTGCTTCGTGAAGACGATGCGATACATGGCCCCATGTTAGCATATTGAAAACATGAGTGCAAACCAAACCGCTAACAGTAGGCGCAGCTTGCAGTTGCACGATCTCCAGGATGCAAGATCGGCTTCCGAAGAGAAGCTGCAAGCGCGCATCTACAGGAGAGCCCCACGCCACATCAACCCCGCGATCATACCCGCGGTTGCCAAATGATTCCGGCCGCGATATAGTTACAGACGTATCCTTTCTATTCCACCCAACCATAGACAGAAACAAAGGCAATGACCCGTCCCCTGACCTTGCCACAGAACCGCTACAAAGATCACGCTTATCCGCCAGTTCAGGATGGGCGATCATGCATTCACCACGCCATTACTGCCAACATTGAAGACGCCTCTGTCACACGCTGGCGGACGCCGCCCCTGGGCCATCATCGCACTGCTGCGCCTTGATTTCATCAATTTCAGAAATTCGTTTCGACGTGTTGCAGCACTCGCAACACGTTGCCTCCATGCTGTGAATATCGTTCAAATCTATTCACAGTATGGAGGTGCAAAATGGCATTCTGGCACAAAAAAGAGGTGGATTTCGAGAAGGCGTACCGGATCATTGAAGACGAAGAAGGCGTGTTCGCACGCGAGTTGGCACGAGAGATGGGAGTCTCCCCTTCCACGATAACCCGATCATTGCCCAGTATGGAAGAGGCGGGTTATCTGCTGGCGGAAGACGATGAAGGGAAACTTTGGCCGTTCAAACGGAAAAAGTAGATGAATTTTCGTGGGTGTTGCGGGATTTGACAACAGCTTGTGGTAAGCTAAGTGCAGCCCGCAACACCGTCTTTTCAAATCGGCAGCAAGGAAACGAGTATGAGTCACGGAGAAAGCAGAGCAGATCGACTGCGCGAAATGGAACGTCTGTACTTCCAACGCGCCTATAGCGACATCGAACTGGCTAAACGCCTGGGCGTCGACCGCACCACCATCTACCGGGATCGTGTGGCGCTGGAAAAAAATTTACCCATAAAGAAAGACGAAAATGGTCGTTATCACGTCGATCGCACGCGATATCTTTCCCATATCCGCGTCAATTTATCCGAAGCCCTGAGTCTCTATCTCGCGGCCAGGCGCATGTCGCAGCAGACACGCTATGCACAAAAGCCGATCGCTTCGGGATTGGAAAAACTGGCGCTCTCACTGCGTCAGCCAATGACCGATCGCCTGGTCAAAGCAGCGGACCGAATTCTGGCCCAAGAGGCCAACCCCCGGCGCGCCCAAATTTTCGAGACAGTGGCACGCGCTTGGATCGAAGGATTGATGTTACGGATCACCTATCGAGCGCTGGGGAAGGAGCAAACGACTCGGCACTTGTTCAGCCCCTATCTCCTCGAACCATCGCCCTGGAGCGATGGCATCTATCTCATCGGATACAGTGATCTGACGCGCCGGGTGATCACCCTGAAACTGGATCGCGTTGAACGGGCGTCGCTGAGTGGGCCTTTCACAGTGCCTGAAGATTTCGACGATGAACTGCTGCTTCAGCATGCATGGGGAATATGGCGAGGGGAAGGTGAGCCTGAACAGATCGTGCTGCACTTTCACGGCAAGATCGCAATTCGTCGACTGAAGGAGAGTATCTGGCACCCGTTGGAAACAGTCGAGGACAAGGCGGACGGGAGTTGCGTTTGGTCAGCGCCGATTGCGGATTGGCGGGAGATGCTGCCATGGATTCGCGGGTGGGGCGCGGATGTGGAGGTGTTGGAGCCGGTGGGGTTACGGGAACGGATGCGCAAAACCGCCTCCCGACTTGGCAAACAATATCAAATCATGCAGGAAACGGCCCGCCTGCCATATCTCATTCCGTATGCAAAAACCAAGCGGGATAATCCTGAGGAAGTGCATCTCCTGCTATATCACCTTATTGACGTTGGCAACGTAGCCCAAACAATGTGGCAAAAAATTTTCACCGACGGTATCCGCAACCGATTGGCCCAAATACTTGGCCTGAATGTGGCGGACTGTGGCCGTTTCCTGGCCTTTCTCGCCGCGTTGCATGATCTGGGCAAAGCGGGACCAACCTACCAAAAAAAGTATGCACCAGCATGGCTGAAAGAAGAGTTGAACGCCGTCGGATTGGTATTAGGGGATAGTCGCTACTCCGCCAAGACCCGTGAGGCTCCCCATGGAACCGTGACGACCTGGGCCTTGAGAACACTGTTACCGGAAATGATGGAATTGGCCAAATCCTTCGCCAACAAAATCGCTGTAGCTCTGGGCGGACATCATGGGATATGGCCGCAGCCAGAAAATACAAAGCACATCGATGACAGCATCCATGAACAGTGGGATCAAGTACGCAGGGATCTAGTCTGGGAGTTAATAGCGGCCTTCTCTCCGCCGAAGGACGTGCGCCAGCCAGCGTCAACAACGGAAATGAACGCTTTTCTGACAATTCTATCCGGTCTCACATCAGTGGCCGATTGGATCGGTTCCCGGAACGACGAATGCTTTGGCTATGTAGGACGGCCTATGGCGACGCGGCGCTACGCGAAGCAATCAGCAGCCAATGCTCTGGTCGGCTTGGACGATTTAGGCTGGACGGGCTGGCAACCAACCGGTGAGCAGAGCGCTTTTGCAGAAACTTTTGCCTATCTCAATTTTAAGGCTCCCCGTCCAGTTCAATCGACGGTTATCGATCTTGCTATCGACTTGGCGCCGCCAACCATGCTCATTCTGGAAGCGCCCACCGGGATTGGCAAAACAGAAATCGCCCTTTACATCGCTGAACAGTGGCTGCAACAGCAACGCGGTCGGGGACTATACATCGCCATGCCGACGATGGCGACCAGCAACCAGATGTACGGTCGCGTCGGGAAATTTCTGCACGAACGGTATGCCAATATGCCCATCAACTATCACCTGGTGCATGGACAAGCCGCCTGGGAGGACGATCTCAAGGCGAAGATCGAATTGCAAGACGTCGGTGAGGATGAGCAGGCGCATATCTCAGCGGAAAGTTGGTTCAATCCGCGTAAACGAACATTGCTGGCCCCTTTTGGCGTCGGCACGGTCGATCAGGCGCTGATGAGCATTCTACAGACCAAGCACTTCTTTGTACGGCTTTTCGGCCTCAGCCACAAAGTCGTTATTTTCGATGAAGTTCATGCCTACGACACCTATATGAACACGCTCTTTCATTGTCTGTTGACGTGGCTCAACGCCATCGGCGCCTCGATCATCATTCTCTCAGCTACGCTGCCAGCCAAGACGCGTCGCGAACTGGTCGAAGCATATACAAGCCAAGCTTTACCAGATACCGAAACAGCGTATCCAGCACTCACGATCGCCAATGCAGAACGGCAAGAGACCATCTCGCTGCCCAAACCACAAAGCTATTTCCTGGCGTTGGATTGGAGCGTCGGGCGGGAGCCGGCAGAAATCGCCGAATTCCTGCGCACTGAGTTGGCCAAGGGGGGATGTGCAGCAGTGATCTGCAACACCGTGGGCCGTGCACAGGCGGTCTACAGCTTGCTAGAGGCGAAGCGACGAAGTGGAGATCTGGATATTGACGGTGAAAATCTTCTACTTTTCCACAGTCGCTTTCCACCTGTTTGGCGTAAAGAGATCGAGCAGCAGGTGTTGAAGAAGTTCGGCAAGGGTGGAACCCGTCCACACAAAGCCATCGTAGTCGCCACGCAAGTGATCGAACAAAGTCTGGATATCGACTTCGACTTGATGATCAGCGACTTGGCTCCGGTAGACTTGATATTGCAACGAGCCGGACGTCTGCACCGGCATAGCGGTAATGAACGGTATGGGCTACCCAGGCGATTGGTGATCGCCGGTCCGAAATTGGACAAAAATGGCCTCCCCCAATTCGTAGAGGACAGATTTTACGGGCGATATATCCTGACTCGTTCCTACTTCACGTTGCGCAGCGAATCGAAGATTGTCATTCCGGAAGACACCAGCAGGCTGATTGAAAGCGTCTACGACAATAACATGCACCTCGTTTTGCCGGAGGATATTGACCGCTCACGGTTGCAGCGGATGCTGGGGGAGATGAAGGCAACAGAGCGCAAGGCGCAAGCCAAGGCTGGCCAGGCCTTGATACTTAAGCCTGACAACCGTCGTTTACTTAAGCAGGAGATCCTCGGATTGGAAGAGGACAATCCCGAAACACATAATACATTCCGTGCACAGACCCGTGATATTGATTTCAGCATCACAGTCGTTTGCCTACATCGGGATACGAACGAGCTCTACATTTATGGTAAGAATGGCGAGCATCTTCCAATCGATCTGAATTCCACGCCGCGCCCGAATATGGTCAAAATGCTGTTGCAAAACGCGCTATCGATACAGCATCGCGGCATTGGCAAGTATTTTGTCGAGCAAAACCCACCTCAAAGCTGGAGGAAGAGTGCGGCATTGCGTTATTGTCGGTACACTATTTTCGAAAATGGCATTTGTGAGTTACCCAATTACACCCTGCGTTTAAGCCGAGAATTAGGTCTTGAAATGATCGAAAGGGAAACGATATGACGCCAATATTTTCATTCAACCTAGTGGATGAACCGTGGATTCCCTGTGTGAACAAAGACGGGGGCGCCATTGAACTCAATCTGCGTGAAGTCTTCGCCCAGGCTCACCAACTCAAAACCATCGCGGGAGATTCCCCACCAGTAACGGCTTCGCTACATCGTTTTCTGCTGGCGATCTTACACCGGGTGTTTGGTCCAAAGGATGAGGATGAATGGGTGGCATTGTGGGAGAGTCGCCAGTGGGATATGCTCCCGCTGAACGACTATCTGGACAGATGGCGCCACCGGTTTGATCTGTTTGACGAAAAACACCCATTCTATCAGGCGGATGATCCACGAGTAAGGATCAAGTCCACGATCAGCCTACGCCATGAAATCGCCTCCGGTAACAATGCAACACTGTTCGATCATCACACAGAAACCAACGGAGAGACATTGACGCCTGCACAAGCTGCTCGTGTACTGATTACAGCTCAATCCTATGGATTGGCTGGACTGAGTGGCATCAAACAAAAATTCACCGACGGCGCATGTGCAGGCGGCATCCTCTTTCTGGTGACGGGCGATACGCTCAAGCAGACCCTGCTGCTCAACATGATCAAATATCCGCCGGACAACGATCTGTTCTATGTGCATACAGATCGCGACGCCCCTGCTTGGGAAATGGCTGATCCATTCGTACCTGAACGTACGAACCCATTAGGCTATCTTGACTATCTGACCTGGCAAAATCGGCGGATACGTTTTCCCCCTGAACAGACAGACGACGGCGTCGTTGTTAGGGAAATGACGATGGGACCGGCGTTACGCCTTGAACCGACCTTGCTCGATCCAATGAAAAACTACCGAGTTGACAAGAAATTGGGACACATTGCCATCAGCTTCCGTGAAAACCGGGTGTTCTGGCGTGATTTCGCATCCCTATTTGCTCTTCATCCAGACATGGAGGGCAAGGCACGTCCGCCGGCGACATTTCGATGGTTGAGTTCGCTGATTGATGAGATGGGTACGCCCAATAAGGAGGAAACTTATCGCACGTTGGCATTAGGCATGTCCAAAAAACAGGCCAAGGTCTTTTTCTATCGGCAGGCACAATTGCCAATGCCTTTGACCTATCTTACCAATCAACACCTTGTCACCGCCTTGGACACAGTTCTGTCCTATACAGGTACAATTGCCTTTGATCTGACGCAATCCGTTCGCCTTATGGGAATGTATGAACAACTATCTGAGGTTGAAGAGAATGGCTGGCAGAAACAGTGGCAATCCCTAAACATCAATGCCAAAAACGCCATCAATAACTGGCTCACCCACACTGGCGTGGAACATAATTATTGGGCCAGTCTGGACATTCCTTTCCAGGCCTTCATCGTTGATTTAGCCCACGATGAAGAGCGGGCCCTGACAGGCTGGTATGGTCAAATTCGCAAGTCGGCATTGGATGCCTTCGATGTGGCCGCTGACTCTGTTGGCAATGATGGCCGTTCATTCAAGGCTGTTGTGCGTGGTCATAATTATCTTACCTATCGCCTCAATGAAGTCTTGCCAGATAGAGAGCAGACCATATGAATGAAGACAAGGAACGAGTCTCGTATATTCGATATAGCTTCAGTGTTGAAGACATAATCCAGGCCATAACCCCTAGCACGCATAAAGCAGAAGAGAGCGTTGATAAATATGCTAGGTTATGCGAAGAGGCATTATATCGTACATACCCTAACGCAGAGATCGACATCGTACGCGTTGATAGAGATTCTCGAGCAGGTTGAGCGCGCTTTCACCGTCCCATACGAATACGAGCCGGGAAGCGCAAAAACGGCGGTCCACATCTCATGTATGATTGTCGCCATTAGCGGCGAATTTACGGACGATGCTCTTGCAACGATTCAAGCAAGTATTCCGCGATACCAATTCCCAATAGGCGCTGTCTATTTTTGGGATAAATCTATAATTCGATCCTTAATTTCCGATCACTGGGGAAGGAGTAACGCATGACAACGCGAGAGCACGTGTTTATTTCTTATCTTGAGAGTTTGACCGAAGATCGGGCGGCCCTAGCCGCTCTACGGAGAGGGCTTGGCCAACCACCCGGGACTGTCCCGGATACGTTTCGCTACGTCATTCCAATGATGCCCGACGACGCCTATCCAGGTAGTTGGAAGGAGGCGACATATTATCTTATCTCCTCGTTATTTGCATTGCATCCAGAAAGTGTGAGCGACGGCAACCTGGGCGATCACTTTGCCGCCACTCTTGATCCCCAATCTGATAACCAGGACGCCGTTGAGCGCCGCTTCACCGCGTTGCTAACTGCGGACCCTGCAGATCTGCACATCTATCTACGCCAGGGAATCAACTTTCTGAAATCGAAAGAAATCCCGGTGAATTGGCATCAACTGATGGCAGATACGTTACGAATGGAACGCCCCCAGAGCGTGCTATGGGTGCGAAAACGTTGGGCCAATGCCTTCTGGCGCTATAACGTTTCTACTTCCGCTGAGTCTGCAACCAACCAATCAACCAACTGAATTCGACAGGAGAATCAACATGTTTATCGAACTACACCTGATCCAGAACTTCTCGCCCGCCAACCTGAACCGGGACGACACCAACAATCCTAAAGACTGCGAGTTTGGCGGTCACCGCCGCGCCCGCATCTCTTCTCAGGCGCTCAAACGAGCTATCCGTCGGGAGCCGATATTTGCTAAAGTTACTCAAGCTAAAAACGGAGAACGTAGCAAGCGAATGACATTGCGATTGGTGGAACAACTTGTGACGGCAGGAAAGTCGCAGGAGGATGCCCAGATAATTGCTAATGCTGCAGTCGCCGCTTACTACAGCAAGAAAGAAAAGATGGACAAGAAGAAGCCGGAGCGGACGCTCTATTTAGTATATTTCAGCCAAGCAGAGATAGCCAATTTGGCTCGAACACTCCTGGAGCATTGGGATGAAGCCCTGCAAGCCGCTCAAAATGGTGACTCCCTAGCCAAGTTAGTGAAGCAGATTATCAACGATACCAAAGAGCGTACCAGTGCGCCTGACATTGCTCTCTTTGGCCGTATGCTGGCAGATAAGACAGAACTTAACATCGATGCCGCCTGTCAGGTCGCCCATGCCATCTCAACCCATCGCGTCAACATGGAGATGGATTTCTACACTGCGGTCGATGATCTTCAAGACCCGGCAGATGAGGAAGGAGCGGGCGCTGGAATGATGGGATTCACCAATTTCAATTCCTCTTGCTTTTATCGCTACATGCGCGTCGATTGGCGGCAATTGGTGGAAAATCTCGGTGGAGACATTGGCCTTGCCCAACGCACGGTCGAAGGCTTCCTGCGCGCCGCCATCGACGCCATCCCCACCGGGAAACAGAACAGCTTCGCCGCCCAGAATCCCACCAGTCTGGCCGTAGCGCTGGTGCGTGAAGACGGCAAAAGTTGGAATCTGGCCCGCCTTCGAGGAGCCGGTGTACGCCCGTCGCGACACTGGCCTCATTCGGCCGTCTATTGAAGCGCTTGACAGCTACTGGGCCGATCTGGTCCGACGGCGCGATGACGCCGAATTCAAGGCCATCTCCGTCTACACCGACACCGGCCGGCATGAACAGGCGCTGGACGCACTGGCCGATTACACGCAACCAACGCTATCCGCCTGGATCACGGCCATCAATGACGCCCTGCCGAAGGAGTAGCCCATGCCTACGCTTCTATTACAATGCGTCGCCCCTCTGCAAGCATGGGATACGCAGAGCAATTTCGGAGTCAGAACCACCGGACGTGAGCCGTCAAAGAGTGGAATTATCGGCCTTCTCTGTGCAGCGCTGGGCCGGCCACGAACAGAACCTGTCGATGATCTAGCAAGACTATGCATGGGGGTGCGCGTCGATCAGGAAGGCCACATTCTGCGGGACTGGCATACAGCCGGCAAGGATGGCTATCTAAAAGCCAGCGGCTCCATCGAACGCAAGAATCTGATCACATCGACCCGTTACTATCTTACCGATGCAGCCTTCCTTGTGGGACTGGAGTGCGGTGACCGCACATTCCTGCAACAACTGTATGATGCACTTAACAATCCGCGCTGGATGCTTTTCCTGGGTCGCAAGTCCTGTCCGCCTGCCGCGCCTCCGTTTCTCCCGGACGGCCTGCAAGAGGCCGATCTTGTTTCAACGTTGAGACAATATCCCTGGTTGAGCCACAACCGCAAACGGTATGATCGCCTGAAGAAACAAAATCCCCGTGGACTACGGCTGGTGATCGAAAATCCAGATTCTGGTGTTCAAGTGTACAATGACCATCCTATTTCATTCGAGAAAGGGAAACGGCGTTTCGCTCCTCGACGGGTAACGACTTCCTGGATCGAATGGCCGTCATTTTTATCGGAGGAGGGGACATAATGTATCTCTCGAAACTCGCCCTCAACCCACGCAATCGCCAGGTTCAACGGGAACTGGCCAACCCATACCAACTTCATCGCACGCTGATGAAGGGCTTTCCGGAATCGTTGCCGGCGGACGAACGGGTGTTGCATCGTCTGGATGTCGATCCGCGCAGCGGGGAGGTCACCGTGCTGGTCCAGTCCCTGTATGAACCGAACTGGCAACCGCTGGTGAAGGCTGGCAACGGTCACTATCTACGCACGCCACCGCCACCGCCGAAAAAATTCGATCCAATGCTCAAAGCCGGACGCAGGCTGCGTTTTCGGCTGCGCGCGAACCCGACGGTCAAGACGCGTAGCGAACGCAACCCATCAAAGAAAACGCGCGTCCCACTCAAAAAGGAAGAGCAACAGACTGAGTGGCTCGACCGCAAGGCCGCCCAACATGGATTTCGGGTCGTGCAAGTTCAGGTGGCCAAACTAGGTGACCAAACTGGCCGGATCAAGCGCGAAGAAGAGAGCCACACCCTGCACATCTACACCGTCCAGTTCGATGGCATTCTTCAGGTTACCGATCCGGAACGCTTCAATCATGCGTTACGCCACGGCATCGGCCCGGCTAAGAGCTTTGGCTGTGGGTTGCTTTCCCTGGCGCGGGAATAAGGCAATATTGTTTTTTGCAGAACTACGGACAGGAGTCTCGCCATGCGCATACGCGATCTGCATATCCTACCCAAGCTCCGGGATGGCCTCAGCTATCTCTATCTGGAGCATGGCAAGATCGAACGCAAGTACAAGGCGGTCGAGTTCATCGACAAGGAGGGGCGCGTCATGATCCCGGCTTCCTCGCTGGCGCTGCTGATGCTCGTCCCTGGCACATCCATCACCCATGAAGCCATCAAAACGTTGGCCGACAACGGTTGCCTGGTCAACTGGTGCGGGGAAGAGGGGGTGCGGTTCTACGCCCAGGGCCTTGGGGAGACGCGCAAGAGCTTCAAACTGATCCGCCAGGCGGAACTGGCCAGCGATCCGGACAAGCGCTTGCAGGTCGTGCGCCGTATGTACCAGTTCCGCTTCGAGGAGCCATTGGACGACAAGCTGACCATCCAACAGATCCGCGGCATGGAAGGTGCGCGCGTGCGCTATGCCTATGCAGAGGCCAGCCGGGAATATGGCGTTCCGTGGCATGGCCGCCGCTACAATCGGCAAGGATGGAACAAAAGCGACCCTATCAACCGGGCGCTTTCCTCGGCTAACGCCGCTTTGTATGGCATCTGCCACGCCGCGATCGTCTCGATTGGCTATTCGCCGGGCCTGGGCTTCATCCACATCGGCAAACAACTCTCTTTCGTCTACGATGTGGCTGATTTCTACAAAGCGGAATTGACCATCCCGCTGGCCTTCAAACTGACGGCGGAATCGCCCAAAAAATTGGATGCCCGCGTCCGCCACGCCTGTCGCGACGCGTTCCGCAGCGCCCGTCTGTTAAGCAGGATCGCGACGGATATCGATAATGTGTTGAATCTGACGCAAGCGATGACAGCCAAAGCGTCAGGAACAGATCTGGATTTTGACGCTGACCCCGCGCTGCCTGGCGAACTTTGGGACCCGGGCCGTGATGGCGACGCGCTCCTTCCCGGAGGCGTAAATTATGATGATCATCATTCTTGAACGGGTTCCCGCTTCCCTGCGCGGTGAATTGACCCGCTGGCTGATTGAGCCGCACCCCGGCGTCTTTATTGGGCACGTCTCCGCCATGGTTCGAGATCGTCTGTGGACCAAGTGCGTGAATCAGGCGAAGGAGGGTGGAGTGATGCAGGCTTGGTCCACCAATAATGAGCAACGCTTTACGGTGCGCACATTTGGCGAAACCAGGCGTGAAATTGTAGACTTCGATGGGCTTCAGTTGGTTCGTCGCAAATAACGCTGACAAATCCCAGAAATGACCATCAATTCGTGCCGCCGATTCGGCTCGATGGTCAAATGAACTTGTTCGACATGCCTTGATCATCGTACGATTCGTAGTAAATCTGCGCAAGCATATGGGATTAAGTGTATTCCCCACACGCGTGGGGGTGAACCGTAGCGATAGCATCGACTACGCCGGTCGGCCTGGTATTCCCCACACGCGTGGGGGTGAACCGCGCCTTACCACGGCAAAACTTACGTCGATCTGGTATTCCCCACACGCGTGGGGGTGAACCGCGGTGGGGTCACGTATTTACGTTGGACCCGTCGTATTCCCCACACGCGTGGGGGTGAACCGGGGGAACAACAACAAAAAAAGGTCCCGCCTAGGTATTCCCCACACGCGTGGGGGTGAACCGCGAACTGGGGCGAGCCAAGGCCAAGAAGCTCCGTATTCCCCACACGCGTGGGGGTGAACCGGTTCTATTGATTGTGCCGTCCTCCGATTTGCCGTATTCCCCACACGCGTGGGGGTGAACCGCGCAGGTCTATGCGAAAAAAATTACAAAAGTGGTATTCCCCACACGCGTGGGGGTGAACCGCCCTCGATGGCAAAATTGAGGGCGTAGTCGGCGTATTCCCCACACGCGTGGGGGTGAACCGCCGGCTGAATTCAGAATCACGGCTGCGCATTGCGTATTCCCCACACGCGTGGGGGTGAACCGGATCGAACGGGGTTCCGTGCCCCGCTCGAAGAGTATTCCCCACACGCGTGGGGGTGAACCGGGTGACCCGCGCATCAACAGGAACGGACGCCCGTATTCCCCACACGCGTGGGGGTGAACCGCCCATCCAGGTAGTCTATCACCGGGTGATATGGTATTCCCCACACGCGTGGGGGTGAACCGTATTTGGCCGTGAATACCATTAAGCCCACGGCGTATTCCCCACACGCGTGGGGGTGAACCGGTATCCGCCTCCGTGGAACGCAACCCGTAACGGTATTCCCCACACGCGTGGGGGTGAACCGTGATGTTAACGCGTTGTATGATAGCCTAGATCGTATTCCCCACACGCGTGGGGGTGAACCGACAAAGAAGGTTTTGAAAGAGGCAAACCCGGTGTATTCCCCACACGCGTGGGGGTGAACCGA
>Ga0114931_10008829_pt1 | contig 12146 bp, 8 predicted proteins | sample 2SBtaG_FD_89579 | JGI IMG/M metagenome (GOLD analysis project Ga0114931, IMG submission 89579) | Deep subsurface microbial communities from Kolumbo volcano to uncover new lineages of life (NeLLi) - 2SBTROV14_V59a metaG | ecosystem: Environmental > Aquatic > Marine > Volcanic | place: Kolumbo...
ACGATCTATTTCACCTCCACGGGCAAGAACGTGATCCCCGGGGTCGGGACCGTGAAGAACGAGGACATCGTGGCCTATGACACCGCGACGGGCGCCTATTCGCTCTATTTCGACGGCTCCGACGTGGGGCTGGGGCCGGCCACCCTCGATGCCTTCACGATCCTCGCCAATGGTGACATCCTGTTCAGTGTGGCCAGAGACATCAGCTTCAGCAAGACGATCCAGGGTGCGCCGAAGAGCGGGGTGATCGACAGGCACGATATCATCCGCTTCGTGCCCTCGAGCCTGGGGAGCAAGACGAAGGGGACCTTCAAGTTCTACTTCGACGGGTCGGACGTGGGTCTGACTACGAGCGGGGAGAACATCAACGGTCTGTCCGTGGATGGAAACGGCGCCCTGATCATCTCGACCATCGGGGCCGTCAACACCACAGGGACCAAGTGGAGGCCGCACGATCTCCTGAAATTCACGCCCAACGGCCTGGGCGCCACGACGACCGGAAGCTGGTCCCTGTACTTCGATGGATCGGATGTCGGACTGGGTGGGAGTACGGAGAAGGTCTGGGCCGCGCATCTGGCATCCAATGGGGCCATCTATCTATCCACTAATGGTGCGGTCACCGTCCCGGGGGCCAGCGGACAGGACTAGGATGTGTTGAAGTTCAGCCCCCAGCAAGTGGGGCCCAAGACACAAGGGAGCTTTGGACTGTTCTTCGATGGCAGTGCCCGGGGATTGCCGGGCGGTGTCGATGTCTCGGGTCTGTTTATCAAGTGACGGAGACTGGACACCAGAGACCATCTGGTGGAAGGGATAGTGCCCCGGGGGTCATACGGGATTGGGGCACACAATCAGGGAGGTGACAGGCGGTAGGTGAATGTACTGTGGGCTTAACAGGCCTTACCTGCTCGGTTCTAAAATATACCTAAGGCGTAGTGCATCGCCTGCGTCCCAAGCCGACATGAAAAAGCCCCGGTATACAGCAGAGGTGATCTCACAGATACTGAAGGAGGCAGAGCAGGAGGAAAACGTCAGGTCGGTATGCCGCCGCTACGGGATACCCGAGCCGACCTTCTACCGCTGGCGCCAGCGCTATGGTGATGCACAGGAGCGCCGGCTGCGCGAGTTGGAGTATGAAAACGGAGAGCTGAAGAAGCTCGTGGCGGAGCTGTCGCTGGACAATCGGGTCCTCCGTGAGGGCAAGGCGCGGGACAAGTAGTCAGAGGCCTTCCCAGGCAGGCCTTGATTCCTGCCGGGTCGAGCCAGTGGAGAGGCGCACACCGGTGAGTTCAGGGCGTGAATCGCCGCCCAACGTCGTCACAATGGGCGGGATTTACAATGCGGAGCCGGGCGATTGCCGCCAGTGGCAGCCGGGCCACGCATAGATCAGAGATTCCTTAAACAGGGGTGCCACAGTAGCCAGAGGGTTGCAGGAGTAAGCTATGAAACTATCGCGTCGTCTATCATGTCTGGGCATGGGGCTCCTGCTGGCCGCTCCAGCACTGTATATCCAGGCAGCCACCGATCGGCCCGCGGCGACCTTTGAGGACATGGACGGTGCGGCCGCCGTGGATCTGGGGCCGGCGGGGAGTGGCGAGGTGTCGTCACTGTGCACCGGCCCCTTCAGTTTCCGGTTCTTTGAGGACACCTATGGTGCCCAGGAGATATTCCTGAACAGCAACGGATTTATCACCTTCGGCCTGCCGGTGGATGCGAGATGGGAGGACCTGGTCTCGAGGATCATCGGCCGGATCCCCTGGATGCAGTGGGGACCGCCGCGGATTGCGGCCCTGTGGACGACCCTGTCGCCCGGTGAGGGTGTGTGGGCCGAGTGCCGCCCGGAGTTGATGGCGGTGACCTGGCTGCGTGTCCCGGAACCGGGGATCGAGGGATCGTCGAACACCTTCCAGATCACCCTCTTTTCAGGGGTCCAGACGGACAGCACCGAGCCGGTGCCGGCCGACGGGGGCGTGGCGCCTGCCGTGGATGCGACCCAGAGCCCGGTGGCGGGCCCCACGGATCCGCAGGTTCCGGTGACCGATGGGCAGACGCAGCCGCCCGCGCTCACGGAAGACTCGATCGTGCGCGTCTGCTATGGCGAGATGTCTGCCCGGGAGGGGATCGTCGGCGTGTCGCCAGGCGGGGGCGGTGGCGCATCCGATCTCAGCCAGGGACTGGCCCAGAATGGGCGGTCTATGAGGAGTTCGATGGAGCTGACGAGACCCGGGGCTTCGACCTGGCCGGACGTTGCCTGTTCTTCTCGGTCCCTGCCCACGGCACCCCCCACTTCGAGACGGACTTCCGACCACCGGCGCTCTAGGAGTCTGTCCGAGTCATCTGGGTCATGGCGGGAGTGCGAGAGGTCACCTTTCGATCGTTTGAGGCGCATGGGGGTCCCGTGTGACGACAAGGACCGGAAAACGGGACGGCTGTGGTGTCTTGGCAGTGGCTCCATCATGACCCGGTCGTACTCGCCCGGATCTCCCACTGGGGTGTTCACGGCCAGTCCTGCGCCGGGCTGACCAGGGCCCCGCGGGTGGCCACCGCGAGTTTCCAGTAGGCGCTGGTGGCCATGGGGTCGCCCTCCATGAAGAAGAGGATGATATTGACCGGAATGGACGCCGGGAGGGCGCGTACCGCCTCGGTGAACAGCTTGAGGCGCTCGGCGCCGGAGACCTTGCCCCGCCTCACTCCGGTCCGGCCCTGGGTGGGCAGGCCGTCGGTGATCAGGTAGATCATGTCCGGCTGGGGGGACATCCGGGCCGCAACACGCAGGGCCCGAAACAGGTTCGTGCCCCCCTGGGGCACGCTCCGGTACAGTGACTCCACGGCCCGGTCCAGGGTCTGGACCTCGGCGACCTTCAGCCACTGCCCCGCCGTGTCTTCGAGCACCGCTCTGGCCTCGGTGTCGAAGGTGTAGATCTGGTACCGGCCGGTCGGCGGGAGCTGGGTGCTGATCCAGTCGACGGTGGCCACCGCCCGCTGCCACTTCGCCGACAGGCGCCTGCGCTCGACGGGAAGATTGCGGCGCAGGATCACGTTGACCACGGTCTCGGCCAGCATACTGGCGGAGCTGTCGAGCAGGATCAGCACCCGCCTGCCCCCCATCCTCAGGCCGGTGAGGTATTGGCGGTCCCCGTCCCCGACGAACTCACGCAGCCGTTCTCCGGGCTGTGCCTGCGTCTGGGCGGCCGCCTTGAGCCGGGCGACGTCCTGCTCCAGGGCGCGAATGTCCGCCTCCAGTCGCCGGATATGGGCACTGCGCGCGTGGGTGCCCCTCTCCAGACGGTCCAGCGCCCGTGTCTTGCGCTCCAGTTCCTCGGCCATCCGGCTGAGCTGGGCCTCCAGCCTCGCCTGTTCCGTCTCTGTGTCCTGCACTGCGCTGCGGCCTGCCACCACCTCCCGGGTGTGGGCCGCCACGGCCTGCTCCAGGGTACCCGCCTCGGCATACAGCGCCTGCTCCGCCGCGCGGCGGTGGGCCACCGTATTGTGGTCGACGATCATGTACAGCAGTACCACGGCCCCGAAGCCATAGAACATGGCGTCCAGGAAGGCCAGCCCGAAGACATTGGGTTGCTTACGGCGGCGCATCGGTTCCCATCACGGTGATGAGTTGCAGCTGCTGTCCGGGCCCCCCCAGGTCCAGCAGGTCACCGGCATGGAGCTCGGCGCGGGGTCCGATCCGGTCGCCGTTGAGCAGGACCCCGTAGGTGCTGCGATCCTCGATCCAGGCCCTGCCCTCGTGCAGCGTGAGCTCACAATGCAGCCGTGAGACGCCGGCCAGGGCCCCGGACAGGCGCAGGTGGGGCCGGTCGTCGGGCGGTTCACGGCCCACGGCCAGAGAGCGCCCACCCAGGGGGTGGGCCAGGCCCCGATAGAGCACGTGGGTCGGCACGGGCCGAGGATCGGTCCTGGCGGGCGGCGTCGCCGGTCCGGGCGCCTCGAGCGCCGCTTCGGGGACAGGGTCCGCCCAGGGGAGCGAGGTAACCAGGCGGCGGTCATCGGCGGGGCTGCGTATGGTCTTGGCGTGGTGCAATGCCCCCTGGCCGGGCGCGCCGGGACTCAGGGAGACGATCTGGCAGGGTTCCAGCCGCTGGCGCAGGGCCGGTTCCAGCCCCGGCACGCGGGCGAACTGGCTGCACACCTGGATGGCCACGGGTGTGCCCTGTGGTAACAGGCCGCGGATCCACAGGGCCAGCCGGTCCAGGTGGGGCCTGAGGCTCTCGATCGCCTCGTGTGGGTCTATCCGCAGGCGGTGGCTGCGCCCGCCGGCCTCCATCGCGATCTCGAGCGCCCCGGCCTGGGCGAGGGTCTCCATCCAGCCCGGGAGGCCGTCATAGAGGGCCTGCTCCGTATCCGGGAGTTTGAGTGGATCGAGGCGCGTCCGATCTACGAAACGGTCGGCGAGCCCCTTGGCCAGGGCGTCCTCCAGGGCCAGTCTGCCGAGCCCGGGCAGGACCTCGATTCGTGCCCGGGTCACGGTCTCCGCCTGGGTCAGCAGGGTCAGCACGCTCTGATGGAGCTGCAGCGAGAGGTGTACCAGGGCCCCTTCCGGGAAGGGGCGGGCGGAGGCCGCAACCCCAGTGTCCACAATTCCGGACACCGGCAGCTCGAGGGTCTCGGCCATGCCCAGGAGCAGCCCCAGCTGATCCTGGCTCAGGGTCCCGGGGACCACCAGGATCACCTCCTCGGGGGTCTCGGGCAGCGGCTCCCGTACGGCCTTCAGGTGGGCGAAAGCGAGATCGGCCTGGGTCCGGGCCAGGGCCGTGGGGCGGGGCAGGGGATCCATCCCCAGCTGCCTCCAGAACCGGGTGTGCAGCTGTCGCGGGTGGCGGCGCGCCTGCCCCCGGGCCTCGCTGCCCACGAGCAGGCGCCCGTCGAGGACCAGGGCCAGTCCCGGGCTGTGGAGCAGGACCCCGTCTGGTCCGCAGACGGTGACGGCCGCGTCGTTGAGTTCGATGGCGTACCGGCCGCCGGTGCTGCTCGCAGGGGGGGGGGCTGGTGCGCTGTCCGGGGGGCTCATCGGGGGCTAGCGGACCCGCATGTGGCGGATCAGGCGCTGGTCGCAGTAGTCCTCGGAGTCCAGGATCAGGCGCTCCTGAAGGGACTGCAGCTGATGCAGGGCGAACATCAGGACGATGCTCAGGAGCAAGGCGACCAGGGTCGAATTGAAGGCCACTCCGAGGCTGGCCGTCACCCCCGAGATATCCCCCTCGACGGCCTTGTGGGCCTGGCCGAGGGCGTCTCCGATACCGCGCACGGTGCCGATGAACCCTATGGAGGGCACCGCCCAGGCGATATAGCGGATCATGGACATCTCGGAGTCGAGCCGCTCCGATTCGGCCTCACAGACCCCGTGGACGGCACTGGAGACGTCCTGGATGTTGTGCGTCGAGGCAAAGCGGTGCAGGGCGACCATGAGGGCACGCGGCAGGAGCGCCCCCTGGAGGCGTGCCGGCAGGCCCTGGATGTGGCGGCCGAGCTCCCGGGTATCCTCCGGCAGCACGCTCATCCCCTCGCTCAGGGGCACCAGCTCCATACCCAGCAGGCGGCGTTCGCGCACCGCGGCCACCCCCTTGTAGCCGATGATGGCCAGTGCCCAGATCACGAGGATGAAACAGGTCTCCTGCTCATAGTCCTTGACCACCACATAGGGCGAGCGCCTGGGGACGTAGTCCGGGTCCTGCCGGGTCTGCGTCGTCTCATAGGCCACAAAGGCCTCCGCCTGTGGACGTACCAGGGCCACATAGGTGGCATGGACGACGATGATCGTGATGATCAGCGCGAAGAGCTGATAGATGAACTCGGTGGAATAGCTGTCTTGCATGTATGCCAATGAACCCTCGCAATCACTTCAGATATCCGCCGGGAAGGGGACCGCGGTGTCCGCAGGTATCTTCTCGCTGGGCCTGAAGACCGGCGGTGCCGTCTCTTGGCCGGTCGCCCCCCGTCGTCTGCCGGCCTCCGGCGCCCGCGCCGGCTCCCCGGCGGGCGGGTGCCCCGCCTGCGTGGTCCGGGAACGATCGGTGAGCGGATGATACACGGGTTCAGCGGCGGCACAGAGGCACAGCGCCCCTACCAGCAGGCCCAGTGGCCAGCAGACATATCGCATGGGTGTCTTCCTCCCGGTGGTATGGGGTGTTCGCTCCTCAAGGGGCCTTCATGGCCGTCTTCGCCGTGGAGGGGCCGTTGCGGGCGATACGGAAGCCCAGGTCGGGGCGTCCGCTGTCGCCATAGCCGCGGTGCGCCAGACGCAGGTCGCCGATCCCGGCCATCCGCCAGCTCGCCCCACGGATCACGTGGTATCTGCCCGCCTTCGGACCCAGGGGATCGGTCACGGGCTGCGTGCCCCCGCCGGGGTAGACCGCATAGTGATCGTGGGTCCACTCCGCCACGTTCCCGCCCAGGTCGAACAGACCCAGGGCATTGGCCCCGAACCGGCCCACCGGGGCGCTCACCGCAAAACCGTCCCGGTAGTCGGCCAGGGCCTCGGGGATCAGATGGGCGGCGCTGGCATCCGCATAGTTGCCGGCCTTCCCCCGCGGGGGGTAACCGGTGCCCCAGGGGTAACGCAGTGCATCCTTGCCCCTCGGGTAGCGCGCGGCCCAGGCCCATTCCGCCTCTGTGGAGAGCCGGTATCCGTCGGGCAGCGGGCGCCTGGCCTCGACCTGAGTCCCGCTCTGCGCATAGACCGGCGGCAGGCCGGCCTTCGCGCTCAGCCAGTTGCAGTAGCGGGCGGCATCCTCCCAGGAGACATTGACCACGGGCCGGTCCTTGCCATTGAGGCTCAGCCCGCCGAAGCTGCCCGAGTCGTGGCCGGGTCGAAAGCGCCGGAAGGCCTCGTTGGTGACCTCCTTGATCCCGAGGTAGAAGGGACGGCTCAGGCGGACGCTGCGCAGGGTCTCGTTGGATCTGCGCCCCTGCTCGCGGCGCGAGGCCCCCATGGTGAACTCTCCACCCGGGATGAGCCGCAGGACCTGGCCGTCCGGGGCCTTGAGGGTCTTCGGGGCGGCCGCCGCGCGGGCCTGGGGCGGCGTCTGCAGGGCAGCCGCGACGACCTCGTCGAAGCCCGGGCGCGGGGTGACCCGGGTCCGGTACGGGGCATAACCCGCACGCCTGAACTCGATCCGATGGGAGACGGCCAGCAGATCGAGTGTGACGGGGGTGGTCCCGTGGCGCCGGCCGTCGACCCACAGCTCCGCCCCGGGGGGGCTGCTCTCGAAGCGTATGCTGCCCCGGCGTGCGGAGAGGGTGAGTTCGAGCGGGTGGACCTGACCGGGTTGCAGGGTGAGGTCCCGGGTGAGGGGCGCATAGCCGGCGCGGCTCACCTGGATCCGGTGGGCCTGGCCCGGTTTCAGGGGCAGTTCCAGGGGGCTGCGGCCGGCATAGCTTCCGTCCACGGTGATGTTGGCCGCGCTCGGGTGGGTCTCGATCTGCACCCGGGCGCTCGCCGGGGCGAGGTGGGCCGTCGGGATGTCCATGGCCTGGTTGGCGGTGACCTGGATGTGCTGGGTCCAGGTCTGGCGCAGTGGTGCCCGCAGTTCCAGGGTGTGTTCCCCTGCCAGCAACTCCACCGTCCGGGGCACCGGCCCGATCTCCTGACCATCCACGCGCAGTATCGCGCCCTGCGGATCGGCATTCACGCTGACCTCGGCCCAGCGGGGGGTGAGGGTCACCGTGAGCGCCTGGGTGATCCCCATGCCCTCGATCTCGATGGAGCGCTCGTGGTCCAGATGGCGTGCGGCGCTCAGGTGCAGGCGGTGGGGCCCGGCGGGCAGCGGGATCGGGGGCAGGGGCGTGGTCCCGACGACCTGGCCATCCACGACCACCTCCACGCCGTCGACCCCGGGAGTGGACAGGGCCAGACGCCCGGGCAGTTTCTCCAGTGCGAAGCGATACTCCTGGCGCGCCGCCGTGCCCACCTCCAGTGGGGCCCTCAGGGGCCGGTAGCCGGCCATGTCCGCGGTCACCACATAGTGACCCGGGCGCAGCAGGTAACGCCCGGCCAGGGCCAGGTTCAGGCTGCCCTCGATATCCAGGCGATCGGGTGGGGGCTCGATGAGGATCTCCACCGAACGGGCCTCGAGGAGGTACCATGCCGCCGTTCCCAGCAGTCCGAAGACCAGGATCAGGAGGACGGTGGCGGGATGGATCCGACGAGCAGGCCTGCGGGGCTGTAAGGCCGCGGGCTGGAAGGCCACCGCCTCGATCCGCGTGGGCTCGGCGGGCGTGCGCGGCGGGGTGATCTCCACCGGGGGCAGGGTATCCCCCTCGGGTCGCCCCGCCTCGACCTCGAAGACCAGGCGCCCGGGTGGCCGGTGACAGCGCACGGCGGTGTCCGCGCAGCGCAGCCGGTCTCCATTCTGCAGCCACTGGGACTCCCGCACCGGTCTGCCGTTGAGGCGGATCCCGGGCCCGGATGGGCCCGGCTGGACGAAGGGCTCGCCCGCGCTGAGCCCGATGAAGCATGGCGCGCCCCCGGCCCCCGGGCCCTCGGCCAGGGGGCGCAGCTCCCCACTGGGCAACAGCACCAGGGGAAAGGCCTCGGGATCCAGCTCCCGTTCCCCCCCTCGGTCACGGAGCAGGACACGCATCCTCAGACCGGCTCCTCGCAGCGCACCTCGACCGGGGGAGGCGTCTTGTCGGCCGTGACGATGACCGACAGGCGGACGTCCCTGTAGCCGGGACGCGAGCCCACGAGGGTATAGCGTCCGGGACGCAGCTTCACGGTCCGGTTCAGGAAATGCCCCAGGCGTCCGACCCGGTAGATCGTGACCTCGGTGAGGTTGTCCGATTTCAGGGGCAGGGGGATGGGCGTGTTGACGGCCACCAGCAGCCGCTCCAGACTCTCGCGCTGTCGTGACAGCCTCGGTCCGGGATCCGGGATTCCCTGGGCCTCTTCGAGCAGGTCCTGGGCCCCCCGGTAGACCGGGAGGCTGGCCAGGCGCAGCGGGTCCTTCAGGTAGTCCTCCAGCCGGCTGTCAATGCGCGCCCGCTCCACGGCCCGTGAGTGGGCCGCGAGTGCCGATGCCAGGTTGGGGTCGACCGCCAGGATCTCCTGGTAGCGTTTGGCGGCCTGCGACCACTGTTCCGCCTGCTCCAGACGCCGGGCCTGGGCGTGGAGCGCGGTGAGCCGGGCCTGTTCACGGGCGTGGACGAGCTGTTCCAGGGCGTCGCGCAGCTCGGGGGCCTGCGGTTGTATCTCCCGGGCCTGCTCCAGCTCCCGGGCGGCCCGGTCGAGCTCACCGGCGAGCAGGGCGGACAGCCCGCCGGACATGTGTGCCTCGAACCGCTGGGCCTGGAGGCGGGCCTCGACCGCCTCCAGCTCCTTGCGGACCCCTTCCAGCTCCGGTTCCAGCTCCAGGGCCGCCTTGAAGTCCTGCCGGGCGGTCTCGAGCCGGTCTGCCTGCGCGGCCTGGCGGGCGGTCCGGACCCGGTCCAGGGCCTGCGCCAGCCGTTCGGCCCGGGCCAGCCCACGGGTGGCGCGGGGCTCTCCGGACGACAGGCTCAGGGCGCGCCGGAACTGGACCCCGGCCGCGGCCGGGTCACCGTCGTCCAGGGCCTGTGTGCCCTGTTCGAGGGCGGCATTCAGCCATTGGATGCGTCTTGCGGCCAGTCTGTCCAGCAGTTGTGCCGCCTCGTCATAGGCCTGCCTGGCGACGCTGAACTCACGGCGTCCCAGGGCCGCGTCCCCCCTCGACCCGAGGGCCTGGGCCTGTGTGTAGTCGGCCCCGCCCCAGTTGGTGACCGCCTGCTTCTGGAGGGTCTCGCTGCGCGCCAGGAACCGGCCCAGGGCCTGTTCTGCCGCGGTCCGCCCGGCCTCGCTCACCGCCGCTCGAGTGGCACCCGGCTGCGGGGCCGGTGCGGGCTTCACCGGTGCGGCCGGCTCGAGGTCTGCGTCGACCCGCTCCACAGGGTCGCGCTCCACCAGGGCAGGCAGCAGGAAGATTACCCCTGCGGCCATGGCCACCAGGATCACCAGGATTGCGCCGATCGCGCTCCTGAGCCAGGGGCGGCGCGGGCCCCTGTGTTGTGGCCCGGGCCCGGCCGCCGGGACGGCCGGGTCTCCCTGGGGGGGTGGGGGGGGCGTCGACCGGGTCGGGGGCGGGCGCGACGCCACCGGATGCTCGGGTGGAGGGCGGGTGTCCGGGAGGGCCTCGGCGGGCAGGGTCGGCGTATAGGCTGCCGGAACCGTGTCGGGCGCTGCGGGCATGGCGGCTGTGCGGCGCGCCGGATGGGGCAGCGCCCGCAGGGCCCGGGCCACGTCGGCCATATCCTGGGGGCGATCCGAGCGCTCCGGGGCGAGCATGCGGCGGACCAGATCGGAGAGCCGGATGGGCAGGGTATAGGGGGTGATGAGGGGGGGTGGCTCGCGGCACCCCATGCCTCGATCCCCGGCCTGGGGCGGAAAGGGGAGCGAGCCGCTGAGGAGCTGATGGCACAGCACCCCGAGGCCGTAGACGTCGTCCGTGGGGTGAGGGGGCTCGCCGCGCAACTGCTGGGGGCTCATGCAGGGCAGCGAGCCTCCTGGAAACCGCGCAGGGCCCAGGGGCTGCCCGCTGGTGGCGGCGACACCGAAGTCGGTGATGACGGGGTGGCCGCGGGCATCCAGGAGGACGTTGGCGAGCTTGATGTCGCGATGGATGACCCCCTGGGCGTGTGCGTAGCGCAGGGCCTCGGTCACGGGCAGGAGCAGGTCGACGATCCGGTGCCACGGGCGGCCGAGCAGCGGGCTCAGGTCCCCGCCGGGCAGGTACTCCATGGCGAGGTAGCTCAGATCCTCGGAGTGGTAGATCCCGAAGACCCGCACGATGCCGGGGTGTACGAGGCCGCGGGTCTGGTGGTATTCCCGCTGCAGGATCTCCTTGGGATGGGTGTCGCCCGCGCCCTTCAGGTGCAGGACCTTGAGCGCCACCTCGCTGCCTTCCTGGCTGTCTCTGGCGAGCCAGACCTCGCCCATACCCCCGGTGCCGAGCAGGCGCAGGATCTCGAATCGTGGCGACAGGTGGGTCCCAGGGGTCGGTCTCGACATGGAGTACAGCTACTTCCCAGGCGCCGGGATGCCGCCTTCTCCAGGGTTGGACGGGGGGGGCGCGCCACCGGCCGCACCGGTGTCCGGGGCGGGCTGAACGTCCTGCTTGAACTCACCGAGGCCCGTCTCGGCCAGGTAGATCTTGTGGAGCAGCCGGCGCCACTCCTCGAACTGGGTCTCGGCCGAGCCCTGGAGCTTGACCACCTTGCCGTCCACCTCGATCACGAGCGGTTCCACCTCGGCGTTGAACGAGTCGCCGAGCTTGCGTATCGAGTCCTCGTGGATCTCCGCCTCTTCACCCACGTCCATCCCACTCTTGTAGGCCAGTACCCCTGCGGTCCCCAGGATCACCCCGCCACCCTTACCGAGGACCTCCAGGGCGATGGCCCCAAGGACCGCCGCCACCCCCAAGGCCTTGCGGGTCATCTCCTTGCGCTTGACCTCGTCCAGGGCGATGGACTCCTCACGGTAGAACTTGCGCCAGTTCTGGTAGGGGTCCCACATCGCCAGATAGAGGTTGTCGTAGTAGTCGTTCACGGTGTCGATGAGGGCGTATTCACGCTCCCGCACCTGGAGCATGCGTGCGAACACCGGGTCATCCCGGGCCGGCAGGCGCACGGCCCGCAGGGTCCCCTGGCCGGTCTCCTGGAGATAGCCCTCGAAGGGGTCCGGAAGGAGGTCGGCCGCATAGCGCAGGGTGGCCACGGTCCGTATCGCACGGGCCTCCTGGGGCGTGAGGCCCTCCCGATAGGCCAGCAGGTCGTTGGCGATGGCGTTGTAGAGATCCTGGAAGGCATCCCTGTCCCCGGGCGAGAGGGCAGTATAGCTCTGCTCCGTGGCCTCGGCATCGTAGGTCCGTGTGAACCAGCGGCGCCCGGTGGCGTCCTGCACCACGATTTCGAGCTTCAGCTCGGCGCCGTCCGAGCGCAGGATCTCGCCCTTGATCAGCAGATCTGCTGCCCGGGTCTCGGTCGGAATGACCCGCACGGCCCCCCATTCCCCGCTGTCCTGCAGGGTGTTCTTGAGATGGTAGGGGATGAAGCGCGCCTCCGCCTCGCGGGTCTGTTTCGCAACGGGGATCTCGTCCTCGACGTTGTCCCCCTCGCGTACGGTGCGG
>Ga0114931_10008830_pt1 | contig 12144 bp, 5 predicted proteins | sample 2SBtaG_FD_89579 | JGI IMG/M metagenome (GOLD analysis project Ga0114931, IMG submission 89579) | Deep subsurface microbial communities from Kolumbo volcano to uncover new lineages of life (NeLLi) - 2SBTROV14_V59a metaG | ecosystem: Environmental > Aquatic > Marine > Volcanic | place: Kolumbo...
ATGGGGCAATGCATTCCAGTTCGTCGCCGACGGCCGTGTCTCCAACCTGCATTCCGCGAATTACCGCCAAGGCTCTGACTTGGTGAATTTTTTAACCATGGCTGTGCGCAGTCTTGCAGAACGAATAGCAGTTTCAGCAAGCAGTTATCAGGGGTGATTCATATGGATCTGAGTATAAATGAGTTGAATTCAATTTGGGATGACTTTTTAAAGGCATGGCCAATTGAAAAGGTTCAAAGCATGACAATCGACCAATATTCACAATTGGATGACCACAACTCTTTCACCTACTGGCTAGAACACAGGCTACAGCCTCATGGAAGTATTCGTGGTGGGGACTCGAGCAAATTTGGCATTTACAATTATAGGGAGCCGCCGAAAAAGACTCATATAGATACAGACGATTCGTATGCTTGGCAGAGGAAGTACGGAGATAGTGCTGATAAGGCATTTCATAATGTAAAAGAGATGATTCTTCAGGTAATCAATGCGGTACAGAGAGAAAACCTAGATTCAGTTGATGGAATTGACTTGGGAGAAGCGTTTAAGTGGAAAATAGCATACCACTATCAAGATAGAGCCAATCCCATTGTTGTTAATATTTTCAAGCCGGAGATGTTGAAGCAATATCTCCATTTAACTACTAACAGCATGGCGGAGTTGAACAAAAAAGCCATGCTGGAACTCTCCCAATATGATGATGTTTTTCTATTAGGAAAAAAGATTTGGCAGAGCTTGGAATCAAATGCTAAAAATAGTGAGGGGAATACAATATCATCAACTCGGCCATGTTGGTTTGTCGGTGCTTCTTATGGGGCTAACTCAGAAGATCAAACAAACCGTTTTCTTGAAGAAGGTATCTGGGAAAATGGATATGAGGATAAGTATCTTGATTTAGTGCGGTCAATTCAAGAGGGGGACCGAATCGCAATCAAATCAGCCTATACCAGAAAGCAAGGGTTACCATTCGATAATGAAGGGAAATCGGTTTCAGTGATGGCAATAAAAGCGATCGGAACCGTAAAAGAGAACTTAGGTGATGGCAGAAATTTGAAAGTCAAATGGGAACCTATAGACCCAGCCAGAGAATGGTTCTTTTACACATATCAACGCACTGTATGGAAGATCATGCCTGGAAATTGGTATACAGATGGATTGATAGCCTTCGCCTTTGACGGAGAGCCTCAGGATATTGAACGGTTTAGAAATGATCCTTTCTGGTTTAATCGATACGGCGGACAGGACAAAGCAGGAGCTGCTTTAGAACAATTCTTGGATGAAGTGGCATCAATTCGGAACCTGCAAACCAAAGAGGAAGCAGCAGAATTTATTTTGCAAGATGATCCATGGGCGGAAGTAAAAACCAGAATCAATTTTATTGATTCATTTAACAGCATTATTTCTAATTCGAATTGGCAAATATCGGAACTGAAGACACTCCTTCAAAGCTCAGCGTTATTTTCAGGAAGCATTGCCATGGGCAGCATGGTTTCTTCATTCTTTAATCATCCAAGTGCATCTTCATGGTTAAAGCGCCTAGTAACAGAAGTCAGTGCTGTCGATGACGAAGTTAATTCGCTGGTGGAACAACTCGTAAATATTTCCTTCACGGGTAAGGATAATAAGCCAAAGCGTTCTGAAGCTGCCTACTTCCTAAGCATGCTTCTTGCTGCTCGTTACCCTGATGCATTTATGGAATTTAGGCAGTGTCGACTGGATGCATTAACTGATGCATTCGGTGTTCCAAAGGTAGCAGGGAATTATGGGAAGCGGTTGATTGAGGCGGGAGTGCTCGCTGGAAATTTGTCGAGTTTGAATCAATTTCAGGAAGTGTTTGCTGATGTCCAATATCCCAATGCGGTAATTGGTGGATTGGCCTATTTGATTGAGAAGAAGGAAGCATGGATTGAGGAGATTAAAATGGCAGAAGCAGGATCCAGAAAAGAGAATATATTGTCGCCTCTAAATCAAATTTTATATGGCCCTCCAGGAACTGGGAAAACCTATAACACAAAACGGGAAGCTATTCTGGCTTGTGATGGCAAGGCCCCTAAGGATAGAAATGAACTTAACCAGAGGTATCAGGAACTGGTTAACCTGGGCCGGATTCGATTTGTTACATTTCATCAGTCTTATAGCTATGAGGACTTTGTCGAGGGGATAAGGCCGGTAATGGATGATGAAAACCCATCTAAAGGGCGAATTGGGTATCGAATCGAAAAGGTAGTGTTTCGGTCGATTTGCGAAGCTGCGAAAGAACAAACGAAAACAATTAACACAAGCTTTGATACTGAGCTGAATCAACGAAATTTCCATAAAGTTTCTATTGGTGGTTTGAATCGGCCTGATATCGAAAACTTTTGTCTGGAAAATGGATATATAGCATTAGGTTGGGGGGGAGAAATTGATTATTCAACTGTCCCGGTTCAGGAATGGCAAGCTGGACGTGATGCAATTCGTTCACTCATGGAAAAGAATGATTATAAGCCTGAATCGAAGTACGCCATTCAGGCTATCTGGTGGTTAAAAGATTTTATTAAGGACGGTGATATCATCATTGTTTCTCGAGGACTTTCCAGAGTCATAGCAATCGGAGAAGTGGCGGGTGCTTATGAGTATCGTGATGATCTCCCAATAGATTATCCACATGTCAGAAAGGTTAATTGGTTAGCAAAAGGTATAGATGTTGACGCTACGACTCTTTACAGCAGAAGATTAAGTCAACAATCAATATATACTCTTGCAAAAGAAGACTTGAATCTGGATGTCTTGGGGAAACTTATTTCTCAGGAACCGGATGCAGATGCGTCTGAAAAACAATACGTATTAATTATTGATGAGATAAACCGTGCAAATATCAGTAAAGTGTTTGGAGAGTTAATTACTCTAATTGAAGAGGATAAAAGGGTGGGCATGTCCGAAGAGGTTAAGGTTAGCTTGCCTTATTCTCAGACTGAGTTTGGCGTACCCAAGAGCTTGCACATCATAGGTACGATGAATACTGCAGATCGTTCTATTGCGATGATGGATACAGCTTTAAGAAGACGTTTTGAATTCAAGGAAATAATGCCAAATCCTTGCTTGCTTCATGTTAAAAAGCTAACCCAATGCACTAATGAAGAATGGGAATGCCCTGATAATTGGGATTTTGGAGCTGTTGAAGGTGATTGGGACTGGAACAAAAATCACCCCAATGAAGATATCCTTATCGGGTCTGGTGAAGCAAAAGATAAAATTTGTTTACGTCGTATGCTCCATGCAATTAACCAGCGAATTGAAGTGCTGTATGACCGTGAGCATACCATTGGTCATGCCTATTTTATGTCGTTGAATAATGATTCAACCATCAATGATCTGGCTGCAATCTTTGGAAATAAGATAATTCCATTATTAGCTGAATACTTTTTTGAAGATTGGAAAAAAATAAGATTGGTGCTGGGAGATAATCAAAAAAGTGATCAAAAGAGCGCATTTATCATTGAGTCTACAAATCATGACTATAAGGGACTCTTTGGGAATTCAGAGTCTATAGGTTTTGCTGATGATGGTAAGACTTATGTTCGCAATGCTGATGCCTTGTTTAATCCAAACAGCTATCAAGGTATTTATCGATCAATCAATGCTGACGTTGAATAATAGATCGGATTAATAGTGCTGAAGCAGAGACATATTGTAGTTCGGGAGTTTGGTTACCTTATCCCTGATCAGTCAGCTGTTAGTGAGAGCCAGACTGTCAAGCGGGTTAGTGTAAGGGCGTTTCACTACCTTCAGTCATTATTATACAATGAGGGTAATATTGATGACGAGCATAAGCACTTCCTTCGCCCTGCACGTAAGCTGGGCAGTGAAGCATTACAGGTATGTAATTATGTAGGTGTTTTGCAGACACCGTGCGGAACTCAGATCGAAATACTTCCAAAAATTCATGATGCTGATAACGAAGAGGAAGTGCGCTTCATCCTGATCGGTATGCTTCGTTACTTAAGAAGCAGTTACTTTCGGGAATCCAGAAACGCGATGCTACACGACACAAAAATGCCGATCGCAGAAATTTTCTTCCGTTATTTTCTCGGTGAAGTAAACAGGTTGGTCAAAAAAGGGGTTCGCTCTGACTATGTAGCAAAGGAAGAGAATCTGGTTTTTCTTAAAGGGAAATTGATGCTGCCTAATCATATTCGGGCAAATTCTGTGATGAAGCACAGGTTTTTCGTCCAGTATGATGAGTATCTGCCTGACCGTCCCGAGAATCGTTTGATTCGAAGTGCGTTGGAACTTATTGCCAAAACGAGTGTTGAATCAACCAATCAAAGGTTATGCAGAGAGCTACAATTCGTTTTTGATGATGTGCCAGAATCCCGAGATTGCAAATCTGATTTTTCTAAATGTCGAAATAATAGGTCGATGGTTCACTACCAGCATTCTATAGAATGGTGCCGGCTAATTCTCGGTCATCGCAGTCCTGTATCAAGTAAAGGAACGACAAATACCATCTCAATTCTCTTTCCTATGGAAAGAATATTTGAAGATTATGTTGCAGCTAGGTTGAGGCAGAGTTTTCCAGAGTATCAGGTGAAACCACAGAACACAGGTCAGTACCTGGTGAAGGAGCATAAAGGCCACTCAATGTTTGCTTTAAGACCGGATTTGGTGATTGATCGAAATGGAAAACATATCTGTGTAGCAGATACCAAGTGGAAGCGAATCGACCAGAATGATCGTAGTCATAAATACAGCATTTCTCAAACAGATATGTATCAGCTATACGCTTACGCAAGGAAGTACGATTGCAAGAGAGTAGTACTGATTTACCCGCACATGGATGGTTACTTTGATAAGGCACTGGATCCGTTTGATTTCGGTGATGAGTTCAGACTTGATGTTATCCCGTTTGATCTAAATCCAAGTGTTTCTTGCGACTCAATGGCCAATATTATTGCCAACATTTTTGAAAATTAAGAAGTCAGAAAAACAATGTCAGGCATGGCTTATTGAGTTGTTTTAAAGGCGGTTGCAGATTCCGGGAATGCATGCGACGCCAATTGACGTATGCGCTGATAGGTTCACGATCTGAAACTCACGGGAGGGCAGCTTGAAAATCACCTTTGGACTTAATCTTGATGGTGGGAACTGGCCGGAATTCGAGCATGGTTTCGATGCGCTGCTTGGCGATGTGGTACTTGGCCCGCAAGGGCTGATTGGTTTGCTGGAAACACACCTGGGGCTGGGTGAAGAGCAATGCGCTCAGGCGATTCGTATCCGGCGATATATGGGGCGCTTGCTGGTTCTGAATGATGACTCATCCTTCTATTTCCAATCTTTGCAGGCAGATGCCTGGGCGACGGCGCGGGAGTTATTGACCTGGCGCGATGAACTGATCTTCTATGGTTGGAATCCGGAACAGGATGACGCGCCTGCCCGATTAACGGATTTGGCAGCCATTGAAGTGATGGATGTGAAACCTTTGCCATCCGGCTTCTCTGATCGTTTCAGGATGGTTCTGAATACCGTCAAAAAGCGCCCCTCTTTGCCCATTGCCTCGATTCATCTTATTGAACCCATGCAACTGCTGCCGACACCATGGCGAGAGCTTGTATCCGCGCTGGGCAAGTGTGGGGTTGAGGTGAGTGGAGAGGATGCTCCAGTCTCGAATAAGCAGAGCCCAGAGCTGGATCTCGATGCCGTTGTCATGCTTACAGCAGAGCACGAGGGAGCATTGGCTCGGAGCGTGGCCGCCTGGTTAAAGGGAGAGGATGACAAATCATCGTCAGTGCTTCTTTGCCAGCAGGATAGTGGCAAGCTGGATGAAGCGCTCAGGAAACAGGGCTTGCCGCAGACAGGCCAGGGTGAGGAGAGTGCTCAGAAGGGAATTCTTCAATTGTTGCCACTGGTGCTGGAGAATTTATGGAAACCGGTGCGCATCGAGCATCTGGTGGAACTGTTATCTGCGCCGCTTTCTCCCGTTCCCGGTTTTGCAGCAAACCGGCTGATCAGCGTACTGGCCAGGAAACCCGGTTTGGAAAGTGCCGAGTGGGATCATGCGATTGCTGAAATTGCTGACGTAAAATGCAAGTTTCTTATCAAGGATGGCATGAAGCCTGACGATGCGAAACAGGAAGCAGATGCATTTGCCAACGATCTGAATCACTGGCTGAAACATGATCGCTTGGATATTAACGTGGATGCCCCAGTTGCTGTGATTGTCCGCGCGATTGAGCGATTACAACAGCATCTGTCCCGTTTTCAGCATTTGATTCCAATGGCGTTCGTCGCGATGGGGCATTGCCGTGATCTTGCGATGATTCTTGCTGATCTGGGGCAAATCAATAAGTCGCTGCTGGATCGAATCCTGGATGATGTGATTGGCCCCGGTCGCTCGGCCAATTCTGTGCGTGAAGCAGCCGCCTGGGGCGTGATTGATGATGCCGGGCAATTATGCGGTGATGTCGATACACTGATTTGGTGGGGCTTTAACGATCATTCTGCGCCAGCAAGCAATATCTGGACAAATGAAGAACGAGGCTGGCTGGAATCATCCGGCGTGCACCTCGATGCGCCGTCACTGGGGAGAGCCAGAGAGCGTTATCACTGGCTGGGTTGTTTGCATCGTTGTAAGCGGCTGCTGTTGTGTCGAACCACCATTGCGGATGGCACGCCGACCATCGTGCATCCACTGTGGAGCGAACTGGAAAACAAGCCATGCATGCAGGATCGGCTTGTTGAAATTCCAGCCATGGCGCTATTGCAACAGAAACAACCTGAACTGCTAGGGCGGCAGTTATCTCTGGGGCCTGCGGGTGAGGTTTCAATCAAAGATATTGATGCCACCAAATACTTTGAGCCGGGGGCATACGATAAGCCTGCAAAACTATCACCGACATCGTTGAGCAGCCTGTTCGGGTGCTCGTTTAAATGGTTGCTGGAACAATTGGATGTATCGGCTTCTGACATGATGAATATCCAGAATGACAGCGCCCTGATCGGCACGCTGGCGCATCAGGTGCTTGAGGATGTATTTGCGCAAGGCTCCATCCCTGAACCGGACGATGCATCGGCACAGGCGGAAATATCGTTCGACAAGCGTATGCCGGAGATGGCTGCTGAATTGCTGTTGCCGGAAAACAGTGTGGAACGAGCCAATATCCGCGCCCGTGTTATGTCGGCAGCGAGCGATCTGGCCTGCCGTTTTGATGCAGCAGGCTTTACGCGCCTGACATGTGAAGAATGGATTCACACTACGCTCGATGGTATCAAGGTTAATGGTCGGGCGGATGTGATTGCTTATGCCGGCAACAATGAGCCGCATGTCATCGACTTCAAATATTCTTACGCACGGAATTATTATGAGGGCAAGATTGCCAAAGGCCGGGATATCCAACTGATCACTTATTCGCGCATGATTGATAATAAGCCCAAGCCGGTGGCCTATTATCTGATTCCGCTGGGCCGGATGATTACTGCATTTCCAGCATTCAGGGCTGAAACGGTTGAGATCGGTGAATCACTCAATGAGGGCTGGAACAGGGTGCGCAAGACATGCAGCAGCGAATTGCAACAACTGCGCAAGGGCGAAGCTCTGGCCAGTGGTCTGGTGGATGAGGAAGAGAGGGAGGCCGAGCGCGGTAAGCATGGACTGATCCATGAATCGCCGCCATGCAGGTTCTGCGATTATGCCTCATTGTGTGGGCTAAATGCTCTGGGTGGAGGAGAATGACAATGCATAATATTCATCTCATCAGTGCCAGCGCCGGCTCCGGCAAGACCTATTCATTGACCGAAAAGGTGCTCGAAGCTGTGCAGTCGGGGATTGCGCCCGAACGTATCCTGGCAGTCACATTTACCAATAAAGCTGCCGCTGAATTGAAAGAGCGCATTCGAGGACGCTTAACCTCACAGGGCGATTCCAAATTGCTGGAGAAGTCGGGAGCGCTTGCAGACGCCTATATCGGAACGGTCAACAGCATCTGCGCCCGTCTGCTGAGGGAATTCGCCTTTGATGCCGGTGACTCACCGGCTGTAGATATCATGCCGGAGCAGGAGGCAGAACGCTTGTTCCGCTTGTCCGTGGCACATGTGATCGACAGCCATTATTCTGATCTATCCGGTGCTGCCCGCAGGCTTGGTCGGGATGGCAGCGGATCGGGCTACGCCAAAAAGTCGGATTGGCGTGATGATGTGCATTCTATAGTTGATCTTGCCAGATCCAACGGGCTGGATGAAACAGCCGTCAGAAACCTGTCCATAGATTCTGTTGCAGGGCTAAAAAAGCATCTTGGGAAACCCCGCAAGACACTGTCCAATAAAAATCTGCTGAAGCTCGTAAGAACAGCCATCACAGAAATTTTGGCAGTTGATGATGAAACAAAGACAACCAGGGCGGCGCTTTCTGCACTGCGGCAAGCAGCGCATGGGCTTGAGCAGGGCTATATCCTGTGGGCGGACTGGCGCAAACTGGCAGATATTTCAGCAGGCAAATCAAGTGGCGCGGATGCGTATCTGGAGCCGGTCAGGGAATATGCGTCCCAATTGCAACATCATCCTGAGCTACACCGCGATGTAGAAACACTGATCAATGGCGTATTTTCCTCCGCATCAGAATCGCTGGAGGCATTTGCTTCGTATAAACGAATCAACGTCCTGATGGATTTTACCGATCAGGAAAGCAAGGTGTTACGTCTGATGGATTCCGAGCATGTGTGTCGGCGTTTGGCTGAAAATATAGATCTGGTGCTGGTTGATGAATTTCAGGATACCAGCCCGATTCAGTTGGCTCTGTTTGGCAAGCTGGTATCATTGGTTGACCGGAATATATGGGTGGGTGATCAAAAACAGGCGATTTATGGCTTTCGCGGCACCGATCCCAAGTTGATGGATGATGTGATTGCGCAATTGAATGCGAACCAGATCGGCGTGCTGGAGGATTCGTATCGTTCTCGCCCATCTCTGGTGGCCTATGCCAACGAGGTATTCGTTCACGCCCTGGACGGCCTTATTCCGGCTGAACGTGTGCGTTTGAATCCCAAGCGTACGAATCATGCAAAACAGAGTGAAGCTTTGGGCATCTGGATGTTGTCCGGGACAACCAAAGGTACGCGCACCGGGGCGCTGGCAGATGGGATAGCACGATTACTCAGAAAACCGGATCATTATCAGATAGAGGATAGGGATAATGGTGAACTCAGGCCGCTCAAGGCGGGAGATATTGCCGTGCTTAGCCGCTCCAATGATGCATGCCGTGAAATTGCCGAAGCCCTGGCCGGCTATGGCATCCGTGCATCGGTGGGCAGAGGTGCGTTGTTTGCGCAGCCTGAATTGATCATTGCATTGGCCAGCCTGCATTTATTGGCAGATCCATCTGATCGCTTGGCGCTGACCGAACTGGTGAATGGGTTACCCGAACATGCATCCTCCAAGTCATGGCTGACTGAATTGGCACACGATCCGGAACATGCCCCTGATCAGTGGAAACAGGATAAACGTATTCGACGATTGCTCGATGTGAAGGTTGTGGATCAATCGCCATTGGAGCTGTTTGAGCTGGTAGGCGATATCATGGATTTAGAGGGCTATGCATTCAAAACCGCCAATCCGCCACAAACACTGGCCAATATCGAAGCGCTTTCCAGCCTGATAGGCGATTATCAGGGGGCAACCAAGGCACGGCACGAAGCAACGACTCTGCCTGGCCTGATGTATTGGTTGGGTCAGCAGGACGATCCCGGCATGCCCGAGGGGCAAGGGAAAGATACGGTTCAGGTGTTGACCTATCACCGCTCCAAAGGGCTGGAATGGCCGTTAGTGATTCTGAATGATCTGGATTCGCAAGCGAAGTTTTCTCCATTTGGCGTTACCGTAACAGCAGCTAAACATTTCGATCCGGCTGAGCCATTAGCGGGACGAGGGATTCGTTTCTGGCCGGAGCCGTTCAATGGCAAGGGTTTACCTTTCGGCGAATCGATTGAAGGCTCAGACGAATATGCCGCCGCAGAAACGCGGGAAGCCCAGGAGCGGCAGCGCTTGATGTATGTTGGTATGACGCGGGCCAGGGATTATCTGATTCATGCCATTCCATACTACACGCGCAAAAAGAGTGCCCCGCCCGAGGTGCATGCCGACTGGCTTGATGCGCTTATCGTTGAAGACGGGAGGATTCGTATCCCCGATGCAGAAGATGATCCTTGTGCGATTACTGTGGGGGAAGCGCAGTTTCCCTGCATTCGCACGGTTCATACGGCAGATGAAAACCCGGAACCATTGGCTTTGGATGAGCCGGAGTGGTTTACGCCGATGGAGAGTAAGCCGGTGGATTATGAATCCTACCGAATTTCACCCAGCAGCCATGATCTGCCCGAAGCAGAAAAACAGCATGTGCAGACGGCCATAGCCGGTAAGATTGGGAATGAAATCGACATTCACCAGCACAGTCTGGAGATGAACCTGCTGGGTGAAGCGATTCACCGTTTTATTGCTGCTGATCATACAGAACGGGATCGCAAAGAACGCCAAGAGATAGCAGCACGCATGCTTGATCGATGGGTGCCTGAATCCGGTGTAAACAGTGATCAATTGCTCGCAATCAGTGATAATTTCCATCACTGGGTGAAACAGACGTATCCGGATGCCCGGTTACTGAAAGAGTGGCCTGTGCGCATGAAGACCGGCAACAGGGCTGCCCACGGCTGGATTGATGCGCTGATAGAAACGAATGACGGCTATGTGCTGGTGGATCATAAGACGATGGGCGCGGATATCGGGGATTGCCTGGAACAGGTCAAATCGTATGCCGGACAATTAAATCTTTATTCCCGTGCTATCCGGGCGGCAACGGGTAAACCGGTGATGGAGACTTTGATTCACCTGCCGTTGCAGGGAAACCTGATCAGCGTGAATACCGATGCCTAAAAAGAAACATATAAAAGTCGGCGTTATTCGCCCCGGTGACGTAAAAGTGCGAAAAAAGAGTCCGCCACCAACGCAGGTGCAGAAATCACCTAAAGATTATGATCGCAAGCGCCTGAAAGAAGAAATACGTAAGGAGAGATTGAATGAAAAAGCCTGAATCAGTTAGTACCTTGACCAAACTGGGCCGCATTCGATTGTCCGACCACTTTTTCATGCGTGAAATGTTGTATAGTGACGTTGCCAACCTGCACGGCATGCCAAATATCCCTGACTATCCGGATTTGGCCATTGAGGCAGGCAGCAATCTCTGCCAAAAAGTGCTCGAGCCGATTTACAAAGCCTTTGGCGGGGTGACTATGCGCAGCGCCTATCGTTCACCTTCAGTTAACGATTTTTGCAATCAACAGCAAAAGCTAGGGAAAAGTGGCTATAGCTGTGGATCGAATGAAAGTAATTATGCCGGTCATATTTGGGACTATCGTTTGGATGGTTTTTTAGGAGCGACTGCAACCATCGTGGTGCCTGCTTACTTGGATTATTTTGAAAAGCATGGGGACTACCGGCCATTGGCGTGGTGGATTCATGATCATGTCCCGGATCATGCTGGTATGTATTTCTTTCCAAAATTATGCGCTTTCAATATCTCCTGGTTTGAGGGGAAAAGCAACCAGGCTATTCAAAGCTATGTTGCTCCCAAGGGCACGTTAACGAAACAGGGTATGGATAATTTTGAAGGCGAGCATTCCAGATTTTATAGTGACTTGATTGAGGATGGAATGCTACATGAGTGATACATTGATGCGCCAATGGCAGATGTTGCGGCTGGTTCCACGACATCCGGGGAAGATTTCCACAACGGAACTCAAACAGCGTTTGGCCGATGAGGGTTTTGCTACCACGCAGCGAACCATCCAGCGCGACCTGATGACGCTTTCGGATATATACCCGTTGGAGTGTGATGAAAGAGGCAAACCCTTTGGCTGGTCATGGATGGTTGATGCCAACGTGATGGATATCCCCGGCATGGATTCACACACGGCCCTTGCGTTCTGGCTGGCCAGCCAGCATCTGGAACCGATGTTACCAAAAACTACGGTACGGCAGCTACAACCGCACTTTATCACAGCGGCGCATGTGCTGGATAATATCCCAACAGACAAAGGTGCGCCTGCATGGCGCAATAAGGTGCGTGTCTTGCATCGTGGGCCAAAGCTGAAAGCTCTGGCTATAGCAGCCGATGTACAA
>Ga0114931_10008831_pt1 | contig 12144 bp, 13 predicted proteins | sample 2SBtaG_FD_89579 | JGI IMG/M metagenome (GOLD analysis project Ga0114931, IMG submission 89579) | Deep subsurface microbial communities from Kolumbo volcano to uncover new lineages of life (NeLLi) - 2SBTROV14_V59a metaG | ecosystem: Environmental > Aquatic > Marine > Volcanic | place: Kolumbo...
CAGCGATGCTGCGCTCTCGATCTTGAAACCGAATCTCGAGGTCCGAAGGCAACCCCAACGGATGCTCTCGCCCCACCGGCGGCCACCCTCTCAAACTCTCGCGCTCTCCGGTTGACGGATGGCCTGAGTTTAACAGCAGGGTTGCCCTCGTGGGTCTTGCCGGAGGGTGAGTATCATCGTGCGACTGAGGGCCTAAGTAAATTGATGCGGCTTGCAACCGGCCGCAATGAGCTAGGAGATTGTTCGGGGCCGTCTGGTGATGCACTGATGAGCGAAAGGTGGCTTGACAGCCAGAGGGATGACGATGCGGAAATCCGCGCGGAACGCTTCTGGACCGTGATGCGCGAGGAGTTGGACGCCGGCGCATTCTGGGCTGATCGCATCAAGCATCACCGGGATGAACCGGGAAAACGACTCCAAATGGCAATGAATCGGCTCCCCCTTCCTGCGGCGTTTCGTGAGGCTGCGATCGCGCTGCGCGCCATTATTCGTGCGAAGCGCAAGGATGGTGCCTCCTTTCAGGAGGAGATCGGGCTGCTCTACTGGCTCGCAGCGATCGAGTCTTTCATGCTGCCGTATGCAGAGGCTCTTCGTGAACCAGGATTCAATGTCTTGGAAGCCATCCCCGGAAAGCGACTGAGATCCTTACCCATCGACTACAAGGCCCTCGGCTACGAGCGACTGGCTTTGCTCAACAAGACCGATCGAAAATGGCTGGTTGAACTGTGGGGTGAGCCACAGACCCATTCCACACTCAATGAGATTCATCGCGCACTCTGGGACGAGTACGAAGGCAAACTCATCGAGAGACGCCGGAAGGAACGGGACCGTTTCACTCGGGACATCAAGGCACTGACTCGCGGAAGCGGCTCAATCGCTCGTACGGCGCGAAAGGCGGAGAAGTCAGGGTGTCTTGGCGCGCTGTTGATCGTGTCCACGGGAGTCCTGAGTCTCGTATTGGCTGGCACCATGTTCCTTGCACGAGGCTGACCCGGCATAGCGGCACAACATCACGCCGGCACATGTTGATTCCTGTTGCGTGCTCCGTTGCGGATGGAGGAAAGATAGCGCACAGATGAGCCTCCTCAACTGCTGCCGTAGCGATTAGACTAGCAGGATGGATGCCATGAGCGTTTTGTTGTTGGTGCTTGCGGTGGGGCTGGGGGTCGTGGCTGCCGCCGCGCGGGCATCTCGTGCGCGCGTAGCGGCTGAGCTGGCGTCGGAGCGGGAACGCTCATGCCGGTTGGAGGGGGACTTGAAGGAGGCCCAAGACCGGGCCGAAGAGTTGAACAAGCAGGCGTCGGAGTTGCGGGTCAAGTTGGGGAGACTCGAGGAGAAGATCGAGGCGGACAAGCAACTCTTCCAAGAGCGTGAAGGAGCGCTGAGGCGACAGTTCGAGGAACAGAAGCGCATGTTGGAAGAGGCGGAGAAGAACCTTGTCAGCGTGTTCGAGGCGACTGGAGCGAAGCTTCTGCAGAGCAACGCCGACCGCTTCATGCAGCAGGCAGAGAAGTCGTTCGAAGAGAAAGCGAAGCCCATCCGCGAATTGCTCGATGCACAAAAGAAGGCCGTGGATGATCTGGAGCGGAAGCGTGAAACGGCCTACGTCCGGCTCGACGAGCAGATCAAGCAAATCGCAACAGCTCACGAACGACTTGGTGCGGAAACCGGTCGTCTTGTCTCCGCGCTACGCCGGCCCGAGCAACGAGGTCGATGGGGCGAGTTGCAGCTCCGCAATGTGGTCGAACTCGCTGGAATGACCGAACACTGCGACTTCCAAGAGCAACCCCAGACCGATGATCCGTCCACGCGCGACCGCCCGGATATGGTCGTTCGCATGCCCGGGGGGGGAGTGATCGTGGTGGACTCCAAGGTATCGCTCGATGCGTATTTGAATGCGATCCAGCCTGATGCCGATCGCGAAGCTCAGCTTCAGCGGCATGCGAGCCAGGTAAGGACACATGTTCGCAACTTAGCGTCCAAGGCGTACTGGGACCAGTTCGATCACACGCCGAAGCTCGTCGTGCTCTTCATGCCGTTGGAGTCAGCATTGGTGGCGGCATTGGAAGTCATCCCCGATCTGCATAGCGAAGCGATGAAACAACATGTGCTTATCGCCACACCGACGCTGCTTGTCGCCACGCTTCGCGCCGTCGCCTACGGATGGCAGCAAGAGGCCATCGCCGAGAACGCGCATGAGATCGCAGATGTAGGGCGTGACCTCTACGACCGTCTTGCGACGTTTGCGAATCATTTCTCGAACGTCGGCGATCGTCTGAAACGAGCAAGCGAGTGCTACAACAACGCTGTTGGATCTCTCGAGCGTAATCTCCTGCCAGGCGCCAGACATTTGCGGCAACTCCGAGCAACGACAGCGGATGAAATTGAATCGCCACCTCAGATTGATACCGACATCCGCAAAATCACCGCTCCGGAACTGCAGCAAGATGATCCCGACGAACAATGATGAAGCGCCGTCCGAGCGGTTGTGCTGTGATGACGCAACCAAGTGAACTTTCCACGGCGCTTCCTGAACCGTCCGGGGCTCCTGTAGTTCGGTTGGGCGACTATGGTGAGATCCACCAACATCCCCGCGCGCAACTTCGGACTCGCATCGCGTAGATATCCAGTAGCGGGCTGCGGTTAACAGCTCGCGACGGAACCACGATCACCCCGGCCGACCACGGACGGTCATTGTCAGCATCTCTGGAAGGAGTGCGCGATGTCGCTGCGCCTTAATCCAACAGACCCGGCGAGCATGAAACCGGACGAACGCCGCGACGAGGTCGCGAGCATCCTCGCCCGTGGAGTTTTGCGCCTTCACACTCGCGTCCTGCCGCATCTTCCGGAAGAGCAGCACCCGCCGGATTCCCCCGAAGCATCGCTTGATCTTTCCGCCACTCCTTGCCCTTGTGTGGACGCCGGTTAACGGCCGGAAAAAGGAGGCGATGCATGGCGTTGAATGTCGGACAAATGGTGAGCAAACTTCGGCGCATGACAGTGACCGAACTTCGGCGCAAACACGCCGAGGTCTTCGGAGAGCCGACGCGGTCGCACCATAAAAACTACCTCATCCGCCGGATCGCGTGGCGCATGCAGGCCAACGCCGAAGGCAACCTCACCGAAAGGGCGCAGCGGCTTCGGGAGCGAGCGATGGAGATCGCAGACGACGCGGACCTGCGCACGCGAGCGCCGGGGCCCGCCAAGCCGCCGAGCGCTGCCAGCCTCGCCGCTGCGCAAGGCGTAGGTATCACACGACACCTCGACGTCCCAGCCGACGCGCGTCTCCCCATGCACGGGGCGCTCCTGACGCGCCAGTACAAGGGCCGGACGATCCGCGTGCGCGTGCTGCCCAAGGGCTTCGACTACGAGGGAACCATCTACCGTTCGCTCTCGGCAGTCGCGCAGGCAGTCACCGGCGCGCACTGGAACGGCTACCTTTTCTTCGGCATCGAACAACCCAAGAAACGTGAGGGCGACGCGGTGGAGAAGCGATGACACGAAGACAAAGTTCATCCCAATCTTCTGCGCACGCCATTCGCTGCGCGATCTACACGCGCAAGAGCACGGAGGAAGGGCTCGAGCAGGAGTTCAACTCGCTCGACGCCCAGCGCGAGAGCGGTGAGGCGTACATTGCTAGCCAGCTGCACGAGGGCTGGGTGTGCCTACCCGACCGCTACGACGACGGCGGCTTCACCGGCGGCAACATGGAGCGACCTGCGGTCAGGCGGCTGATGGCTGATATCGAAGAAGGCAAGATCGACTGTGTTGTTGTCTACAAAGTGGACCGGCTGAGCCGATCGCTGATGGACTTCGCGCGCATGATGGAGACCTTCGAGCGACACAAAGTGTCGTTCGTTTCGGTGACGCAGCAGTTCAACACGGCGTCGTCTATGGGCCGGCTGATGCTCAACGTCCTGCTGTCCTTCGCACAATTCGAGCGTGAGATCATCAGCGAGCGGACCCGAGACAAGATTGCCGCCACGCGGCGCAAGGGGAAATGGGCAGGCGGCCATCCGATCCTCGGCTACGACGTGGACCCGCGCGGCTTCCGGCTCGTCGTCAACGAAGATGAAGCAGCGCGCGTTCGTGAGATCTTCGCCCTCTATCTTGAACACCAGTCGCTGATTCCAACGGTCAGGGCGATCGACGAGCGCGGCTGGATGAACAAACTGTGGACGACGCGCAAGGGCCTCCAGCGCGGCGGGAAGCCCTTCAACAAGAACAGCCTGTTCAGGCTGCTGACCAACGTCGCCTACATCGGCAAGGTGCGCTACAAGAGCGAGATCCACGAGGGCGAGCACGAGGCGATCGTGGACGCCGACGAGTGGCGGTGCGTCCAGCAGATGCTCACCCGCAACGGACGAACTGGCGGCGCCGCGGTGCGGAACAAGTATGGGGCGCTGCTCAAGGGGCTGCTCTACTGCAAACCGTGTGGCTGCTCGATGGGGCACACGTACTCGACGAAGAACGGGGTCATTCGATACCGCTACTACGTGTGCCTCAACGCACAGAAGCGCGGCTGGCACACCTGCCCATCGAAGTCCGTCCCAGCGGGCGAGATCGAGCGGCTGGTGGTGGAACAGATCCGGGCGATCGGCCGCGACCCCGCGGTGCTCAGCGCGACGCTCAAGCACGCGCGCAAGCAGGCGCAGGAATCGATCGCTGCTATTGAGAAGGAGCGCGGGATTCTCGAGCGCGAGTTGAAGCGCCATTACCGCGAAGTGCGTTCGCTCGCAGTCGAAGCATCGTCGTCCAACGGCGCCGGGGCGGCGCGGCTGGGCGACCTCAATGAGCGCATCCGCGCTGGCGAACAACGCATGACGGAACTGCGCGAGCAGGTCGTTGCGCTGAGCCGCGAGATCGTGGACGATCGTGAGGTCGCCACAGCGATGGCTGCGTTCGATCCGGTGTGGGAGACTCTTGCGCCGCGGGAGCAGGCCCGCGTGGTGCGTTTGTTGGTCAAGCGCGTCGAGTACGACGGTGAGGCGGGAACCGTATCAATCGTTTTCCACCCGAATGGCTTGCGGAGGCTCGCCGCCGAGGCTGAGGAGGAGGCCACCGCATGTCGGGCATGAGCGAGCCGAGGATCGAATTCAAGGTCCGCTTCGAAACCAGCCGCCGGGGACGGAAGCGAGCGGTCGTTGGCGAGAAGCCCGCGGACCCGGCGCCGACACCCGGAAACCTGCCGCGCGTCACGCGACTGATGGCACTTGCGCTCCGCTTCGATGGGCTCATCCGCGACGGCGAGGTCGCCGATTACGCCGAGATCGCTCGACTCGGCCAGGTCACCCGCACGCGGGTGACGCAGATCATGAACCTCCTGCACCTGGCCCCCGATATCCAGGAGGCGATCCTCACCCTGCCCCGTGTGGAGCGGAGCCGCGACCCCATCACCGAACGCGACCTGCGGCCAATCGCAGCGATCGTGGACTGGCGCAAGCAGCGGCGGGCGTGGAACAAACTGATCGCGTAATCAACCCTTCGGCGGAAAGGGATCATTGCCGTGACTGTCGGATTGGGCAATTCTCCCGTCCTGATTGTGAATCTTGAGTTCGGTGTGTTGATTGCGGCTGATCTCGCGAGCCGCCTTCACTGCTTCTGCCTTGGTGTCATGCCGACTTGCAGCACGTTCGGCGCCGCCACGGATAACTTTCCAGTCGTCCGCCTTCTTGTCGTAGGTGACGTGATGTGTATTGCTCTTCTTGGCCATTGTTGACATCCGTTCACTATGCGAGCGAAAGCGACAACTCCGCCGCCTTCTCGTAACTGATGACTTGTCTCGGTGGCGTGTCGCGCCACGCAGCCTCGCGGTGGGATCGATCGCTGATGTCCGATGGCGTCAGACCACCTAGTGCGTCTCGGACAAACTGAAGGACTCGCAGCTCGTTCTCGTCGAATGTCATCTCAATTTGGTCGGCCTTCGGGCCTGGACGGAAGACTTCGCCGAGGTTGCCATTCTGGAACATGGCCTCATCGACCGAGACGTACTCGTCCTCTTCCATCTGTGCTCGAAGTGTGCCGAAGCCGACTGGGACCGGGCCGTACGGCATGCGACGGTACAGTGCTCCGGTGAGTGATCTTGTGTGCTCCTTGTAGCAGAGGTAATCCGCGTAGAACAGCAACTTGTAGAGCTTGGTCTGGGTCACCATCGCAACGTTGCTGCACAGCCACGCCACCACGGCGACATACCGGTTGTAATCAAACGCGCGGAACCCGCTGCGTTTTGACACCTCTGATGGCATCGCGTCAACGAGCGCGGCCCAGGTCACCGCGGATCGTGCGCCCTCGATTGCGTCTTCGGCGGTCCTGCGCTGGCGTTCGCTTAGGACGTCGCCGCGCCGTCGAAGGAGATCAGCCATGTGGTTTTTGTTCGCACACGCCCGGATGAGCTCGTCTTCCTTTTCCTGCTGGAGCGAGCCCTGCTCGTAGCGGTTGATCGTCGCCTGACTCATTCCTAGCAGCGACGCAAACGCCGCTTGGCTTAGGCACCAGCGAGATCTAATCTCCTGAATCTCCACAGACTTCAACAGTCCGTGCTTCTCGCGGTACGCATCGAATGCCTTCTCGATCGGATCGCCAAACTCCTCATCGACGATTGTCTCGCCACACACGGGGCACACCCACAGTGGAGCGACAATCGTAATCGTTTCTCCTCGAACTTCGTTTTGCTGTTCGCGCTCTTCGAAGCGGAACGACCGCTCCTCTTCGCAGCTCGTGCAGTACAGCATGCTCTCCTTCATGCGCCGCCTCCTCTCAGGGGATACCGCAGGAGATACCCCGCGGCGTGGAATGACCAAACCGTCCCCCGTGGCATCTCGTTTCCTCGGGTCGGGTTGAGTCGGAGTTTGATATACACCTCAGTGCCCTCGTGGTCGTAACCGAAGACCCAGATGTCCTTGGCAGGGTCGGTCTCGTCGGGCTCGGGCCCCCAGCAGTAGTTGTCGGGGGTAAGTGAGCAGATGATCTCGCCCGCCTGACGCCGGGTCAGGTTGAGTTCGATCAGATCCTGCTCCGTCCGGTCCCGGGCCTTGAACTCCCAGCGTTCGAACTCGATGGCCAGCTTGAATGAGGCCAGGAACTCCCGGGCTTCGGGTTTGGTCGCCATGTTGTCTGGGAACTCCCATCGGCTAAATGCTATCGCAGGATAGCGAAAAGTCAAAGGATATGCTATCCTGCGTCGTATGGTCAAGCATTTCCACGATTTCAGGCTATGCTACGATCTTTGACCCTGTTCTTGGACCATGCGCCCACGGTCTGCCACGGGCGTCCAGGAGGACACGCCCCATGGCGACGTTCAATCCCCACCGCTTCTCTCACCCCGAGACCTTCGCTGCACTGAAGCGTCCACGCTTGGTCACATTCCTGACTCCATTCAAAGCGTTCCTCGAGCGGCGAGGCCTCTGCCTACCAAGCAACCCCGGTGGGTGTCTCGATCTGGAACTACTCGTGCAGATCGTCATGACGCCAGACGCGGACACCCCGGCTGCGTTCATCGATGCCCTCTACTACATCCACGAGATGGCGACACACGAGGGGATGGATGCGCTCCTCGCGGAGGCACAGGAGCGAGATGTCGTGCTGGACGGCAACGACGACGACACACCGCTCGACGTCGCGATTCAGGTGTGGCTGATCGAGGCAGACTTGCTACGGGAGAAGCACGCCGAAAGGCACCTCGCGCGCCCGCGCTCATTTGAGTACTTCAACACTGATCGCCGCGTTCCCGATTTCAAGTTGCCGAATCCCGCGACACTCCGTGCGCTTGAGCACGACCTCGACAACTGGTTCGAGGAGAAGAAGCGTGGTCGCGGTGCGCGTGTCTTCGTGTATCCCAAGGAGGACGCAGTTTGGTTTCTCGTGCAGCACGGCGACCCGTTTCGGCGCGAAGGCAGCGTTGACGGTCGCGAGACCGGCAGCGTTGCATACCGGCCCGTGAAATACGATGTGCTCGTCTATGACCCGAAGAGCGGCGAGCTCGGAGTGAACGCCGGTTCGGTAGGCGAGAAGAAACTCTACCGGGTCCAACTCGGCAAGCATCTCTTCGGCTCGGAGGACTTCTTCCCAGGAGAGGCCAAATACACACTAGATCCGCTGCGTGACGACGGTGAAGCGTCGCTCGATTGTGATGTTGAGGGGATCGAGTGGATCAAACTCCGCGAAGTCCAGTTCTACTGGGGTGGGCGGTATGGCGAGATCGAAGTCCGCAAGGCGAGCGATGTCTTTGGCGCATATACCGCGCGCGGGCGCCAGCTCCCCTCGGGCGGTCGTCTCTTCAAGGCGCTTTTTCAAGTCAAGTTTAAGGACTGCAAGTCGCCGCGCTCCGTCACCATCAAGACTTCCAACGTTGCCCAATACACCCGCGATCACGACAGCGTGTTGATCGAGAAGTGGCTTGCGAAGCGCGGGTTCATCATCATGCGAGAGGCACCCGACCATGTCGACGCTGAACCACTTCTGGCGGGCGCTTGAGCGCGTGCCCGGGCTGGTTGCATCTGCCTGGGAGTGGCGGCAGCGCTTGGGTTCTGAGTATGTCGTTGCGCATCACTTCCTGCGCTTCACCGGTGAGTATGTCGACTGCCTCCCAATGGGAGACGGTGATCCCCACGACGTCGTGGTTCATTCGCGGGGCGTGGTGGTCACAGTTGCTCCGAACGCGAACGAGACGACCAGGCTTGCGATAGAGGACGTCGCGGTCCACGCGCTGCATGCCGGCGCACTACGAAAGGCACTAGCGATGGCGCTTTCGCTCCGCACCTCGACTGCGGAGATTGAGAGGATCGACGAATTCCGAGTGGGTTCGTGGCAACCGCAGCCGAGCACCTCGTTCCCGGTGCACTTCATCGCCAAACCTGATGCGGAGGCCTATGCCGTGTCGCTTCGGTCCTTGGTTGAGGCATCGATCGGGCCGGCGATCGCACTGGTCCCCACGCTGGACCATTGCGATGATGGTCTGCTCGATTGTACGAGGCGCTACAGCATCCTCACCGTTCCGTTGCGGGACTGCGTATACATCGAGAACGACAACCTCGTAGTTGGCGACCCATGGCAGGCACATCTGGGCGCCTTCTGCCAGCTTGCGGGCGTCAAGTTGCCATCTCCCTTCAACAACAAACGCCCCAAGCGCAAGCGAGCCTCACGAACGGCTGACATTGAGTCGATCAAGAAGGAGTTGGTCGAGGAGATCCGATCCCGCCGAGCACACCTTCGCCACGCGGAAGATGCTGGGCTCGACCTCCAACTCCCAAAGCGTCCCACGAAGGCAGAAATCGGTCGGCGAGCCGGATTGCCGCCGTACTCTGTCAGCCGTTGCTTCTCTGACAGCAATGCGTCCGAGCTCAAGCGGCTCTACGACATGCTGGAGTCTGTCGAGGACGTCCTCAGGTTCGGGCGTTAGTCAGCGACCAGCACCACAGATTCGGACTCTCTTGCAGTAAGCCTCTGCTCCTGCAACTGCAACAGTGCCGCGGTGCCGCGCGCAAGCCCTGTATGAAGCGATGGTTGCGCGCACTTGATCACTCTCACACGAAGTCTTCTGCAACTCCCGCGGAGTGTATACGCGGTGCGATGTGCACCGCGGCCACGCACACGCTCAACGGGAGCAAGAAAGTGACCATTCGCACGATCAACGGAGACGCCCACCTTTCCTCATCAAGTCTCAACGACGCCCAAGTCATCTCGCACACCGGCGCATACGCCGCTCGCCTGATCCGATTCAAAACGAGACAACTCTCCCGATACCCCGGCTTCACGCCGAGCGACCGCGCCGACATAGAGCAAGAACTCCGCGCCGATCTGCTCAAACGCCTGCCGAAGTATGACCCGGCAAAGGCGCAGTTCAACACATTTGTCTCTCGAATTATCGAGCGCAAGATCATCTCGATCGTGCGTCACCGCTTTGCCGAGATGCGATCACCGGTGCGCGAAGAGTTCTCGCTGAACGACGATGTGCGTGACGCGGACGGCCGGATTGTTGATCGGCACCAGACGACGCCTGAAGCAACGACAACATGGCAACGCTTGCATGACCTCGAACGGGACATCGCCGATCTCCGAAAGAGGCTGCCATCCGAACTGCACAGGATGATCATGGACATCCTGGGACGCGGCGGCACGATCAATGCTGCGGCGAATGAACTCGGCATTCCGCGCAGCGCTGTCCAGCGCCACATCCGCGAACTGCACCATATCTTCGAAGACGCGGGCCTCCGTGAATATCTATGAACGCGCGCAACTTCACGGCGCGATTGCGTAGGTATCCAGTAGACGAACCGAACAACGGATGAAGCCAACAGGAGTGACACGCATGTCGCGTGAAGTCTATCGTTATGTTTTCTCCCCTCGTGTACCGCTGACAGAGGCGCTCGCGACGCTCGATCTCGCCCTGATTGCGGTGGAGAGCCTGCACGGCGAATCGCGCACACGCATGGACGGGCGGTTCGCCAGCGCGCCTGCTCGCGGGGCGCTCGCGATCGACGCATCTACACACGTCGGCCAGGCGATCAACCAGATTTTCATCGGGTTCGCAAAGCGCGAGTTTGGGGAAACCTCCTTCAGCGTCGAACGTGTGACACATCCGCAGAAGTCGGAAAGGGAAGCTGGACCGTCGGCAGTGATGGGGACGGCGGCGTGAGGAGTGTGCTCACGTATTCCGCATTGAACACTTTCCGCAACTGCCCAAGGAAGTATCAGTTGCGATACATCGAGTGTCTTCGCCGGCCCGAGCGGCCCGAGGCGCTCGCCTTCGGGTCGGTGATCCACGACGCGCTGGAGCGGTGGCACAAACTCGAAGACGAGCCCAACCGCCTGCTGAAGGTTCTCGATCGCATCGACGAGCAGTTCCCGGATCGCGAGCACGACCCAGACGTTCGCCACACATGGCGCCTGGCTCGCGCCATGTTCGAGGGGTACGCGGCGCGCTATCCGAGTGAATCCTTCGAAGTGGTCGAGGTCGAGAAGGAGTTCACCGCCCCGATCATCAACCCCGACACGGGCCGGGCGAGCCAGACGTTCGTCATCGCCGGCAAGGCGGACGGGATCATCCGCTTGGACGGCGATCTCTACCTGCTCGAGCACAAGACGGCCTCGAACATCACATCGGACTATCTCGACAGGCTCTGGACCGACACACAGATCGCGCTGTACAGCCATTACCTGCGTCAGCTTGGCTATCCGATCGTCGGTGTGATCTACAACGTCCTGCTCAAGACACGCCTGAAGCAACATCAAGGCGAGACGCTTGAAGAATACGAAGAGCGCCGCGCGCAACTCGCCGCCAGGAACAAGACAGGGCGATCCACAGCCAAACGAAAACTGCCGGAGTCGGATGTTGAGTTCCGCGCCCGACTGGCGGACTGGTATGCGCAGCCCGGAGCGTTCCACCGCGAGCGCATCTTCCTCTCCGAAGACCGCATGGCGCTCTTGACCGAGGAGGTCTGGCAGATCACCCAGCAGTACTTGGACGCCAAACGCCGCGGCAAGTGGCTGCTCAACACGTCCCAGTGCTTCAGCTTCCAGCGTCCCTGCGAGTACCTGCCTTACTGCCAATCCGGGTTCAATCCCAACGTGCGCGACAACCTCTTTGAGGCCGCCCGGCCCCACGAAGAGTTGACGCCGCTGACCGTCTCAGCCGCCACCGACCACGCCCCGTTCTGACCTCTCATTTTCCGAAGGAGCCACGCATGTCCATCGCCTTGCCCACGACAAAGGCAACACCGACGCTCGATCTCGCGACCAAGACCACACTGATCTACGGCCCGCCCAAGATCGGCAAGAGCACCTTTGCGAGCATGTTCCCCGACGCGCTCTTCTTCGAGTGCGAGCCGGGCCTCAATGAACTCTCCGTCTACAAGATCCCCACCTACTCATGGGACGATCTGCTCGCCGCCTGCGCCTTGGTCGCCGCCGGCGATCACTCCTTCAAGACGATCGTCATCGACACCGTGGACAACGCCTTCAAGTTCTGCTCCGACCACATCTGCGCCAAACACAACATCGAATACGAGGGCGATCTGGCCCACGGCAAGGGGTGGGCGTTCGTGAAGAACGAGTGGCACCGTGTGCTGACGCGCCTGGCCAACCAGCCCTACGGCCTTGTATTGATCAGCCACGCTGTCGACAAGCGCATCGAGACGCGCACCGGCG
>Ga0114931_10008832_pt1 | contig 12144 bp, 9 predicted proteins | sample 2SBtaG_FD_89579 | JGI IMG/M metagenome (GOLD analysis project Ga0114931, IMG submission 89579) | Deep subsurface microbial communities from Kolumbo volcano to uncover new lineages of life (NeLLi) - 2SBTROV14_V59a metaG | ecosystem: Environmental > Aquatic > Marine > Volcanic | place: Kolumbo...
AATGCCCCTTTTAAGCGCAGCAAAACTTGCGGACAGTCATTCAATGTTTCGATGACGATGCCAAGCGTAGCGTTTAATTCATCCACACAACCATAAGCTTCTATTCGTGGATGGGTCTTTTCAACCTGTTGTCCACCAGCAAGCCGAGTCATTCCCTGATCCCCGGTTTTTGTGTAAACTTTATTAATCCTAACCATTCGATCCACCCTAAATTTATTTATTTTGTTAAACTATTGATTTCTTTCGCCGAAATAGATGAGCATACCAAAAACATCGTTTGAAATCGTCAGTTTTAAACGATTCAATATCTAATATGGATTTGACAAATGATAACACAAATAACTTTTTTTTACTTGAAACTTAACGTCAAAAATTTAATAAAATAATTGATTTCAAAAATTTCAGTAATTATTATAGGCGCGCTTTAGTTTACGCTGAGGTTCGATAATAAATTACAATAAAATTAAACAATCTTTTGGAGGTATTATCATGATTAAAGTAAGTCCACGCACAAAAAAAACCAGTTTTACGGTTGAATTACCTGATGCCCAAAATGTGGTTTTAGTTGGAGATTTCAACGAGTGGAATAGCAACGCAACACCGATGAAAAAAAGTAGAAAATCAGGTGTTTGGAAAGCAGATGTCCAGCTCACGTCCGGTGAATATGAATTCCGGTATTTGGTTAACGAAAGCCAATGGCTGAACGATGAGCAAGCACCGACGGTTCAAAATACTTTTGGATCCGAAAACTCGGTCGCCAAAGTGGAATTGCCCAAAACGACCAAAAAAGTGTCGGCAAAACGGACAAAAAAGAGCGCAAACGGCAAAGCCTGATTATTATTAAAACTCTGATTGCAAAAAGGCAACTCAGCGAGTTGCCTTTTTCTATTTATTTAAAATAAATGTTGACTATCTTTTAAGCACAACATATATTTTTCGCCGTTTGTATATTAATTTATTCCGAAGTTGTCCCGGAATGCCGGGACGGGTGGCTGTTATCCCGGTTGCCGGGATGGGGGTTCGAGTCGATAAATTTTTTCCGGAGTAGCTCAATGGTAGAGCGGGTGGCTGTTAACCACTAGGTTGGGGGTTCAAGTCCCTCCTCCGGAGCTTGCAAAAGAGTTGGTCAAATCTTTATTAAACAAGGATTTATCAACTCTTTTTTGTTTTAAAAGTAACGCAAGGGTAACAAAATGGTCGGTTTTTTGAATTTTGACGATACCATTACGATACTAAAAACCAAAGAAATTTAATCAATTGGGGGGATATTTTACCGGTTTGTGTTAAAATTTTTTATTACGAATCTCCATTACCCAATCTGCAATATAGGCTCTATTTTTCAATATACCACACCTGGCATTCTTACAATAAATTCAATTTATCATTTTTGAAAGTTGTCTTTCACATCTACATTATGCTCTAAACACTCAAACAGAATTTTCCATCCACAGTCTAATAATTTTAGATTTCTTTCAATTTGATCAGAATTATCTAAATCAAATTTTGAACCATGAACTAAATTGTTTCGTATTCTCCTGATTAACAAAATTGCTTTTTCTAACTCAGACTTATATTGTTGATCAGGAGGTGAGTCTTTGAAGACAAGTTTTCTCTGCTCTTTAAGCTGCTTTTTTGGGGGTGCTTTAAGTAAATAGTCAATTGCTTCACATAATTCGGGAGATTTATTTTTATCGAATGATTCACTGATTTCTTTTGCGAATTTATCCCAGTCTGCTTTTGGATGTGATTCATCACCTGCTATATAGCCTGAAGCTTTCAAAGCATATTCATAACGGGAAAATACAACAAAAAACCTTACCGCTTGACCATTGTATAGACTTAAGTAAAAATCAATGACGTCAAAGTAGTTATCTTCATTGTGACGATTCATTTGGCTGTTCTCAGACAATTTTCTCTTCTTTTTTCGCTAATTTACTCAACCGCTTTTCAAGCGCCTCATAATCCCCCAAATAGGCCATCATCAAACTTTTCCATAATTTGCCATGATTGGGCACAAAAAAGTGTAGTAATTCGTGAACGATCACATAATCACCGAGTTCTATATCAATTTCTAACAATTCGGAACAGGAAACTTTGACTAAATCAACAGAATTTTTAATGTATGTCTGCTGGCTTATTTTTTACATTTTCAGTCGGTACCTCATCGCTGGTCTTGTTCATTAAGGTTTTTAGCAGTACAATATCCCTGGGAAAGAATAAATCCAGCGTCCAGTCGATCACTACCCTGAGTTTGTTAAACACCCCCGGCAGTTTGAAAAGATAAATAGTTCGCCACAACCACCAGGCAATAAAGCCGGAAAATCGAATCCCAAAAATCTCAGCAACTGCCGAGCGGTGCCCTAAGGAGGCTAACACGCCTAACGGGTTGAAACTAAATCCTTTTTTGACCTTTCCGAGAATGGTGGCAGCGATGTTCCTTGCCGCTAATTCCCCTTCTCGGACGGCGTGTTGAGCTGTTGGTGGATAGAATTTTCCGGTATGAGGATTTGGAATTTCTGCACAATCACCTATTGCCCAAACATTTTGAAAACCGGGAACTTCTAAATACTTGTTCACGATAATCTGTCCCCGTTTATTTGTTAATCCGGTCAAGGATGATAGAATTGGGCTTGGCGAAGTACCGGTCGTCCAAACCAGTGTTTTTGAGGATATTTTTCGATTATTATCCAAGGCAACCCAATCGGAGTAAGCTCCAGCCACTTTCGTATTTAATAACACCTCAACGGCGTTTTTTCGGAGTTGCGTCAAGGCATAATCAGCCAGGCTTTTGGTGATTTCCGGTAAAATTCGTGAACCGGCGTGTACCAGTATGACACGAATATCTTCTAAATGGATATTAGGATAAAAACGGGGTGTGGAATCGAGAAAATCCTTCAATTCAGCAGCGGTTTCAACCCCGGCAAATCCACCGCCAGCTACGACAAAAGTTAGCATCTTTCTACGAATATCCGGATCGGTTTGCATATCCGCATGTTCGAGAATGTCAATAACATGGTTGCGAAGCGACATTGCATCTTCTAAAGTTTTCATGGGCAAGGCATATTCCTCGACCCCTGGCAACCCAAAAAAATTAGTTACCGCACCCAAGGCCAAAACTAAATAATCATAGTTCAGCTTCATGGGCTTGCATTGGGCGCAATGGAAAATGTCTATGGTCTGATTTTTGAGATCAATAAATTTTACTGAACTATTTTGAAATTCCACTTTGCGAAAAAAAGCCCGAATCGGGTAAATGATATGCTTTGCTTCGATGGAACTGGCGGGAATCTCAGGAAGCATGGGCGTAAATAGTATATAATTTTGCTCGCTCACAAACTTAATTTCGATGTGCTGATTCTTCTTAAATTCACGTTCTAACTGTTTAGCGGCGTAAATGCCTCCAAATCCTCCACCCAGGATTACAATGCGTTTAGTTGTTTTATTCATTTGTGGGTTTCGTGCTCTCCTTTTTTGTTAAATAATATTTATCAACACCGAATCTTTACAACCCCCCAAGTGACACGGAGTATCATAAGAAACCCGGTAGCGCCTACTATTTTATAGTCTGAAATGGGATTCCTGTAAACGCTGCGCCTACCACGAAACGTCGGGGAATAACAATAAAACAGACACTTAAAAATGTTACCACAGAGAAGGGGTCTCCCGAAAAAAGTTACTTCGTGCCCTGCTGCCATTGGACAAGGGAAACCCGCTCACTGATACATTCTCTCAAAACAGGGTGCATCAGAATGGCAAGTTGACGCCTCCGGTAAATACAAGCCCATCCTGCCCGATCGCGCCGTTGGCGACAATCCCGATGTTCGGTTTGTTCAGCACTCTCATGCTTAACCCGGGATTAATATTAAAATCCCCTTCAAAATCGGTGCTATTAAAAACCTGCCCAAAATCCACAAACGGAGCAATTTCTAAATCCATCGGGAAACCCATCATCACTTTATGCATGGCCGTGTAACGAAGCTCCACGCTTCCAAATACGGAATGCTGCCCATAGAATCTCCCTATGTCAAAAGCGCGCAATGTGGCATCTCCGCCCAGGGTCGCCTGATCAAAGAAGGGGATATCCTCGCTGGTGGTAAACGTAAATGAGTTTCTTAGCAGCAACGTAAATTTTTTGTCCACAGTGGAAAAATATTGCCGGAGATTCATGGAAAAGCGACCATAGGTTGAAACAGGTTCAGGGTTGCTGGTAACCTGGTTATATTCGGCGGTAAATTTGAGATATGTTCCCTTTGATGGGGTAAATTCCTGATTTCTGTGGTCGAGAACAAACCCAATCTCTTCTCCGACTACAGTTGCGCCGCCAATTCCCGGCACGTTTAAAAAGCGGGTTTCATTAATCGTATAAGCGAATTTATCCGCTAACCGGTCGGCGCCGCGTTTAACATCCACGGAACGAACCCTTCCGCCGATAAAAAACTGAAAGTTATCCACGGGCAGCCAATAAATATCTAAAAATCCGCCAAATTCTTGGTGAGTGTAGTTGGTCTGGTCCTCTTCGTTTGTGCCGCCGCCCAAACCCGAAAACCGGTAACGAGGATCCTGAAAAGCGTTCGCCTGTAATTCGTACCCAAAGCGATCTTTACTACCCAAAGTCAGGTCTTGGGTATGGAAGTGTAACTGACGATTGCGATCTTCAGAAATTTGCGCGGAAAACCAAAAATTATGATACGCCGCCGGACAACTCACAACATCCATAGCCACGGAATTGCCGACGTATTCATTGTAATATCCCCTGAATTGAAGGGTACCGGTCATGATCCCTTCACGGGTAACATTCATCAAGGCAACGCCCATGCCCAGGCTCTGGCCATTATTTTCCGTGGAACCGACAAAGGGCGTCCAAACCGTCTGAATATGTTTGCCGTGGTTGGGCGGATCGATAAACAGCTTGTGCAATATTTTGGGAATCACCCCGTGCTCAGGCCAGGTATAAAACATGGTATTCATCGGCGATGGTAGTGTTAGACGACGCTCCTTAACCAGGAAATCAGAGGGAACCGGTACCCGAGAGGGCTTTGGTAAACCTACACTTTCATCGCTCGTTTTAGAGACAACGGTTACCGAGGTTGAATAGTGTTCATTGATGTGAGTGGAAAGCTGCCCGGCGCTTAAAGCGGGCGTGTAGGTTATTTTTGCCAAAAGCGGATATTCACCCGCCGGTGTATTTTTCGCAATTTTAAATGGCAAGATTACCCGTATCTCGCCGGTAAAAACGTAGGTTATACCTAAATGAACCGGGACGCCTTTAACTTCAAGTTCCGGAAAAACGGGTTTTTGAAAATCAAAATAAGCATCCTCAGTCATTGTGATGACCGTCGAACGCCCATTTTCTCCAAGCCAAAAGCCATTGGGTATGCGAAAATCAAATATGAGCGCTGACAACTCCCCCGGTATGACGGTTTGCTCAAGCGGTTTTACGATAATTTTGATGGGATTCTCAACCGTTTGCGCAACGCCGGCTGTGGTAAATATTATAAAAAACATCAGAATCGAAAAAATCCTTCGGAAAATTTTGCGTAGTACAGTCACCATTAACTTCTCCATTTTTTTAAGTCGTATCAATCCATTTTTAGTTTGAAATGCTCCGAGCCATTGTAATTGATTTATCAAACAAAGGCGGCGCATCGCATAAACTACCTCAAAAATTTATGAATATAAGTAAGCTCTGTAACGACTTTGAAAAACAATTGAAATTTGTCGTCATCTTTTCTGAAAAAACATTGAATATGATTAAAATTTTGTTATTTTTTCTTTTAACTCAATTGAATTTATTCCATTAACCAATTGATAAACATAAAGATATAAACTCATGAACAGATACTTTTTGATTATTGCGATGTGCCTGACACTTGGGCTTGCGCCTTTTGTACCGGAACCTCATATTGTCGGAAAAATTCGTTGGATTTTAGGCGGGGCTAATGGGATGACCTTAATTGATTGGTGGGACACCATTTTACACGGCGCTCCCTGGCTGGTTCTGATTTATTTTATGCTTTTGGATGTCGTTAAAAAACTTCGGCGTGCTTAAACAAACATGCCGTGATGTACTGAAATCAATTTTGTAGAATCGCTTCTAAAAACGAAACAGCGCGACGCTCAGACCAATATTCCTCACTGCTATTAAAGGTAACAAATCCAACATGCCCGCCGGTACGCGGTGTTTCCAGAAATAAAAAGGAACTCTGTTTTGCCAGTTCGATCGGATAACATTCACGGGATAAAAACGGATCATTTTGCGCATTTATCAACAGCGTCGGCACACGGATATGCGACATAAATCGTTTGCTGCTGCACTTTTCCCAATAATCTTCCGCACTGGAGAATCCATTCAACGGAGCGGTATAACGATCGTCAAAGCCTTTAAAATCATGTATTTTATCAAAATCCAAATCATCTATCTGCCCTGGAAAAAGCTGCATTTTTTGACGAACTTTTTCATGGAGAGAACGCAAAAAGCGACGCATGTAAATTTTGTTTGACCATCGCCCCAGTTTTGCCGATGCAGACGCCAAGTGACTCGGCACCGATAAAGCAACCGCGCCGCAAAGCGTTTCCGGGACATTTTCCGCGCGTTCGCCAAGATACTTCAGGGTGATATTTCCGCCCATGCTGAATCCTACCAACGCTAATTGTTGATAACGACGCTGCTTAATAGCATGGTTGATTACCACGTCTAAATCTTCCGATGCGCCGCTGTGATATGACCGCAGCAGGCGATTCGGCGTTCCACCACAACCGCGAAAATTCCAGGCTAACGCATCCCATCCGGCGCGATTGAACGCGCGAGTCATTCCAAGCATGTATGCCCTTTCGCTGTTTCCTTCCAACCCGTGGGAAAGGATCACCAGTTTATTAGAACCGATCTTCGACCAATCAATATCCAGAAAATCTTCATCCGGCGTATCGATTTGTTCACGCTGATAATTCACGCCCGTCACGTTTCGAAACAGCGAGGGGAAAATGGTTTGTAAATGCCCGTTTTGGAGCAGCGCGGGCGGCTGATAAGTAGAATTTTCAATAAGTGGCATAGGCGCCGAATTACGAGGTTAAGGATTAACGATTATTAGCATTCGATCCGTTCTTTTCCGGCGTAAATATTAAACCGCGCATCGCGTAAAAAACCGATGAGGGTCAGGCCAAATGTTTGCGCCAAATCAACCGCCAGGCTGGACGGCGCCCCCACCGCGACCATCATCGGCGCCCCGGCGCGCAATGTTTTTTGAACCAATTCAAAGCTGGCGCGTCCGCTAACCAAAACTATTCCATCGGATAACGGGATCATCTTTTTGTAAACCGCTGTGCCGATCAGTTTATCCAGGGCATTGTGTCTTCCCACATCTTCACGAATTATTTGCAGATTTCCATCACAGTCAAACAATGCCGCGGCGTGCAAGCCACCGGTGTGACGAAAAGCGGTTTGCTTTTTTTGAAGCTGCACAATCAAATTGTGAATGACCGGTATCGGGACTGTCGGCGCATCCGTTGGCAATGCCGGGCAGTTGGCAACCTGCACCGCGTCTATTGACGCTTTGCCGCATACTCCGCAACTGGATGTTGTGTAAAAATGACGTTCCATCTGTTTTAAATTTACTTTGATTTCCGGCGATAATTCCACCCTCACGATGTTTTCAGAATTGCTATGCCGACCCGCATCTTTGCAATGTTGAAGGTTTTGAATGTCATCCGGTTTCTGAATAATATTTTCATTGTATAAAAAACCGGCAACCAATTCAAAATCATTGCCGGGTGTGCGCATGGTGATTAATATGCTCTTTTGCACGCGATGATCAGCCGGGCCAAATCCAAGCCGGATTTCCAGCGGCTCTTCAACCGCTAATAAATCTTCACGGGTTTGTATGCTGCCATTTGTAACCCTGGAAATGGCGGCGGTGATCACTTTTCCCTGGTTCATCGCCAATTCTCCGCATCCTGACTATTAAATTTGATATTCTGAGATTCAGTACATAAAAAATGGAGAGGCATAACCTCTCCACTTTTTATGAAAAAATCAACTCATTTTTGAATTGCCATTACATCATGGTGCCAGGCAGATTTTTCTGTACCCACTTGCCGTCTTCTTTTACTTCCAATTTTTCGGGAATAAAAATATGGGCATGTTTGCCATACATTCCGGTAAAACGCAGGTTCTGAGCCATATATTTGGAATATTCAGCCGCGGGAACCGCCAACATAATAAAATTATTGTCTTTATCAACCAGCGCAACAGGAATACCCATTGCCGCACAAGCAGCGCCACAACCCGGTAGTTTTTTTCCGTCCATTGACATGTGATCATTGGTCAAAAAACCGCCCATTGAGTAGCATTTTGAATCAACCAGTGTTCCTTCAATGGTCTGTGATTTCATCATCATTTTCTTTTTGTCGCCGGCTTGCAAAACAGCAACCCATAAACCAAGCATCAACATTAAAGCACCACTAAAATAAACAAATGATTTTCGCATTACAACACCTCTACGTTTGGTAAACTTTTGACTCGCTTAATTACGAGTCCGGATTTTAATTAAATATTAAGGGTTTTGATTTCTTTTCGGTGTAAGTCGAAATACAAGTTTAAAAAATAAGTTCAATTAATTTTTTCTCGCATAATTTTTAAAATTCATAGCGAATATAAAAGTGACACCCTGCTTAAGTGTCACAATTACATCACAAATTTATAACAATCACATCTGTGCAGCATAACATATAGATTTTATCCTCTGCGACAAGCCGGCAAATGATTGTTTTATCTTAAAAACTGCGAAAACCATTCAGGGGAAAATTACTTGCTAATTCTCCATTTTTTGATTATTTTCGGATCGCCGCCTCACTTATTATCAAAATGACACATGTTACCTGTTTTCGTCATTTCTAAAACATTTTGGAGACTGATATGTCTAAGAAATTGTTACGACGGCCCACCGTTAATTGGAAATCTCACACCTTACGAATCCTTCTCCTAACGCTTGGCCTGGGCCTGATCGTTGCTGCCTGCAAAGATTCGGAAGGAAACAAAAAAAACATTCAAGGCATCGTTGAGGGTCCGCTTGCCGACGGCTGCCCGGGTGTTACGTATCCCGATTGGCAAACCTCACCATATGTACTTCCCTACCCGGTGGGCAAGGCGTACGAGATAAATCTGAGCACTTGCGGGGGATCGTATCACAGCCAGGGCAGACCCGACGAATTCGCGATCGATTTCGATATGGCCATCGGCACGTTGATCACCGCGTGCCGGCCCGGCACGGTTGTTCATGTGGTGGAAAGCGGATTTGACGGCAATCATCCCAACAATTTAGTCGTTGTTGATCACGGCGACAACACGTATGCGGAGTATATGCATCTCACCCACGACGGCGCGCTGGTAAATGTTGGCGACAAGGTAAAACAGGGCGATGATATTGGATTAAGCGGAAGCACGGGATTGGCCGGTTATCCGCATCTCCATTTTGTGGTTGCCGAAGGCTCATGGCAATGGCCGTATGAATCCACGCCGGTGACGTTTAGCAACACCATGTCGAATGTGCGAAGCCTGGCTTCCGGCACGAAGTATGAGGCTTATCCTTATTAATACTGTTTTCAAAACTCCGGGCTGGCTTTTTTCCAGCCCGGTAGATTTTTTTACAGCCCTGGCTGAAAATTCCACAGGATTGTCGCAATGTTTCACACACCGGGCAGAATTTTTTGTGTCCTGTGGAAAAATCATGAGCTTCGAACATTTGTGAAGCATAGTGGCGAGAATTGCTGCAATTTATGATTTATTTTATTGGCAATTTGACAATTTAAACAAGGCGCTCACAAATGCCCATTGTAAACACACTACTTTTAGCTTTTAGCGATGCTAATCTTTATAAATAAACAATTTATATAAGCTTTACGAATGAACTAATCTTTGATTGATCAGTTGATTTCCCATCCTTTTTATCATATATTTTTTCTGTTTCAATACAAATCATTCTACAGTTCATTTTGCTATCGCTAATTTTGTGTGTGTTATGAAAACGCTGTGCTTGTTTGTTTGCCTATTTAGCGGCTTTCTTGCGGCAGATGAGGTATTGTATGATACCTGACCTTACAGCTTATGCCGGGGATGCACAAGCATCAAATTCGGAACATTGCCACACTAAACCCCAATTTTGCCCTGGCGACCTATGAAAAGGGTATGCTAAAATGGAATGGAACAACCTGGAAAGAGTTTAAACCGACTTTGCCCTTAAATCGGTTTAAAATTTCGGGTAAAGAAAAGTTGTGGCCGCTTTCTCCTGATAATGTTTTTCTTTTTTCCCAACCGGAAGATCGCTTTCTCAGGTCAGAAAAGCTGCTCAAAGCCTTTTTTTGACTTTTGACCCACCGCCCTTCAAACCCGTAAAGTCAAAAAAAGGGAAGGGGCGGCAGAAAGGCATGACATTCGAACCCAGAAAGCGACATAAAGTCGTCAAAAAGACGACAAAAAGACGAAAACGCATACTCAAAACAGAGCAAATTGAATGAAATCGATAAACAGGGTGCCCCTTTTTGACTGTTCAGCAATGAGCAATAGGGGAGCTGTTTGTCAAAAGTCTAAAAATGATTGTTCATGTTGATTTCCTCGCGCAAAAACGGATAAAGAGTATTTCTGACGGTTTAGATTGTCCCCACCTGAAAATTTTTCGCCTTCGGTTAACTTATGTCAATCACCGTGCCAGAAATATTGAACAATGTGTAAATAGCGTGAGATTACCATAACTAATTATTAAATAAGACCTTAGAAGAACAACGAAAACTGTTCGCCTTACAAAAGCCCGGCAAGCTCGACAATGTTGTCGAGTTATTAGAAGATTATCTGAGATTTTGGGCGAGCTTAACGGATTAGAAGCATCTTTCGAGATTGAACAAAATTTCCGGCTATGAGCCGAAAAATGTAGACACCGATGGCAACAGCTTCCCTAACATCGTTGGTGCCGTCCCACACTACTGACCATTGACCAGTTGTTTGCCGTTCATTTACCAGCGTTCGCACTTCCTGCCCGAGGATGTTGTAAATTTTTACAACGACGTTTGAAGTTTTCAGCAAATCGTAGCGGATGGTGGTAGTGGGATTGAAAGGATTGGGGTAGTTCTGGCGTAAATATGATACACCAGGAATCCCCGGGCCGTTTTCATCAAAATCTTCGATCCCGGTGACCGGGATATATGGTGCATACCAATTTGATTTACCAATGCCATTTTCACCGAAAAAACGGTGAATACGTCCATTGGCGCTATCCGCCTCTGTTTTGATATCGGCATTATAGTTTTCGGCAAAAGCTGCTTCATTGTCAAACCCATTTATTCCAAATTTCCAGTCAATCTGTTGAGGCGCACCAACATCAAATCCAATGGTAATCGTCCAAATACTATCGCCTGCATGGAAATCGCCATTTATAACCCGAGGTCATTCATTTGTAACGCCTCACGCTGGGCATTCCCCGGGGGTAAATCCAAACCCATGCAAGGGCAGGTGACGTTCTCGGTGCGCCGCCAGCGATATAAATAGTATCAACACTTGTAACCTGACCACCGCCAAACGTAATGACGCCGCTATCCGCAAGAAAAAAGTGTGCCGGGCGCATATCAATTTCGAACAGAATTTCTGTATAAACAGGAAATATACCCGGCTCAACGATAGGATCAAAGAATCCGTCATTTCTGACAATTTCAGGCAGATTATTATTATTTTGATCCGGCTCGTTTCCAAGTGCATAAAAAAACCGCACTGATCCACTTTCCCATACGTCTCCGCTGGCCTGGCTGGTATAAAAGTACTTGTATCGAACCGTGTCGACAACTGGAACAAGTGTATCATTAACTATTTTTTCATATTTTACAGAATCAGAAGGATTTGGAACCATCTCATCCACGTTTGCCCAATCGTTAAAATTTCCACGAACAAGCACTTTATCTTCTGGCGAGTTGGGATCAAACGCATTCACTGCAATTTGTACAGACATGTCGATTGTAAACAATATTTCATAAACGATCGGCGTATTTGTGTAGCTCTAACAGCTTTATAAGCGCATCCGCACTTTCGTACAGTCCAAAAACGTCTTTGTTCTTTTGTCTTGATCCTTCGGCAGGCTCAGGAGAACTACAAAAGAACCAAAAAAT
>Ga0114931_10008833_pt1 | contig 12144 bp, 17 predicted proteins | sample 2SBtaG_FD_89579 | JGI IMG/M metagenome (GOLD analysis project Ga0114931, IMG submission 89579) | Deep subsurface microbial communities from Kolumbo volcano to uncover new lineages of life (NeLLi) - 2SBTROV14_V59a metaG | ecosystem: Environmental > Aquatic > Marine > Volcanic | place: Kolumbo...
ATTTCGTTTTTTATAGTCTCACAAAAAACTCTGTTTCTAGAGGTGTGTGCTTGAGTTATATAATATTCATCCATACATTTTTCTTTTTCTTCTTGATTATTTTTTGTTGAACATTCTTCTTTAATTTGCATAGTTGATTCAACATTATAATAAACTTCTAAGCAATGTATTTTTTCTTCTGTATTTGTTAGAGATTCACACCCTGTAAGGTATTCTTTTTTAACTTTTGTTCTTGTTTCAGGAGAAACATCTACGTTTTCTCCTTTTATAATTTTCATTTTTGTGGCTTCACTCATTGTTTCTGGTTTTAGTTTTGTTGTTGTGTTTGAAATATTTAATATAAGAAGTAATATTAGAATTATTACAATTAAGGATATTGCACCAATTAGCATATATTTTTTGTTCATGTTTATCACATTCTAGGGATTTTCAGTATTGTATAATTCTGATGGGTTTGTAATTGATGGACTTGTGTATATTATTGAAAAACCAAATCTTTTTTCATCTATAACTCCTTTATCAACAAATATTTCTTTTATTATTGCTTTCATTTTATCTTCACCAGCATAGCCTCTTTCGATAGTTTCACTAAATAAAGAAAGCAAGGAAGCATCTGTATCATGTAGCAAATTTGTGCACACAATATCTCTAAGTTCAGGATAGTTTGGACAACTACAACCGATGTTTTGTCCTGGATTATCGCACAAATCAGTTATTTGTGTTTCACTTAAAACGCCAACAATATCTTCTGAAAGTCTATCTGTAAAATAGGGGGTGTAGTCTTTTTGTGGATATCCATAAAATAGTAAAGCAAGCCCCACTAAAAGCAAGAGTGCTGCAATAATCACATCCAAGACATACACATATCCTTTTTTTCTTATTTTTTTCATATTTTACATACCACAAGATTCATTTGAATTATTTTATTTTCAGCAACATTATGTTTGTCTAATAAAACTGGTTTGATGAAAGATGTTGCCTGTTTATAATTTTCACAAGGATTATCTCCGCTATCAAAATACATATGACATGTATCTCCATTCTTTAATTCTCCAAGAGCTTTTTTACCTTCAATTTCAATAAAACCATTTTCATCTCTGAAATATAAACAAGTATCATAAGCATTTTCATCTAAACCAATTCCGTGACTAGAATCGGTTGAATTGCTAATAGTTCCTAATACATACGAGTCTATGTCAGTTACTTGATTTGCAAAATTTTTGAGTTTGTCTTCATCAATTCTGTAATTGGAAATAAATGCAATATTATTTATTGGGTCTGCATATTTCAGATTATTTTCGAAATTGTCAAAAACATATTCAAGTTCAAATTCGTAATACTTTGTTTCATCTAGTTTTTGACTAAATATTATGACACTAACTATAATTATTGTAAACATAATAAGCAGAATTATGCTTGTACTGAAATCAAAAGTTATTAGTTGTCCTTTTTTATTCATGCTTAACCTCTTTTAGCTGCTTGAAATATCTATTTTGTTATTTGATTTTTTTATTACTAAATTGAAATTGTTTTCATCTGGAAGTACTTGTGTATCAATAATTGGAAGAAATGCTCTTGAGAGTGTCAATCCACTATCTTTTTGCTTAATGTATAAAATGTTGTCTGGCGATGTGTGTACTTCAAGTTTTATCTCTTTTCCATCAATAAATTCAGGTATTTTTACTTCTGACTCATAGTCTGATTCAGATAAAGATGCTGTTATAATTTTAATCTTAATTTCTTTTGCGAGATTATCTGCAATATATTCGCTACTGTCAGTTTTTTTAACACCATAATAAAATGCACTTGCAAGCACTAAGAATAATAGAAATACGAATGCAAACAGTATGGAGTACTCAAATGATACTTGTCCCTTTTTCATTTTATTCAGATAAATGGCGTTATAGAGCTTTTAACGTCCCCCCCATCAAATTTTGTTTCAATCTTGAATTGCTTTTTACCAGGTTTTGTTGGCGAATCTTTGAAGCTAAAGAAATTACAAGTGTTTCCTGGTGCTTGACACTCTTGTATATAACTTTTTGCTGAATCATCTGTTGTTACATATGTTCCTACTTCTGAAGTCAATGGAACATCGGATTGGAAATTATATACAGATTCTTTTTTTCCATCAGAGATTATAAGGCCAAAATAATAATATTTATTTGCACCATCATCCAATTCAAATACATACATGTATTTTACGTTATCAGGAACATCGTGTTCAACAATTTTGTTTGAATAAAGACCCAAGTAATACATTTGTTTTGCATCATTTACGAGGCCATTTCCAAGGTCAGACGCTTTTTGATTACTGAGTGTTCCCTGAACGTTTTGATTTGTCACAGAGTAAAGAAATATTGCGCTAGGCACTATTATTGCTAAAACAATGAATCCTGTGAGAATTAAATATTCTATTGACACCTGTCCTTTTCTATTCATGTTTTTTCCTCAAACCCCTTTTTGTGAATTGTTAAGATGATAAAAATAATAAAAAAATGCAAGAATTAGATTCCTGCTGTTATTCTAATGTTTCCTGCAGATTCCTGAGTTATTGCTCCGTCTTTGAATTTGTACTCTGCCTTTAATGAACCTCTAAGAACTTTTCCGGGGTTTGAGCCTCCAACATCAATTTTTACTGCAGCAATGTCTCCAGGTGCCAAAGGTGTTGTAACTGCAACTCCTGTTGCGTCTGCACTTTTGATTCCTGAAAAATGTGTTCCTTCTTCATCTTCAACATATATTGTTATTGATTCTATCGGTCTTTGACCTGTGTTTCTAACTCCCAAGGACAAAGTTGTTCCTGAGAATTGCATCTCTTCACACTTTAAATCGCCCTTTCCGCCTAAGTCACATGTGTCCGGAAGGTATCCTCCTAAGTCGAGAACATCGAAGTAAATCAGTGCTCCAACTGCTGATAGTGCTACTAATACAATAAGACCGTAAAGAATAAGTGTCTCTATTGATAATTGACCTTTTTTATTCATTTATTACACCTCTAAATATTTTTATATGGTTTATAGTCAACTCTAGGAATTACACTATTTAAGAGTTTCGGTATTTTTAGTTGGAAATAGAAAGAAATGATGAAAAAATAAAATAAAATCAGAAGAAATTTACTCTTCTGTGAAATCATCAACACCTAGCTTAAATATGTCGAATATACTTCTCTTAATGCTTCGTTTAAAGAATACTTCGGTATAAATCCACTCTTTTTTGCTCTTGTAGAAATATATTTGTAGTTGGGTTCTTTAAAAAGTGAAGATTCATGTGTTATTTCAACTTCCTTATTTGCTATATTTTTCAGTATTTTTACAATTTCATTCACAGAAACTGACTTGCCTGATGAAATATTATATATTCCTGTTTTGTCAAATGACCATTTGATAGCCAATACAACATCTTTTAGATATATAAAATCTCTTTTGTTTTCTCCATCTCCAATTATTTTTATGGTTTTATTTTGAGAAATATTTTCTGCAAAAATATTTATTGCTCTTCCAACATTTAATGAATATTCTTTAGGAGAGAATACACTCGAAATTCTCAAGATACATAGTTCAATTCCTTTATTTTTTGCGTAGATTGATAACAAATTTTCTGTTGCCAGTTTTGAAGCAGCATATATCCCCTCTGGATTTGCTACATGCTTCTCATCTACTTTTTCATTTGAAGAAAATATTCCATAAACTGAACAACTACTGGGAAATATTATTTTTTTAAGATTTGGAAGAAATTTAAGGAGATTAACTGTGGAAAAAATATTATTTTCAATCATTTCAGCTCCATTTTCAAGAACATTTTTTGACTCTTTTACATTTGCAGCCAAATGTATTAAACAATCAACATCTTCAAATAGCTTTATGTTTGTTTTTAATTGATTTAAGTCATTCAAATCGCATTGAACGTATTTATTTCCCAATTTTTCTAATCGCTCTTTGTTCCTCCCTAAATTCAATAAATTTTCACATGACAGTTCCTTAACTAAGCAACTACCTATTTCTCCTGTTGCACCTGTTATCAAAATTTTATTGTATTTCATTTTTTATCTCTAATTTTAATCCTTCCACAATTTTTACGTTAGGATCAAACCCAATCAATTCTTTTGCTTTTGAAATATTTAGTAAATAATTCAACGGATTGCTTTTTGCTTCTCCTTCTATTTTTGGTTTTATTGCTGGGTTTATTATTTTACATATTGTTGATGCGAGTTCAAGAATTGTCACACTTTCTCCTGAACCTATATTTATTATGTCACTAAAAGGTTTTTTTAAGGTAAGATATATTGCTTCAATTGCATCGTCTAAAAATAAATAATCTCTTTTTTCTTTATAGTTTCCAAAAATGTTAGGAGATTTTCCCTCAATCACCACCCTTATAAAATTAGGTATTGCTCTTTTTGCACTATTTCCAGAATATTTTCCAGGACCATAAATGGATGTGAATCTCAATATTGACAAATCTAATGATTTTTCTTTTGAATATATTTTTAGAAAATCTTCAGTTAATTTTTTTGAAAGTCCGTATAGATTTATAGGATTTGTGATATGAGATTCATCTATGGGAGAATATTTTGTAGATCCATAAACCATCATACTACTCGAAAAACATATTTGTTTAAGATTAGGAAGAATTTTCAATAAATTTATAGTAGAAAAAAGATTTAGTCGAATTGTTTTTTCTGCAACTGACAAAACATCGTTGCTGTCTTCAACTACTGATGCAAGATGAACTAGTTTAGTCGCTGGTTCTAGTAGGTTTCTATTTTTTTTTAATTCATTCAAATCTAACAAATTACACGAAATGAATTTTCCTTTATCATCAAATATTTTTTTCAATTCTTCAGAAGGGGGCGAGATATCCAATCCAATTATTTCTGCATCATAATTTTTTAGTTTTTTAACTAAATTTGAACCAATTTGTCCGCAACAGCCAGTAATTAGTATTATTTCTTTCATTTTGTAAAAGCCGATAGAAGGACTTGCACCTCCACCTTCTCTCATACATGAGAGTGCTCTGATATTAAGCTATATCGGCATATTTTTTATTCGTGAAAATTTAAAAGCATTTTCTTTACTTCTTTTTTTCCGTGATTAAAAAGCAAATCAATTATTGATAGGTTTGGTACGAAAGGTTTGAATCTTTGTCTGTATTCTTTTAATTCAAAATCAGAAAATACATGATTTAAATTATTTTCTTCAAAAAGATTTTCTGATACATAAGCTTTTCCGCCTTTACCCGATAGGTATGTATCTGCATCCAATTTTTGACACATTTCTACAAGAAGTTCATCTTTGCTTTTTTCAAATTTAAAATCTGAACTTATTAGTATATTTTTTTCTATTTCGAGTTGTTTTGCAATATATTTTATTATTTCAATATTTAAATCTACTAACTTAGTCCATTTCTTTTTGTATAATTCCTCAAAAAATTTTGAATGTTCTTCAAAGAACGGTGCATTCTTGTAAGTTAAGCTTATTGCCTTCCAATGATTTTCAGCCCAAGGAAGTTCGTTGTTTATTTCAACTTCATTGATTTTTTGAAATCTTTTCCCTTTGGTTAATACAGGGACAGTTAACCATAAAAAATGTGGTTCATTTTTTATTTGAATTTTATTCCTATTCTGAAAGTTTTTCTTCTCAAATTGAATATGGTCAACAAGAATAAATTTGTCAGCTTTAAGCATTTTATAAAAAAATCCAGGATATGGTAAATGTTCCGGTTGGTGGCCTGCAAGTATCATTTTTACTCCAAGAATCTGAATATATGAAAACATTCTGCTTGCTTTCTATTACACTGGAAGCCTCTAAATTTTGCTCCCGAAATAATTGAATCTTTCTCAAAATAACGCAATTTACCTACAGATTCGTACATTTTCAATGCTTCAAGTTTTTTATCCATATATTTTGTTATATCCACGAAAAAATTAGGTCCAAAATCTGTTTGTGTAGATGGTGATTCAAAAAATAGAACTTGTTTTACTTTTCTTGCTGCACTTAACGTTGCATTTGATAGATTTCTGTGGTCTTGGTGAGTGTCTGTTCTTCCATGAGTATAAACTCTATCAGGATTTATTTTGTCAATAATCTTTTCTATTAAGTCTATAGTTGTTTTTCCATCATTTATTTCAGTATCTTTCAATCCCAAATAGAATATTTCTTTTATACCCAAAAATTTAGCAATTTCTTTAGCTTCTGCCAGTCTTACTTTGCCATCGTTTAAAACTCCGCCGTCCGTTGCAAGAATTGCATAGACCTCATCTCCTTTATCTATGTGGGATAAAATTGTTCCAGCCATACCTAATTCATAATCGTCTGGGTGTGCGCCTATAACAAGAATTTTCATATTAATAGAGAAGAAGATTCCTTTTATATATGTTACGTTTATTTGCTAAACCGTTTTCTTTTGAGAGTAAATAAATTGAAATTTAAAAAAAAATTTATTCTTCTGTGAAATCATCAACAGTTAATTTAAAGTCGGCTGGTTTGATAATATCTCTTTGTGCAGTATATTCTTTTGCTAATAAATAGAAGAATAATCCTAAAGATTTCTTTCCTTTGTTATTGCAAGGAACAATTAAATCAAGATTATTTGATTGATTGTTTGTATCGCAAAGAGCAATTATTGGCAGACCCATTTTTAATGCGTCTTCTACTGCATTCTTATCAGGCCATGAATCTACAACTAAGATGATTTTTGCTTCGATAAAATTCTTTAGTGCTGGATTAGTTAAAACTCCAGGAGGATATCTTCCTGCAAAGAATTTTACGCCCGTAATTTCTGAGAATTTTTTAACTGCTTTCCAGCCGTTTTCCCTTCTGCACGCAATAAGTATGTCTTCTGGTGCGTATTTTGAAAGCATGTTTGCTGCAAGTCTTATTCTTTCATCTATTTGTTGTATATTTAAAACACTTAATCCATCTGGTCTTGTTTTGTAGATGAAATTTGCCATGTGTTTGGTTCTAAATTTTGTTCCTATGTGAATACCTGATTTTAGGTAATCTTCGTTTGGTATAAGTAATTCTTCACTCATTTTTATCTATCTCCTTGTTTAGTAGCATTATTAGAATCATAAAAATCTGTTACCAGATTTTTAGGATGCCGAAAAACTTATTTTTTCGTGCAAATAACACCACGATTTTTTTTGCCTCACGTGTGTCTCAATCCTACAACAGATTGATGTCGGCTCTAAGTCTCTGGAATGAACTTCCATTTATAAAGGTTATCGAATTCAGTCAATTTTCTTGAATGGAATTTGGTTTAGAATATGTTCGTATTGAATTGGCTTTCCTCGGTAAGATTCTGGTAAACTCATAAATGATGAATCTTCGTTGATGTCTGCAATCCCTGTATTTATTGTGTGTTTTAAAAAGTATTCTTCAAATTTATGTGTTGCATCGGCGATATTATTCTCGTTTAATTTATATGTAGAAATCAATTTTCCTTCTAATTGCTTCCATTGCTCCCATATTTTTGGGTTTAATTTTTTTACAGCTTTAAGATATTCTTCACTACTTAGTTGAATATGGTATTTGTTGTTGTTTTTGTATAACTCTGCAATTATTTCCATTTTTATCTATCTGAACTTTTATTCTATTATATGTTAAGCATGAGAACTATATAAATGTTTCCATTAAAGGACTACTAACAAATAGTAACATTTTTATACGATGATTTCCATATATGTATTGGAGGTGGTTTTTGTGAAATATCTGATAAACATAACCGGACCCATGGCATCTGGTAAATCGACACTGACAGCCCTCGTGTGGAGACACTTTGAGAACTACGCTTATGTGGATAGACCTCGGATGAAAAGAGGTCTCAAACCAGCAGGGAAAGATATTGCGAGAGTTATTAGCAAGAAAGCCACATATTTGATGTTGGTAGAATTGATGAAAGACAAAAATGTGCCAGGAATTGTTGTAGAAGAAATGGGATCTGACGGAATTGAAAAACACTTGAGTTACGAGATGAAAAAATATGGTTATCAATTGTTGCCGTTTCATCTTACTTGCCCGTTAGAAATGTCTTATGAACGAGAAACCTGGCGAAGAAATCAAAGGGGAATGCCTCCTCGGCTAGATATTGTAAAAGAAGTAAATGCTCAGGTTCCAGGACCTTGTGCAAACGATATAGTTGTAGACACAGGAAGAATGAAAATCGAAGAGGCATTTGGTTATATCGTTGGCCACGTCAAATAATTTTTTTAATATTTATTTACAATATGGAAAATAAATAAACTAAAACTATTAATATTAAGGAGAATTAACAATATTATGAAAACAGAAATATCTTCATTGGAATTGTACTTCTTATCAAAAGAACTTCAAGAGATAGAGTTCTCAAGAATTGAAAAAATATACCAATGGGAAAAAGAAAACATCATCTTCAGAATATACACGCCTGAAGGAAAAAAACATCTCAGAATAAATATGCCCGGAATTGTTTATTTCGCAGAACAACCTTATCAAACATTAGAAACCCCTCCTGGTTTTTGCACATTCTTAAGAAAATACATTTCTGGTTCAACAATTCAAAAAATCTATCAAAAAGACTTTGAAAGAATACTGATATTAGAGTTTAAATCTATTAAATATGGAGAACTATATCTCATCATAGAATTAATTAAACCCGGAAACGTGATTTTAGCAAAAAAAGAAGAACAAAAACTCATAACAATAAATTCCTTAGAAAGAAAAAGATATAAAGACAGAATTATTCAGGCAAGACACGAGTACTCTTTTCCTGAATCAAGACCAAACATCGTTGAACTAACAACAAAAGAAATATCTAAAATAATTCTTGAATCAGATAAAGACTTAGTAAAAATACTTGCTCTTGACTTAGGTCTTGGAGGAACATATTCTGAAGAAATACTTAAACGAGCAAATATTGACAAAAGAAAAAAAGTAACCGAAGAAACAGCAAACAGTGTTGCATCCGAAGTAAAGAAGATTCTAAAGGAAAAATTAAAACCTTTCAAAAAAGAAAACGAAGTCTTTCCAATTAATATGTTAACACAAGATAAAGAAATAGAGTTCAAGACATTTTCAGAAGCAATTGATTCTGTTGTTCCTCAAATAAAAGGAAAAAAAACAAAGAAAGATTCAATAGTTAGTAAAACTGAGCGAATGATTAAAGCACAAACAAAACGCCTAAAACAACTAGAAAAGGAATCCGTTGAAGCACAAAAGGCAGGAGAATATATTTACGAGCATTATCAAGAATTTGAAAATTTAATTAATCAAGTAAATGAATTAAGAAAAGAAAAATCATTCAAAGAAATTAAAGAACTTCTTAAGAAAAATAAACATTTTAAAGAATTAATTGAAAAAGAAAAAAAAATAGTGTTGGAGTTTTAAATTACATCTCCAACATTAATACTTTCGTTTTCGTCAATAATCCCATCTGTAGCATCATTTGCCACTTCATTTGGATTTACTTGCGGTGCTGAATCTCCACCTTGTGGTGCGACAGAATCTCCATTTCCTTGAGGTGGTGTGTCATTAGTGTTAGGTCCACAACCAGTTACAGCAATGAGTAAAACCAGTCCTATCAAAAATATGATTAATTTTCTCATTTTCAATTACCTCCTTCTAGTGGAGCACGTACAGGTGCTCTATCTCTTAATTGAGCATTTTTCTCCCTAAGATTTTGTATTCTGTCTTTTATCGTATTATTTCTATCTTTTCGAACATCTTGTATAGTTGCTCTCAACTTATTCATCTCTTCTTTGCTCTTTTGAAATGCCTTTCTTGCTTCCACTCTCGCTTTTTCAGCTTCTTTTCGAGCTTCCTTCATTTTTTCAAATGCCTTTTTTATTTTTTCTTTGTCAACTTTTTTGTAAGCTTCTTTAATTCTGTTTTTCACAGTTTTAGCATCTATTTCTCCGTTTCTGATTTTTTCAGCCAGTTCAGGATTTTTTTCACCTATTCTTCCTAAGATTTTACCAAGTCGATTAGCATTATGTTCCCTAATCATATCATTTCTTTCCTGTCTTAATTCATCGATAGCGCTGTAATCTGCATTTCTTAGAAGTTCTCTTAATGCCGAAACATCACTTTCATCAAGAATTGTTCTTCCCTCATCTCTGAATTTTTTAATAAGGTCTATTGAGAGTTTTTTGTATTCGACAAATTTTTCAACTGCATCTTCTGGAACTTCATCTGAGTTCCTCATAGCATTTACTTCTTCTGCAATTCCTGCAAGGTCGTCCAGAACCTCATCAAGTTTTGTGGTGTTTGCATCTGTAGTATTTTTTATGTAGTCTACGACAACTCCTCCTTTGATAATTGCAGTCTTAACTGCGATTTCTAGTTGAATAAGTCTAACTTTTGCACCTAGATGATCTATCATAACTTCGACTTCTTTTACAGTTTCTTCGTCTTCCATGTCTGAGTTGTTATCATTCACATAAGAGTCATCTTCTGTGTTGTAGTCTTCGCAACCAACTACTTTAGGGTTGTCTGTACAGTAATCTTCGACACTTTCACCTTCTGAACAAGCCAAGCATTCAGCATTAGCAGCCTCACAACAAGCCACAGTGTCATCTTCTGTTTCATTATCGTCTGTCTGATTATTCTGTGCTAGTGCTATTGGTACTAACGAGAAAACCATTATCAAGATGATGAATGATGCTATTGTTACTTTTTTCATTATTACACCTCACTAGTTTAGTTAATGTGTTTAGTATTGACGATTTATATAACTTTCCATTCTCTATAGAAAAACCTTTAATACTTCTAATAAAAACAAGTACTATGGATGTTTTATTAAAGAGATACAAAGCTTTAGGGCAGACTTTTAACCCTTCAGAAACACAAATAAAAAAATCATTACGAGTAAACACTCTAAAAATTTCTGAAGCTAAACTAGTTAAGCGTCTTGAAAAGAAAGGAGTTAAATTAGAAAAAATAAAATATCTTAAAAATGGATACTACTACGAATCAGAATTTTCTCTTGGTTCAACTCCAGAATATTTGCAAGGGTATTATTATTTGCAAGAGGCAGCAAGTCAATTACCCGTCAGCGTATTGAATCCCGTGCCCGGAGATATTGTTCTTGACATGGCTGCAGCTCCAGGTAGCAAAACTACACAAATATCTCAAATGATGAATAATGAAGGTGTTGTTTTGGCTCTTGATATTGACAAAAGAAGATTGTTAAGTTTAGTTAGTAATTTAGAAAGATTATCTGCAAAAAATGTTGTAATATATAGGCTAAACGCAAGAAAAGCAGATAAATTAGGAATAAAATTTGATAAAATTCTTTTAGATGCACCCTGTTCAGGAAATTTTTGTGTGGAAAAAGAATTTTTCTCAAAAAGAACAGTCAAAGATTTTGAGATGAAAGCAGAAACTCAAAAAAGATTATTGGAAACTGCTGTTAACTGCCTGAAAGAAGGAGGAACTTTAGTTTATAGTACGTGCTCTCTTGAACCGGAAGAAGATGAACTTGTGATTGATTGGCTTCTTAACAAATATCCCTATTTAAAGTTAGAAGAAATAAACATAGATGTTGGTTTGCAAGGTTTAACGAAAATATTTAATAACTCAGTTAACGAAGAAATAAAAAAAACAAAAAAACTTTGGCCACATCTTAGTGGTACAGAAGGTTTTTTTATAGCAAAGATAAGAAAATGATAATATTATTGATGTATCTAATAGGATTTCTCGCATCATTTCCAGTAGCACTTGCCGCCATTTTCATATTCTATGGAGATGTGGCATTGTTTTCTCAATTGGCAATAGGGCTAATATCATCTTCCATTCTTATTACCTTTTTAAGAACAATTTTTAGAAAAGAAAGACCTAATGTTTACGGGATGAAAAAATCTTTTCTACATCATCTTTCAAGAACCAAACTAAGGATAATTCATCATTACTTTGAGGAAATAGATAAGAGGAGTTTTGCTAGCGGGCATGTTGCTCGGATTATTGTGTTTATGACTGTGTTCTATTTGAATAATTTTCCTATTGAATATGTTATTTATCTAGGTGTTTTTGCGGTAATCATGGCTTTTGCACGTCTTTATGTTAAAAGACACGTCTTCATTGATATAGTAACAGGAGCAATAATAGGTGCGGTATCAGGATATTTCGGTTTTTATGTATTTAATCAGTTTATTTTTCAGTTCATATGAAA
>Ga0114931_10008834_pt1 | contig 12143 bp, 13 predicted proteins | sample 2SBtaG_FD_89579 | JGI IMG/M metagenome (GOLD analysis project Ga0114931, IMG submission 89579) | Deep subsurface microbial communities from Kolumbo volcano to uncover new lineages of life (NeLLi) - 2SBTROV14_V59a metaG | ecosystem: Environmental > Aquatic > Marine > Volcanic | place: Kolumbo...
GCTACCTATAAATTTTGACCCAATAAAACTTTCGTGGATAAAATTATCCCCAATTTTTAATTTTCCTTTTGCAAATAATTGCGCCATGCGCGCCGAAGTGCCTGTGCCACAAGGACTCCTATCTATGGCTTTGTCGCCATAAAAAACAGCATTTCTACCAGATGATGTTGGATCTATGGGTTTTCCTGTCCACAACATGTGTGTCACATTTTTAATAGTACTATCTTCTGGATGTACAAATTTATGGGGATATTTCTTGTTGATGCGTTCCCTTACCACTTGCGAATATTGAATTATTTTACTGGCTGTAAAATTTTCTAAACCTTTAAAATTATTCTGCGGATCTACGATAGCATAAAAGTTACCGCCGTAAGCCACATCAAAAACTAGTGTTCCCAATTCTGGACATTCTACAGTCAGATTTTCGGCCGCTAAATAAGATTTTACATTTGTCAGCTCTACCCAATCGATCTTGTTTTTAGTCTGTTGGTATTTAATGGTCACCAATCCGGCAGGAGTTTCCATATTGATAACCCCCTTTTTTTTTGGTTTTATAAGCCCTTCTACAAGACCCATCGTAACAGTACCAATAGTCCCATGGCCACACATAGGTAAACAACCCGAAGTTTCGATAAATAAAACCCCCATATCATTTTTAGGATTACTAGGCGGATAAATAAAACTGCCGCTCATCATATCGTGGCCACGGGGCTCGAACATCAATCCGGTTCTAATCCAATCGTATTCTCTTAAAAAGTGTTGGCGTTTTTCGCTCATATTAGCCCCCTTTAAGGGCGGATGACCTTTGGTAACTAACCTTACGGGATTGCCACACGTATGACCGTCAATGCAAGAAAAAATTTGCTTCATTTATTATATTTTGTCTATGCTCAATTTCCCATCTATTGTACGCAATATTTTTAAAGGATTCTCATTCTTTAAAGCCTTAGGTAAAGCAGCATCAGGCCAATTTTGATAACTCACAGGGCGTAACCACCTTTTTATAGAATGAATACCGACAGCAGTAAAACGACTATCGGTCGAAGCCGGATAAGGCCCACCGTGTTGCATAGCGGCGCAGACTTCTACCCCTGTGGGGACACCGTTAAAAATTAGGCGTCCTACACGACTTTTAAGCGCTTCTACCAATGTGTTATTTTCTAAAACCTCAGATTCCTCCGCTAAAAGACTGCCCGTTAATTGGCCTTCTAATTGTGAAACAATAGTTTCTAACTGACGTATATCTTCGCATTGAACCACCATACTAAAAGGCCCAAAAACTTCTTGATGTAATTTAGGATTGTTTAAAAAAGTGGCGCCTTCTACGGTAGTTACAACTTGACGCCCATAATTTTTTTGGACATCACTGTTAAAGCTTGTCACTTTTTCTAAACCGTTTTGTGCTAAAGCAATGTCTCTTTTTGTTTCATAAGCCCCAATTATGTTGGGATGCAACATGCAAGAAGGTTCAATTTTAACAATTTCGTTAGCCAAAGTCGTGATAAAACGATTTAAATCGGGTCCTTTAATACCCAAAATTAACCCCGGATTGGTACAAAATTGTCCACTTCCTAGTGTAATAGAGCCTGCTAAAATCTTTCCCCAGTATTCTGCTCTTGATTCTGCTTCTTTTGGCATTAAAATCACAGGATTTACACTGCCCATTTCGGCAAAAACAGGAATGGGTTCCTCCCGTTGCGCCGCTAAATTATACAAGGCGCGTCCGCCACCCACGCTACCTGTAAAACCAATGGCTTTTACTTGCGGATGTTTGGCTAATTGCACACCCACTTCAATGCCACTGCTGTTTAAATTAGAAAATACGCCGTTGGGCATGCCTGTTTTTTGAGCCGCCTTTGTAATGGCTTGCGCAACCAATTCGCCTGTACCCGCGTGCATCGGATGCGATTTTACAATTACAGGACAACCCGCAGCCAAAGCTGCGGCAGTATCACCTCCTGCGGTAGAATAAGCTAGTGGGAAATTGCTGGCTCCAAAAACCACTACAGGTCCTAATGGTGTAAGCATTTTACGTAAATCGACTTTTGGTAGGGGTTTTCTGTCTGGTTGCGCCGTTTCTATGGTAGCTTCTACCCAAGAACCTTCGGTAACCAAATCTGCAAAAGAGCGCAACTGAAAAATGGTGCGGCCTCGTTCCCCTTGGGCGCGTCCTTTTGGCAGGCCTGTTTCTGAGCAATACGTTTTTATAAGCACATCGTCTAAAGCTAAAATTTCATCCGCAATAGCGTTTAAAAAAGATGCTTTTTGAACACCCGAAATATTTTTAAAAGTTTTAAAAGCTTCGGTAGCTAAATGACATGCCTCGTTTATTTCTACAGTAGTGGCTTCATAAAAAACACTATCATTTTCGCTATTTTTTTGCGGATTAAAGGTTTTAAAAGTCTTTTTTCCTTGTGCACTTTTTACAAATCCAATCTGATTTTTTCCTGTTATCATGTTTTATAAATTTTTATAATCGGGTAAAATAGGACGATTTTTAAGAGCTGTCTCTATGGTGTTGCGCACCGTTTTGCGCTCCTCTCCCGAAAGGGGTAAACGAGGGGCACGCACAAATTCGGTTCCTATACCTGTTTTTACCTCGGCTAATTTTATATTTTGGACTAATTTAGGACTTATATCTAATTCTAGCAAGGGCATAAACCAACGATAAATTTTTAAGGCTTCTTGAATTTTTCCCGCCTTTTGTAATTCGTAAATAGCTACAGTTTCTGCAGGAAAAGCATCTACTAAACCGGCTATCCAACCATCGGCTCCTATTAATAAACTTTCTAAAGCTAAAGTATCTACACCACACATAATTGCAAATCTGTTGCCAAATCTGTTGCGCATACGGGTGACATTGGTTATGTCGCGTGTAGATTCTTTTACCGCCTGAATATTGGGGCAAGCCGTCAGCTCCTCAAACATATCTAAAGTGACTTCAATCTTATAATCCACAGGATTGTTGTAAATCATAATAGGCAAATCGGTGTTTTTAGCAACTTCTTTAAAATAAGTAACCGTTTCAAAATCGGAAGCTTTATAACGCATAGGAGGTAATAGCATCAAGCCTTGGGAGCCATCTTCTTGGGCTTGTTGTGCCGCAAGAATAGCCCCTTTTGTAGATTGTTCTGCAATGTTCATCATCACAGGTACTTTTTTGTTTACAAACTGAACGGTGTGCTTTGTAAGGCTTCTTTTTTCGGTGTTGCTCAAGGTGCTGGCTTCTCCTAAAGTACCCCCTAAAACAATGCCGTGAACACCGGCTTCTAGTTGTGCTTTTATATTTTTATCAAAAGCTTTAAAATCGAGCGCATCGTTTGCGTCAAATTTTGTGGTTACTGCGGGCATAACGCCTTTCCATTGTACAGACATAGTATAAATTTTTAACAAATTTAATAAGTAATGTCACGGTTTGTTTGCCTTAAATTTGCAAATACTAATATTATATTAACCAAAAAAATATGATTAATTAAAAATAATATTAATATTTGCGTATAAATCAGTGTTATGAAAGTACTCCCTTTTAAAATTCAGAAATCGGCTACAGCTAGTTTGTTGGTTCAGTTAGATGCGGGAATGTCATTTTATCAGAGGCTCCACAGTCATGAAGATATTCAGATTTCAATTTTCGAAAAAGGTTCTGGCACTTATGTTATTGGTAATGATTTGGGTGTTTTTTCGGCAGGAGATGTGTTTATAATTGGCGGACAAATACCCCATGTTTTTAAGATTAATGAGTTTGATAAAGACACTGTTAAAATGAGATCGATATTTTTTACACAAACAACATTTGGGAGTGATTTTTTTGATTTACCTGAAATGGGCTTTCTAAAAAAATTATTTTTTAATCAGGATTTTGCTTATAAATTATCAGATAATACGGCTATTATTTTAAAAACATTTAAAACGTTAAGCCAAGTCAATGTTTACGAAAAAATTATCGTTTTTTTGAAATTGCTCAAGCTGATATCCAATACATCTTTAAAAATTTTAAGGACTACAAATGTTGTTAAAAGACTATCAGAATCCTCAGGTAAAAGAATGGACGCTGTGTATCAGTACGTTTTTAAAAATTTTAAATCGGCTATACAATTAGAAAAAGTGGCGGCTATTGCGGCAATGAGTAAGCCTGCTTTTTGCCGTTATTTTAAGCAACAAACCAATAAAACTTTTGTGCAATTTTTAAATGCATTACGTATTGGCGAAGCCTGTAATTTATTACAAAATAAAGAGGCGGCTATTCAAACTATTTGTTACCATAGTGGCTTTAATAATTTGGCGAATTTTAATCGAACTTTTAAAGCTATTAAGGGCTTGAGTCCTTCGGAATATAGAAAATCGTTAATAGTCTAGTTTGTATATTAAGAAGTCACTACGAGTTCCGATAGCTATCGGAACGTGGTAGTCTCTATAATGGGAGTAACTAATTTCATGAGATCACCACATTCCGATTAATCGGAATTGGTGAAGACATTTTAGGGCATTTATAGAAGAGATAAAATTCACTCAAAGCCATATTCAATTTTGACTTTTTTAGGTAAACTTTCTACAATAAGCGTGTAAGAATGATCTACTAATTCAAAAAACAATTCGGGCGATAAGCAGCCTTGCGGGGCTACGGTATTCCACAATTTTTTATTCATATGATAGCCGGGTTGAATACAATCGTATGCTTCTCGTAAGTCGAGAGCTCTTTCAGGCTCGCATTTTAAGTTGACTTTAAATTCGGGATCGTCTAATCCCGTTAAGGCAAACATTTTATTGGCAACCTTAAAAACCAAAGTAGTTTCGTCAAATGGAAAACTTTCGGTTACAGCTTTTTTTTGGAGGCAATAAGTTCTTAAGGCTTCTGCATTCATAGGCTAAAAGTACAAAAAAAAGCGGCTTCAATTGAAGCCGCTTTTCATAGTAACTAATAAACCTAATTTAGGCGCTTTTTTCTTCCAAATCTAATGAAGTTTGAATCTCAAAATTTGGAGGGGTTCCTAAATGCCTTTTTACGGGGCATTGTGCTATAGCACTTTTTACCGCATTTTTATATTTTTCGGGAAATGAAGGGGGTAATTCCACATGGATATTTATAGTGTCAACCATATTGGTTACACGATTATAAGATATAGATTCTGTTAACGATACGCCTTCTAAAGACATACCGCGTTGTGCCATAAAAGCACGAACATAAACCGCCGAACACATACCGGCCGAAGCTAAGAATATCAAGAATGGCGACTCATCCATTGTGATTAATCTGCCGCCTGAATAAGGTAAAATCTTACCGTTTTCGTCAAATTTTATTATTATTTGCATGTTATTTTGTTTTTATAACGCAAAGATACGCCCGTTTAACGGGGGACTGTGTAACTTAAACTACAAACAAATCGGCAGCAATGCCATCGGCTAAAAAGAGGCCTTTTTGGGTTAGTTTTAACTTCTCGATATGCCCTGAAAGAAGTTCAGCGCTACTCGAAGTGACGATTTTAAGGAGGTCTTGACGAATATATTTTTCGGCCTGCTTTAAAAGTTGGTTTTTAAATTTTTTACCAAAATCATTTTCAATAGTTTTTAAATCAACCCCCCAAATAGTACGCAAACCCGTCATAACAGTTTCATTAAAACGGTCTTTTATAGAGAGAATTTCGGTTTCTTTTGGTAAATTATTTTGGACTAACGCTTTTAAATAGCGCGCATTATTGGCAACATTCCAACTTCTAGTTGTGCCATTATAAGAATGAGCTGATGGCCCTACACCCAAATAGCTTTTCCCTTGCCAATAGGCTGTATTGTGCTTTGAAAAATATCCCTTTTTGCTAAAGTTTGAAATTTCATATTGAACAAAATTGTGTTTGTGTGTTTCTTCTCGTAAAATATTAAAATGTTCTAAAGCCAAAGCGGAATCAACTGGAGGATATTTACCGGATTTTATAAAACTGGCCAAAGCTGTATTAGGTTCAACGGATAAGGCGTAAGCCGAGAGATGTTTGATATCCAAATCAAAAACGGTTTGAAGGTTTTTTTGCCATTTTTCGGTCGTTAGATTGGGAATGCCATAGATTAAATCGACTGTTATATTATCGAAATATTGGGTAGCCTCTTTTAAACAGTTTAAAGCTTCCTCTGCAGTGTGGGCACGGTTCATAAATTGTAAATCGGCATCGTAAAAAGATTGGATACCAATACTTAGGCGGTTGATGCCGATTTTGCGGTAAGCTTGAAAGAGATTCCTCCCATGCGCCTGACCTTTGGTCTGACTTGTTCGGAATGACAAAGAGGGTTTAATTAAATCATCGGGATTGGCTTCTATAGTAATTTCGGGATTGTTAACTACAGCATAATTTTTATAAATAGTTTCAAACAAGAAATTTAACTCATCAATGGACAATAATGAGGGGGTGCCGCCTCCAAAATAAATAGTCTCTACAGGTTCTTGCAGCTCATTTTTACGTAAGATTAACTCTTTGACTACAGCCTTAACCATGGCATCTTTGTACTTAAGCGAAACAGAAAAATGAAAGTTACAGTAATAACATTTTTGTTTGCAAAACGGAATGTGGATGTATAAAGACCCTCCTGGCCTCCCCGAAGGGGATGAATTTGACTCCTCTAATCCTTCTGCAAAAGAGATAGTTTTTTCTTTTTTATTTGATAAAGTCCTATTCTTTTTCAACGATTCTGTTATTTTATGACCCTCTTGGAGTTTTGTGGGCTTACCCTTTTTTCATTCTGTTTTACAAATGAAGCCCATCCGGTGTATTGTTTGCCTCCTGTAATTTTTTCGGAATTGTAAAAATGACAAACCGCGGCAGCCAGACCATCGGTAGCATCAAGGTTTTTTGGTAAGGTTTTTAAACTCAACAAACTCTGTAACATTTTGGCAACCTGTTCTTTACTAGCGTTACCGTTACCCGTAATGGCCATCTTAATTTTTTTTGGTAAGTATTCGGTTATGGGAACCTCTCTAGATAATCCTGCAGCCATAGCCACTCCTTGCGCACGTCCCAGTTTGAGCATACTCTGCACATTTTTACCAAAAAAAGGTGCTTCGATAGCAATTTCGTCGGGATTGTAAGTGTCAATTAGTTCAAGGGTTCGGTCAAAGATATATTTGAGTTTTATGTAGTGATTGCCGAACTTTTTTAACTGTAATTCGTTCATTTGAATAAAGTTCATTTTTTTACGGCTAACCTTAATTAAACCGAAACCCATAATGGTAGTGCCCGGATCAATTCCTAATATGATTTTTTCTGAAGCCAAATAGTTGTTTATTTGTAGTCAAATGTACAATTTTAAACCCATATATAAATCCGATTTAAGCGTTCTTGTTAAAATTATTATTTTGCTGGGAGCGGGCTATTTTATTTACAGTCGTTTGTTTGAGAGTAGCGAAATAAGCAGTAAAACTATTTTTAAAGAATTACAAAACAGTTTTTTAAAAAATAAAGTCCTTTTTCTATTGGCAATAAGTTTGAGTGTGTTTAATTGGCTTTTAGAAATTTTAAAGTGGTACATATTGGTAAATACACAACAAAAAATAACTTTTGCCAAAGCTGCTCAACAAAGTTTAAGTGCTTTAACGGCTTCTATGATAACGCCTAACAGGCTGGGTGATTATCTGGCCAAAAGCCTGTATTTTGAGAAAAGAAAAACGAAAAATATTTTGTCTTTAAATTTTATAGGACACGGTTTCCAATTAATAAGTACGGTTGTATTTGGTATTATTGGTTTGCTTTATTTGACGTATAACTTTCCCATAAATATTTCGGGAAATTATTTAATAATAGGTCTTATTTTAGGAGGACTTATTTTTGCTTTTAGTTTTAAGACAGCTACAAAATGGCTAAAAAAGCTTATTAATTTTTATAAAAAACAATCTTTAAAAATTTTTCTTAAGGTTGGTGGGTTGTCTGTTTTACGCTATCTTATTTTTAGTCATCAATTTTATGCGTGGCTTTTAATTTTAGAAATCAATGCTTCTTATTTGCCATTGATGATGACCATTTTTAGTATGTATTTACTAGCCTCTATTTGGCCGAGTTTAAGTGTAACCGATTGGGCAATTAAAGGCTCGGTGGCTATTTTTGTCTTTAGTTTTTTAGGCCTAAGTCCTTTGTTGGTTATGCAAGTTACTTTGTTGATGTGGTTTTTTAATTTTGCTCTACCAGCCGTAATAGGAGGTATTTTTATCGTACAATTTAACCCGGCTAAAAAATTAATGGAAGCGTGATTGTTGCGAGTATTTTAATAACTACTTTATATGTTTTTTTGTTGCTTTATTTATATAGAGGTCAAAGAAAATTAAAACTTTTTGTTTTAAAATCACAGCCAAATATTATGTCTTTTTCTGTTGTTATTCCTTTTAGAAATGAAGCTAATAACCTCACAGAATTATTACAGAGTTTTGCCGATTTGAACTATCCAAAAGAAAAATATGAAATAATATTGGTTAACGATTTTTCTTCAGATAATTACAAACCTATTATCGAAAAATTTAAAAATGTTTTACCAAATTTAACTTGTATAGATACTGAGCTTACAGAGATATCACCTAAAAAAGCGGCACTAAGTTTAGGTATTTCTAAAGCTAAATACAATTGGATTCTCACTACCGATGCCGATTGTTCTGTGCCTGCAAATTGGTTGAAAGCTTATAACCAAAAAATCCAACAAGACAAACCACTTTTAATTGCCGGTTTTGTGATGTTTAAAAGGCAAAGAACCTTTTTAGATAATTTTCAGACGCTTGATTTATTGAGTTTACAAGCTACTTTGTTGGGAACATTTGGACAACAAAAACCTTTGTTGTGTCACGGGGCTAATTTGTGTTTTTCAAAAGACTTGTTTAAAGAATTAAAGGGCTATAATAGTCACGAAAACATAGCGAGTGGTGATGATGTTTTTTTGTTGGAATCGGCTTTTAAAAAATATCCCGATAAAGTAGCTGTTTTAAACAGTTTAGACGCTGTTATAAGCACAAATACAGAATCCACATTAAAAAAATTAATATCGCAACGCACCCGTTGGGCCGCTAAAGGCTTGACTTATAAAAGTTGGCCTATAAAAATTATAGGGTTAATCGTTTTTATGATGAATTTGTATTTAATTGTAGGGGGTATTTTAAGTCTTTTCGATTTGTTATCGGCCAAACTGTTTTGGTTTGTTTTCTTGGTTAAATTCAATTTAGATGCGTTTATTTTGTTTAAGATTGCTCGATTTTTTAAACAAGAATCGGTTTTAAAAAGTTATGTATTGAGTAGTTTTTTATATCCGCTTTTAAGTATAACAAGTGTGTTTTTAGGCTTAACCAAAGGTTTTACTTGGAAAGACAGGAAGTTTAAAAAATAGAAGCGCCTTCTCGATTGAAGTTGTCTAGTTTCTAAAAGTCTTAATTCTTAATAATTATAGGCAATTCAAATTGTGTGGTAACAGGCATACCGCGTTTTATAGCAGGTTGCAATGTTGGAATTTTATTTTCAATACTTTTTAAAATACTGTCTAAAAGTTTTTCTATTGTTTTATTATTTGTTTTAGAAGCCACTTTTACAAACTTTGTTTTACCCGATTTTAACACTTTTAAAGTTACCAAAAGAGTATCATTATTGGTCAATTCTGTTTTTAATGGCTTCGTTTTTAACAACCTGTTAATATGTTCGGCCATTTTTATTTGAAAGCAAATTTTTTGCTTTTCCCTGTCGGGGATGTTTTTACATTCGGGGAAAAGTGGATAGGCATCAACAGAGGTAAAATCTATAACCGTATCAATTGTTGGGTTTTTTTTGGAGGCTTGTTTCGGAAAAAAATAATCGCAAGAGGTTAAAAATAACAAGCTGAAAATAAATGCTAATAAATAGATGTATGTCCTCTTTTTTTTCACAAGGTGAAAGTAAGAAAAATTATATAAAAAGAGGTTATCTAAAAAGTGTCATTCTGAATGAAATGAAGAATCTCTTATAAAATAAATAATTGTTCAAAAAATTAAGATATTTTTCACTTCGTTCAAAATGCCAATAAGGTTTTTTTATTTTTCCACATTAAACACAATAGGTAAACTGTATTTAACAGCAACAGCTTTGCCTTTATCAAAACCTGGTGTAAGATTCGGAATTAAATTAATAACACGGATAGCTTCTTCTTCTAATTTTTTATGTGGAGCACGTGCTTTAATATCCGTTACTTTGCCTGTTTTGTCTATGGTAAACAGTACAAAAATGCGTTTTAATCCAGGCTTTAAGCCTAAGTTTTTGGGCAGTTTTGCACTAAATTTTTGAGATATTAATGTGATTAATTTGCCACTGAAACAACTTTTTTGATTTTGTGCATCTTCACAACCCGGATAAATAGGCGCTTGTTCAATTTCAGAAAAAGGCACATAATCTGTAGATTCTACTTCTAAAGTTTTATAATTTATAGGTTTATTTTCTTTAAGCTTTTTAACGGCTTGTTGCGTAACTTCAAAAATTTCTTTCATGTCTTTTTTTGTAAGGGAATCTTTTTCGGAAATACTCTTTTTGAGTCTTGCAGCATCTTTTGAAATGGAATTTTTTGTACTACTACAAGACACATAAAATAACATGCTTCCTAACACGGGGACTAATAACAAATACTTGAGTTTTAGCACTTGTTTCGATTTGTTTTTGTTTGTCATCATAATACGTTTTTTAATGAGTGAATGTTTGTAAAATTGATTGATAAAATCAACTTGAGTGACTTTAAAGGTTGTGGTTAGCAAGCGGTTAAAAAAGGCAGTTTTATTTTTGGGTGCTATGGTTTTGGCATCGGCAATAAATTCGTGTAATTCGGTTATGCGCTTCTGAAAAATATAAACAGCCGGATTAAACCACATAATAATTTTAAGTAATTCAAATAGTAATAAATCATAGCTATGTTTTTGTTTTATGTGAATTAATTCGTGTTTGATAATATGTAGGTGCGACTGATTTAAAAAGGTTTTATCCATAAAAATCGCTTTAAAGAAAGAAAATACAAGGCCTTTTTTATCAATAATTATCAGCGTATGAGAGTTGTGTTTTTCTATATTCCCTTTTTGGCGTAATATAAATAAAGAGTTGAGTTTGTATAAAAACAATCCTAACATTAAGGCCATCCCCAGTCCTATTAAAAAAGTAAAATAGGTGCTAAGAGAAAGTGGGATTGCCGTCTGCAAGCTTTCTTGTGGGTTAAGAATAACCGCAGGTAAATAGTTTACAAATGCAGTTGGACTCAACTTTGTAAAAGAGCTTATCTTTATAAATGGCAATACAAACGAAAGTAAGGGCGTAACTAATAAATAAACCCTATTCCAATTAAAAAAGGTTTCTTTTCTCAAAAACACATCATAAATTATGATAAATAAAAACTGAAATAAAACGACTTGAAAAATATAATTTGCCATAATGGTTTTGTTTGTTATTTGTTATTTGTCTTTTGAATTTTATTAGAGTTTATTTCTTTTAAAATGCTTTCTAATTCAGCCATATCAATATTATTTTTCTTGACAAAAAAAGAGACCATGCTTTTAAAAGAGCCTTCAAAATAGCCATTAACCAGTTTATTCAAACTTTGGTTTGAGTAGGTTTCTTTTTCTATTAAAGGATAATATTTATAGCCTTTTCCGAATTTTTTATGCGCCACAATACCCTTGGTTTCTAAAATTCTAATAATGGTAGAAACGGTATTGTAGGCGGGTTTTGGGTTAGGTAGCTGTGCTATAATCTCTTTAACAGAAGCCAATTCTAATTGCCATAAAACTTGCATAAATTGTTCTTCGGCTTTGGTGAGTTGTTTAAGCATAATTATGTATTTTACTGTTTTTGTGAGACAAATATAACTAAATATTTAGTTTAAACTAATAAATTAGTTTAAAATTTATTGATGTCTGGTTAAAATTGTTTAATACTGATTAAGCCTTGCTATTGATAAGTTTAAAGGTATTTTAAAATAAGACGCCTTGCTTATTGATAATGTAATATAATTTTATGTGAGAAAATATTGAATAATTATTAAACTGTTTATCAATTAGTTACAATCAAGTCTTTGTTCCCCGCCTGAACGGAACGGGCAGGTTTATTCTAGCAGTCCCGAGATATCGGGGCGGTCTTATATCTTTTATCTGACATTAATGTTAAATATTTATAATTAACTTCAAA
>Ga0114931_10008835_pt1 | contig 12140 bp, 10 predicted proteins | sample 2SBtaG_FD_89579 | JGI IMG/M metagenome (GOLD analysis project Ga0114931, IMG submission 89579) | Deep subsurface microbial communities from Kolumbo volcano to uncover new lineages of life (NeLLi) - 2SBTROV14_V59a metaG | ecosystem: Environmental > Aquatic > Marine > Volcanic | place: Kolumbo...
CGAGATATATTGACCGCCGGCATTGTTGACGAGAATATCGAGGCCGCCGAACGTTTCCTTTATCCGAACCATGGCGGCATCGATCTGCTCCGCCTCGCGGATGTCGCACCTGAGCGCCAGGGCCTCGCCGCCAAGGTCCCTGATCTCGCCGGCGCATTCCTCGACGGCTTCCAGCCGGCGCCCGCACAGCGCGACCCGCGCGCCGCAACGGCTCATCTCCAGCGCCGTCGACCGCCCCATGCCGGTGCCGCCACCGGTCACCAGCGCGATTTTTCCCTTGAGCAGATCCGGCGCGTAACGCATCTTGGCCATGCCTTTGCTCATTTCCCGGCTCCCCGCGGTTTGCCATACCGGCCGGACAAAAGCCCGTCCGGCAAGTTCCGGAGTTTCGCTAAAATCTAACTAATGTTAGATAATTGAAATAGAGATGTCGAGTGGTGTCGTTGGCGAATTCAGGATCGATGACGGCATCGCAGCCCGCGAATGCAGGCCCTCACCGGTCCGGCCGGGACCCGGCCTTGGTCATCGATCCGAGTTCGGCCAGAATTTCGCCGTTGTGCTCACCCAGAGCCGGCGCCGGACCGACCTGATCTGAATCCGTTCCCGGAATCCGGGGCAGTGGAACGGTGGCGAATCCCGGCTGTTCGATCCAGTGAATGAGATCCGTCGCCTTCACCTGGGCATCATCCAGAAGCTCGTCATATCCCCGGACAGGCGAATTCATGATCCCCTTGTCGCCCAGCAGCCGCGACCATTCTTGCGTCGTACGCCCGGCGAATTTTCGCGCCAGCAGGGCCTTCAGTTGCCCGGCATGTTTCATCCGCTGACCGATATTCGAGAACCGGTCATCGGATACCAGTTCCGGGCATTCCAGCACCTCGCAGAGATCGCGGAACTGATGTTCCCGCACCGTCGAAACCGCGAGCGACCCGTCCTGCGTCGGAAAAATTCCGATCGGACTGTACTGGTCGTCAGGCGGGTTGCCTCCGGTCACGTGATGATCGAGAATCTTGGCCCCCTGAAAAGCGATCGACGCCTGCAACAGCGAAATGTCGAGATATTGCCCTTCGCCGCGCCGTGCACCGGCAACCAGCGCCATGGCGGCGGCCTGGAACGCATAAAGCCCGGCGACATGATCGATGGCCGGAAAAGCCAGTCTGTGCGGCACACCGTCGCTGCCCCGATTGAGCGCGACCAGCCCGGCATGGGCCTGCAGGATGCTGTCGGTCGCCGGCCGGGCGCGATCCGGGCCGGTTTTCCCGAAACCGCTGATGGCGACATATATCAGGCGCGGCTGCAGACGCTTCAGCGTAGCCCAGTCAAGCCCGAGCCGATCGACCACGCCGGGCCGGAAGTTCTCGATTACGATATCGCTGTGCCGCACCAGATCACGTATGGTCACCGCACCATCCTGTGACAGCAGGTCGAGAGCCAGACTGCGCTTGCCCTGATTATAGGCCACAAAAATCGCCGACATCCCGTTGATCGCGGTGCCAAGAGGCCGCGACCAGTCGCCTTCGGGCGGCTCGATCTTGATTACATCGGCGCCATAATGCGCAAACAGCATGCCGCTGTGCGGGCCGGCAATGCCCTGGCTGAAATCCAGCACCCTGATCCCCTCAAAGGGACGTATCATCTCAGATGCCTGTGCCGTTGGGGGGCCGGTGCAGTCGATTTTGCTTCTCCCGATAAAGCGATATGCTGACAAGGGTCGGCGTTTGCATTATTCTAACTAACGTAAGATTGAAAAACCAGCATTGCGCCGGAAAGAAAGGCCGCCATGTGCGGCGATCCGGGAAAAGAGGGACAGGGCATGGAAACGATTGGCGGAGGATTCTTCTGGCAGGAAATGATGCTCGGGCGAAAACTCAGCACCAGGGGCCGGACCGTCACCGAAACCGACCTGATCAACTTTGTCGGTCTCAGCTGGTTCAACGAACAGATCTTCACCGATGAGGAGTACATTCGCGAGAAGGCTCACATCAAGGGTCGTCTCATACCGGGTGCGCTGGTGTTCATTGTCGCGGAGGGGCTCGTTGCGCCCTCAATGGAAGGAACCGGCATGGCGTTTCTGAACATGGAGATGGACATCAGGAAACCGAGCTTTGTCGGCGACACGCTCCATGTCGAAATCGAGGTGATTGAGGCTCGCGCCGCGTCGACGGGCAATCGCGGACTGGTAAGAACCCGCAACACGGTCGTCAACCAGAAGAGTGATACCGTGATGACTTACACGCCGCTGCGACTGATGCGCGGCGACCCGGCAACGGCTACAGGCCATGGCGCCGACGCAGGATAAAGACGGCGCCGTTCGTCTGGCGCATGCCGGCGAGGCAAGACCTGGGGGAACAGGAAAGGCTGGAGACATCATGGATTTTGAGTTTTCGCCCGAGCAGGCTGAAATCCGCGACACCATCCTGAAAATTTGCACTGACTTTGGTGACGACTACTGGCTTGAACGGGACCGCGATGGCGCATTTCCGGAAGACTTTTATCAGGCCATCGCCAAAGGCGGCTGGCTCGGCATCGCGATGCCGGAAAAATACGGCGGCGCCGGACTTGGCGTGACCGAAGCGACGGTCATGATGCAGGCGGTCGCCGAATCCGGTGCCGGGATGAGTGGGGCATCATCCATTCATTTGAACATTTTCGGGCTATCTCCGGTCATCGAGTTCGGCACGGATGAGCAGAAGGAGCGTTTCCTGCCGCCGCTGATCGCCGGCGCGCAAAAGGCCTGCTTCGCGGTGACCGAACCCAATGTCGGGCTTGACACCACGCGGCTTCAGACGAGGGCCGTACGCGATGGCGACAATTATGTCATCTCGGGGTCCAAGGTCTGGATATCGACGGCGCAGGTCGCCGACAAGATGCTGATCCTGACGCGAACGACGGCGATCGAAGACGTCAGCAAACCCGCTGACGGCCTGACCCTGTTTTTCACGGATCTCGACCGCTCACGCATCGAGGTGCGGGAGATCGACAAGATGGGCCGCAAGTGTGTTGACAGCAATCAGCTCTTTATTGACGGCCTGACAGTTCCCGTTGCCGACCGGATCGGGGAAGAGGGACAGGGACTGCGCTACATCTTCCACGGCATGAACGCCGAACGCATCCTGATCGGCGCCGAGGCGGTCGGCATCGGCCGTGCCGCGCTTGGCCGGGCCGTCGCGTACGCCAGGGAACGGATCGTCTTCGGACGGCCGATCGGCCAGAACCAGGCCATTCAGCATCCGCTGGCGAAATGCTGGATGGCGCTTGAGGCCGCCAACCTGATGGCGTTCAAGGCAGCCGCCCTGTTTGACCGCCGGGCACCCTGCGCGGCGGAGGCCAATGCAGCGAAATATCTCTGCGCGGAAGCGGCATATGAGGCCTGCCAGACGGCGGTCATGACCCATGGCGGCTATGGTTATGCCAGGGAGTATCAGGTCGAGCGCTACCTGCGCGAGGTGATGATCCCCCGGATCGTGCCGATCAGCCCGCAGATGATATGCAACTATATTTCCGAGCGCGTTCTCGGCCTGCCGAAATCATACTGAACGGCGGCAGCGATGACGCATGTCATTCTCCCTGAGAATCTGGATCTCTCCGCCCTTGTGCGCGCCGGCGACACGGTTGTCTGGGGTCAGGGCCCGGGCGAAGCCCTGACCCTGACGGAAACGCTGGTCGCGCAGCGCCATTCGATTGGCAACTTCAAGGCGTTTTTCGGTCTCAGCCTGTCGGAAACTCTTGAACCCGCGCATTCCGACCGCATCGAGATGTCAAGTTACGCCGGCATTGGCACCAACCGCGCGCTGTGCGCGGCAGGGTGCCTGAATATCGTGCCATGCCATTATTCGCAGCTGCCGGACCTGATATCCTGCGATGTCGTGCTGCTTCATCTGAGCCCCGCGAATGGCGCCGGCCTGCACAGCCTCGGCGTTGCCCATGACTACCTTCCGGCCATCACCGCCAGGGCCCGTGTTGTCATTGCCGAAGTCAACGAGCGCATGCCGTGGACGTTTGACGGCGGCGCCATGAACCATGTCCGGATTGACTACATCGTGCCGACTTCACGGGCCTTGATCGACGTTGCGGACCCACAGCCAGACGAGATCACAAACCGCATCGCCGGCCATGTCGCCGGGCTGGTTCCAGATGGCGCGGTGCTGCAAATCGGTGTCGGCGCGCTGCCGGGCGCGATCCTGCATAGCCTGCGCGATCACCGCCGGCTCGGCATCCACACCGGACTGATCGGCGACGGGCTGGTTGATCTGATGGAGTGCGGCGCCGTCACCAATGAGACCAAGACAGTCGATCGTGGACTCTCGGTTACCGGGCTGGCATTCGGAACACGGCGCCTCTACGATTTTGTCAATACAAATCCAGCGGTCGCGTTCCGCCCTCCCGTGATCACCCATGCGGGCGACATCGCCGCCGGTCTCGATGCCTTCATTTCGGTAAATTCCGCGATCGAGGTCGACTTGACGGGTCAGGTCAATGCGGAGACAGCCGGCGGAAAGTATCTTGGCGCCGTCGGCGGCCAGGTCGATTTCGTCCGCGCCGCGCGCCTCAGCGCCAACGGAAAATCGATCATCGCCCTGCCGGCCACCGCCTCGAACGGCACCGCGAGCCGCATCGTCCGGGTCACGAATTCGGCGACCGTGACCACCGCCCGCAGCGACACTGATATCGTTGTCACCGAATTCGGCGCGGCACACCTGCGCGGACTGACATTGGCCGAGCGCGCCAGCAGTCTGATCGCCATTGCCCACCCGGATTTTCGCGAGGATCTGGCCCGCCGGGCCCGCGACATCGCCGGCATCAGGACCGGCTCGTTGTCCTGATATTGACCTCCGTCGCGATGGACGGCGACCGGTTCATCGCAGGCACACACTCCCCGGATTCAAGCCGGGTCCGTTGCAAGAATGATCTTGCCTTCGACCGTGCCCGCCTGAAGCACCGCAAGAGCTTGCGCATAATCCGCGAGCGGGAAAGTCCGGCTCACGTGTGGCCTGATCGCGCGGAGAGATACAGATCAAACAGTTTCGCCTGAACCCGTCCGACACGCTCGGGATCGCGCTCGCGATAGTCGGACCAGTGAAGCCCGGAAACGGTTATGTTCTTGACCAGAAGATAGCCGGCGCCAATGACCGGAATATTGCCCGAGGCAAATCCGGCGATGATCATGCGGCCAGACCACGCCAGAGCGCGCAAGGCGGCAGCGGTCGCTTCACCGCCAACCGGGTCGATGACGATATCGACACCTGAGCCACCGGTCAGATCCCTGACAGTGTCGCGCAACTCATCGCGCAGATTGTCCCCGCTCAGGTCAAGAACATGATCGGCGCCGAACCGGCGGATGGCGGCCGATTTTTGCGTACCCCGGGTGGCGCCGATGACCACGCCTGCTCCCAGCGCCCTGGCGAGCTGAATGCTTGCCATCCCGACGCCGCCCGATGCGCCGAGCACAAGAACACTGTCTGCGGGCTGCATCCGGGCGTGATCGACCAGCCCAAAACAAGCCGTCTGATAGACCAGACCACGCGCGGTCGCGTTTTCAAATGAAATATCGTCAGGCATCGCCCGGCAGTTGCACGCGGGAACGACTGCTTTTTCGGCGTAGGCACCGTACTCGACCTGGAACGATACCCGATCTCCCGGACGCAGGCCGGAAACCCCCGCCCCAACCGTTTCGACAACGCCGGCACCCGCCTTTCCCGGCGAAAACGGCAGCGGCGGCCTGACCTGGTATCGCCCCTCGATCACCAGAATATCGGGATAGTTGACATCGGCGTTCCTGACCGCAATCACAACCTCGCCGGGAGCCGGTACGGGATCCGGCACCTCGCAAAATTCAGCCTGATCGAAGGCCATGAATTCACGGACGATGACGGCCTTCAAGACAGCAGTTCCTCGTTATCGGCCCCCAGGAGAGGGGCGCCGATTTTTTCGCCGCGGCGAGCGCGCAGGGCCGGGCTGATCGAAACCGGCAGAGCCGGCATTTCCGCGCCTTCCTCGTTGGTCAGGATCTCGGCGAACAGCCCGCGCTCATTGAAGTGGCGGTCCACCATGACCTGCTCCATCGTCTTCATGAATGAACAGCAGCAATTGGCTTTGGCCATGATCGGCGCCCATTCGGCGGCGGTGCGCGAGCGGACAATGTCCGCGACCCTCGCCCGGGTTCCCTCCGGATCCCTGCTGTCGTCGCGCCATTCTGGCTCAAGGCCGATGGCATCACTGAAAGATTGCCAGAATTTCTCCTCCAGTGGTGCCGCCGTCAGCAATACGCCATCGGCAGTGGGATAGATCTGATAGCGCGGCGAACCACCGGAAATCCGCTCGCCGCCGGGGCGCGGCCAGACCCCGGCGGCCCCCGCCGCTCCCATCGCCCAGTAGGAGAACGGAAAAAGTCCTTCCGTCATGGCAATGTCGATATAGGCACCCTCGCCACCGTTATCGCGGGCGCGCAGGGCGAGAAGGATGTTCATGACCGCCGGGTAGGCACCGCCGGCGATATCGGCGATCAGCGCCGGCGGCACGACCGGATAGTCTTCCGGTCCCGGCGCCAGGGACAACAGTCCCGCATCACCGATATAATTGAGGTCGTGACCGGCGCGCTCGCGATAAGGGCCATCCTGGCCGTAGCCGGTTATCGAACAATAGATGAGACGCGGATTGATCTTCCTGACGTCCTCATAGCCAAGCCCCAGCCGGTCCATTACGCCCGGGCGAAACTGCTCAACAAGAACGTCGGCGCGCTCGATCAACGGTTTGAGACGTTCCAGCGCGGCCCTGTCCTTGAGATCAAGTGCAACACTCTTCTTGCCCCGGTTGAGCATTGCGAAATTCGAACTGTCGCGCCCCCACCTCGGCTGATAGGCGCGCATGCCCTCGCCCGTCCCCGGCCGCTCGATCTTGATGACCTCGGCGCCGGCCTCGGCGAGAAACAACGTCGCCATCGGCCCCGGCAGCAGCGTCGAAAAATCGAGAACGGTAATTCCCTCAAGGGCACCTTGCATTGCCTTCACCTTTGTTTTCTCAAATTTGGCGAACCCGAATAATGTTCCTGATCGGACCGGATTATCCGGTCCTGAAACTCCGGCCGATGAGCTGCCGGTGCACCTGGTTGGTGCCTTCCCAGATTTGCGTGATCTTGGCATCGCGCATCAGCCGTTCGACGCGGAAATCGGTGCAATAGCCATAGCCGCCATGCATCTGGACCGCATCGGTGGCCATTCGCATGGCAAGATCTGACGCGCGCAATTTGGCGATTGAGGCCTCAAGCCCGACGTCTTCCACACCGGCCTCGAACAATCCGGCGACATAATCAATCCAGTTTTCAACCATCGCCAATTCGCATGCCAGATCGGCGAGCATGAACTGATTGCCCTGAAAATCAATGATCTTGTGGCGTGACTGCTCACGCTCGTTCATATAGGCAACCATGTCCCTGAAGGCCGCGCGGGCAATGCCCCGGGCGTGTGCCGCAACGCTCGGCCGTGACTTGTTGAGAGTGGAAAAAAGCACTTGCAGTCCCTGACCCGGCGCACCAACGAGATTGGCACGGGGCACGCGGCAGCTGTTGAACGCCAGCGTAACGGTCGAAGAGGCGCGGGTCCCGAGCTTGTCCTCCGCACGAACCACCTCAAACCCGGCCACATCCGTCTCCAGCAGCAATGCGGTAATGGACTCCCTGGCGCCCTCGATCTGCGACCATTTTCCAAACAGAAATATATAGTCCGCGACATCGCCGCTGGTGATGAAGCACTTGCCGCCGTCAACAATGATGTCGTCACCGTCCGGTGTGAACCGGGTTTTCATTCCGGTCGCGTCCGACCCGGCCGAAGGTTCGGTTATCGCCAGCGAGGCAAGCGCGCCCTCGGCGACGCGCGGCAGCACGCGGGCCTTCAGCGCGCCGGCCCCGTCGATATCGATGAGCCCCTTGAGGGCGTGGAAGTTTGTCGCGTAAATGATTCCTGTCGAGGCACATGCCTCGGAGATGATCGACACAAGCTCCAGATACAACCGGAACCGCATCGGCGCGCCGCCATATTCCTCGGGCACGAATATGGCATTGAGACCCAGATCGTTGAGCGCCTTGATATTGGGCCACGGAAACTCGCTGCTGCGGTCGTATTCGGCGGCATTTGGCGCCAGAATATTGTCGGCGACCCGCTGCACCTGATGGATGAGGATATTTTCTTCCTCGCTCCAGTCGCGCTGCCGGTCCAGCTGTCCAAAAATCTTCATCAATGGTTCACTCCCCCACCGCCGCCGGGACAACCGTTTGGTCGCATCAGGAATTGTCTCTCAATCATTCGACTGCCCAAAACGGATGGGCGTGGGCGTGATATCTCCGCGTTTCGCCATATCGATCAGATCGCGTTTCAAGATCTTGCCGCTGGCGGTCAGCGGAAACTCCCGCATTGCCAGAAAATATTCCGGCATGTCGTATTTCGACAGGCCCTGTTCGTCGAGATGGGCCAGCAGTGCCCCAGGTGTTACGTCGCCGATAACAGCCACACATGCCTTTTCGCCGAGCCGTTCGTCGGGAACCGCAAACACGGCGGTTTTTTCCACCGCCGGATGACGAAGCACGAAGGCTTCGATATGCGCTGGATAGATGTTGTGGCCACCGCGAATGATCAGATCCTTCAGCCGGCCGTTGATTGTCAGATTGCGGTTGTGATCGAGCGAGCCGAGATCACCGGACATGAACCAGCCATCCCGGTTAAAACTGGTTTCCGTTGCCTCCTGATTGGCGAAATAGCCAAGCATGAGGGCGGCACCGCGCCCTGCGATCTGGCCGGTTTTACCGATGCCGGCATACTTGTCGGGATCGTCCGGATCGAGAATGACGACCTCATAGGCCGGCCCGCCCCGGCCGCAGGTCTTGAGAACGATATCAATGTCGTCGTCGGGAAAGGTGTATTGGTGCGATGAGTTTTCCGTCATCCCATAGACATTCTGCGGTTTGATGCCCTGCTCGACGAAAGCCCGGGCAACCGAAGGCGGGATCGGCGTTCCCGCAAGGTAGAACACCTCGACCTTGCCCAGACGATCAAGCCCGCGTGCCCCCTGCTCCGCCAGAATATCCATGGCATGGGTTGGAACACCCATGACATAGGTGGCTTCGGTGTCGAGAATCCAGTCGAGTTGCGACATTCCGGCCGGTGATTTGCTGGTTATGAAAACACCGCCACACAGCAGCCATTCGGCAATGCCCACCCAGGCAATATGATGCGCCATCGGGCTGAGCGACAGGATGCGGGTCTGTGGCCCGAACTGCCAGGTTTCAACCATATGGCGTACGCCTGACAGCAGTGTATTGTCGGAATGCATGACCCCTTTCGGCTGCCCGGTGGTGCCGGAGGTGAAGGCTATATACATGACCTTGTCGGGCGAAACACTGGCCGGCCGCTGCGGTATTGCCCCGGGTTGCGGCAACTCGTCCGGCGACATTACCTTTTTCAGGAAGGCCAGTTCATCGAGCATGGTCGCAAGGTCGGCCCTGTCGCGGTCCGCGCCCCAGTTCTCCTCGCAGATCAGCACCGCCGATTTCAGCCGCTTCAGGAGCGCAATAACGTCCGCGCAGGTATGGCTGTTGTGGAGTGACGGATTGCACGCAAGACCATCACGGGCGCAAGCCAGAAACACCACCACGGTTTCCACCCTGTTCGACATCCACACCGATACCCGGTCGCCACCGTTCAGGCCGAGCGCTTCAAGACTCGCCGACAGGGCATCTACCCGGCCGAGCAGCTGTCTCCAGGTCAGCGTCGTTTCAGCATCACGCAGTGCGAGGTCATCGGGTCTCGCGGCTGCGTGTTCGCACAGCAGATCGTAAAGGGTCTGTTCTTGCCACAGGCCCCGTTCGTAATACTCCTTGATGCGGGCCGGTTCGTGGAGAGTCAAAAACGGGCGCATGCCGGCCTCACCGTGCTGCAGTTGCCGGCCATTGCCGCGCACCCCTGACCCGTAGCGTGGTGCAATTGCGTGTCCTCCTATGTGATGCCGCTATTCTTGAGAGCATTCAGCCGCCGGTCTGAATACCCCAGCAAATCGCGCAGGATTTCATCGCCGTGCTCCCCCAGCCGGGGCGGCGCCTGACGCGGCACATTGGCCTCGCCATCAATGTGGATGCCGGTGCCGACCTGTGGAATCCGGCGGCCGTCAACCACCAGGTTGAAGAACAACTGACGCTCGCGCAGAGCGTCGTCATCGCAAAGCTCATCGATTGTGTTGACCGGCCCGGCCGGCACCCGGGCCCGCGCGAACAGCTCAAGCCATTCCTCGCGGCACCGGGTTTTCAACAGGCCGGCAATCTTTTCGATGATGGCGGGCCGTTGTGCGTGACGCATCGCGTTGGTCCCAAATTCGGGCGCGGCGCCAAAGGCGGGATCCTCGACCGCCTCCCAGAACCGGGCCCAGATGGCGTCGTTGCCGAGACCGAGCGTGATCGGTTCATCGGCGGTCTCGAAAGCCTGATAAACCGCAATCACGCTGTCGCGGCCGCCCGAACGTTTAGGCGGTTCGCCCGACCCCAGGAACGGCACGATCCGGCAGCTCATGAAACGGGTCATGCTCTCAACCAGCGAAATGTCGACCAGATGTCCGTTGCCCGATCGGGCGCGCTCAACGAGTGCCGCCTGCGCCGCCATGGCGGCATCCTGGCCGGCAAGCAGGTCGGCGGCGGGCGCACCGATCTTCTGCGGCGGTCCATCCGGCTCTCCGGTCACATCCATGACACCGGAATAGCCCTCGGCGACAAGATCGTAACAGGTCCGGTCCGCCCGCGCGCCGGTGAGCCCGAACCCGGTGATCGAAACGTAGATGATATCGCGACGCATAGCGCGAACGGTGTCGTAATCGATGCCGAGTTTCTTCTGCACGCGCGGCGGCTGGTTGACGATAAAGATATCGGACATGGCGGCAAGTTCCGCCAGCACGGTCCGCCCCGCCGGGCTGGAAAAATCGAGCGTCAGGCTCTTCTTGTTGCGATTGACGGACAGATACCAGAGCGATTCATCATCGAGAAACGGCGGCCCCCAGTGACGAGCATCATCGCCGCGACCCGGGCGTTCCACCTTTATGATTTCGGCCCCGAGATCACCGAGCAGCATCGACGCATAGGGACCGGCGATTGAACTGGTCAGATCAAGAACCCTGATACCGCGCAGGAGGTCGAATCCCGCTCCGGGCGGCGCCGTCCGCAGGTCGCTTATCGGCCCCGCCTGCCGCGGTCGCGATCCCTTTTCATCTGGCGCTTCGGTCATTGCAGTGGTTGTTGATTGCAGCGAAAAACGGAGAAAACAAAAGCGTTTGCAGAGCCGCTCCGGCCGGATCGAGTGGTCTGTCACGATGCAGTCAGGCCGTGATGGCCGCGTTGACCCGACCCCGAAATCCATCTAACATTCGTTAGAATTACACATCTCCAATCGAGAGTCTATCATTGTCAAAACCGGCAATTGACAAGCACAAAAGGAAGGATGCGGCGCGTTCGCGCATCCTTGATGCCGCCGCCCGTCTGTTCAGGGAAAATGGATTTGCGGCGACTTCGCTACGCAATATTGCGGCGGAGGCGGGCATGAAGGCGGGCAGTCTTTATTACCACTTCGACACCAAGGAGGACATTGTCGCCGAAGTCCTCGACCTTGGCATCCAGCATGTGCTGGACGCGGTGGAAAGCGCCGTTGCCGATCTTCCAGACGACGCCGGCAGCCGCCGCAAGATTGAAACTGCGGTTGCCGCTCATCTCGAAGCCCTGCTCGCCCATGGCGATTACACCTCCGCCAATATCCGCATCTTCGGGCAGGTGCCGGCAGACGTCCGCAAGCGAAATGTGACCGTCCGCAATGCCTATGAAAAATTCTGGCTGGACCTTTTTGAGGGGGCTCAGGACGACGGCACGATCAGGAAGACGGTAAACACCAGCGTCCTGACGCTTTTTCTGCTGGGCGCCCTCAATTCGCCCGTCGAATGGTATCGGCCGGGCCGCCTGCCAATCGCGGAACTGGCCCGCCTGCTCGCAGACTATATGCTGAATGGTACGGCCTGTCGCGAGACGGGGGGCGCCTTATGACCGTATTCGACAGCCGCATCAATGTGACCGGCAAAACCTTCAAGACAAACCAGGCCCGCTATGAGGAATTGCTGGCGAC
>Ga0114931_10008836_pt1 | contig 12140 bp, 11 predicted proteins | sample 2SBtaG_FD_89579 | JGI IMG/M metagenome (GOLD analysis project Ga0114931, IMG submission 89579) | Deep subsurface microbial communities from Kolumbo volcano to uncover new lineages of life (NeLLi) - 2SBTROV14_V59a metaG | ecosystem: Environmental > Aquatic > Marine > Volcanic | place: Kolumbo...
ATTTCTCGAACCAGGTCCCCGTAAACGCCTGCCGCTTCGAGGACGTTCGTTCCCTGCCGTTCTATGACCTGGTCATCAATGCCACATCGGCAGGCCTCAAGGGCGAAACGCCACCTTACCCGGCCGAGGCCATCCATCCGCAAACCATCTGCTATGACCTCTCCTATGGCTTGTCGGTCACGCCGTTCTCAGCATGGGCGGCGCAACATGGCGCGGCCAGGTCAGTGATGGGCTGGGGAATGCTGGTCGAACAAGCAGCTGAATCTTTTCATATCTGGCGAGGTGTCCGACCGAAGACAGCACCGATACTGAAGCAGATGGTCATCACCGCTTCCTGACAGCCGTTAAATAATTCGAGGGACAGTGACCCTAATTATCTGGCAAACAAGGCCTAACAACTACATGTCGACTAATTAGGGTCACTGTCCCTCGAATTATAATTAGGGTCACTGTCCCTCGAATTATTTAACGCAGCGTAACGAGTTCCTCGGCGCTCGTCGGGTGGATCGCAACCGTGTTGTCGAAATCCGCTTTCGTCGCGCCCATGCGGATCGCCACCGCGAAACCCTGCAGCATTTCATCGGCGCCATCACCGACAATGTGACAGCCGACGACGTTCTCGTCAGCTCCGGTGACAATGAGTTTCATGGCCGTTGGCGCCGGGTGGTCGCTGAAAGCGTAGGCCATCGGGTCGAAGCGGGAATGGTAGACCTTGATGTTGTCGCCGTATTCCTTGCGTGCCTGGTCTTCGGTCAGCCCTACGGTACCGATTGGCGGATGCGTGAAGATCACGGTCGGTATGCTGTGATACTCGAGACGGCTGTCGGTCATGCCGTTATACAGGCGGTCCGCCAGGCGCCGGCCCGCCGCAATTGCAACCGGCGTTAACGCTGCCCGCCCGGTGACGTCGCCGAGCGCGAAGATATTTTCGACATTGGTCTGCTGCCAGTTGTCGGTCGGTATGAAACCGAAGCCGTCCGTTTCGACGCCCGTCACTTCGAGATTCAGGGTCTCTGTGTTCGGTGCGCGGCCGACGGCCCAAAGAAGCGCATCGTAATCGCCGAACTCGCGACCGTCTTCGGCGACCAGGCGCAGGCCGGCAGTGGTACTGCTCAGTTCGTGCGGCACCACCCCGGTTTCGAGCACGATGCCGTTCCTTTGCATGGCGATTTCGAGTTCTTCACGAATCATGCCGTCGAAGTTGCGCAGCACGCCATTTTTCCTGACGAGAATGGTCGTCTCCGAGCCAAGCGCGTTGAACACGCCCGCAAGCTCTACGGAGACATAGCCACTGCCCACCAACGCAACCTTTTGCGGACGCTCTGCAAGCTCAAAAAAACCGTCCGATGTAATGCCATGCTCGACGCCGGGTATGCGCGGTACGATCGGGTAACCGCCGGTGGCGATCACGATGCGCTTCGCCACGATCCATTTGCCATTGACGTCAACGGTATGGGCATCGATGAACCTGGCATGACCCTGCAGGTGCGTGACGCGTCGTTTCTCGAGGTTTGCCTTGTAAATGCCATTCAGCCGCAAAATGTAAGCGTCACGCTTCTTTTTTAGCGCCGGCCAGTCGTGGCCGTTCAGCGAAACATCGAAGCCGAAATCGCCTGCGTAGCGTATCTGGTGGGCGTGATGTGCTGAGTACCACATGATTTTCTTCGGTACACAACCGACGTTAACGCAGGTACCGCCAAGCGGGCCATATTCCGCGACTGCCGCCTTGACACCATGCTCCGCGGCACGCTGGGCATGCGCCAACCCGCCACTGCCACCGCCGATAACGAGTAACTCGAATTCTGTGTCCACCTTTAACCCCTTTGCTCTGCCTGCAACCGCCAACAGCCGGCGCTGTGGTAATATCCTGCCGCGTATGCAAACCGTCAGGACACGATGTCTAACCCGCTTCTCGATACTTCAGATCTGCCGCGATTCGACGCCATTGAGCCGCAGCATGTCCTGCCGGCGCTCGAGGAGCTTATCGCAGCACATCGGCAAAAGCTCGCCGCGCTGCTCGACGATCCAAAAGCGCGGGATTTCGACTCGCTGATCACCCCGCTTGAGGAAATGAGCCACGAGCTGCGGCGCGTCTGGTCCCCGGTTGGTCATTTGCAGAGTGTCCTCGATAACGCCGAGTGGCGAGAAGCCTACAACGCCGCACTGCCGCTAATGACTGAACACGGCACCGAAATGTCACAAAACAAAAGGCTGCAGGAGGCCTACCAGCAGGTTGCGGATACCTTGTCGGCGAGCGCAACGCCCGCCATGCAGAAACTGATAGAGCAGGAGCTTCGGGACTTCCGACTGGCAGGCGTCGCGCTGCCGAACGCGGAGAAGGCACGCTGCAAGGACATCAGGCAGGAACTGGCCAGCCTGCAAGCACGCTTTGACCAGAACATACAGGACGCGACAGATCACTGGCACTTCGATACCAACGACGAGCGGGACGTCGCCGGATTACCGGCCCCGGTCGAAAAGCGCGCCCGGGAAGAAGCCTCCAGGGCGGGATCGGAGGGCTGGCGCTTCACGCTCGACTATCCGACCTACCATGCCGTTTTAACGCATTGCGACGCACGCCCTGTGCGCGAAGCCTTTTACCGGGCGTGGAACACGCGTGCTTCTGATCAGGGTGAAAACGCTCAATGGGATAACAGTGAAACTATCGAGCGCATCCTCGCGCTCCGCCATGAACTGGCTCGACTGGTCGGTTTCGGAAACTACGCCGATTATTCCCTGGCCACCAAGATGGCCGGCACGGTGGACGAGGTACTCGGATTCCTGGCGAATCTTGCGGAAAAATCGCAGGCCACCGCGCAATCGGAGCTCTGGGAAATCCGGGCCGTCGTCGCAGGCGAACCGTTAAGCGCGTGGGATATAGCATACCGGCTCGAGAAACTGAAACAACAAAAGTTCGCCATTTCCGACGACGTGCTGCGGCAATACTTTCCGCTCTCCGTCGTGAAAACGGGCATGTTCGACCTGGCTGAAAAACTGTATGGCGTCTCCGTGATGCCCAACAAGAACGTCAGTCGCTGGCACGACACCGTTCGCTATTTCGAGATTCGTGACGACAAAGGCGACATTGTCGGCGGCTTTTACACCGACCTGTTTGCGCGCAATGGTAAACGCGGCGGCGCCTGGATGGACGAATGCGTCATCAGGAAAGATCTCGCCGGCGAGCAACAAAAACCGGTCGGTTACCTCGTATGCAACTTCCCGCCGCCCGATGAAGACGGCTTGTCGCTGCTGACGCATACGGATGTCGTCACGCTGTTCCACGAGTTCGGGCATATGCTGCACCACCTGCTGACGCGGATTGATTATCCGAGCATCGCGGGCACTAACGGCGTCCCCTGGGACGCGGTGGAGTTGCCGAGCCAGTTCATGGAGAACTTTGCCTGGTGTTATCCGGTGCTGGCACGCTCATCCGCACATTACCGGACCGGAGAAACCTTGCCACGGGAGTTATTCCACAAACTCGAGGCCAGCCGACATTTCGGCGAAGCCCTTGCCATGCTGCGGCAGCTCGAGTTCGCGCTGTTCGACTTCCGACTGCACGCGGACTACGACGCGCAAGCAGGCGGCCGGATAATGGCAACCCTCGGACAGGTTCGCAAGGAGATTGCGCTGGTCCGCCACCCGGACTACAACCGTCTGCCGCACAGCTTTTCACACATCTTTGCCGGCGCTTATGCCGCCGGCTATTACAGCTACAAATGGGCAGAGGTCCTCGCCGCAGATGCTTTCGCTGCATTCGAGGAAGCCGGCATCTTTGACACTGCGCTCGCGGACCGCTTCCGCCGGGAGATCCTCGAAATCGGTGGCAGCCGCAATTTTATGGAGGCTTACGTCGCTTTCCGCGGCCGCGCGCCGACCATCGATGCGCTTCTCGAACAGAGCGGGATCGGCGAAGCCGCATGAAAATCGCGACCTGGAACGTCAATTCCCTCAAAGTTCGCCTGCCGCAGGTCCTTGAGTGGCTGACCAGCGCAGCGCCCGACGTACTCGCTTTGCAGGAGATCAAGCAGGTCACCGAGGTCTTTCCGCAGGCGGCCTTCAAAGAGGCCGGCTACCACGCAATCGCAAGCGGGCAGAAGACCTACAACGGGGTGGCAATCATCAGTCGCGGCGAACTCATCGACCAGGTGACGGACTTCCCCGGCTATGAAGATCCGCAGAGACGAATCCTTGCCACCACTATCGATGGCGTGCGGGTTGTCAATCTGTATGTACCGAACGGCAGCGAAGTCGGTTCGGAGAAGTACCAATACAAGCTCGACTGGCTGACAGCGCTCACAGGATTCCTGGCACGGGAACTCGAGTCGCAGGAAAAACTGGTCGTTCTGGGTGATTTCAACATCGCGCCGGAAGATCGTGACGTCTATGATCCGGAGAAATGGGGCGATGCGATTCTTTGCAGCCCGGCGGAACGAGCAGCACTCCGTGACGTGCTGGCGCTCGGCTTTTGTGATGTCTTCCGTCGCTTCGAGCAGCGGGAGAATACCTTCAGCTGGTGGGATTACCGAGCCGCCGGATTTCGCCGTAATGCCGGGCTGCGCATTGACCTTATCCTCGCCAGCAAGGCGCTGGCCGAGGCCTGCGAATCCAGCTATGTCGACCGCGAGCCACGTACCTGGGAGCGCCCGTCGGACCACACGCCCGTAATTGCCGAGTTTGCGCTCTGACATGACATATTCCGGGAACCAGGTCACTTTTTGTGTCGGGGAGGCCGTAGCAAATCCGGCAACCCGGCCCGGAATCGTCCGAAAACCGTATGCCTTTCCGCTAAGCTTCATGAAACAGGTTGAGGCATGAACAGCGCCGCCGGGGAAATCAGGACACGGTCAGCATTCGCCTCATCGACAAAAAGCCACCGTAAAATGCTCAATTCCCAAGATCGCCGCAACGATTACGACGTGACGAATACCGTGCAGGTCAGCAATCCCGTGGCCGTCCGCAACGCGGTGCATGCGCTTTTCACGGAGACCTTCCCGGGCGCATCGTTCGACAAGTTATGGCTGGCTTTTTACGATTTCGCGCGCCTCTTTGCCGGCCAGTATCCGGGCTACCTGGGCTGCGATACGACCTATCACGACATGCAACACACGCTCGACGTGTCTCTCACGCTGGCACGACTCGTTACCGGCTACGAGCGCAGCATGGCGCCGGCCGAGCGTCTGGGCGCCGCCCGGGCGCAGATGACGATTATCACGGCGCTCTATCACGACTCGGGCTACATCAGGCACAAGCAACGCGACCAGGACTTTACCAACGGCGCCGAGTTCACGCTCTATCACGTATCGCGTAGCGCCGACTTCCTGCGCCGCTACCTGCCCGAACTCGGGCTGGCGAAAGACGTCGGCGTCTCGAGCGTTATCGTACACTTCACCGGATACGAGCTGGATCTCGACAAGATCGAACTCGACGATCCTCGCGACGCCATTTGCGGCCACCTGCTCGGCACGGCGGACCTGATCGCGCAGATGGCCGATCGCTGTTACCTCGAGAAGTGCCGCGACCGGTTGTACAAGGAATTCGTCGTCGGCGGTGTCGCGATCGAGCGCGCCGCACCCGGCGAGTACATGGTGCGTTATGAGTCCGGCATTGACCTGCTCAGGAAAACGCCGATGTTTTACCAGTCAGCGACGAAAGACCGGCTGCAGAAAAAGTTCAACCGCGCCTATCGTTATGCGGAAGTTTTGTTCGAGGGCCAGAATCCGTACGTCAGCGCAATCCGCCGTAATCTGACGCATCTCGTCAAAGTCCTGAAGACCGATAGCTGGGGCCTGCTGCGGCGCGAGCCACCGTATTTCGTCGGTGTCGATGACGCGGCGGAAAGCATGGATACCGCTGCTTATAAACTGCTGGCAGCAATCCCTAAAGAACACCCCTCCCTCGATCCCGACCTCATGCCGACGTAGACCTGAAAGTGGGCTCGAACCGAACTTGATACTTCCTACTTCGGTTCGACCTCACTTCTTTGCTCACTGGTTCTGAGGCCCAGCACCTCGTGACGCTTCAGGCGCCGGTTGGCGAAGAACGCGGCCACCGCGCTGGCGCAAATCGCATAGATATGATCGACAGGCCCGATGGTGTTGTGAAAGAAATTGCGCATCGTGCCGAGCGAGAGGCCTGCCAGGACACGCAGCGGGGCAGCCTCGATGTAGCGGCCGGTCTCGAAGACGCCGATCAACAGGTTGCCACCATAGGCGGCGACAGCCGCGAGGACGGCTGCCAGCATCGGGAAACGCCAGTCGAGGCCACGGCCGAAACGCTGCACCGCGACGCCGATCATGCCGCCCATGACAATGGAAATCCATGGAAAAACGCGGCCCGACGCCATCGACAGCAAGGCCCAGCCCCAGCACAGCAGCAAGGCCGCGCCGATGCCACCCAGCAACCCCCGGTGCAGCGATTGTGCAGCCAGCAGTTTGCTGCCGTCCGCAGGCGGCAGCCGAGCCTGTGGCTTCGGAGTGTGTTTCTGCTTGAGTCGAAACATGCTTGCCGCGCAGTATAGGTGAAGCTGTCGCATTATGCGGTCAGAGCCCGGCTCCGGCGCCATTTTTGGTATATTCAGGATCAATATGCGAATCCGGACAGCGACATCGATTGTAATCGCCATTTTTATGGCGCTCGGCGGCTGCGCAACGTCGGCCGGACCGGCGACGGTCATCCGCACCCTGCACAAGCCGAACCAGCCAGGATTTCACAATATCCTGGTCGTCAGCGTGGCCGGGGAGTTTGCGTCGAGGGCATCTTTCGAGCAGCAGCTCGCCAGCGCTATTGCCGCCAGCAAGGCTTCAGCCTCACCGTATTACACGATCGTCGGCCGCAAACCTCCGCTAACACGGGGATACCTGGACGATGCCATTCGTGTTCGACAGTTCGATGCCGTGATATTCACGCGGATAAAAGGCCAGGAGCAAGAGGAACTGTCGCGCACGCGGCCCGTCGGCGCTGCATTCGACCTGTTCGGCTATGACTACGACGAGCTGAACCGCGATGTCGCCATCGGGGAGACTCAATCAATCACTTTCGTGTCTGAACTTTACGCAACCGCAACACGCGAGAAAGTGTGGTCAATCGATACGTTGAGCGTTGACAAGTCCTCGGTGTCAGACCTCATCGCCGAACAGGCATTGACGATTGCCGATCAGCTCAAGGCGGACAGACTCCTGGAACGCTGATCTCCCTGGAAAGAACCATGGCAAAGAAGCTCGTACCGTTAGTGGCATTGACAACCTGCGCCACGCCGGCGTTGGCCGAGGGACAAACCGCGCTTCTTACCTCGGAGGACCTGGCCAACTTCGACAACCCGCCAGCCGACACACGCATTCACTACGGCAACAATCCCTTGCAGTTTGGCGACTTGCGCATTCCGCCGGGCAACGGTCCTCACCCGGTCGCCATTTTCATTCACGGAGGCTGTTGGCTGAACGAGTATGACATCAGCCACAGTAGCAAACTCACAGCAGCGCTGGCCCGAAACGGCATCGCCACCTGGTCGCTGGAGTATAGGCGGGTTGGCGACGCGGGCGGCGGCTGGCCAGGCACCTTTCAGGACGTCGGATGCGGCACCGACCATCTGCGCTCGATTGCGGACGAATACCACCTCGACCTCGACCGTGTCATCCTCATGGGCCACTCGGCCGGTGGTCACCTGGCGCTGTGGGCGGCGGCGCGCTCGCACCTGCCAACAGATGCGCCAATAAGTTCGACAAATCCGCTGGCCGTACGCGGCGTGCTGGCACTTGCCCCGGCTCCCGACCTTCCATACCTGCACGAGCAAGCGATTTGCGAACACGTCGTCGACAAGCTGATGGGTGGCTCACCCGCCGAATTCCCGGACCGCTACCGCTGGGGCGACCCGTTGCAACTGGCGCCCGAGGGCGTGCGACAGGTCCTGATCGTCGGCAAGTATGATGTTGACTGGGGCCCACCGGGACGGCGCTACTTACGGGAAGCAACGGAGCGCGGCGACGACATTCGCCTGATCGAGGCGACAGAGGCGGGACATTTCGAGCTGATCGACCCCGACTCGGGTTCCTGGCAACTCGTGCTCGGCGCGGCCAGGGAGTTGCTCGAAGCAAATCAGCGTACCATGACAGGTGACACAAAATATTAAGGTCCGGATCAGTGCGTCAGGCCCACTGGAAGAATGTTGCGGAAGTTATCGGTACCGGTGCAATCATCGTCGGACTGATATTTGTCTACGCGGAGCTACGACAAAACAGGATCATCGCGCGAGCGGAATTGAGTGCTGAGTCGGCATGCATGTTTGCCGCATTGGACGAGCGAGAACGCGATCCCCAATTTGCTCGAATGCTGGTCAAGTCCAAAGACAAGCCTGGCGAAACCGGGCACCTGTAATCGGTGCCTGATCCTGGACGCAATGTCGAATCAGATCGCGAAACCCGAAACAGGAAAATCGACGTTACGCCACTGCAGTTGAACCTCAACCTGTCGTCGCGGAGGGCATCGCTTTCTTTATCATTACTAGCAGTGAAACGACAACGCAATCTGCCGGGCTTGAAAGATTGCCTCGCTACCTTTGCAACGACGCGTCGAAAATCCTCAGTGCCAGCTCCGCCGCTGCGAGGTCCTCGAGTGCGGTCCCGACTGACTTGAACAGCGTGATCTCGCTCGCGTCACGGCGGCCGGGCGCCTTCCCGCTAACGAGTTCGGCAAGCTCGCCGCAGATGTCCGACGCGGCGATGGTGCCGCTTTCCATGGCCTGGACGATTTCGCCCGCTTCGGCCAGCGCTCCGGCCCGCGTATCGACATAAATGCTGGCCAAACGAAGCGCATCGGCATCGGCTTCGCTCATGTCCGGCGTAAATGCACCAACCAGGTCCAGGTGCTGCCCTGCTCTTAGCAGCTCACCTTTGATCAGTGGTTCTTTCGCAAGCGTTGCACAGCTGATGATGTCGGCCTCCGGGACCGACTTTTCGAGATCATCGCTTACAGTCACGGAAAACGCATTGCCGGACAAGCATTCTGCGAGCCGCTCGCTAGCAGCTTTCCTGCGCCCCCAGATCACGACTTCGTCGATCGGCCTCGCGGTCGCGTGGGCTATCACCAGCTGCGGCGCCAGCTTGCCGGTGCCCACCATCAACAGTCGCTTCGCATCCTGCCGCGACAGGTAAGTCGAGGCCAGCGCGGACGCCGCCGCCGTCCGGCGCAAGGTGAGTTCGGTGCCGTCGAGCACCGCGAGCGGCAGGCCGCTTGCCGCACTCATCACGAGGTAGCTCGCGAACACCGCCGGATAGTCTTGTTTCGTGTTGTCCGGGAAAACCGTCGCAATCTTGACGCCGATGTTGCGACCGGCCTGCCATGCCGGCATCAAGAGCAGCGTACCTTCAGTGCCGCCTGGCACAAGAACCTCGTGATGTGTACGTTGCGGGACCTCGATGTCGCTCCCAAATGCTTTTGCGAGAGCCGCAATCAACGCGTCGTAGGGCAGTGCATCGGCAACGGCTTTTGCGTCAAGGGTGATCATCGGCCGAAGGAGGATAACACTTCCCCGTTCGGCCACAGCCCTGTAGTGTCAACAGCGGGAGAAGAACAACAACAATGACACTACAAAGAAAACTCGGTCTGTGGGCGGTGCTCGCGGTCGTCATGGGAGATATGATCGGCTCGGGTATCTTCTTCACGCCTGGCCAGCTTGCTGCCGTGGCGACTGCCGAATGGCAGGTCTATTTCTTCTGGGCCTTGTGCGGACTGATTACGTTGTGCGGTGCGCTGACGCTTGCCGAATTGTCTGCATTGATTCCGAGAGCGGGCGCGTCCTACCACGCGCTAACGAGTGCCTACGGTCCCTTTGCCGGCTTCATGCAGGCGTGGATGATGGTGCTGGTCAGTGGTCCGGGTGCCATCGCCGGTGTCGCGATACTCTTCGGCGAACTCGCGAACCAGGTGTTCGGCTCGGGCTCGGCCGGCGCAAAGTTAACCTGGGCCGCAGCCGCAATCGGCTTCTTTGCCATGATCAACCTGCGCGGCGCCGAATGGGGCGGGCGCACCCAGATATTCCTTACGTCCGTCAAGATCATCGGTCTTGCAGCGCTCGTCATCGGTGGCATCTTCGTCGCAACACCCGCGATCGAAGCGGCTGCCTCCGCCGGGCTCACGGACAACGAAGGCATCCTGGGCTTTGCCAGGTTTACCGGCCTTGGTGTGGCGATCGTACTGTTTACCTACGACGGCTGGATCGATGCATCGAACGTCGCGGGAGAAGTCAGAAACCCGAAAAGAAACTTCCCGATTGCGATGGGTGTCGGCGTCGTGCTGATCACGGTGATCTACCTGCTCGTCAACTTGGCCTTCCTCAGAGTGGTGCCACTGGCCGTGATGCGGGAAAACCCCACGCTGGTCGCGCCGATGGTCGCCGAGGCGGCGTTCGGCAAGGCAGGCGGCGCTGTTTTAAGCATGCTGATGTGGGTCTCCATATTCGGCGCACTGGGCGGCATCATCATGACCTTGCCGCGGCTGTTCTATGCCGCCGCGTCCGAATACGTCGGCCGCGCCACGGGTACCGCGCTGGCGCCTTTCTTTCGCGTGATCGCGTACTTCTCCGAGGGCCGATCAGTCCCGGCGGGCGCCATCCTCTTCGCCGCCGCGGTGTCCATCGCCGCGTTATTGTTCTTCGGCTCATTCTCGAGAATCGTGACCTTTTTCCTGGTCCCATTCCAGTTCATGAATATCCTGATGGTGTCATCGATCTTCAGGCTCAGGCCAAAGCTTTCAAAGCCGGATTCATTCCGGCTGCCGGGCTACCCGATCGTCCCCGGCATATTTGTTTTCGTCATGAGCGTGTTCCTGGTGACAGCGATCATTTACAACCCGCTCGACAGCCTCATCGGCACGGCCCTCACACTGTTGGGCGCGCCGGTATACGGCGTCCTTGCAAAGAATGAGGCAGTGCCGGATGAATAACTTCAGGACAAGGTTTGGTGAATCCAGGGTCATCATCGGCATGATTCACCTGCCGCCGCTACCCGGCTACCCGAACTCGGCGGGTATCGATAACGCCATTCATCATGCCATTGGCGAGCTGCGCGTCCTGGAACGGGGCGGTGTCGACGGTGTCCTCGTCGAGAATGAATACGATCGTCCACACCGCGTCCTGTCGCGCCCTGAAACGACGGCGGCGATGACCCGTATTACGCGTGCCATCATGCGCGAGAGCGAACACGCCGTCGTCGGTTGCGAAATCCTCCTCAATGATCCGCAAGCGTCACTCGCGGTCGCACGGATGTCGGGCGCCTCGTTTATAAGGACCGATTACTTTGTGGATCACATGAGCAGGCCGGAGTACGGCGAATTCGAGATCGATCCTGACGGTCTCATTGCATACCGCAAATCGATCGCCGCGGACGACGTACTGATTCTCGCGGACATCCAGGTCAAGTACGCAACCATGCGCGAGCCGCGACCCCTGTCCGAGTCAGCACGCATCGCCTGTGAGAAAGGTGCGGACGCGGTCATCGTCACGGGTGACAAGAGCGGTGAAGCACCGACGGCAGAAATGCTTCGCGAGGCGCGCAGCAGGCTGCCGGTACTCATCGGCAGCGGACTGACAGCAGACAATGCCGCCGAGCTGCTTGCCGAATGTGACGGCGCTATCGTCGGAACCTCGCTGATCAGGGACCGCAGCGTCGACCCGGGCGCACTGGAATTGCTGATGAAACGCATCGGCCGTGGCTGACATGGATGTCGTCTGCGTGGGTGATTGCGGCATCGATCACTACCTGCCTTCGGACAAGCTCTACTTCGGCGGCATCACCGCCAATGTCGCGCGCCACGCGCATGACTGCTTTCCCGCGAAGGACAGGATTCGAATCGTTTCCTGCGTCGGCGATGACCGGGGGGCATAATGGGTCCTGTCGTCGCTTGAGGGAAGCGGTATCGACTGTCTCATCAGCAGGATCGGCGGAAGCACACCGGTGCAGTACATCGAGATCCGGGTGGATGGCGAGAAGGACTTTGTCCGCTATGACGAGGGCGTGCTGCGGGATTTTCGCTTCACCGCAGAACAGGTGGCAGCGATCGCGGCGAGCGATTTGCTGGTTGCCCCCGTGTACCTGCAGATCGTGGGGATATTCGACAGGCTGATGTCTATAGAGACAGCCGGGCTG
>Ga0114931_10008837_pt1 | contig 12140 bp, 9 predicted proteins | sample 2SBtaG_FD_89579 | JGI IMG/M metagenome (GOLD analysis project Ga0114931, IMG submission 89579) | Deep subsurface microbial communities from Kolumbo volcano to uncover new lineages of life (NeLLi) - 2SBTROV14_V59a metaG | ecosystem: Environmental > Aquatic > Marine > Volcanic | place: Kolumbo...
CAGAAGTCCCCTGGTGCGGGTCGCGCTGCTCAGCCAGGTGCCCGACGATGGCGTGCCGCGGCTTTTTCCTGTTCGCGCGGACCGGGTGGATGCCTGGAATCGCTACCCTCAGCAGCGAATCGGCGCGGTCTACCTGGTGCGGGAAAAGGGCCAAACGCCCATCGCCTTCACGGCCAAGTGCCCGCATGCGGGTTGCTTCATCGGCTACGTCCCCGGGGCGGCTCTCTTTCAGTGCCCCTGCCACACCAGTACCTTTCACCTCGATGGTACTCGGTTGCACGGCGATGCGGAGGTTTCGCCACGCGACATGGATCGTTTGCCGGTGGAACTGAAACCGTTCGCTGCCGCCTCTTCGAATGCGGCGACTTCCAGCGAAACGGTATCGGACAATGCGGCCCAGGATGTCCCGATTGCCGGCGCGGCAACGGGTGGTGATACCGAGATATGGGTGGAGTACATTGAATTTCAAACCGGTCACAAACAGCAGATTCGAGCCGTATGACTTCCCTCGTCCGCCACGTGGCCGATTGGTTTGATGATCGCACTGGAGCGCGGCAACTCATCCACCAGGCGCTCGACGAGCCGGTTCCCGGCGGTGCGCGCTGGCGCTATGTGTGGGGCAGCACACTGGTGATGGCTTTCCTGACGCAAGCCATCACGGGCCTTTTTCTGTGGATGAACTACAGTTCCAGTGCGCAGACCGCTTGGGAAAGTGTCTACGCCATCCAGCATGATCTGGTCGGTGGCTGGTGGCTGCGGGGGATCCATCATTTTACCGCCCAGGCAATGGTGATCCTGATGGTCATCCACCTGGTGCAGGTGGTGGTGGATGGCGCCTACCGTGCCCCCCGCGAGCTGAATTTCGTGCTGGGAATTTTGTTGATGCTCGTGGTGTTGGGCTTGTCCCTGACCGGTTATCTGCTGCCATGGGATCAGAAGGGCTACTGGGCCACCAAGGTGGGGACCGAGCTTTCCAGCCAGGCACCATGGGCCGGAGAGGCGATCAAGAAACTGGCGGTCGGAGGCCCCAACTACGGGCATTATACACTCAAGCGGTTCTTCGCCCTGCATGCGGGCCTGTTGCCGGCGCTGTTGATGTTCCTGTTGGTACTCCATCTGGCCCTGTTCCGGCGGCACGGACTTCATGCGCGCAATCCACAGGGCCGGGCCGACGCGCGGTTTTGGCCTGACCAGGTGCTCAAAGACAGTGTGGCCGCACTGCTGGTGCTGACCGCCGTGCTGGCGCTGACCCTCTATTATGGGGGAGCGGAACTGCTTGCTCCGGCCGACCCGGCCAGCCCTTATGCGGCTGCCCGACCGGAAACCTATTTTTTGTTTTTGTTCCAGTTTTTGAAGTGGTTTCCGGGCGAATCAGAGGTTTGGGGAGCGATTGTCATTCCCACGCTGGTGCTGGTGGTGGTGCTGCTGATGCCGTGGATTGGCCGGACCCGCACGGGCCACGTGCTCAATGTGGTGGTGTTGTTTGTGCTCTTGGGCGGGGCGGGCCTGTTAACGGCCCAGGCGCTTTACGACGATTATTTTTCCGCCTGGCACACCCGAGACGAAGCACCGGCAGAAGATGCGGGGCGGGAAAAATTTTTGAAACGGTTGGCGGCATCGGAGCAATTCTTGCAAGCCCGGCACGACGCCGAAGAGGAAGCCCGCCGGGTCATCGGATTGGCCAGTTCACCGCAGCGAATACCGCCCACCGGGGCGCTGACCCTGGTCTACGACGACCCGCTCCTGCAAGGTCCCAAGCTATTTCGCCGGAACTGCGCCAGTTGCCATAACTATCAGGATATGGAAGTGCCGGATGCCAAGACCAATATCGTCAACGCCGCGCCGACCGGACCGAACTTGTACGGCCTTGGCAGCCGGGCCTGGGTCGCCGGTTTGCTCAATCCCGACCAGGTGGCCGGGCCCCACTACTTTGGCTATCCGGGGTCGCCCTTCCTCGACGACGACGGCATGGTGGGCTGGGTGCGAGAGAATATTGGCGACGTGGCGGACGACGAGCGGGCCGCGCTGGCGAAAAAAATCACCCGGGTGGTCGCGGCCCTGTCGGCCGAGAGCCATTTGCCCCGGCAGCAGACGCTCGATCGTGATCAGGCTGATTGGATCGCCGCGGGCAAGCCGCTGATTGCCGAGGAACTGGGCTGTACTGATTGTCATCAATTTCACGATGTCGATAACGAGGGAGGCGCGCCCGACCTGACCGGATACATGTCACGGGCGTGGCTGCTGGATTTTTTGCGCAATCCGGCGGCCGACCGTTTTTACGGGGATGCGAACGACCGCATGCCCGCCTTTGCCGCCCACCACGATCCTGACATGAATCCGCTCGATGACAAATCCTTGGGGCTGATCGTCGACTGGCTGCGCGGCGATTGGTATCAGGTAGGCACTAGGCACAATCGCCATGCCACTTCCATTGGGCCGTAAGCGCTAGCGTCGGGTGGCTTTGGGACAACGCAAACCTTGCAATAATCGGCGTTAGCGTCGAGCCGCTAGCACAACCGCCATGTGTATCAAAGTCTTCGAAATCGCTACAGTTTTACACCCGATTGGTCGATGACTGACTGTGTGGGATCTGTTCTCGGGCAGTTTTTCCGGAGGATCGATCGAACATCATCCATTGCCCCCTCAGGTTGGTGACGCCATGTGGTGCCGGAATTGCCAGCAAGATGTCCCTGCGGTGGCTCGTGGGGCCGTGGGGCCACTGGTTTGCCCTCGCTGCGAGCAGGACTTGCCCGTCACGGTCGCGACCCATGCTACAAGTGGCGAGACGGTCCAGACAAAGGTTTCCGACGCGGGCATCGCGCTCGATTCTTACGACCATCCCAGCATGAGCGCGCCGCCGCTTGAGATGCGAACTCAAGAACAGTTGCAGCAGCAACTGCGCCATATTGCCCGTAAATTGGCTTCCGTCGCGCGGAAAAACTCGTTGGAATCAGGCTCGCCAAGAGATGAAACGACCTTTACGGACTGCCGGCTGCGTGCGGATGGACCTCATGGGATCCCAGCGCGGGCAACAGCTGGACTGGAAGAGAGGATCGCACGATCGGCAACCCCGCGTAACGATGCACGCCTCGCGGCCATCGGTTATCAGGCCCGCGACCAGGCACCGCGGGTGGCGGTATCCTGGTTGCTCAGTTTGCTGCTGCTAACCGGAGTCTTCAGCCTGGCCTGCGGCGTTGGATTGATGGCTCACGCCACGATGACCGGTTTCGATCCAACGGAACTTGAGCCAACGGGGTTTGAACCAACCGGATCGGGGGGATTGGCCTGGCAAGGAGGGCTGACCATCACGCTTGTCGGTGAAGGGCTACTGATTGTCGGCCTGACTTGGATGGCGATCCGATTGTGGCGCAATGGCCGACGCGTGAACCACCAACTCCAGGGAGTCGACCGGCAGTTGGCCGAATTGCAATACCACGTCGGCGCGAGGCTGGACCCGAGGTCATCTTCCAGCGCGGCGTTCTACGACCATTTCGCCCAGGGGGCCAGTTCCCAGGTGTTGCTCGCCAATTTGCGCGGGGGTCTCGACCAGCTGGCAAAGCGAATGGAATAATACAAGTATTGCAAGAATGGCCGATGAAGCCGACCCAGTGGAACGTTAGCCTTAAAAAGGCCGTTTCCCGGGCGGCTTATCGCCTGGGGCCCTTGTAGGATTAGCCTGGGCAGCGGATTTGTTTGTGTGGCACGCCCCAGAGCTTCCAGCGATGGGCGTGTTGAAGCAGCGTAAAACTCCGTCGTTGCAAGAATGGCCGGTGAGGCCGACCCGGTGGGCACGTTAGCCGTAAAAAAGGCCGTTTCCCGGGCGGCTTATCGCCTGGGGCCCTTGTAGGGCCGAGTGACCATTTGGAAGTACGGAGAGTCGGTAGTACCCGGCAGCATGACGAAATCCTACCGTCCGCACCGTTGGCCTTGGGCGTTTTTACTAGTGCCACTTTGGAACGCAATCGTCCGTTGTTCTCAAACAGCCTTCTCATGGACTGCATGCCGCCCACACGGTGATGCCTTCATGATCCGCGGGCGTTCTCTTTTCGTACCAACTGCCCACAAGCGGCGGCGATGTCGCTGCCGAGCGAATAGCGAATGGTCGTTTTTAAGCCGGCCTGTTTGAGGATTGCCGCAAACGCTTCGCGGCCCGTCCGATCGGTACCCTTCAGGTGGGGCGCGTCGGCAATCGGGTTGAAGGGGATCAGGTTGATGTGCACCCGCAGGCCGCGGCACCAGGCGATCAGTTCACGCGCGTCGCCTGCCGAATCATTCACCCCGCGGAGCAATAAATACTCGAGCATCACCGTATCCACGCCCGAAGAGGCTTGCAGTTCGTTAAGCTCCCGAACCGTGCGGCGCAACCTATCCAGCGGATAGCGGCGGGCTAGCGGGATGATTCGCTCTCGCACCGCCTGCCGGACACTGTGCAGGCTCAGGGCCTGATTCACGCGCGGAAACCGGATCGCGCAGCGGCGCATCGCCGCGGGGATGCCGACCGTGGAAATGAGAATTCGGCCGGGAGAATGGTGAAAAAAATCCGGATGGGTCAGTATGCGGAGCGCCTTGTGCAGATGTTCTTCGTTGTGTAGCGGCTCGCCCATGCCCATGAAGACCAGGTTCCGCAACCGCTGCCTCCGGCTGGCAGCCAACTGGCCCGCCTGCAGCACCTGATCGAGGATTTCCTCGGCCGTTAAATTGCGGGCGATGCCCATTTTTCCAGTAGCGCAAAAATCGCACGCCGCCGCACAGCCGACCTGGCTCGACAGGCACAAGGTGGTCCGGCCCGTGCCGGCCCGCAGCAGGACCGTTTCCAGCAGCAGATCTTGCTCAGTGCGAAATAATAGCTTTGTGGCTCCATCTATTTGTGAATCCAGCCGGTCATGCAAGCGGAGGGCATGAATTCGCACGTGAGCCGCCAGGTCGGTACTGGCGGGTGACTTTGAGCGTTGGGAACTGGCGGCGAAAGCTTCGGTGCCCGTTTGCCAATGCTTGAACAGAGCCGTGCGCACCCGGCGCAAATCGTGCGGATCGATCCGCAAGCGGGCCCGTAACCGGTCGATCCCGCACCTGTCGTAGATGAAAATATGGGGGTCGGTATCACGCATTCCGCATACCTCGGACCTCTAATTTCTTGCGCTGGCATTACAACGGCATCTTATAGGGCGCGCCGGCCACTTCCCGCACATAGCGGGGTATCGCGTAACCGGGAAGCTGGCAGCGGAGTGCTGCGATAATTTCCCGACCGCGAGCGACAGGCACCTCAAAGTGGGCCGCACCGCGAACCCGATCCAACTGATGCAAGTAGTAGGGTACCACTCGCAATTGGACTAGCCGCTCGCTAAGCGCTACCTGGGCGGCCACGGTGTCGTTCACCCCGCGTAGCAAGACCGCCTGATTCAACAACATCACGCCTGCCCGCTGCAACCGGGCCACCGCCACCGCGACCTCCTCCGACAGCTCCCTGGCATGGTTCGCATGCAGCACCAACACCGGGGTGAGTCGGCCACCGGCCAGCCAGTCGATCAGCGCGTCGGTCACCCGGGCAGGGATCATCACCGGCAGCCGTGTGTGGACGCGCAACCGTCGGATGTGGCCGATCGCCGTGAGCCGTCGAACCAGGTCAGCCAACCGCCGATCGACCCACATCAACGGGTCACCGCCGCTGAGGATCACCTCCTGGATCGAACGGTCCCTGGCCAGGGCCGCCAACGGCCGGTCCCAGGCACGATCCGAATGGGGCAGCTCGCCGTAGGGGAAATGCCGGCGGAAACAGTAGCGGCAATGTACCGCGCAAGCTCCGGTGAGGACCAGCAAGGCCCGCCCCGCGTACTTGTGCAGCAAGCCCGCCTCAAGGGTTGCGCGCTGGTCGCCTACCGGATCTTCGCCAAACCGGGCCACATCATCCAACTCCCCGGCTATAGGCAGAACCTGACGTAGCAGCGGATCGCTGGGGTTACCCCGTTCGATTCGCCGCAAGTAGCTGGCCGGGACAAACAGGGGAAACGTGCCGCCGGCCGCTTGAGCCCGATCGGCCCATTCGGCCGGCAATTCCAGCAGGCGGCAGAAAGCCGCCGGATCGCGCAGGGCCATTCGCAATTCCTGTTGCCAGCCAATCTCCTCCGGAGCGGGCAAATAGGTACGGACAGAACGGTCGGGATTCGTTAGAATGCTCATTGGCTTTATCTTATCGTCAACGCGGCCTGGGCGAATAGTTCGCAGGCCAGCATAGAGCAAATTGGCCCTTACCGACATTAGGCATTCCAAAACACGGGAAAACCGGCTAAACCAAGAAAACCGGCAAAACCAGAAAAACTGGCCGCCGAGCGGCTCCTTACGTCCCCTGACACGCTTGCGGGAGACGGTTTCCGGGTTTTGAAGCGAAGTCTGGAACTCCAGCAGAAACTGCAACCAGGAAGAAAAAGTGGCTACCTACAATACAAACGAATTTCGCAAAGGACTCAAAGTCCAGATCGACGGCACCCCTTACCAGATGATCGAGATGAATTTCCGCAAACCGGGCAAGGGGGTCGCCTTTTATGAATGTAAAATGAAGAACCTGCTCCGTGGAACGGTGGTCGATCGGACTTACCGGGCCGGGCAAACACTGGAAGCAGCCGATGTGGAGGAATTTACGGCCCAGTTCCTTTATCGCCAGGGCGAAACGTTTGTGTTCATGAATAACATCGATTACGAGCAGTACGAACTGACCGCCGAACAGGTGGGTGACAACTGGAAGTTTCTCAAGGAGGGCATGGATTGCATCTTGATGGTATTTAACAACAATCCGATCTCCATGACTCCGCCGAATCATGTCGTCTTGCAGGTCGAATACACCGAACCCACCGCCAAGGGCAACACGGCCACCAATGTGCAAAAACCAGTAAAGCTGGAAACGGGCGCCGAAATCACCGCCCCGCCATTCATCAACACGGGAGACTGGCTGCGCGTCGATACGCGTACGGGCGAATATGTTGAACGAAGCAAGGCACCAGACGAATAATATTTACGCTGCGCTTGCGCGGATGAACCAGAACCGCATCGGGTTTGGCGTTGCTGCGCTCATGCATGCTGTTCCGCGGTCTGGTTATCCGCAGAGTGACTTTTCGCTACCAGGACTCAGGGGCGATAAGCCGTCCCGAGCCGACTTTTTTAGCTGCTAGCATGTTGTCCGGCTCGGCTTCATCAGCCTTTTTTGGAACTATTACTTTATTCAGGGAGATCTTCTCATGACCACAGGGATTGTTCTGGTGGTGGTGGTACTGGTTGTTGGCCTGGTACTGCTCATGCTCGGCGTGGGCATCTACAATCGACTGGTGGCGCTGCGCAACCGATTGGAAAATGCCTTTTCTCAAATCGAGGTGCAGCTCAAGCGGCGATACGACTTGATTCCCAACCTGGTGGAAACCGTAAAGGGATACATGAAGCACGAGCGCGAAACGCTCGAAGCGGTTATCAAGGCCCGCCAACAGGCGGTGGGCGGTTTGCAGCAGGCCGCGGCCAAGCCGGGCGACCCGGCTGCCATGCGGGCACTGGCCAACGCGGAAACCGGACTGAGCGTGGCGCTGGGACGATTGTTTGCTCTCTCAGAGGCGTACCCCGATTTGAAAGCCAACCAGAACATGGCCCAGCTTACCGAGGAACTGACCTCGACCGAAAACAAAGTCGCCTTCGCCCGCCAGGCCTACAACGACGCAGTGACCGTGTACAACACCTACCGGCAATCGTTCCCTAACAATATCTTTGCCGGCATGTTTGGCCACGCCGAAGATGCCGAGCTGCTGGAATTCGACAGCACCGCCATTGCCGAAGCGCCGAAAGTGTCCTTTTAGCCCGAATATTTCACAAGCCATCTGCTGCGCGAAGGCCAAGTGCTTGCCTGGCCGCGTCAGACCGTACAATTTGATCCTCAACGTATATACTATACGCCTGCGGTCAAATTGCTTGTCCTCCTTGCCAGGCAAGCACTTACCATCGCTCGCCACGAAGTTTATGAAATATCCAGGCTAGCCCATGGTCACCAATTTTTTCGAGCGTCAATCGCTGGCCCGCCGGTACACCCGCTGGCTGGTGGTGCTGTTCACGCTGGCCGTGGTCGGCATTGTGGTGGTTACTTTCCTGGTCACCCTGGCGGTGGTGGACAACGCCAATCTGGTCAACCGGGCCATGCCTCCCAGCGCATTCCCCTCCGGCCTCAACCAGAACCGATGGCAGATCCCCTTGTTGGCCAGCGGCGCCGCCCTGGCGCTGATTCTTGCTGGCAGTCTGTTCAAACTGGCCCAGCTCCGAGGAGGCGGCACGGTGGTCGCCGAACGGCTCGGCGGTCAGCGTATTTATCCCAACACGACCGATCCGATCCAGCGGCGGGTGCTGAACGTGGTGGAGGAAATGGCGCTCGCCTCGGGTGTGCCGGTGCCGCCGGTCTTTTTTCTTCCACAGGAGCAGGCCATCAACGCATTTGCCGCCGGCCATACCCCCAGCGACGCGGTGGTGGCGGTGACCCGTGGCTGCGCCCAGCAGCTTACCCGCAGCCAGTTGCAGGGGGTCATTGCACATGAATTCAGCCACATCCTCAACGGCGATATGCGGCTGAACATCCGCCTGATTGGCGTGCTCAATGGGATCCTCCTGCTGGGCCTGCTGGGACGTATTTTGTTGAGGAGCACCGCCTTCAGCGGCCGCAGCCGCTCCCGTAACGATTCGACCGCAGCCATCCTGCTGCTGGGTCTGGCGATCCTGATTCTGGGTTCGGTTGGCACGCTCATCGGCAATCTGATTAAGGCGGACGTCTCCCGCCAGCGCGAGTATCTGGCCGATGCCTCGGCAGTGCAGTTCACACGCAATCCGGAGGGAATCAGCGGCGCCCTGCAACGGATCGGGGCGGCGCTGACCGGCTCGAAGCTGAAACACCCGAACGCTTCCGAAGCGAGCCACATGTATTTTGCCACCGGTGTTTGGGAAGGGTTTACCGGCCTGATGGCCACCCATCCGCCGCTGCCCAAACGCATCCGGGCGATCGATCCCAACTGGGATGGAAAATTCCCCGTCGTACGGGCAGCCGTGGCGGAAACGAGCGGCGGCGACCCGGCCCTGGCCGAACGGGCCGGGCTGGCTGGACTCGTCGGCGCGGACGCCGCGGTCGGAGCCGCGGCGGAACTCTCGGTGGTCACGGCCCGCAAGGCGAGCGAACAGGTGGGCCAAATCACCCAGGCGGCGCGCCAGTACGCCCTGGACCTGATTCATACGCTGCCCAAACCGGTGGTCGAAGCGGCCCACGAATCCTACGGTGCCCGGGCGGTGATTTTCGGCCTGCTACTCGACCCGCGGTCCGAACTGCGCAAAATCCAAATGCAACGACTGGCCGAACTGGCCCTGGCCGACGTGGTGGCGTTGACGATCAAGCTGACTCCGGCCATCGACCAGCTGGACCTGCGGGCACGATTGCCACTGGTTGACATGACCTTACCCGCCTTGCGGGCCATGGCCCCGCCGCAATACGAAACCTTCAGCCATTGTTTTCGGGAGCTGGTGGCCGCGGACCACAAAATTGGCCTGTTCGAATGGACGCTTCATCGCGTGCTCTTGCGGCATCTGCAGCCCCAGTTTCGGCCAATTCGCCCGCACCCGATCCGCTATTACGGCCTGCGGCGTCTGGCAGGCCCATGCTCGACCCTTTTTTCGGCCCTGGCTTATTCGGGCTTATCAACCCTGGCGCAAGTTGCCAATGGGGCCCAGGCCGAAAGTCAGCATGGCAACCAGTCTGGCAACCGTTTCAAACAGGAAACGCAAGCCTTCGCGGCCGCGGCCCGCCTGCTCCCCGAGGTTCCGCTGCGGTTGCTGCCGCCCGAAACGTGCCACCTGACGAACCTGGATGAAGCTCTTAAGACACTCACCTACGTCAGCGCGAAGCAGCGCCAGCGGCTGATCGACGCGGCCGCCGCTGTCATCTGCGCCGATGGCCAGGTGCAAATCCGCGAAGCCGAATTGCTCCGGGCCATCTCCGACATGCTCGATTGCCCGATGCCGCCATTGCTGCCGGGCCAGCCCTTGGCAACCCCATGAACGGCCCCTCTCCCGAGGATAACCGTCTGCTTGCAACGCGGGCCCGGATGCTCAGCCGTCTGCGACAGTTTTTCGACCAGCGCGGATTCCTGGAAGTCGAAACACCCCTGCTCTCGACCGAGGTGATCCCCGAGCTGCATATCGACCCCATGGCCGTGATTCCCTGCCAACCGGCCAGCGACCCAGGGCCCGTGCGCTATCTCCAAGCCTCACCCGAAGCGGCCATGAAACGTCTGCTGGCGGCGGGAGCCACTGCGATCTACCAGGTGACGCGCTCGTTTCGCGCGGGCGAGCGGGGCAAGCTCCATCGGCCTGAATTTACTCTGGTAGAATGGTATCGGGCGGGCGACGACATGCAGGCGGGCATGGTGCTGCTCGACGCCCTGGTGCAGCACTTGCTTGCCACCCCGCCAGCGATCCGCACCAGCTATCGGGCCGCCTTTGTCCGCCAGGTGGGTGTTTGTCCCCACCGTGCATCCAGCGAAAAGCTGGCCCAGCGGGCGGCCGCATTGGGAATTGCCGCGGCTGAAGGCATGGACCACACCGATCGGGACCAGTGGCTGGATCGGCTGCTGGATGTTTGTGTCCAGCCAACCCTGGGCCAATCAGGCCCGGAACTCCTGTACCACTACCCGGCCAGTCAGGCGGCCCTGGCCCAACTGGATAGCGATGAACACGGCCTGACGGTTGCCGAGCGGTTTGAACTCTATTTCCGCGGCGTGGAGCTGGCCAATGGCTACCACGAACTGACTTGCGCCGAGCAATTGCGGCGCCGCCTGGAAGGAGTGAACATAGCCCGTCAGACCGAGGGGCGGCCCGCCCTGCCCCTGCCCGAGCGTTTACTGGCCGCCATGGAGGCGGGCCTGCCGCCCTCGGCGGGCGTGGCCTTGGGCTTCGATCGATTGCTCATGTTGGCCCTGGACGCCGAATCGATCGACGCTGTGAATCCACTGTCATGAGCGCCTCTCGGTACGGCCGCGACCTATTGCCTTCCCGCAGACACCACAGGCCGGCACACGAGAATTGGGATTTCGGGACTCATTCGCTGGCCTGCCACGTCATGCTGGCAGAAACTGTCGGAATGTATACGAAACTTTTGCCGCTTCCGCACGGGCGACGAAATACCCCTTTTCTTTCGAGCCATCATGATTGCCCCGTGAGAACGACAAGCAGCGGTCGGTGCATAGGGGTATTCCCCCGTATTGCTTTTCGGTCAAGCCGTGAAAGTGGCCGCTGAACACGGCCTGCAGGTTGTGCATTTCGAATCTCCGCAAGACCGCGTTCGCATTGGCCGACCGCATCGGCACCCCGTCGCCCAGCGGAAAATGCGTGAAAACAATCAGCGGCCGACCGCGGTCCAGTTTCGGCAAGGTTTTATCCAGCCATGCCAGAACCGTCGGCTGAACCGCGACATCCTGCCAAGCTGTTTGCCGGGTCGAATCGTAGCACAGAATGTTCCAGCCTTTGTGCTCCACCACATAATTCCGCTGGCGTGGAAACAGTGCGTCGTAAAATTTTCCGGCGTGGGCCGGCTCGTAATCATGATTGCCAGGGGTCACGTGCACGGGACATGGCAGGGCGGCCAGAATATCTTTCATTGGCCCCAGTTCATTTTGCCGTCCGGCCGTGGCCAGGTCGCCCGCCAACAGGATCAAATCCGGCTTGGCCGCTTCCGCCTGAATCTGGGCGAACGCCTGAGTCAGATATTCACCGCACCGCTGGTCGCGATAGTGCGTATCGTTGACGACAACGAAATCGAACGGCTCGGCCTTGGCATTGCCAGCCGCGGCATGGGCGCTGCGAGCGCCCGGCCACAGGCCGGCCGCCAACACCGAGGCGGCGGACTGGCCCAGAAACATTCGTCGACTTAAGTGGTGCTTTTTTTTGGTCATGACGTTCAGGTATTACACAAATCGATGTGTAAGTCAAATGGCAAAGAGGTGCGGGCAACCGTCCACGGGGTGGTGAGTGTGTTCTGGTGTTTTGAAACCGATTGGCATTTATTTGGTGTAAGGGTGTGATCTCCGTAAGGCAGTAAATTGCGGTGGTTTTGATGTGGAATTATTCTGACTTGGCAA
>Ga0114931_10008838_pt1 | contig 12140 bp, 14 predicted proteins | sample 2SBtaG_FD_89579 | JGI IMG/M metagenome (GOLD analysis project Ga0114931, IMG submission 89579) | Deep subsurface microbial communities from Kolumbo volcano to uncover new lineages of life (NeLLi) - 2SBTROV14_V59a metaG | ecosystem: Environmental > Aquatic > Marine > Volcanic | place: Kolumbo...
GCCCGGTCATGCGCGCCAGCCCGCCCTGCACATCACGGCCGATATGCTCGTAGCTGGCCGACGCGGTCGTGGCAATCCACCGCGCCGGTGGACCGGGCAGTCGCTCGGCGCTCGCCCGTCGGGCCACAAGGACGCTCGCCAGGGCGAGCACGATCGTTAGTCTCGGATTCATGGCCGCCACTCTACAGGCCGGCGGCCCGGCGTGCTGTCAACCAGTTGACAGCGGGTCGACAAGGCGTTCCAGACGCTCTTTGTTCAATATGCACAGCACTTTACCCATGCGGCGCACGTGCAGGCTGCGCGCCAGGTCGCCCAAAATGCGGTTGACCATCTGCCGCGAGGCGCCGATCAGATCGGCCAGATCCTGCTGCGTCATGCGCACGTCCACCGCCATGCCGTGCTCGCACGGCTGGCCGTGCTCGACCGCCAGCGCCAGCAACGTCTCGATCAGCCGGGTGCGCACGTCCTTGAACACCAGACTCTCCACCCGGCGTTCGAGCTGGCGTTCGCGCTCCTCGAGCAACTGGACCACGCGAAACGCAAACTGCTTGCGCTCCAGCAACGCCTCGAACGCCGGGCGCCCGATGACCACGACCTCGGAGGCCTCCACCGCTTCCAGCACGTACGAGTCGTCGACATTGTCGGCCGAGACGCGACCGAACACATCGCCGGGACCGAGCAGGCCGACGATCAGGCGCCGGCCCAGGGTGCTCACCCGCGCCAGCTTGATGCCGCCGGCGGCGACGACGCGCACACCGTCGTCGTCACACACCACCGGCGCCCGCGGCTCCCAGCCGGTCGATGCGCAATGCGGGAACCAGTTGCTCCAGCTCTGCCCGCGGCACGGTGACGAACAGGTCGAGTCCCTCGAGCGCCCAGCGCCCGGCCGGCGCGCGGCGGTTGACCCCACGGCCACGTTCGCGGCGATTGAGTGCGTCCACGAGTTTCCGCGCTCCTCGCCACACCGGGTGCCACGCCATCGCGCGTAGCCTAGCACGCTGTGAATGTTGCGAGTTTTTTCGTCCGCGCAGTTGCTGCAGTGCTGCGTTCGCACCGTGCACGGGGTGCGCAGTGATGCGCCTCGCCACAGTGGAGCCGAGTAATTCCGCAGCCCATCCAGTGGAATGCTCTTTGCTACGTAATGAGGCAGAGCGGCTCGCACATGCGCTGAGCCTGAAACCGAGGAGAAACATCATGTTTGGACACTCGAACGCCGAGGTTCTGGTCGTTGGCGCCGGCCCCGTTGGCCTATTCGCATCGCTGTGGTTGCTGCACCGCGGCGTGAAGCCGCGAATCATCGACAAAGAGCAGGGGCGCACGACGCGCAGCTATTCGCTGGCCCTGCACGCCCGCTCGATGGAGCTGATGAACGAGCTCGGCCTGGCCGACAAGATTCTCGAGCACTCCCTGCGCCTCGATCGCATTGGTCTATACGACGGCAACGAACAGCGCGGCGAAATCGACCTGTCCACACTGCCGAGCGAATTTGCGCACCTCACCGTGTTGCCCCAGTCCCGTCTGGAACAGCTACTCATTGATGCCCTGGATGACCGCGGCATCAGCGTCGAGTGGCACCGCCGCCTGGCGAGAGTGAGCCAGCGTGACGATCACGTCGTCGCCACCGTCGAAAAGCTCGACAAAGACAGCGTCGGCTACGCCATTTCTCACACCGAAATGGTCGTGCTCAGTGCCCGGGACATGAAGGTTCCGTTCGTGCTCGCTGCCGATGGTCACAACTCCGTCATCCGCCTGCAGCTGGGCATCGAATTTCCCAGCTTGCGTCCACCGCTGCACATCGGCGTGCTCGAGTTCACGCCCAAGGCGGCCCCGGCCGAGCCGCGCATCGTGGTCGACGAAAAAACCACCAACGTGCTGTGGCCGCTGCCCGGTGAACGCTATCGCTGGAGTTTGCAGATCCCCGACAAACAAGTGCGCGAGCTGTTCCCCCATGGCGACGTATTCCACCGCGGCAAAGACCGCATGGTGCTGCGTCTCGGCAGCCAGGACTTCGTGCCCATCGAGGTCGAACAAATCGACGAATGGATCGGCCAGCGCGCCCCGTGGTTCCACACCGACATGCGCCAGATTCACTGGCACTTCGCGGTCCGATTCGAGCACCGTCACGCCGACGCTTTCGGCGAAGGCCGCATCTGGCTGGCCGGTGACGCCGCGCATCTCACCGGCCCCGTCGGCGGTCAGAGCATGAACGTCGGCCTGCGCGAAGCCGCCAACCTGGGTGACAGGTTCGCCGGCATTCTGCACGACAACGAGTCGATGACCGGCCTGGCGCGCTACAACGACAAGCAACTCGCCGAGTGGAACTTCTTGCTCGGGGCGACCGGCAAGCCGACCGCGCTCGCGAAAGCATCGCCGTGGATCGCAAAACGCGCCAAACGGTTGCTGCCCTGCCTGCCCGCGTCCGGCAGCCACCTGGACCACCTGCTCGAAGAGCTCGGCTTGCGCGGCTGAGTTTCGCAGCGGTGCTGCACCTACGGGCCGACCTGACCCGTCAGGTGCAGCCCGTCGTCGAACGTCAAGTCCAGCGCTACGATCAGAGCACTGGGACGAATGGGTCGAACAAGGCCGGCCGCCCCGCACCCGGTCGTGCAAAAAAGGAGCAGCTTCACCCGGAACAAGCTCGCCAAGCTGTTCGCCGGCTGGGACATCGTCAAAAACCAGGTCGCCGAAGACTACGCCGACTGGACCCAACGCAAGACCAGGCTGATCCGCTTCGTCGCAAAGAAACGTTGAGTTTGTGCGCAACTGTTTGCGCCCGGTGCCGATAACGTCCTCGAATTTTCAACCGGCGGCCTGTGTCCGCCTTTCGAGGAGCCATCCATGCAACCGAAACGACTCAGCATTCCACAACGAGCGCGCAGCCGATGTGCGGCCATCGTCGCCGCCTCCGTGTGTACGCTCGCGATGATCCACTCGGCTCACGCGTATGGGCCGGGCAAACTACACCGCGAAGGTGTCGAAGAGATGAAAAAGGGCCACCTCCAGCTGGCCGAGGGCCAGCTCAAGCGGGCCTACGAGTGGGCCAAGCGACAGTCGGGCGACAAGATCAACCCCAGCTTCGTCACCGATTACTGCAACGTGCTCGTGCTGCTCAAGAACTGGTACTACGCCAAAGATATCTGCGCCGAGGCCGCGAAGCTCGACACCGCTCACGCCGCCAAGGTGAAGCGGTTGCAGCGGCAAATCGCGCACGCCAAGCTGGTGGGGAAAGCCGAAACCGCCGCCAAATGGGCCGCCCAGGACCTGCGCGGCGACCGCTACGACTCGGCTGTCGAAGGCTACCACAAGGCCATCAAGATATACCCGCGCGCCGATTTCTATCTCGGCCTGTGCAAGGCGCTAAACAAGCAAGGCAATCCCGGCAAAGCCCTGGCCGCTTGCAACAGAGTGTTGAAGATGAAGGCCGACGCCGCGACCCGGTCCGCCGCCAGGGCGCTGATCGCCCCGCTGAAAAAGGCCAGTGCGTCGGCGTTCAGTCCCGAGCAGAAAAAGGCCGTAGACAAGGTGCGCGATTACATCACCAAGATCCAGTTCATCCGTCCCGATCAGAATCTGCGCGACGACAGCCAGGCCCAATACGTCGCCCAGACCCAGGGCTGCGCTGACGAAATCGCCAAGCTGCGCAAGTCCGGTGTCACGTTGACCCGGAACATCCGTGTCTACGACGCGCCCCGAGGGATCAAAGTCCGAGCCAAAACCAGAAAGATCCAAAACGGCCGGTTCACGGGCTGGTGGAAGCTCGTTCGCCTGGCCGACCTGGACAAGATGTGTCGCGGCTTCGCGCTCAAGCTCAAGCTACGCCCACTGCAGAAAGCCATGCGCAAGATGGCCAACCAGGTCCAGCTGTTGGTGCGGCTGGAACGCGAGCGGCCGAGCTGGAAAAAGGCCGACCGATCCGTGCTGATCCCGGCCATCGGCGGCGCAAATTCGCTGGTGGACGCGAGCAAGCACTGCAATCAACCCATCGGCCTCGCCATCGCCCAAGGGCTGCCGAAGACCACGCCGGTCGACACCCAGGCCGCCGGACGCATCTTGCTGGCGCAGCTCAAGGCCAAACTGTGCGTTCCGCTGGCAACGCGGGCGCCGCCCCTGGTAAAAGCCGCCAACGCGGGACTCGAGGCGTGGGAAAAACGCGTCATGGCGCCGTACAAGCGCTTGCTCCGGCGTGACAAGCTGCGCCTGGCAGGGAAATACGTGCTGGGTGACGAGGAGTTCTACGGTCGCGGCAAACGTCGGCTGCGCACGCCGCGCGACTTCCGCCGAGCACGCGTGTGGTTTCAAGAGTTCAGCTACAAGAACGGTTGCGCCCTGAGAGTCTGCTGGAACGTGGTGCGCATGAGATTCCGCGGCCATCGCCTGGTGGGCACCACCAACCGCCGCGGCTACGGCGCCTACCCGCCGCGACGCGCGTTCCGCTAGCACCTCCACCCACACACCGGAAAGCAACGGCAATGCCCGGCAACCGGGCTCGCCGATGGCGGGCGGCCGAGACAATGCGATTCGTGCACCTCGGCCGCCCCCAACCATGTGGCCGGCAGCGTCTCGTGGCGCTGATGGTGGTTTGCGCATGAAGAAACCACGCGACACAGAAAGCAAAGAGCTCATCACCCTGACCGCCGACTCGCTGGACGCCAGCCGCGGCGGTCTCGACGTGCAGTACTCCGGCGGCACCCGATCCGGCGGCGGCGACGACGATACCGGACCGATCGTCATCATCGGCCGCGATGGCCCGTAAGCTTGCCGAGCTGCCCGCGACGCAGTTGGCTATTGCGCTAGCCGGTGTCCGGTGAAACGGACAGCTGTCCCGTGCAAGTAGCGGGAACACCGCGCCTCGAGCGCTGGCACGAAACCTGTATTCCCCCGGGCCAACAACCGACAACGGGAGAATTCGGATGAAGCTCAGGTTCACCATCGGCGCGCTCGCGCTCGCCGCGCTCGCCACCGCCTGCGCCGGCGCCAAGCCGGCGCGCTCGCAGACCATTACAAGTACGGCACAACCGGCATCGGCACTCAATCACGCTGCGCGGATCCTCGCCCAACAGGGCATGAGCGTCGCGCGGATCGACGAACAGGCCGGTATCATCCAGAGCGCTTGGCAGGCCACGCGGTTCGGCTACGGCATGACCTCGGCCTCGGCCGGCGTGCCTCGCTACATCACCCGGCGCGCCACCATCACGGTCATGCCCAAAGGCAACGGCTCGGAGGTATTCGTCCGCGTCGAAGACATGGCGTGCGCCAACCCGGACGCGTTCATCGCCGGCGACGCCACGGTTGCCGACTGCCGCGCGGTCGCTGGCATCGTGCCGCCGGACCAGAAGCTCCTCGATCGCATCGGCAGCGCGCTGGCCCGCGCGCTCGGCGTGGCACCGAGCAGAACTGCCGTCAGGCGCAGCGCCACCGCGCAATAGCGAGAACCAACCGAGCGCAGTTTTTGGCAAACACCCCACCCGCGGGCGGTTTTCGTGCTAGGTAGGCACAACCGCCCCGCACGCTTATGGCCCAACCTACTGATACAAGCACGTCATTTTCCGACCTCGAGCTGATCGCGCCGCTGCAGCGCGCGCTGAAGGCACAACAGTACGAAACGCCGACGCCCATTCAGGCCCGAGCGATTCCGCCACTGCTCGAGGGCAGAGACGTGCTCGGCTGTGCTCAGACCGGCACCGGAAAGACCGCCGCGTTTTGCCTGCCGGTGTTGCAGCATCTGTCGCGCCGCCGGCGTGGCCGCGACAAGCGGCCCATCCGCGCCCTGGTGCTCACGCCCACACGCGAGCTGGCGGCGCAGATCTTCGACAGCTTCAAGGCCTACGGCAGATACCTGCCGCAAGAGCACGCCGTCATTTTTGGTGGCGTCAACGAACGACCGCAGATCCGACAACTGCGCGCGGGCGTCGATGTGCTCGTCGCCACGCCGGGTCGTCTGCTCGATCTGCACGGCCGCGGCTTCGTCGACCTGTCGATGGTGGACTTCTTCGTACTGGACGAAGCCGATCGCATGCTGGACATGGGCTTCGTCCACGATGTGCGGCGCGTGATCGCGGCGCTGCCGCGCAAACGGCAAAACCTGCTGTTCTCGGCGACGATGCCCGACAGCATCGTGAAGCTGGCAGCGTCGTTTCTGCGCAACCCGGTCAAGGTCGAGGTCAGCCCGCAATCGACCACGGTAGAGCTCATCGATCAGTCCGTCATGTTCGTCGCCCGTCCGGACAAACGGCATCTGCTCGCTCAGCTCATTCACGAACGACGCATCGAGCGAGCCATCGTGTTCACGCGAACCAAACACGGCGCCAACCGTCTGGCTCGACAACTGGTCAACGCCAACATCGGCGCCGCGGCAATCCACGGCAACAAATCTCAGGCCGCGCGCACCCGCACCCTGGCGCAATTCCGCGCCGGTGAAATTCGCGCGCTCATCGCCACGGACATCGCGTCCCGCGGCATCGATGTCGACGACGTGAGTCACGTGTTCAACTACGAGTTGCCGAACATTCCGGAGGCGTACGTCCACCGCATCGGTCGCACCGCGCGGGCCGGCAAACGAGGCACCGCCATCTCGTTCTGCGATGAGACCGAAGGCGCCTATTTGCGCGACATCGAAAAGCTCATCGGTCTGACCATCGACGTCGCCGACGATCACGACTATCACCACGCGGCCGCCATTCCCCCGGCCCGGCCCAGCAAGCCGGCGCGACCTCCACGGCGGCCCGGGCGCAAGCGGCGCTCCGGCTCCGGCGGCAACCCGCGGCCCCAAACAGGGCGCCGGCCACGCAACCGCCGGCGCAAGTGAGCCGCGCTAGGCTGCGCCCCTGGTCACGATCTGCCCCACCACGTGTGTCGCGTCATCGGCCACGCCCGCGAGCAAGCCAGAGATCCGCCGGCGGAGCCACATGAAACCGACGCAGTACAGCCCGGGGACATCACAAATACCCTTGGTGTGGCGCGGGCGGCCGCGGTCGTCGAGCCAGAACGGATCGAGGTAGTCGAACTTGGGGCCGAAGCCCGTGGCCCAAACCACCGAACGAATCTTGGCTTCGTCCAGGTCGACCCGGCGTATCGCGGCCATGTCGGCCATGCCGTCGAACGGCACGTCGGCGGGATCGATCTCGGCCGGTGGAACATCGAGTCCCATCTTTTCGATGGCCGTATCGAGCGCCTGGCAAAACCCCTTTACCTTGTCGTCGCCTGCGGCCACGTTCGCCAAGAGGTCTCCGGAGATTTTCAGCACACGCCCCTGCGCGCCGTCCAAGCGACCGAGGAGCTTCGCGCCGTTGCGCCCCACAAGGTGCAGGCTCACACTGTGGCCGCCGTTCGTCCCGGAGACCTGCGGCTGCGCCGCGTACATCTCTCGCGGATCCTCGAGGGCCTCGGGCGGCTGTTCCGCCAGCCCGGATAGGAGCGACCACTCGACAATGTCCTTGCCCCGGTAACGTCGGGCTCCCCGACCCACGGCGCTCGTGCACAGATACACATCGCGCCCCGCCTCGAGCAGGTCCTCGACAATCTGCACGCCGCTCTGCCCGGCGCCGACCACCAGCACCGCCCCGTCGGGCAGCTGATCCGGGCGTCGATAGTCGCCGGCGTGCAACTGCGCGAGGTCGTCCGGCAACGCCGCGGCCACCGCCGGCACCCGCGGATGATTCTGGTCGCCCGAGCACAGCACCACATTGCTACACCGGTACTGCCCTGCCGAGCTGACGACCTCGAAGCCTGTGTCCGCGCGCCGAACCGCCGAGACGGTCACCCCCTCTTTGACCGGCAATCGCTCGGCGTACGCCTCGAGATACTGTACGAGCTCGTCGCGCGAACAGAACTTGTCCGGTTCACTGCCGGCATGCGCCGCGCCGGGCAGCCTATTGACGCTGTTGGGCGTGTTGAGACAGAACGAGTCCCAGCGCTGGGTGCGCCAGCTGTGGCCCACCCGGCCGCGTTCGAGCACGACATGTGCAATGTCGTTCTCCAGCAGCAAGTGACTCACGGCCAGGCCGGCCTGGCCGGCACCGACTACCACCGTGTTCGTGCGGCTCTGTTCGCGCATCGCGCCATGCTAGCAAGCGTGATTCGCATTCCGCCACGGCTGCGGCCACGGAACCAACCACGCCTCGAGGGCAAAAAGGAGTAGCCTCCCCTGTTCGAGGATCAGCATTCCGTCCACGGCCATGTACGCCGCGTCGGAGCCACCGCTGCCGTCGTAGAGGAGCACGCACGCGCCGCAGGTCGCCAGATCGGTTTCGGCGTCCACCAGCGCCAGCGGGCTCTCGGCGCTCCACAATCCCGTTCGGCGCCCGGAGAAGCGCATCGATCTGACCGAGGGAACCAAGATCGACGACCTGCGAATGCTCGCGGATTGCGTCAACCAGACCCGCCAGTTCGATCACGAGTACCACAAGCAGACCCAGCCCCTGTACTTGCACCACCCCGCCACCCGCACCGCGTGGATCGGCGCGATGAAATACAACCGCGTCAAACGCAAGCTGCTCGCGCGCCAGTGGAAGTTCTTCAAAGGGACTCGCGGCAGCTTCGCCATCAAGCGCCGCCGTGCCCGGCGCGCCCAGTTTCGCAAGCTGGTCAAGTGGTTCCGCTGGGCCAGCCGCAACGCCGACCCGGGCAAAGCCGCCGGGCCGCGGGCGGCCGGTTTCACGCCGTGCCCATCCCGTGGGTCGGCGGCGCCAGCTTCCCGGTGCACGCTTATGTCGTGACCGGGTCGTCGTCCGACACGTAGCCATCGAGGGCAACGCCGAGGCCGTCGGCGATACGGTTGACGTACGCGAAGTAGGCGGTCACGAGATTGGCGTCGAGGATGTCCTTGTCGCCGAGGCCGGCCGCGCGCAGTGGCGCGAGATCGGCGGCGCGCATGTCCTGGGGCGTGCGCGTGAGCTTGGCCGCGTAGTCGAGGATCGCGCGCTCGCGTGGCTACAACGGGGCCGTGCGAAAGTCAGCACGCAGCGCCGCGGCGAATCCCTCCGGTTTGCTGCGGCACACCAGGCGGCCGAGACCGGCCGCGTGATGCTCCACTCAGTAGTGGCACTCGTTGATCGTGGAAACGACCACCGCGATCATCTCGCGCTCGGCCCGGGAAAGCCCACTCGGCCTGCGCATCGTGGTGATGTAAAGCCCGAGATGATCGCGCAGTGTGTCCGGGTGAAGGCTGTGGACCTTCATGATGTTGTCCACGACCCCGGACCGCGGGTCACGCGCCCTGTCGTACAGCGACCGCAGCGACTCGTCGGCCTCATCCTCGGCCACGGTTTCGATCCACGCAACGGGTTTGTCTGCCGCAGTCATAGCGGTGGGACTCTAGCAGCTCTGGCCGCGCGAACATCGCGTGGATGGAACAGCGCACATGGAACAACACGAGCAAATGTTCCACCCGGGCATCAACAGTTCCGATAGCTTGCAGCGCCGATGTTCGTGGCACGAGTTATGCGATGCAGGACGGGAATGGCGCGCGCATTCCGACCACGACAATCCCCCGGCCAAGAGTATGACTACGATGATCCCGAGTGGGAGCTCGAACAGTGGCGACACCGCCGGGGCGTACCGGGACGGGCGGCCCCGTCCTACCGGCGCTACCGCAAGGTGCCCAGCAGCGCGGGCAACCTGCCACACCATGTGATTCGGGCAGGCGCCGAGCTGTTTGGAGCCGAGCTTTCCTCGGTTCGCATCCACGAGGGACCACAGGCCGAGGCGATGGGCGCCCTGGCCTACACCCGCGGGCACGATATCTTCTTTCAGCCGGGCTTGTACGATCCGCACAGCGAGCGTGGGCTGGAGTTGCTCGGCCACGAGCTGGCACACGTCGTCCAGCAGGCCCACGGCCGCGTGGCTGCCGTCTCCGACCCCGTTCCTCTCGCCGAAGACGCGTCGCTCGAGGCCGAAGCCGACAACGCCGGTGCCAGGCTGGCCGCCTCTGCGCAACACGCTCACGATGAGCCCGCGGCCGCTGTTGCACAGACGTCGCAACAAACACTCGGAGCCAGCCCCGGTGCCATGCAGCGGCGTCGCATTCCCAAAGTCGCGGAGCTCAAGCAGCTCATCCCGAAAGCGGGCCCGAACACCGACGCGAACCTCAAAGGCGTAATCGAGCTGATCAAGCGCGCCGAAGCCGAGATGAAACCAACGACGCAGCTGCGCGTCCTGGTGCACTTGCTCAACGGCTTCAGTGTAACCAAGTTCGTTCGCTTCCTCGACCTACCCCAGCGAGAGCAGTGCCTGCGCCTGGTGCGATCGATTCACGCCATCGCGCCCGATACGATCAGCGGCAACCCGGCCCTGCGCGACCTGGGGCCACGCCCACACACCAACGATGCGGCAAATATCAAGACACTCGTGCACAACGCCCACAACATCTTTCGCGCTATCGCCTCCGGCGCCCACGACAAAAGCCTCGGCCAGGTGTTTGGCAAAAAGAACATCGCGATCGCCAAGCACAAGTACGCCAAGGCGCACCACGCGATGCACCGGTTTCACCACCACAACAAGATCTTGACGGATCGGTCCGGCTACAGCACCGAGATACACGTCAGCGGGCTGACAAACCATTCCAGGATCATGCTTGCGGCGGCCCTGCTCGACAATCCTAACGACGCATTCTCGATCGTCATGATGATCCACGAAGCAATGCACGCCGGTAACTACGCCGATGTCACCGACAAGGGCTATATCAATCAGGCCATGTTCACGCAGTTGCCCGAGGCGGTGAAGCTCACGAACGCGGCACACTTCGAGGTCGTGCCGCGCAGAATCCTGAAGCTCCGCCCCAACTTCGCTGGTCAAACATTCGAACCGGCAAAACCAACGGCCCAGAGCCATATTCAAAAAAGCCTCCGCCTGGCGTCGGAAGACCTTCGCGAAGCGTGGACGACTGCACTCAACCTGCACAAGATCTGGGCCTACATCCAGAAGCATCCCGACACATGGTCCAAGTTGGATCTCAGTACCTGGTATAGCAAGGCAGCCAAGGGCCTACACTTCGATCAGAGCATGCCGTACTGGTCCAAAGTGCAGAAACTCACCGTGCACCGGCGACCAAACATCAAGGCTGCAGCCGGCAAGCAAGTCTCGGCGCCCGTGACCGCCATCGACATGGCGCTCTCCGAAGGAATGACACGCTTGATTGCGCATGCCATGAAAGCGATGCCAGAAAACGAAAAGGAAGCACTCGCATTCCTCGACAAGAATGCCAGTTGGATCGAGCTAGCTTACGCGGCCGCCGGTGCCGACGCCTGCCGCAAGGTGCTGCTCATCCTCGTGCTGAAAAAGGTCGGTCCCATCACCGGCCCACCCGAGCGCGACGTCCGCGCGATCAAAGCCATGGCCAAGGCAAACGACGGCAGCTACCTGGTCGCGCGAAGTCCAAACGACTTCAAAGACTGAGCCTGCGGTGTTATTCGCTTCAACGACTTGCAGATGCGAAGTGCACGCTGAACTGACTTGTTCTTGCACGTCGGTTGCGTCGACATCGAGATCAACCGTACATCGCACGTAGCTCTTGGCATCGAGCGGCAGCATCCCGAATACGTGCGTCATGTCCCGGATCGTGGCTACGTTGTCACCGATCGACGCCAGCCGACAATGCCCGCCTATCGACAGCGGTATTTCGCAAACACACCGGCGCCCCCAATGGCGTGCTGTGGCTGCACGTGCACGAAACCTGGCGGCCCGCCGAGATCATGGCGGCCGGCCCCTACGAGTTCTAGGACTAGGGGGTGTCCCTGAATATCGCTTTCGCCCGCTGAGGTCAGCGGAATCAATGGCGACGCGCGAAGAGGGAGTTGGGTTGGCCCCCCAGCGACCGACGAGCAACAAAGCCAGTGGTTTCGCGGGGCCAGCCGGCGGAAGCATGTATTTAGGGAGACCCCCTAGCCCGGACACCAGCGACTGTCCGGCTAGCCGGCGTCCGCCGCTCCGGACGCGCGGTGCGGTCAAGTCCGCGTTTGTCGGTCGCCTGCGCCTGGTACGAAACCTGAAATACCAGGCGCCAGGAGGACACCGATGAAACTGATAGCCACCGACAACACCCGCGCGCGCCTGGAGCGCCAACCGAACCCCGACGACTGCTGGCTGTGGTGCGATTTGTGCCACCGCTTCTTTCAATACAAAAGTGCCCTGCCCAGCGCGCTGTA
>Ga0114931_10008839_pt1 | contig 12139 bp, 12 predicted proteins | sample 2SBtaG_FD_89579 | JGI IMG/M metagenome (GOLD analysis project Ga0114931, IMG submission 89579) | Deep subsurface microbial communities from Kolumbo volcano to uncover new lineages of life (NeLLi) - 2SBTROV14_V59a metaG | ecosystem: Environmental > Aquatic > Marine > Volcanic | place: Kolumbo...
ACGTTCGAATTCAACACCCAGCAGGCCGACGGCAGCAGGCAGATACTGGATGCCGTCGCCAAGTTTCATCTTTCGCCCTTGTTTACCATTTGGGCGGGACGATTTATACCTCCCAGCGACCGTGCGCTTCTCGACGGGCCGTTTTTTTTGAACACGTTCGATTTCCCGTTTGTGTCGGCTTATCCCAACATTTCCGCCGGCCGCGATAACGGCGTGGCTTTTTGGGGACTCGCCGGAAAACTCAAATACCAGGTTGGCGCTTTCCAGGGCCGGCAGGGCGGGGCCAACGTCAAGGACAATCCGCTGCTCACGGCGCGGATGACGTACAACTTCTGGGACCCCGAGCCGGAAATTTATTACAACCAAAGTGTTTATTACGGCGAAAAAGATATTTTGTCCATCGGCGTGGTCGCCATGTATCAGGACAACGGCGCCGGCACGGCAACGGTGAACGGCGATTTCACGGGCTGGAACGTCGATTTTCTGATGGAAAAGAAGTTGGGCAATGACGGCGTCGTGAATCTGGAGTTCGCCTACTACGACTATAACCTGGATGATGTAGACGACAGTTCGTTCTCCGGTTTTTCTCTCACTCAGGGTCAGAGTTATTTCATTCTCGGAAGTTATTTATTCCCCGGCAAAGTCGGTTGGGGAAAATTTCAACCCCACGTGCGTTACCAGGAATTCGACCGCGACAGCACCAACGGAGTGGGCAACCGCGGGATTCGCAGCAAGATCGAGGGCGGCATCAACTATATCATCGACGGCCACAACGCGCGGCTGGCTCTGATCGCCGGCAGCGAGCGTCCCGGTCCGGGACAGGAAAGAATCAACTCAGTCAAATTGGGCATACAGCTTCAGTTGTTTTAAAGCCCGCGGACAGATAACGCAGCACAAGGAGGAGGACATCATGAACAGCGGAAGACTTGTTTCACGCAAAACCATCGGCCTGTTTTGGGGATTGTTTGCCGGTTTTATTTTTCTCCTGCCGCCTGCGGCGCATGCCGCGGGCACCATCAAGGTGGGTATCCTGCATTCGCTTTCCGGCACCATGGCCATCAGCGAAACCTCTTTGAAGGACGTGGCGTTGATGACCATCGAGGAGATTAACGCCAAAGGGGGCTTGCTCGGCAAGAAGCTGGAGCCGGTCGTCGTCGACCCCGCTTCGAACTGGCCGCTGTTCGCGGAAAAGGCGCGCGAGCTGCTTCTCAAACACAAGGTGGCCGTGGTGTTCGGCTGCTGGACCTCGGTGTCGCGCAAATCCGTTCTGCCGGTCTTTGAGGAGTTGAACGGTTTGCTGTTTTATCCGGTGCAATACGAGGGCGAGGAGTCGTCCTACAACGTATTTTATACCGGCGCCGCGCCCAACCAGCAGGCCATTCCCGCCACCGAGTACCTGATGAGCGAGGATGGCGGCGGAGCCAAACGCTTTGTGCTGCTCGGCACCGATTACGTTTACCCCAGAACGACCAACAAGATTCTGCGGTATTTCCTGAACTCCAAGGGCATTGCCAACAAGGACATCATGGAAACTTACACGCCGTTCGGACACAGCGATTACCAAACCATTGTGGCGGACATCAAAAAATTTGCCGCCGGCAAACCGACGGCGGTGATCTCCACAATCAACGGCGATTCCAATGTTCCGTTCTACAAGGAACTGGCCAACCAGGGGCTTAAGGCGGAAGACATTCCGGTGATCGCCTTCTCCGTCGGTGAGGAGGAACTGCGCGGCATCGACACCAAGCCGCTTGTGGGGCATCTTGCGGCGTGGAATTATTTCATGTCCATGAAAACGCCGGAGAACGCGGCCTTCATAAAAAAATGGCGGGCATACGTCAAGAAAAACAAACTCCCCGGCGGCGGCAAGCGCGTCACCAACGATCCCATGGAAGCGACCTACATCGGCATTCACATGTGGGCGCAGGCTGTGGAGCAGGCCGGGACAACGGATGTAGACGCCGTCCGCCAGGCGGTCGGTTTTCAAACCTTCAAGGCTCCATCGGGGTTCACAATAACCATGGACGCCAAAAACCATCATTTGCACAAGCCCGTCGTGATCGGTGAAATACAGGAAAACGGTCAATTCGACGTGGTGTGGAAAACCAAGGGACCCATTCGTGCCCAGGCCTGGAGCCCGTATATCCCCGACAGCGCCAAGAAAGTGGCGGACTGGACTTATCCGTGGGTATGCGGTAACTGCATCAAGGCCAAGTTTTAGTCTTCTGCTCGTCCTCCCCGGTCCTTGGGCGGGCCGGGGGGGCCTCCTTCCAGGGCGGTCTCGCCTTGCGGTTCCAGCCTCCCGTAAATTTGACCTGGGTTGCAAACATACGCTAGGATATGGGCTTTTCAAAGTGATGTTCTTGTTGTGCGCGGTATAATTTTCGCCATGTGTTGAACGGACGATGCCTGTTATGGTACTTCCCATGCCCTTATGCTGAAAAACCGGAAACTTCCATTTGCCGTTTCGCTGAGCCTGGTTTTCAATTTCATCCTGTGGCTATCCGCCGGTTCGCCTTCCGCCGCAGGCGAACTGGAAACGGTCCTGCGGGGTTTGGCCGACAAAAGCCGGGTAACGATTAAGAAGACCGTTGTCAAACTGGGCGAACTGGGCGATCCGGCCGCGTTACCGGCCCTTGAGGCGCTTTTGCACAAACGGTTGCGCGTGGATGCCGCCGGCAGGTTGATTATCATCAACGAAGAGGAAACCGCCGGTACCGACGCGGTCAGCGGCGAGGCGGTGCCTATCGACTCGGCCGCGTTACGCGCTCCCCGGATCAACAACGCCGTGCGGCGGGTGCTGCGTCCGGCCATTGCCAGACTGAAACTGAATTCCGGAGACCCGGATGTCCGGCTGGCCGCGGCGAAGGCACTGATGAAACGTCCCTCCGCCGCCATCCTGCCCCTGCTCCAGAAAACCCTGAAAAAGGAAACCGATACCAGAGTCCGGGAAACCCTTTCCCTGGTGGTCGCGCAAATTCAATTGCAGGGGGATGACCGGGACCGGCAACTCGAGGCGTTTTCGCTGATCGGCCAATTCGGCGACAACCGGTTTAAAAGCGACCTGGAAAAGTTTCTCGCGAAAAACGCGGACGGTGCGTTTATGGAAACCAATCCGGAGTTTCGCCAGGCGGCGGCCAAGGCCATCGCTTCCATTGAGCAGCGGCAATTTTTTAAAAATCAAATCGGCAACCTGTTTTATGGATTGAGCCTCGGCAGCATCTTGCTGCTGGCCGCGCTGGGTCTGGCCATCACCTTTGGCCTCATGGGCGTGATCAATATGGCGCACGGCGAAATGCTGATGCTGGGCGCTTATTCGACTTACGTCGTGCAAAACCTGGTCAATACGTATTTTCCCGAACTGTTCAACTGGTATCTGGCGGCGGCCATTCCGACGGCGTTTGTGGTCAGCGCCCTGGTGGGCATTGCCCTGGAACGCCTGGTGATCCGTCATCTTTATGGCCGGCCGCTGGAAACGCTGCTGGCGACCTGGGGGATCAGCCTGGTTTTGATTCAGACCGTTCGCCTGATTTTTGGGGCGCAGAACGTTCAGGTCGCCAACCCGCCGTTTCTTTCCGGCGGCGTCGAGTTGTTTCAAGGCGTGGTCCTTCCTTATAACCGTATCGTTATTATTATTTTCGTGATATGCGTTGTCGGCCTGGTGTCGATGCTGTTGCTTCGCACTCCGCTGGGCTTGCAAGTGCGCGCGGTGACGCAGAACCGGCCGATGGCTTCCTGCATGGGGATTTCCGCGGGACAAATCGACATGTGGACGTTCGGGCTAGGCTCCGGAGTTGCCGGACTGGGTGGTGTGGCGCTTTCGCAGATCGGCAACGTGGGGCCGGAGTTGGGGCAGTTTTATATCGTCGATTGCTTCATGGTTGTGGTGCTCGGCGGTGTGGGCAAAATCGCCGGCACGGTGGCCGGGGCCATGGGCCTGGGCATCGTCAATAAATTCCTCGAACCCGTAGCGGGCGCGGTGTTGGGTAAAATCGCCGTCTTGATCTTTATCATCCTGTTTATTCAGAAGCGCCCGCAGGGAATTTTTGCGCTGAAAGGGCGCACGGTGGAAAACTGATATGATCGGCTCGGCTTCCAGACAAATTACGGAATTGCATTCTCCCCGGACCTGGTGCGGCATTTTGGCTGTGCTGGCGGCGGCCGCCGTGGTGGTCCCGTCGCTGAATGCCTTCACTTCTCCGGATTCGTTTTTGCACGTCCCCGATTATGTCATTCCTTTGCTCGGCAAATATTTGTGCTACGCCCTGGTGGCGCTGGCGGTGGACCTGATTTGGGGCTACACCGGAATCCTCAGCCTGGGGCACGGTGTTTTCTTTGCTCTTGGCGGTTACGTTATGGGTATGTACCTGATGTTGAGCATCGGCGGCGAGGGGGTTTATAAAAGCGATTTGCCGGATTTCATGGTGTTTCTCGACTGGAAGGAACTTCCCTGGTACTGGCGGGGTTTCGATCATTTCGCGTTCGCTCTTTTCATGGCGCCGGTTATTCCCGGGCTGCTGGCTTTTGCATTCGGTTTCTTTGCGTTTCGCTCGCGGATCAAGGGCGTGTATTTTGCGATCATTACCCAAGCCATGACCTACGCGCTGATGCTTTTATTTTTCCGCAACGCCACCGGTTTCGGCGGCAACAATGGGCTGACCGACTTCAAGCGCATTCTGGGATTTTCGTTGCAGGAACCGTCCACCAAGCGGGGTTTGTATATCGTCACGGTCCTGGTACTGTTTTGCAGTTATCTGTTGTGCCGGTATATCGTCAAATCCAAGTTGGGCCGGGTGCTCACGGCGATTCGCGACGCCGAGGGGCGCATCATGTTTTGCGGTTACGATCCGTTGAACTACAAGCTGTTCGCTTGGACGCTGTCCGCCGTGTTGTGCGGGGTGGCGGGCGCGCTTTACGTGCCGCAGGTGGGCATCATCAACCCCAGTGAGATGCAGCCTTCCAGTTCCATCGAAATGGCCATCTGGGTTGCCGTCGGCGGGCGCGGAACGCTGGTCGGCGCTCTTGCCGGCGCCGGAATAGTGAACGGCGCCAAAAGCTGGTTCACCGTCGCCATGCCCGATTTCTGGCTGTACTTTCTCGGTTTCCTGTTCATTGGCGTTACTTTGTTCATGCCGCGGGGAATTGTGGGATTGGTCGGACGTCTTTTCCGGCGGGGTGTGTCATGACGCCATCGCAAGCAAACAGCGCCGAAATCCATTCGCGGTCGGGAGGTGTCGATACCACTCATAATATTATCCTCTACGTGGAGAACGTAACGGTCAGTTTCGAGGGTCTCAAGGCGCTTGACGACCTGACCCTGTATGTGGACGACGGCGAACTGCGCTGCATCATCGGGCCGAACGGCGCGGGAAAAACGACTTTGATGGATGTGATCACCGGCAAGACGCGGCCCGACTCCGGCACGGTGTTTCTGGGGCAAAACCTGGACTTGCTCCAGTTGACGGAATATGAAATCACGCACGCCGGGGTGGGGCGCAAATTTCAAAAGCCCACCGTCTTTCAAGGCCACACCGTATTTGAAAACCTGGAACTTGCGCTGCGCGCCGACAAAACAGTGTGGCACACGCTGACCGCCAGGATGGATGCGGTGCAACGCGAGACGATTGAAAGTACGCTGGAAACCATTGGCTTGACCGACAAAATGAACAGCCGCGCCGGATTGTTGTCCCACGGGCAAAAGCAGTGGCTGGAAATCGGCATCCTGCTGGTTCAGGAACCCAAGTTGTTGCTGGTCGATGAACCGGTCGCGGGAATGTCTCACCAGGAAACCGAACATACCGCCGAGTTATTGAAGTCCCTTGCCGGCCGGCACTCCGTCGTGGTGGTGGAGCATGACATGGATTTCGTCCGTTCCATTGCCCGCAAGGTAACGGTTCTGCACGAGGGGCGCGTGCTGGCGGAAGGCAACATCGACGAGGTGCAAAACAATCCCAAGGTCATCGAAGTCTATCTGGGGAGTTGATCCGTGCTTGAAATCAGCGGTCTGAACCAATATTACGGGGAAAGCCACACGCTGTGGGATGTGGAATTATCGGTTCCCAAGGGTTCCTGCACTTGCCTGATGGGGCGGAACGGCATGGGGAAAACGACCTTGTTGCGGGCGGTCATGGGATTGCTGCCGGTCGCCGCGGGCGGGCGTATTCAGTTCGAGGGAAAGGAGCTGGCCGGGCATCCGGTTGAAGGGCGCGCCCGGCGGGGCATCGGCTACGTGCCCCAGGGGCGGGAAATTTTTCCGCAGCTTACGGTGGAGGAGAACCTGCGCGTCGGCCTGCTGGCGCACAGGGAAGGCGCACAGAAAATTCCGGAACTGATTTTTGAGTCGTTCCCCGTGCTGAAGAATATGTTAAAACGCCGCGGCGGCAACCTGTCCGGCGGCCAGCAGCAGCAACTGGCCATCGGCCGCGCCCTGGCCATCAACCCCAAACTGTTGATCCTGGACGAACCCACCGAGGGCATTCAACCGAATATCGTTCATGAAATCGGCGATATCCTTATCCGCCTCAACCGGGAGCAGGGCCTCACTTTGCTGCTGGTGGAAACCAAGCTGCCGTTTGCCCGCCGGGTGGCCCAGCGGTTCTGTATTCTGGACAGCGGCCGCAGCGTGGCCCGTGGCGATATCGGCGGCCTCAACGATGATTTGATCAGCCGGCATCTGACGGTTTGACTTTCTCTGTGGGGCCGGGCATCAGGAAAAGCTCCGTCATTTCCCGGTAGGCGGTCAGCCCCGCGGCGGTCCAGTCAAGAGAGGTGAATGAAGGATCGCTTACCGGAAAAAAACGGCACAGTTTCAGGTATTGAATGGAATCGATGCTTTGCCGGATTTCCTCGTCAGGGGTTTGTGCCACGTTTTTGAAATTGTCGCTTGTCCACTCCCATTCCCAAGGGGTTTTGTGGCAGGCGAACTGGATTGCCCCGGCGGCCGGGCCATGTTTTCCCGCCAGTAAACGGTTCAGGTACTGCGGCAGTTTTTCGCCTTTGAGGATAAAGGCGAATACCAGGTAATGCCCCCACCAAAACAGGGTGCGGTAAGTAAACATTTCCGATCTGGAAAATTTTTTTGGCATGTCCAGGGAAAGAAAAGGAAACCCCTTGTGGTTTTCGCCTCTGACCAACTGGCCTTTGGTCAAATCCGTTTCCGGCGGAAAAAGTTTTTGCGAGTGGGCGGTTTCCTCTATGAGTGCTTGCTTTAACTGATTGAGGTAGTCTTCGGCCTTTTTCATGATGGCCGGTTTTTGCCGGAACACTTCCACCACGTTGATCATTTCGATTTCCCGGCCGGACCAAAAGGGATATGGGTTTTCCTCAGACATCGTATACTCTGGGTACGCGCTTGCCGACGGCGCACAGGATTTCATAGGGGATGGTGCCGGCCCAGGCGGCGGTTTCCTCGACGCGGATGCGCTGTTCTCCCTGGCCGCCAAAGAGGGTCACCTCGTCGTCCACTTGCACGCCGGGGATGTCGGTGACGTCGATCAGAATCATATCCATGCAAACGGCGCCTACTTGCGGCGCTTTCTTTCCCTTGACGACGACCTGCATTTTCCCGGACAGGCTGCGCGCCAAGCCGTCGGCGTAGCCGATGGGCAGGGTGGCGATCAAGCTGTCCCGCCGCGTTACGTGTTTTCTTGCATAACTGAGGGGCGTGCCGCGGGCGGTTTTTTTGATCAGGATGATTTTGCTTTTCAAGTGCATGACGGGAGCCGGCGGTTCGCCGCCGAAAACCGGCTCCAGGTACGGTTGCAGCGCCGGCGAGGGCAGGGCGCCGTAAAGTATGAGGCCCGGTCGCACCAAGTTGAACCGGCTTTGCGGATATTTCAGAATGGCGGCGCTGTTGGCGCAATGGATTTGCGGCACCCGGATGCCCGCCGTTTGCAATTGGCCGAGCGCGGCCTCGAATCGGGACAACTGCTGGAGCGTGTAATCGTCGTCTTCTTCGTCCGCCGAGGAAAAATGGGTGCAAAGGCCTTCGATTTCCAGGTTGCCGAGGTTTTTGGCATTTTCCGCCAGACAAAGGAAATCGTTTGTGGAAATTCCCAGCCGGGTCATTCCGGTATCGACCTTGATGTGGATGCGTGGGCGTTTTCCCGCTTGCGCCGCCTGTTTGGAAATCGCCTGCACCAGCGACTGGGTGTACACCGTAGTGGCCAGGTCGTGGTGGAGAAGGTCGCCGATTTCACTGCCGGAGATTCCGCCCATGACCAGGATAGGCGCGCGGATGCCGCTTTCCCTTAATTGGATGCCCTCTTCAATGATGCCGACTCCGAGGCTGGCGGCGCCGGCTTCGAGGGCGGCTCGGGCGCAGGCGGCCGCGCCATGGCCGTAAGCGTCTGCCTTGACGACGGCCATGACGCCGACTCCGGCTCCCAGGGCAGAACGGAGGGCGCCCAGGTTCCGCCGCAGGGCGTTCAAGTCGATTTCCGCGCGTGTTGCCCGGTGATAGGCCATGAGGTCAGGGGGGGTGAAGGGAAGGCCGGTCATCTCCGGGTTCTACCGGTCAGGGAGGTTCGGCCCGTTGTCTTGACGGCCGGGCCGGAGGAGCGCACCGGGCGGCAGGTCATGTTGCTTTCGTCGGAAGTCTTTTTGCGTACCTGGTAGGCCCGGTCACTGTAAAAATTGTAGGCCATGGCGTTGATGCCGTTCTCCTCGGAACACCAGTAGGTGAATCCGCAGCCTTCGGGAAACTGGTAATCGAGATGAACGATGTCCCCGTTAAAATCGGTGTTCTTGCATTCGTGGTCGTACAGGTTGCGGTTTTCCTGGTTGCTGGGCAGTCGCCAGTCGTCGTACCCGGCGAATTTTTCCTCGTTCAAGCGGGCCACGAACTTGTTGGCGCGTTTCCAGGAGCACCATTTGCCTTTTGACTGGTAGTAATCTTTTTTCAACCAGGTCAGGTTGTATTTGTTGTCGGTGAGAGTTTCATCCCCGTTATCCTTGAATCGTTCGGCCATGGCGGTTGCTTTCCGGTTTAAAAAATGGCATCGGAAAAAGTTTTCCGTATCCCTTTATAATGGATTTTACAATATAATAGAAAAAATTTTTTTTGCGGGGGCAAATAAATTTTTGCCCCGCCGGCAGGTTTCCCAATCAACAAGGTGGATTTATGGCAAGCATAGAAGTCGAAAGTTTTTTTTACGATCTGTTTCATTGCAAGGACAAGATTCTTGAAAGCTTCGGCGAATGGGATGAAAAATATAACGAGGACGAACGCGGCGCCCTGGTGGCGGGAATCCGGGAATGCCCGGACAGCCGGCTCATCCCCTTCCTGATGAACGTGCAAAAGCTGGCCGCCGGGTATGAGCGGATTCAGAAAATGATCGAAGCCGCCGAACAAGCTGAAGTGGATGCCGAGTTGGCAGACGATGAGGACGATGACGACGACGATTAGAAAGAAAACCGCCGCGAAAATGGATTTTGCTGAAAAGTACGTCATGGCCCTGGGGATTTTTCTCGCGGGCTGTTTGACCGCCTGCTCGGGAACGGGAGGCCCGCCGCCGGTGATGACTTCCGAGATCGACGGCAAGGAGATGGTTTTGATTCCGGCGGGTGAATTCATCATGGGAACGGATAAGGTTGATACGGCCAACACGCACCGGAAAATCGGCACCGTCAAACCGCTTTATGTGGACCAGCATCCGCAGCGGAAAATCCGTTTGCCGGCTTATTATATCGACCGCTATGAGGTGACCAACCGGGAGTACCGGCGGTTTTTGCAGGCGACACAGTTTGACCGGGAGCCGGGGCGGTGGGAAAACGGGGTCTACCCGGAGGGCATGGGGGATCATCCGGTCACCAACATCACCTGGGACGAGGCCCTGACTTATGCGCTGTGGGCGCATAAACGGCTGCCCACCGAGGCGCAATGGGAAAAGGCGGCGCGCGGCACCGATGGGCGTCTCTTTCCCTGGGGGAACACGCCGTCCAAAAAGGCGGCCAATGTGGGCGTTGAGGGGGCGCGGCAAAGCCGGCCCGTGGGAAGTTATCCCGAAGATGTCAGCCCCTACCGGGTTTATGACATGGCCGGGAACGTCATGGAGTGGACCCTCGACTGGTACCGCGCCTATCCGGGCAACGAATATAAAGATCCGCGCTTCGGCACGATTTTTAAAGTCATCCGCGGCAACGGCTTTCAAAAGGCCGGGCACTATTTTCTCGATGCGTACCGGTATGCGTTTTACCGCACCGAGGGCAAGCCGGAAGCTTATTTTGAAAATGTCGGCTTTCGCACCGTCACGCCGTTTATCGGGGAAAAATAGATCGCCCGGAAGTTTCCAACCCACAAGTGGGCCTGATTCCCCGTGGCTTGCCACGGCTCTTAAATGAAAACTCTTGTCGGATACCCCGTCCGCTTGCGGCGGGGGTCGCTCATTGCTTGTTGTCTAGGCCGGTGTTTTCCAGGTTGGCGCCCTGGACGATGATTTTGGAGGTGTTGGCGTCGACGAAGTAGGCGTCTTTCAGGTTGGCATTGGTGAAATTCGTGCCGTGCAGATTGGCCTCCAGAAAGAACGCATTTTCCAGGTTCGTCCCTTCCAGGTTGGCATAGGTCAGATCGGCTCCTTCCAGGTTCACTTCCTGCATTTTCAATCCCGCGGCGATGGCGTCCTTGAATTCGACTCCCAGCATTTGCGCGTTGGTCAGGTCGACTTCCTTGAGCGAGCAGGAATTGAAGTCGGCGTATTTCAGGTTGGCGCCGCTGATATTGACTTCCGTGAGGTTGCTGAAACTGAAGTCGGAACCGCGGGCATTGCCTCCGGTGAACGGGGTTTTCGATATGTTAATCTGTTTGAGGTTGGCGTACATGATTCGGCAGAAGGACAAATCGCTGCCCTGAATTTGCGCCGAGTACAAGTTTGCGAAGTTCAGGTTGCAGCCCTTGAAGTTGCAGTTGGTGGCTTTGACGGAAGAAAAATTGCTGTGTTGGATACTGGCGTTTTGAAAATCGCAGTTGACCAGGGTGGCTTCCTCGAAATCGCTGCCCTCCAGTTGCGCGTTTGCAAAATTCACATCTTTTATTTTGGCGTTGCGGAAAGTCGACTTGTTCATTATCGCCTGTGAGAAGTTGATTTCCATCAACTCCGAGTCGTCGAGGTTGGACTCGGTGACGGAAGCGAAAACGAACGTCACGCCGTTCAGGCTGATTCCCCGCAAATCCTTGGAGTTGAATTCGCACCCGTCCTGGTTGGATTCTTTCAGGACCAGGGCGAGGACTTCATCGACATCGGACATTATCTTTGTTGCTCGGGCGGTAAGAGGGAATTCATATTTCTCTGGATTTTTTGTGGATTGAGTTTTTCGTTGATCCCCAAAACCCCGACGCGGATGGCCTTGATCAGCATGGCTTCATTTTCCGTCCGGGTGTTGAGTTTGGCGACGATGGGGGAGATGATCAGGTTGGCCAGCATGAGGCCGTAGAATGTTGTGATCAGGGCGACGGCCAGGCCGGGGCCGATGGTGGATGGGTCGTTGAGGTGCATGAGCATCTGGATGAGGCCGATCAGGGTTCCCGCCATGCCGAAAATGGGGGCTTGAACGGCTGCGAACCGCAGAATTTTCTGGCCTTGATTATGGCGTTCGACCAGGGAGTTGATTTGCCGTTCCATGACCTCGTTGACTTCCCTGGCGTTGTAGCCGTCCACCACCATGGCCACGCCTTCTTTCAGGAACCGGTTGTCCAGCAGTCCTTCGGCGGTTTCCAGCTGTTTCATGCCGCCGGAGCGGTATTTGGTCACCAGGCTCATGATTTCGTCGATGTAGTCGGTGGGTTGATGCACATCGGGCTTGAAGGCGTTGACGATGATGGGGAACATTCCCAGGATTTTTTTTGAGGGAAAGGCGATAAACGCTGTTGCCATGGTTCCGCCCATGACGATGAACATGCCGTTGACGTTGACGAACACCTCGGCGCTGCCGCCGCGCAGGATGGCGGTCATGATCAGGCCGACCCCGGCAAAGATGCCGAAGATCGTGCCCATATCCATTCCGCCGGTTCCCGCGGCTTCCTCGGCGGGAAGGCCCTTGGCGGCGGTTTCTTTAACTGCTGTAGCCATAGGGTTTCAGCTCAGGTTGCGGATTTTTCGGACGAGGCCTTGGCTTTGGCTCTGGTCTTAAGGGCCAACATGAT
>Ga0114931_10008840_pt1 | contig 12138 bp, 10 predicted proteins | sample 2SBtaG_FD_89579 | JGI IMG/M metagenome (GOLD analysis project Ga0114931, IMG submission 89579) | Deep subsurface microbial communities from Kolumbo volcano to uncover new lineages of life (NeLLi) - 2SBTROV14_V59a metaG | ecosystem: Environmental > Aquatic > Marine > Volcanic | place: Kolumbo...
CCGCAGCCGGCGCCCGTCGCCGCCCAGCCCGTGCCCCAGCCGGCGAGCAAAGGACCGGTCGACGTGCGCGACCTGTTCACCAGCCTGTTCTCGGCCTCGGGGCCCAAGGCGGTGGCGCCCCAACCGGTCCAGGTCGCGACCGCGGCGCCCCCGGGGGCGGTCGTCCCCGGGGCGGCCCCGGTGCTGAGCCGACCGGCGATCGCGACGCCGGCCGGGGCACCGGCCGGGGGGGGCGCCAGCGGCGCCGTCGCCGCCATTCCCGCCGGCAAGGTGGCCGAGATTCACTTCGCCAACGGCTCGGCGGCGCTGACCAGGGCGGCCCGCAAGAGCCTGCGCGAGGTCGTCCAGCGCTATCGCCAGCGCGGCGGCGGCCGGGTCAGGGTGGTCGGTCACGCCTCGATGCGGACCCACGAGATGCCGCTCGATCGCCACGAGATGGTCAACTTCGAGATGTCGCTCAAACGCGCCAAAGCGGTGGCCGATCGGCTGCTGCGTCTCGGGGTCGCCCCCGCCGACATCGCGTTGGAGGCGCACTCCGACAAGGACCCCATCTACTGGGAGTGGATGCCCTCGGGCGAGGCCGGCAACCGGCGCGTCGAGGTGTTCCTCGAGTAGACTGCGGATGGCCGAGGGGGTGAAGGGCGGCCCGGGTCCGGCCGGCGGGCCGCTCGCCATCGGGATCGCCGGCCTGGGCACGGTGGGTGCCGGCGTCGTCCGTCTGCTCGCCGAGCACGGCGATCTTCTGGCGGCGCGTTGCGGCCGGCGGATCGTGCTCGCCGCGGTCTCGGCCCGGGCACGTGGGCGCGAGCGCGGGATCGACCTTTCCGGCGTCCGCTGGCACGACGATGCCCGCTCGCTCGCCGCCGACGAGGGCGTCGATGCCGTGGTCGAGCTGATCGGCGGCGCCGACGGCATCGCCCTCGAGCTGTGCCAGGCCGCCTTCGCGCACCGAAAGCCGGTGGTCAGCGCCAACAAGGCGCTGATCGCCCACCACGGCACGGCCCTGGCCGCGGCGGCCGAGGGCGCCGGGGTGACGCTCGGCTACGAGGCCGCGGTCGCCGGCGGCATCCCGGTGGTCAAGGCGCTGCGTGAAGGCCTGGCCGGCAACCGGATCGAGCGCGTCTATGGCATCCTCAACGGCACCTGCAACTACATCCTCACGATGATGCGCGAGGAGGGCCGAGAGCTCGCCGAGATTCTGGCCGAGGCCCAGGCGCTCGGCTACGCCGAGGCCGACCCCGGCTTCGACATCGACGGGGTGGATACCGCCCACAAGCTCGCCATCCTGGCGAGCCTCGCCTTCGGCACCCGGGTCGACTTCGCCGGCATCCACGTCGAGGGCATCCGCGAGGTCGGCGCGCTCGACATCCGCTACGCCGGTGAGCTCGGCTATCACATCAAGCTTCTCGGCATCGCCAGCAGCACGGCGCATGGGATCGAGCAGCGGGTGCACCCCTGCATGGTCTCGATCGACGCCCCGATCGCCCATGTCGACGGGGTCTTCAACGCCGTCGCCGTCGAGGGCGACTTCGTCGGCGGGACCATGCTGGGCGGTCGCGGTGCCGGCGCCGGGCCCACGGCCTCGGCGGTGGTCGCCGATCTCGTCGACATCGCCCGCGGGCGCACCATGCCGGTGTTCGGCATCCCGGCAGCCACCCTCGAGCGCACCCCGACGGCGCCGATGGGCCGGCACGTGGGCGCCTACTACATCCGCCTGATGGTGGTCGACCGCCCGGGCGTGATGGCCGGGGTGACCGCAGCGCTCCGTGACGAGGCCGTCTCGGTCGAGGCCCTGATCCAGCGCGGTCGCAACCCCGACGACGTGGTCCCGGTGGTGCTGACCACCCACGAGACCCGAGAGGCGGCGATGATGCGCGCGCTCGCCCGAATTGCTAAGCTCGATTCCATGCGCCAGCCGCCGCGCGCGATTCGCATCGAGAAGCTATAGGAGGGGCAGCCGATCATGCCGGAAACTCACAGCCTGGACCGCAACCTGGCGCTCGAAGCGGTGCGCGTCACCGAGGCCGCGGCGATCACCTGCTCGGAATGGATGGGCCGCGGCGACGAGCGCGCCGCCGACCAGGCCGCCGTCGACGCCATGCGCCAGGCCCTCAACAGCCTCGACATCGACGGCACCGTGGTCATCGGCGAGGGGGAGCGCGACGAGGCGCCGATGCTCTACATCGGCGAGCGCGTCGGCACCGGCGCCGGGCCCAAGGTGGACATCGCCCTCGATCCACTCGAAGGCACGACCATCTGCGCCACCGGCGGCCCCAACGCGCTGGCCGTCCTGGCGATGGCCGAGGATGGCGGCTTCCTCCACGCCCCCGACACCTACATGGACAAGATCGCGGTGGGGGCGGGCCTTCCCGACGGCGTCGTCGATCTCGACGAGCCCCCCGAGACCAACCTCCAGAACCTGGCCAAGGTGCGCGGCTGTGAGGTCGAGGACCTGGTGGTGATGATCCTCAACCGGCCCCGCCACGAGGAGCTGATCGCCAAGGTGCGCGAGATCGGCGCCCGCATCCGCCTGATCCAGGACGGCGACGTCGCCGGCATCATCGCCACCACCCGGCCCGAGACCGGTATCGACATCTACCTCGGCATCGGCGGCGCCCCAGAGGGCGTCCTGGCGGCCGCCGCGCTCCAGTGCGTCGGCGGCCAGATGATGGGACGGCTGGTGTTCCGCAACGCCGACGAGCGCATCCGCGCCCAACGCATGGGGATCACCGACTTCGACCAGAAGCTCACCATCGACGACCTCGCCCGCGGCGACATCATGTTCGCCGCCACCGGGGTCACCGGGGGGTGGATGCTCAAGGGCGTTCACCGGGTTCCCGGCGGCATCACCACGCACTCGCTGGTGATGCGCTCGAAGTCGGGGACCATCCGCACGATCGAGGCGCGTCACGACCTCCACCGCAAGCCCATGCTCGCCGGACGGGCCCGCTGGCCGGCGTGAGCGCGGCCGTCCTCGGGGTCGAGCGCTCACTGACCGGGCGCCGCTGGCGGCCCCGGCTCGCCGATGACCGCGCCGGCCTCGCCCTGGCGCAGCGGCTCGCCTTGCCTGAGATCGTCGGCCGAGTGCTGGCGGCCCGCGGGGTCTCCGCCGAGGCGGCTCAGGGCTTTCTCGCCCCGCGGCTGCGCCAGGCCCTGCCCGATCCCTCGTGCCTTCAGGACCTCGACCGCGCGGTCGCGCGCCTCGTGCGGGCGATCGAGGGGGGCGAGCGCATCGCCGTCTTCGCCGACTACGACGTCGATGGCGCCACCGGGGCCGCCCTCCTCTATCGCTACCTCGCGGCGATCGGGGCGCCGCCGCTGCTCTATATCCCCGATCGCCTGACCGAGGGCTACGGGGTCGGCGGCGAGGCCCTGGCGGCGCTCCAGTCCCGGGGCGCCGGCGTCGCCATCACGGTCGACTGCGGGATCACCGCCTTCAAGCCACTGGCGGCGGCCCGGGCGCGCGGCCTCGACGTCATCGTGGTCGATCACCACGTCGCCGAGCCCCGCCTGCCCGAGGCCTGCGCCGTGATCGACCCCAACCGGCTCGACGACACCTCGGGCCTCGGTGGGCTCTCGGCCGTCGGCGTCGCCTTCCTGCTCGCGGTCGGGCTCAACCGGTCGCTGCGTGGGCGGTTCTCGGCCACCCGGCCCGAGCCCGATCTGCGGCGCTGGCTCGACCTGGTGTGTCTGGGAACGGTCTGCGACCTCGCCCCCTTGACCGGGCTCAACCGCGCCTTCGTCGCCCAGGGTCTCAAGGTCATGGCGCGGCGCGGCAACCTGGGCATCGCCGCCCTGATCGACGTCGCCGGGGTGCGCGAGGCCCCCGGCACCTACCACGTCGGCTTCCTCTTGGGGCCGCGGATCAACGCCGGCGGGCGGGTCGGCGATTCGGCCCTCGGGGTCCGCCTGCTGACCACCGAGGACGCGGCCGAGGCGGCGGCGCTGGCGGCCCGGCTCGATGCCCTCAACCGCGAGCGCCAGGCGATCGAGGCGATGGTCGAGCGGGCGGCGCTCGAGGCCCTCGGCGCGGCACCGGACGGCCCTGTCGTCTTCGCCGCCGGCGCCGGCTGGCACCCCGGCGTGGTCGGGATCGTCGCCGCTCGGCTGGTCGAGCGCTTCGCCCGGCCCGCCTTCGTCCTCGGGATCGACGGTGACGAGGCCCGCGGCTCGGCCCGCTCGGTCCCCGGGGTCGACGTCGGCAGTGCGGTCATCGCCGCCCGCCAGGCGGGTGTGCTCGAGGCCGGCGGCGGCCATCCCGCGGCCGCCGGGCTGACCGTGCGGCGCGACCGGATCGCGGCGCTGGAGGCCTTTCTCACCGAGCGGCTGGGACCGGCGCTGGCCGGCCGCACCAGCCCCCAGCTCGGCCTCGACGGCGCCATCCGCATCACCGCCGCGACGCCCGAGCTCGCCGAGCGTCTGGCGCGCGTGGGGCCGTTCGGGATGGGCAACGCCGAGCCCCGCTTCGCCGTCGCCGACGCCCGCATCGCTTACGCCGACGTGGTCGCCGACCGCCACCTCCGGCTGCGCCTGGTGGACGAGGCCGGCGGCCGGCTCGAGGCGATGGCCTTCCGCAGCGTCGACACCGAGCTCGGCCGCGCCCTGATGACCGCCGCCGGCAGGCCCCTGCACCTCGCCGGGCACCTGCGCATCGACCACTTCCGGGGCCGCGAGCGCGCTCGCCTGATGGTCGAGGACGCCGCCCGGCCGGCGGGCGAAAAGCCTTGATTCACCTGCCCTGCGCTCTTAAGGAGTCGCGGTCGCGTCCCCTTCGTCTAGTGGCCCAGGACACCACTCTTTCAAGGTGGAGACACGGGTTCGATTCCCGTAGGGGACGCCAGCCGCCGCGCCCCACCTTGGTCAGCCGGGCATGGTCCCGGGTGAGACCGCGACCGGGTCGAAGGTCTTGGCCTCGAAGCGATAGAAGCCCTGGCTGGCGATCGAGTTCTTGGCGATGGCCTCGTTGAAGGCGACGCGGGACTCGCCGAGCTCGGGGTACTCACCGACCTTCTCGAGCTCGCCCCCGCCCGGGCACACGCCCCCGGGAAGCGAGCCGAGATGGGCCTCGTCGGTGACGACGAAGTAGTCGGGGGCCTTCTTGCAGCGGAACACGATGAACTTCATCACGTCCTCCATTCTCCGGGTGTCGGAGCCGATCGTGCACGGCCTGGGCAACCGCGCGTTGATTCAGGTCAAGCCGGGGGACGGCGGCGCCCCGCCGGCCCCCCCGGTTCGAGGCTCAGGCGGCGCGCCCGCCGGCCAGGCGCCGGGCCGCCGCCACCGCCTCGGCGCCGAGCGGCGCGGCGATTTCGGCCGCCGCCTCGCACGAGGCCTGGGTCAGGCGTGTGCCCTCGCCCACCAGATCGTTGACCAGATCGTGAAGATAGACGCTCTGGACCCGAAGCGCATCCTCGACCGAGCGACAGTCGGCGAGCGCCCGCCAGGCCTCGGCCTGATGGGCCACCGAGGTGGTCACCAGGCTGGCCCAGCCGGCGCCGACGACGCCGCAGGCCCGCGCCATCGCCGCGGTCGAGCGCTCGACGGCGCCGAACCCGGGCCAGCCGGCGCCGAGGCCCGCCGGTGCCGCAGCCTTGGGCGCCCTCGGTGCCTTGGGCGCCTTGTCAGCCTTCGCGGCATTTGGCGCTTTGGGGGCCTTGGGGACCGCGACTCGACGCTCGGCCACCCTCGCCTCGGCCGGCGCAGTGGCGGCCGGCTCGGGCTTCGCCGTGGCCGGGACCACTGGCTCGGCAGCGGCCCTGACGACGGGCTCAGGCTTGGCCGCCATCGGCGCCGGCTCGTGGGCGCGCTCGGCGGGCGTCTTGGGGGCGCGCCCGGCGGGCGTTCTGCCCGCGATCCCGGTTGTCTTCGCTGCCTTCGCCGCCTTCGGCGCCGCCTCGCGGCGGGCCTCGCGTTTGCTCGCCGCGGCGACGCCGGCCGCCGGCCGCCGGGTGACCGGACCGACCTCGGCGACCGCCTTGGCCACCGCCTCGACCAGCGGCTTGGGCCTGCCGACGGGGCGGCTCGCAGCCTTGGCGACGGGCGTCCCTTTCGCCTCGTTCGCCCCGTTCACGGCCGTCTCGGCCGCCGTGGGCGCGCGTGCAGGCGCCGGACCCTTGGCCGTGCCGGCGGCGACACCGGCCGCGGCAGCACCGGATGCCCTGGGCATGACCGGCGCGGCCGGGGTCACGCTCGCCTTCTTCGCATTTGCAGCAAGTGGCTTGTCTTTGGCGTTCATCTAACTCCTCCAGTGCTTCTTGGAACTAGCTATAAAGCAACATAATATGTTAAGCTGTTATCGCTTCGCCACGAGTCTGCTGCGGCGCAATATATAGCGCTCAATCTAGCCACGGCGGCGGCGCTGTCAAGCACCCTCGACGGCGGCGTTGTTTACCGCGCGGGCATGACGCACTAGCATTCCCGACGCACACCGGGATAACGGCGAGGCCGATGTCGGGAGAGCCGCTGCTGGTCGTCGAGGGGCTGAGGACTCACTTCTTCACCAAGGAGGGGGTGGTCCGCGCCGTCGACGGCGTCAGCTTCGAGATCATGCCCGGCGAGATTCTCGGCATCGTCGGCGAATCGGGCTGTGGCAAGAGCGTCACCGCGCGCTCGATCCTCCGCCTGGTGCCCGACCCGCCGGGGCGCATCGTCGGCGGCGCCATCACCTTCGACGGCCTCGATCTGCTGGCGCTTTCGCCGCGCGAGATGCAGGGCGTGCGCGGCGACCGTATCTCGATGATCTTCCAGGACCCGATGGTCTCGCTGAACCCGACCATGCGGATCGGCGAGCAGATCGCCGAGGTTCTCGAGGTCCACCGCGGGATGAGCCCGGCGCGGGCGCGCGAGCGCGTGGTCGAGCTGATGCAGGCGGTCAACATCCCCGCCGCCGAGGCCCGCCTTCAGGACTACCCGCACCAGTTCTCGGGCGGGATGCGCCAGCGGGCGATGATCGCGATGGCGCTCGCCTGCGCGCCCAAGCTTCTGATCGCCGACGAGCCGACCACGGCGCTCGACGTCACCGTGCAGGCGCAGATCCTCGATCTTCTGCGCGGGATTCGCCACGACCACCGCACCGCCATCGTCCTCATCACCCACGACCTCGGCGTGGTCGCCGAGATCTGCGACCGGGTGGCGGTGATGTACGCCGGCAGGATCGTCGAGGAGGCCACCGCCGAGGCCCTGTTCGAGACCCCGCGCCACCCCTATACGCGCGGCCTGCTGGCCTCGATCCCCTCGCCCGAGCGCCGGGTCGAGGTGCTCAAGCCGATCCGCGGCCAGCCGCCCGATCTCTCGCGCCTGCCTGCGGGCTGCGCCTTCGCGCCGCGCTGCGACGACCGGATCGCGCGCTGCACCCTTGAAGACCCGCCGTTCGGCGTCACCGACGCCGGCCACCGGGTGCGCTGCTGGGTCGAGCTCGCCGGCGCCGGGCTGCGCGCCGAGGTGGCCGCCGACGTGGCCGCCGACGTGGCCGCGGGCTGAGGCGATGGAACCGCTTCTCGCCGTTCGCGGGCTGACCAAGTTCTTCCCCATCCGCAAAGGGATCGTGCTGTCGCGCGTCACCGGCCACGTCCGTGCCGTCGACGACGTGAGCTTCGACATCATGCCCCGCGAGATTCTCGGGCTGGTGGGCGAATCGGGCTCGGGCAAGACCACGACCGGGCGCATGATCGTCCGCCTCATTACCCCGACCCGAGGCGAGATCGTGTTCGAGGGACGGCCGATCGAGGCCATGTCCGACGCCGAGTTCCGGCCCCTCCGGCGCCACCTCCAGTTCATCTTCCAGGACCCGTTCTCGTCGCTCAACCCGCGCTTGACGGTCGGCCACATCATCGCCGAGCCGATGCAGGTCCACGGCCTCGGCGACGCCGAGTCCATCCGCGGCCGGGTCGGCGAATTGATGGAGATCGTCGGGCTGAGCCCGCGGCTCTCGAATCGCTATCCGCACGAGTTCTCGGGCGGCCAGCGCCAGCGCATCGGGGTCGCCCGGGCGCTGGCGCTGAACCCCAAATTGATCATCGCCGACGAGCCGGTCTCGGCGCTCGACGTCTCGATCCAGGCCCAGGTGCTCAACCTTCTGCACGGCCTCAGGGAGCGCTTTGGGCTTTCCTATCTGTTCATCGCCCACGACCTCAACGTGGTCCAGCACCTGTGCCAGCGGATCGCCGTGATGTACCTCGGCAAGCTGGTCGAGGTGGCCGATCGCGACGATCTCTACAGCCGGCCGCTCCACCCCTACACCCAGGCACTGATGTCGGCGATCCCGGTGCCCGACCCCAAGGCCAAGCGCGACCGGATCGTCCTCGAGGGCGAGATTCCGAGCCCGGTGACGCCGCCGACGGGGTGCTACTTCCACCCCCGCTGCCGCCACGCCATGGACATCTGCCGGGCGGAGGCGCCGGTGATGCAGGCGGCGGCGCCGGGGCACACGGTGGCCTGCCACCTCTACGGACCCTGTACGGATACCGCCATCGCGCCTAACATCGCCGGCGGCGACGACCACCGGATGAACACAACCAAGGGAGGGTAGAACGATGAAACGCTGGAACCTGCCGCGCCGCGACGTGCTCAAGGGCTTGGGCGTCGGCGGCATGGCGGCGCTCGCCGGCCCGGGCTTCGTCGGCGTGCCGGCCTTCGCCGCCGGCAAGCGGCTCAAGGTCGCGGTCAGCTCGGACGCCTGGAACCTCGACGTCCGGACCTCGAGCGACGTCACCGCGCTCAACGTCGACAAGCAGATCTACAACGGTCTGATGAACTACGACCCCGACGGCAACCTGTTCGCCGACCTCGCCGAGGGCCCGCCCGAGCAGCCCGACGACGGCTCCTACATCTTCCATCTCCGCAAGGGGGTGCAGTTCCACAAGGGCTATGGCGAGCTGACCGCCGAGGACGTGGTCTACACCTATGACACCATCCGCGGGGTCATCGACACCGGCCAGTCGTTCTTCCTCAAGCTGTGGCTCGCCCCGCTGGAGAAGGTCGAGGCGCTCGATTCGCACACCGTCAAGTTCACCATGACGGCGCCCTACGGCGACTTCCCCGAGGTGACGGCGCTGTGCAAGATCGTCTGCAAGAAGGCGGCCGAGAAGTTCGGCAAGGACTTCAAGCGCAACCCCGTCGGCAGCGGCCCCTTCGAGTTCGTCGAGTGGGTCAAGGACGACCACATCCTGCTCAGGCGCTTCGACAAGTACTTCACGCCCGGGACGCCCAAGCTCGACGAGATCTACATCCAGATCATTCCCGACGACACGGTCAAGGTCACCAACCTGATCACCGGCGAGGTCGACATGATCAAGGAGATCCCGCCGCGCAACCTCGACCAGCTCAAGAACGCCCCCGGGATCGTGGTCGGCCAGCGCTCGGGCTCGCAGAACGAATCGATGTACTTCAACACCGCCAAGCCGCCGTTCAACGACGTCAACCTACGCCGCGCGGTGGCCTATGGGATCAACCGCGAGGCCATCGCCGGCCAGGTCTTCTTCGGCATGGCCCAGCCGGCCTTGGCGATGGTCCTGGAATCGCAGATGCCGAAGAAGACCTACCCCGCCGACATGCCGCAGGTGGTCTTCGATCCGGGCATGGCCAAGGCCTTCCTCGGGCAGAGCTCCAAGCCCGACGGCTTCGAGTTCACCGCGATCACGACCGCACAGGGGTGGTTCGTCGAGCAGCTCACGGTGATCCAGGCCAACCTCGCCGACATCGGCATCAAGATGAACATCGAGCCCTTGGAGAAGAGCGTGATGTTCGGACGCATGCGCAAGGGCGACTACATGGCCTCGTACGAGGACCTCAACGCCGCCTACTTCGGCTACAGCCCGGCGAACCCGCCGCTCTTCTATACCCCGCCCGAGCGCTGGCTGCGCTGGGCCGATGCGGCCGGGCAGAAGGCCAACGACTACCTCAAGAAGTTCATGACCTCGCTCGACGTCGACGACCGGCAGCGCTACTTCAGCGAGTTCCTCAAGATCGTCGAGGACCAGGTGCCGTACACCCAGGTGGTGTTCGTCGATTCGACCGACGCCTGGCGCGAGGGCATCACCGGCTACAAGGTGTCGCTGCCCAACGACAGCCTGTGGTGGCACACCGATATCGGTTAGGCGAGACGGGGGTCGCCGCCGGGCGGCCCCCGCCGACCGGTGATGACGGCCGGCCGCGACGGCGAGGTGCGCGATGACCTTTTGGCAGTACCTGATCAAGCGGCTCGCCTATGCCGTGCCGGTGTTCCTCGGCATCTCGCTGGTGGTCTTCTCGCTGATCCACCTGATCCCGGGCGACCCCGCGCTCGCCTTTCTCGGCGACACGGCGACCGACGAGGCGGTCAACCAGCTCCGCAAGTCCTGGCACCTCGATCGGCCGCTCTACGAGCAGTTCTTCCTCTGGTTGGGCGCGGTCCTCCAGGGCGATCTCGGGCGCTCGCTCCACACCAACCAACCGGTCACCGAGATCATCGCGACCAAGCTTCCGGTCACCGCTACGCTCGCCGCCATCAGCCTGGTGGTCTCGCTGGTCATCGCCATTCCCGCCGGGATTCTCTCGGCCCTCAAGCGCAACTCGCTGATCGACCACGCCACCCGCATCATCGCGCTTCTCGGGGTCAGCATCCCGAACTTCTGGCTCGGAATCGTCTTCATCATCGTCTTCGCGGTCTATCTGCGCTGGCTGCCGCCGGGGGGCTTCCACTTCAACAAGGGCTTCTGGGCCGGCATGGAAGGGATGATCCTGCCCGCCGGTGCGCTCGGCGCGGCCTATGCCGCGATCACCATGCGCATGGTCCGCTCGTCGATGCTCGAGGTTCTGCGCCAGGAGTACATCGAGACCGCCCGCGCCAAGGGCTTGACCGAGCCCCGGGTGATCCGCAAGCACGCGGTCAAGAACGCCATCATCCCGACGATCACGGTGATCGGGATGCAGATCGGCTATCTGTTGAGCGGCGCGGTCCTGACCGAGACCATCTTCTTCATGCCGGGGATCGGGCGCGAGCTCATCATCGCGCTGGCCAAGCGCGACTTCCCCGTCATCCAGGGGCTGATCCTGTTCTTCGCCGCGGTCTTCGTGGTCACCAGCATCCTCGTCGATCTCTCGTACGCCTTCCTCAACCCCAAGATCGAGTACAGCTAGGAGGGCGTGGTCGTGACCACCGACACCGAGCACCTCGGCACCTTCGTCGCCGTCGACGAGATGCCCAGGCGCGGCCAGCTCAGGCTGTTCGTCGATGCCTTCTTCGACAACAAGCTCTCGGTTCTCGGGCTGATCCTGGTGCTGGCCGCGATCTTCGTCGCCCTCGGCGCCGACTGGATCGCGCCTTACGACCCCAACGCCCAGCACCTGATGACGGCGCGCCTCAAGCCGCCCTCGGCCGAGTTCTGGCTGGGGACTGATCAGTACGGCCGCGACCTTCTCAGCCGGATCATCCACGGCACCCGGGTCTCGCTCGCCGTCGGGGTGATCAGCGTCGTGGTGGCGACCACCTTCGGGGTCGTGCTCGGCGCCATCGCCGCCTACTGCGGCGGCCTGGTCGACGACATCATCATGCGCCTGATGGACATCCTCCTCGCCTTTCCCGGGCTGATCCTGGCGATCGGCATCCTCGCCGTCCTCGGCCCCAGCGTGGTCAACGTCATCGCCGTCATCGCCGTGGTCAGCATCCCCCAGGTGGCGCGGGTGACCCGGAGCGCGGTGCTCGGCCAGAAGGAGGAGGAGTACGTCCAGGCCGCCACCGTGATCGGCCTTTCGGCGGGGAAGAAGCTGTTCAAGCACATCCTCTTGAACTGCCTGGCGCCGATCACGGTGCAATCGACGCTGCTGGTGGCCTGGGCCATCCTCACCGAGACCGCGCTCAGCTTCCTCGGCCTCGGGGTGCGCCCGCCGACCCCGACCTGGGGCTCGATTCTGTTCGAGGGCAAGGACTACATCCTCTTAGGCATCTGGTGGATGAGCGTCTTTCCCGGCCTCGCCATCATGCTGACCATGCTCGGCATCAACTTCCTCGGCGACGGCCTGCGCGACGCCCTCGACCCCAAGGTCCGCGAGGACTGACGCTTTCGCTTTCCTGCCATCGACGACGGAGCTCCCATGGCCGAGACCCAGAGCCAGCTTTCCACCACCATCGATTTCGAGCGCCCGGGCAAGCAGTGCGGCTTC
>Ga0114931_10008841_pt1 | contig 12138 bp, 10 predicted proteins | sample 2SBtaG_FD_89579 | JGI IMG/M metagenome (GOLD analysis project Ga0114931, IMG submission 89579) | Deep subsurface microbial communities from Kolumbo volcano to uncover new lineages of life (NeLLi) - 2SBTROV14_V59a metaG | ecosystem: Environmental > Aquatic > Marine > Volcanic | place: Kolumbo...
TTAGGCGATTGCCGGAAAATCACGTACCAGAGTGCGCAGGATTTTGGTTCGCCTTCAAGGCGTGGCAATAGGCGCATAGTCGAACTATGCAACTGTTGCCACAACGCCGAAGGCGGGCGAAAAGACAAGCAGACTGGTACGTGATTTTCCAGAAATCGCCTTAGACAACGCAACCCGATCTGAACGGCCTGCCCCGCCTGATCCCAGGGCCTGTGTCTTTACCGGCCGGATCGGGGAGCGTATATTCCCCTCGAACGCCACGGCCAGGTCCACCCCAGGACACTGCTGGCACGCCTGCCGGTGATACCAGGGTCCCCTCCTCCTATGAATGAAGTCAGTGCGATAGTCCTGTCCAGCCATGGGGCCGTGGGCGGTGTGTCTGTCCACGGATGAGCGGGGGCATGCATTGAGCAATCGGTTCTCCTTCCACGATCACCACGATCACGTGACCAGCCTGCGGGAGGCCGTGGCTCGTGGCTTCAGTCTCGATCTCAAACAGATCCCGCCCCGGTACTTCTATGACCAGGCCGGCTCTCGGCTCTTCGATGGGATATGCACCCAGCCCGAGTACTACGTGCCCGATGCGGAACGCGAGATCCTTCAGCGCAGGGCTGCGGAGATCTCCAGCCTCGTCGGCCAGGGCGCCGTGGTGATCGAGCCCGGGGCGGGCAACGGTGCCAAGATCCGCATCCTCCTGGATACGCTGCGCCCCAGGGCCTATGTGCCGATGGATATCTCCGGTGACTATCTCCGGGAGTCCGCCGGGCGCTTGGCAGGGGAGTATCCGTGGCTGGAGATCCACGCCTGCTGCACCGATTTCACTCAGGGGCTCGGGCTTCCGCGGGGCATACCGCAGGGGCGGCGTCTGGTCTTCTTCCCGGGCTCGAGTCTGGGTAATTTCGATCCCGATGAGGCCGCAGACTTCCTCAACCAGGTTGCCGGACTGGTTGGGGACGGTGGTTCTGTACTGATTGGGGTGGATATCAAGAAGGACGCTGAGATCCTGGATGCCGCCTACAATGACCGACTCGGTCTGACTGCGGCATTCAACCTGAACCTGTTGGAGCGGATCAATCGGGAGCTGGGTGCAAATATTGATGTCTCGCAGTTTCGTCACCACGCGTTCTACAACGCGGATCTGGGACGGATCGAGATGCATCTGATCAGTCGCTGTGCACAGGTGGTTCAGGTCGATGGCCATCGCTACCACTTTTCCGAGGGAGAGGCGATCCATACGGAGAGCTCCTACAAGTACGCCCCCGCCGAGTTCCAGGCCCTGGCACGCCGGTCTGGCCTGGCGCCTGTGCGCTATTGGCTGGACAGCAGGGGCCTGTTCAGTGTGCATCTCCTGAGGGTATCCGAGGCATGATGAACCTCCTGTGAGAGCGCCACAGTGGTTCGTTTTCCGATCCATTGCCTCGCATGGGACATGCCATGCGCCTCAAACCATCCACAACATGGCCTCGATGCACCACGGTCTCGCCACGGCCCACATGATGGCCGGGCTCCGACCCGCCAGGTGGGCATCGGCCTCAGGGGGGGCGGTTCCATCCCAGGCCCAGGGGGTCGTTCGGGTCGACCCCCTCCATGAAGGGGCGACGGCGATCCCGGTGGGTGACCTGATAGACGGTCCCCATCCAGTTTCCGACCACCGCCTTGGCGGTGTCGCGCCAGGTGGTGTCCAGGCGCCGCGCCACCAGTGACTCAGGGAAGTCGGGAGGTGGTTTCCCCTGGCGCTGTGCCTGCTCGACCCGATAGCGGAACTCACTCAGGATGGCCTGCTCCTGACGGCGGAAGTAGTGCTCAGGGAAGGGCGGGAAGTCGGCCCGTGCCCCCGCCACGTAGCGCAGCGCCTCGCGTTTGTACTCCTTGAGCAGGGAGATGGTATCGTACTCCGGATGCCCCTGGAACATGACGACCCTCAGGCCGTCTCCACTGACGGCGAGGTGGGGGCCTGCCTGCTCGCTCTCCACCAGTACATGCAGGCCGGCGGCATCGAACTGGGCCCGCCCGATCTCATTGAACCGGGAATGGGGGACGTCGAAGCGCGTATCCACGTCCGTCACCAGGGGATGGCGGCCCTCGACCACCCGGTGGGGATAGACCCCCCAGACCTTGGCGGGCTGGGCAGTGCGGCGCTGGCCATAGTGGAACTGCATCACGGCATGGGTGGCCAGGCATGAGCACAGGATCGATGTGACGTGCTCCAGTGCCCAGTCGATCACCTCGATGAGCGGCTCCCAGAAGGGCTCCTGGGCGAGATCCGGGTGGGTGACGTTGGCCCCCGTGATGATCAACGCGTCCAGCCCATCGGCCCGGACCTGCTCGAAGGACTCGTAGTAGCGATCGATGTGCGCCCTGGCCTTGTCACCCCGCTCCAGCGCCTCCAGGGTGAAGGGGTGCATATAGAACTGGGCGATGGGGTTGCTCTCTCCGACGAGGCGGTAGAACTGGCGCTCGGTCGCGGCCAGGGCGGCATCCGGCATGATATTCAGCAGGCCGATGTGCAGCTCCCGTATGAACTGGTCCCTGGCGCGCCCCGGGTCGAGGATGGTCTGCCCCTCCTGGCGGAGGCGGTCGAAGGTGGGAAGCGCGTTATGGGCGACGATGGGCATGGGATCAGGGGGTGCGGGCGATCACCGCCTCCAGCATCTCGAGGAAATCGGGTTCGTCTCTGACTGCGGCCACCTCCCGGGAGGTCACGGTGTAGCCGTAGGGTCCGGCGATGGCCTCATAGCGGGGGACCCGGGAGTGAAACAGGCGCGGAAACACCCAGCGGGTGAACTCGTCCGGATCGATCTCGGCGGCGTACTCCAGGTCCCGTTCGCCGAGAAAGATCTGCAGCTGTTCATCCAGGAAGGCCGGTCGATAGTAGAGGGGCTTGGGGTCCGACTGGGCCCTTTGGATCAGCGCACGTTCCTCATCTGGCTCGGTCACCTGGATGTATAGAAGCAGCGTGTGCCGGGCCAGCAGCTCGATGACCGAGGGATCCTCCAGCTCACAGACGCTGCCGCCCACATCGTTGACGAAGTGCTGGTAGCCGTAGACCTCGCGGGCCTTTTCGCTGAAACCGGGGACGTCGCGCATGGCGTCGATCTCTGCCTGGCGGTACAGGGCCTGGCGATGGCTGAACGCCTCCAGAGGGACCCCTCCGCGTTCCGGGTTGCCGAGTTTGCCCACGAAGCTGAGCACCGGCCCCAGGTCGTCCACCTTGATATTGTTACGGATATAGATCCAGTCCCGGCGCAACAGACCCCGAAGAAAGGGCACCTGCATGGCCTGCTGCTTGATCAGGTCCAGGATGGGCTCATCGAGATAGCGCGTCCCGATGCGGTAGTCCCCGGAGTAGTGAAACCAGTTGTGGGCCCGCAACAGCATCGACAGGCGGGTCTTGCCCACCCCGGACATGCCCAGCAGGGTGATGCGTTTGTTCCGCCAGCCGCGGAATCCCTCCACATCGAACTTCACGGTCTCGGGCCCGCCATGCGCGTCCGCGGGGCGGGCTTGCCTGGCACGCCGGGCCCTTCGGTGTCGACGATGGGTGGACCCAGGGACGGGGTGAGGTGGAGATATGCAGGCATGTCACTCATACGGCGGTGTTTCCAACGCGGTCATGTGCCAGGAGGCGCGGGGCCTGGAGGCCGAAGGACCAAGTATGGGAGCTATAGTACCAGAATCGACCGGCGCAGGACCCGGGGTCCTGTGGCGGTGAGGGCCCGGCATCCGCGGGCCTGGCGGTGGTCGTCGTCCCGGCGGTGTGCCTGTCCGAGTCATGGGCGCGTCGCGAGAAAGTGGCACCGCGGAGCCAGGGTTTGGACCGTCCGCGGGGCATAGTGGGTACCATGCGACGCAGGGGATCAGAAAATCGGGCCCCTGTGGTGCCTTCGCAGCAGGTTCATCGTTCCTGGGGCAGACCTCTAGAGAGCCAGTCGCGGATCGATCGGCGGTCGAGAGCGGGCGGGGCGGGAACGGTCGGCGTGCGCGGAATGGCGCGGGTCCGCCAGTGGACGAGCGCCCAGGCCCACAGCTCGTCGATCGTCGCCTCCAGGAGCTCGGGCGGCGGTCTTTGCCCGAGTACGGACAGGGCCGCGACCAGTGCCGGCAGAGGATCGTCCTGCGGTAGGGCCGATGCCCCGGTCTGTTTGCTGAGTTTGCCCCGCCCGGGGCGGACGGCCACGGGCAGGTGGCCGTAGTCGGGGGTGGGGAGCCCCAGGTAACCCTGAAGCAGGATCTGGCGTGGGGTCGAGCTCAGGAGATCGCTGCCGCGCATCACCTGGGTCACCCCCTGCGCGGCGTCATCGAGGACCACGGCGAGCTGGTAGCTGGTCAGCCCGTCCCTGCGCCGGATGATGAAGTCGCCTGTCTCACGGGCGAGGTTGTGGGCGTAGGGGCCCTGGATCTCATCCTTCAGTCCCAGGCGACGGTCCGGTGTCAGGACCCGGATCGCGCAGCCGTCGGGGATCTGCGATGGCCGCTGCGGCAGGTGCCGGGATAGATGGGCCCGAAGGGGCCGGACCGTCCCCGGCGTGCGACCTCCTGGCGTGAACAGGTACATGGGTAGGCGAGGCCCGCCTGGAGCAGGTGTTCCAGGGCCTCCGCGTAGAGTGCCGCACGGTGGCTCTGGTAGACCACCTGCGCATCCCAGTGGAGACCGTAGCGCTCCAGGGTCCGGAGTATGTCAGCGGCCGCTCCGGCGAGCTCCCGTGGGGGGTCGAGGTCCTCGATTCGCACCAGCCAGCGGCCCCCTCGTGTGCGGGCCTCGAGGAGACTCCCCGTGGCCGCAAGCAGGGATCCGAAATGGAGAGGGCCGGTAGGGGAGGGCGCAAAACGGCCTGTAACCCATGAGTGTGTTCCGGTCGGAGTACTCATGCGCTGTCAACATGATCATACGGGTTTGCACGCAGGCCCCGCAGGGGTGAGTCCCGGGCATGGGAGGAATAAAAATCGGGGAGGTATCTGGACCTCCTCCCGCCGGCACAGCAGAGAGGCCCTGAGCCGACCGGCTCCTAGGCCCGGATCTGCTTTTCCTTGACCTCCTCGAGGGTCTTGCAGTCGATGCACAGGGTGGCCGTGGGCCGTGCCTCCAGGCGTCGAATGCCGATCTCTATGCCGCAGGCCTCACAATAGCCGTATTCGTCGCTGTCGAGGAGCTTGAGCGATTCGTCGATCTTCTTGATCAGCTTGCGCTCACGATCGCGGGCGCGCAGCTCCAGGCTGAATTCCTCCTCCTGGGTGGCGCGATCGGCCGGATCTGCGAAATTGGAGGCCTCGTTCTTCATATGGTCTACGGTGCGGTCCACCTCTTCCATCAACTCCTTCTTCCAGGCGATGAGGATGTTGCGGAAGTGCTCCTTTTGCCGCTCGTTCATGTATTCTTCACCCTTCTCCGGCACGTAGGGCTCGATCCCGGAGATGGGAAGCGTCTTCAGAACTCTCTTCTTGGCTGCAGTACCCGTATTGGCGGTCATGCGCTCGATCTCCCTCCAATGGCTCGTGGTCGTGTTTGGAGCCTATCCGCCATTTTCCTGGCCGGGGGCTCAGAAGCTGTCAAAAACAAGGCGCCACTGTGTATCAAATATTGCATGCCTGCGCAACCGATGGGTGTGAGGTCGATCAAACTTACGATCGATTCATTTTCAGGGTTGATGGGAGATAGAGACACCCCTTGACCTCACGAGTTCCCCCGCGCGCGGGGGTCGGGACGCTTGGCTGTGGCGCGTGGCGGGGGAGTCTAACGGGTCGAGCCCCCGCGGGCGAAAGCCCGAACTTTCCCGGCGACAGAGAGTCTTACCCTGCCGATGAACGCACTACAGGCCCTGATCTTTGATGTAGACGGAACCCTCGCCGATACCGAGCGCGACGGCCACCGTGTCGCCTTCAATCGGGCCTTTGAGTCCCATGGGCTCGACTGGCATTGGGATGTGGATCTCTACGCCACCCTGCTCCAGGTCACTGGCGGCAAGGAACGCATTCGCCACTACGTCGAGCGTTTCAGGCCTTCGATGCCCCGCTCGATGGATCTGGAGGCACTCATCGCCGTGCTCCACGCACAAAAGACCGAGTACTACCTGGATCTGATCCGTACCGGCCGGGTCGCGTTGCGCCCGGGGGTGGATCGGCTGTTAGGAGAGGCACGCGAGGCAGGGCTGAGACTGGCGATTGCGACCACCACCACCCCGGAAAACGTCACGGCGTTGCTCGCTTCGACTCTCGGCGAGGGGGCCGTGGACTGGTTCGAGGTCATCGCTGCAGGAGACATGGTCCCGGCCAAGAAGCCGGCGCCGGATATCTATCTGCATACACTCGAGCGCCTCGCTCTGGAGCCGGCGCAGTGCCTGGCCTTCGAGGATTCTGCGCACGGCCTGAGCGCCGCTCGAGCGGCGGGACTGGCTACCATCGTCACCGCCAATGGCTATACGAAGGCCCAGGATCTCGGCGAGGGGCTGCTGGTCGTGGGCCACCTGGGCGAACCGGACATGCCCACCCCGCTCGTGCAGGGTGATCTGCTTGGCAGGTCGTATGTCGACCTGGGCCTGCTGAGAGAATTGCACGCCCGATACAGGGACTGATCCGAACAGGCGCACGCTACCCTGTTCGCTCCGCCATCTCCCCCTCCGGGTCCGTGGTCTGCGGGCCATCGGCCGGTGCCCAGCCGGTGATCTGGCCCTTCAGCAGGTCCCGGGCCAGCCGGATACTGACCGCCTCCCCGGGGGCCACGTCCTCGTGTGAGTGGACGATGTGCTGGTCGCGCTCACGCAGGACAATGGCATAACCCCGCTCCAGGGTGGCCTGGGGGCTGTAGGCCTTCAGGGCTTGAGCCAGCCTGTCGCACTGGTGGTGGCGACGTTCTATCGCGATCCGTATCGCCCCGTACAGGCGTGCCTCGATCTGTGCCGCCCGATGCCGGGCCTCGGTGATGCGCAGGGCCGGTGATTGGCGCTGTATCCGCGCATGCAGCGCGCTCAGTCGTCGTGAGCGGTCGGCCACCAGCCAGCGCAGGGCGATAGACAGACGTTGCTCTATCTCATCGAGGCGCTGGGTGTACTGGAGTACCCGTTGCACCGGGTGCTGCCGCCGCAGGCGCCCTTCCAGCCAGGCCAGGCGCTGGGCGTAGGCCTCTAGGGTGGTGCGCATATGCTCGTGCAGGCGTGAGCGAAGCTGGGACAGGCCGGCGAGGGTCTCCCGGATATCGGGTGTAAGCAGCTCTGCTGCCGCAGAGGGGGTGGGGGCGCGCCGGTCCGCGGCGAAGTCCGCGATGCTGAAGTCGATCTCGTGGCCGATACCGGAGATCACCGGGAGCTCACTGCGCGCGATGGCGCGCGCGACCCGTTCGTCGTTGAAGGCCCACAGGTCCTCCAGGGAGCCGCCGCCACGCGCCAGAATCACCACATCGCATTCCCGCCTGCGGTTGGCCTGGTCGAGGGCCTCGACGATGGCGGGGACGGCCTCTGCGCCCTGGACGGGGACCGGGTAGATCAACAGGGGCAGGGACGGAAAGCGCCGGCGCAGTACGCTCAGGATATCGCGAATCGCCGCGCCCGTGGGCGAGGTGACGATGCAGACCCGGCCCGGATAGGCGGGAAGGGGACGCTTGCGGGCCTCATCGAACAGCCCTTCCGCGGCGAGCCTGCGCTTCAGTGCCTCGAAGGCCTGCTGCAGGGCACCGCTCCCCGCGCGCTCCATGTGTTCCACCGTGAGCTGGTACTCCCCACGCAGCTCGTACAGGCCGATACGGGCGCGGATCAGCACCTGGTCGCCATTCTCCGGGGGGAAGTCCAGGTACATGTTGCGGTTGCGGAACATGGCGCAACGCACCTGCGCACTGGGATCCTTCAAGGTGAAATAGAGGTGACCGGACTTGGGCCGGGCCAGGTTGGAGATCTCGCCCTCCACCCACAGGAGTGGGAAATGGGTGCTCAGGAGCAGTTGGACCTCCCGATTGAGGCGCGATACGGTGAAGACGTCTCTGCTGAGGGGTTGGTCGCTGTATTCCATCGGGAGATCGGGTCAACTCGGGGCCGTCGCAGAAAAAGAGGGCGCCGGGTCCGTGTGCCCGGCGCCCGCCCCGTGTCAGGGGGTGCAGCGGCCTAGAAACGCGGCCCGGCATCCTTCTGTGCCAAGGCCTGTCTGTAGCTCATCTCGCTCTCGAACCTGGCCTGCTCGGCGAGCTTCACGGCCGTGCCGATGTCCCCCTTCTCAGCCGCCAGCTCGGCCTTCTTGATGAGCTTCTCGACGTCCCGCCACTCACCGTCGACCGAGACGGCCTTCTCCTGGGCCGCCTTCGCTGCAGCAAGTGCGGCCTGGTAGTCGTCCATGGTCACGGACGGTGTTACCGCCGTACTGGCCTTGGAATCGCCGTTGGCGGTGCAGGCCCAGGAAAGAAAGACTGCCAGCACGATGGCTGCCAATAGGGTGATTGATCTCATTGACTCCTCCGTTGTGTGTGTTTGCCTTGGTATGGTTGTGAGCTGTTGTCCCGGTGGTCGGCGACCTCTGCCTCCGGGTCCCGGGGTCTGTGCGCGGGTGAGGGCGCGAGCAAGGCCGGCTCTATGCATGGAGCCCCTGTGTCACCGCCTGAGCCCTGCACCCGCATCCTGAACACCGAAAGACTCAGGTGCGACAGGTACATGCGTGCGTTTCCCTTGTTCTCCATCTGGACCCACGCACGGCGAGGCCAGCTATGCCGCGGTGACAGGCAGTATATACCCGTACCGATCGCCTGTGGAGTTGGCCGCCCTGTGCGCCCCTCGGCCATCCCGAATACTCATGCCCCCGGATGTCGAGATCCTCCGCCAGTCCCCTGGGGTCTGGCCCCGCGTCCCGGTGGGGATCTACTGGTCCCGGGAGGGCCCATCACGCACGCCGGCCCGCACCCGCGTCCCATGAGATGACGCTCCCCGGGCCACGGCCGGGTTCCTGGTGTGGCGCCCCGGGGTCGGCCGTGACGACTCTGCCTGCGCAGGATAAATCGGGGCCTGATCAGGGGTACCAGTTTACCGACGTGGGGTCAATTCCTATAATGCTCGGTCTTTTCCCCCACACCAGCCAGCCCCCACATGCCCAATAAGCGTATATCTCAGGAAGCCCTTACCTTCGACGACGTCCTTCTGGTCCCGGCACATTCGAGTTTTGTGCCTCGTGAGGCGGATCTCCGGACGCGACTCACCCGCAACATCAGGCTCAACATGCCCGTGCTCTCTGCCGCGATGGATACGGTCACCGAGGCCCGTCTGGCCATTGCCATCGCCCAGGAGGGAGGCATCGGGATCGTCCACAAGAATCTGACACCCGGCCAGCAGGCCGCTGAGGTGCGCAAGGTCAAGAAATACGAGAGCGGGGTGATCAAGGAGCCCATCACCGTCTCTCCTCAGGTCAGTATCTGTGAGGTCCTGGAGATCACCCGGGCCAACAACATCTCCGGAGTTCCGGTGGTGGAGGGGGAGTCTCTGGTCGGTATCGTGACGGCACGAGACCTGCGCTTCGAGACCCGTCTGGATGCGCCGGTCAGCACGGTGATGACCCCGAGGGAGCGCCTGGTCACGGTCCGCGAGGGCACGGATCTCGAAGAGGTGAGACACCTGCTCCACAAGCATCGGATCGAGAAGGTGCTGGTGGTCAACGAGGACTTCAAGCTGCGTGGCATGATCACGGTCAAGGACATCCAGAAGTCCACCGAACATCCCCATGCCTGCAAGGACGAGGGTGGACACCTCAGAGTCGGTGCGGCGGTGGGCGCCGGTGCCGGGACCGAGGAGCGGGTGGCCGCCCTGGTGGCCGCGGGCGTCGATGTCATCGTGGTGGATACGGCCCATGGCCATTCCCAGGGCGTGCTGGACCGGGTGGCCTGGGTGAAGAGAAATTACCCCGATGTGGAGGTGGTGGGGGGCAATATCGCCACGGCGGAGGCCGCCAGGGCACTGGCCGAGGCGGGTGCCGACGCGGTCAAGGTCGGGATCGGCCCGGGTTCGATCTGCACCACCCGGATCGTCGCAGGTGTCGGCGTGCCCCAGATCACGGCCATATTCGATGTCAGCGCGGCCCTGGCGGGCATGGGGGTCGGGGTGATCGCCGATGGCGGTATCCGCTTCTCGGGTGATGTGGCCAAGGCCATCGCCGCCGGCGCTGACACCGTCATGGTGGGGAGCCTGTTTGCCGGGACCCGTGAGGCCCCCGGTGAGGTGGAGCTCTATCAGGGGCGTTCCTACAAGGCCTATCGGGGCATGGGCTCCCTGGGGGCGATGCAGGAGGGCTCCAGCGACCGCTATTTTCAGGAGGACACCGATGGGGTGGAGAAACTCGTGCCCGAGGGTATCGAGGGCCGGGTCCCCTACAAGGGCCCCTTGGAGAATATCATCCATCAGCTCATGGGAGGACTGCGCTCGAGCATGGGCTACGTGGGCTGCCGGACCATCGACGAGATGCGGACCCGGCCCCGATTTGTGCGGATCTCGGGCGCCGGTATGCGGGAGAGCCATGTCCATGACGTGGCGATCACCAAGGAAGCCCCCAACTACCGGGTGGACTGATCGTGCCTAACATACACGCGGACAAGATCCTGATCGTCGACTTCGGGTCCCAATACACCCAGCTGATCGCCCGCCGTATCCGGGAGGCCGGAGTCTACTGCGAGATCCACCCCTGGGACATGCCCGGAGCCGAGATCATGGCCTTCGGTCCCAAGGGCATCGTCCTCTCCGGGGGCCCGGAGTCGGTGACCACCGGCAGCCCGCCCCGGGCCGATCCCCTGATCTATGAGCTGGGTGTCCCGATCCTGGGGATCTGCTACGGGATGCAGACCATGGCCGGGGAGCTGGGTGGGGAGGTGGAGACCGCCTCGCACCGCGAGTACGGCTTCGCCCAGGTCGAGGTCCATGGCCATACCCGTCTGCTCAGCGACATCGAGGACCACGACACCCCGGACGGGTGTGCCCTGCTCGATGTCTGGATGTCCCATGGGGACCGGGTGACCCGGATGCCGCCGGGGTTCGTCCTGATGGCACGCACCGAGGGCGCCCCCATCGCCGGCATGGCCGACGAGTCGCGGCGCTTCTATGGTGTCCAGTTCCATCCGGAGGTGACCCATACCCGTCAGGGCCAGCGGATCCTGAACCGCTTCGTACACGACATCTGTGGCTGCGCCGGGCTGTGGACCCCCGGCAACATCATCGACGACAGTATCGAGCGCATCCGCGAGCAGGTCGGCACCGACGAGGTGATCCTGGGGCTGTCCGGGGGGGTGGACTCCTCGGTGGTCGCGGCCCTGCTGCACAAGGCCATCGGCCCCAGGCTCAACTGTGTGTTCGTGGACAACGGCCTGCTGCGCCTCCACGAGGGCGATCAGGTGATGGCCACCTTTGCCCGCCACATGGGAGTGCGGGTGGTCCGCGTGGATGCCGAAGACCGCTTCCTGGCGGCACTGGCGGGGGTGAGCGACCCCGAACACAAGCGCAAGATCATCGGCAACCTGTTCGTGGAGATATTCGAGGAGGAGGCGGGCAAGCTGGCAAACGCCTCGTGGCTGGCCCAGGGAACCATCTACCCGGACGTGATCGAGTCGGCCGGGGCCAAGACCGGCAAGGCCCATCTGATCAAGTCCCATCACAACGTGGGCGGCCTGCCCGAGCACATGCAGCTCAAGCTGGTGGAGCCGCTGCGCGAGTTGTTCAAGGACGAGGTGCGCCGTATCGGCGTGGAGCTGGGTCTGCCTTCGGAAATGGTCTACCGCCATCCCTTCCCCGGCCCGGGCCTGGGCGTGCGTATCCTGGGGGAGGTCAGGAAGGAGTATGCGGATCTGCTGCGCCGCGCCGACGACATCTTCATTGCCGAGTTGCGCCGTCACCAGCTCTACGACAAGGTCTCCCAGGCCTTTGCGGTCTTTCTGCCCGTGCGTTCTGTGGGGGTCATGGGGGACGGGCGCCGCTACGACTACGTAGTCGCCCTGCGGGCCGTGGAGACCATCGACTTCATGACCGCCCGCTGGGCCCATCTGCCCTATGAGTTTCTGGACCGGGTCTCGCGCCGGATCATCAACGAGATCGAGGGCATCTCCCGGGTCGCCTATGACATCTCCGGCAAGCCTCCGGCCACCATCGAGTGGGAGTAGGCCCATGTCCTGTTGAGGTCAACGGTAGCAAATAA
>Ga0114931_10008842_pt1 | contig 12136 bp, 9 predicted proteins | sample 2SBtaG_FD_89579 | JGI IMG/M metagenome (GOLD analysis project Ga0114931, IMG submission 89579) | Deep subsurface microbial communities from Kolumbo volcano to uncover new lineages of life (NeLLi) - 2SBTROV14_V59a metaG | ecosystem: Environmental > Aquatic > Marine > Volcanic | place: Kolumbo...
GGGTATCAGAGCTGGACGTTTCGAGGTTTGATCTGGGCAAGGGGAAGCGGATGATCGTCCCAAAAGGACATTTTGACACAAAATATCGGATCACCGTCCCCCGAGACCGCTACGAAGAGGGTGCGTGATGAAGGACACGGTCTTCTTTAAACAGGCGGAATTGCTCCTGAGAATCCTGCCGCTGATACAAAAACAATGACTTTGCATTCTACAATTTTAATTCTGCATTGCAATATACTGGAACCGGAGATAACGGCCCATGACTAATCTGCCGGACAAGACGCCCGCTTCTGAGATCCTGATCTACCAGACAGAGGACGGTCACACGCGCATCCAGGTTCGGCTTGAAGATGAAACAGTTTGGCTCACACAAGCCGACATGGCCAGGCTTTTCCAAACCACCCCCCAGAACATTACTCTGCATCTGAAAAACATCTTTCAGGAAGGGGAGTTGGACGAGGCGGCAACTTGTAAGGATTTCTTACAGGTTCAGAATGAGAGTGGTCGCATGGTCCGGCGGACCCGGCATTTTTATAATCTGGATGCCATCATTTCCGTCGGATATCGTGTCAAAAGCCACGTGGCAACGCGGTTTCGGCAGTGGGCCACACAACGCCTGCGGGAATACATTATTAAGGGGTTTACGCTGGACGACGAGCGGCTTAAGCAGGCGGGTGGGGGCAATTATTTTGATGAGCTCCTCGCCCGAATCAGGGATATTCGATCGTCTGAGAAGGCCTTTTGGCGAAAGGTGCTCGATATTTATGCCACCAGCCTCGATTATGACCCGAGTACCGAGGTGTCTCGGAGGTTTTTTCAAATCGTGCAGAATAAGATGCACTGGGCAGCCCACGGTCAGACGGCCGCCGAAATCATCGCCGGACGAGCAGATGCCGGAAAGCCGCTCATGGGACTTACCTCGTGGACCGGCGCAAAGCCAGGCCAGGCCGACGTCGAGATCGCCAAGAATTACCTGACCACCGAGGAACTGGATACCCACAATCGTATCGTCACTATGTATCTCGATTTCGCCGAACTTCAGGCCCTGAACCGCAAGCCCATGTACATGCGGGACTGGATCGTCAAGCTGGACGACTTCCTGAGAGTCAGCGAACGGGATATCTTGACCCATTCGGGCAGGGTCAGCCATGAAGAAGCCATTGAAAAGGCGCGTGCTGAATATGAGAAGTTCCGGAAACAGATGCTGGAAGAGCCTTCTCCGGTGGAGCGTCATTTCATCGAGGCCGTGCAGGAATTGAAACAGTTGGAGAAGGGCAAAGCGCGGACTACAAGTAGCAAGCGGAAGAAAAAGAAGAAATGAGCCATGAAGAGAATTCAAAATTGAATATGCAGAATGCGGAATAACATGAAGAACGATAATGATCTGAAAGAACGGACAACCGGTTTTGCCTTGCGCATCATCAAGATGTATTCATCCCTGCCGAGGTCAACCGTAGCGCAGATCCTGGGAAAGCAGGACAAAAATGGCCTGAGAGGCGACCATCCACGCCCCAGCCTACACAAAACGTTTTGTGTGATTTCGAACAATCATTTCGCGGTTGCCAATATCTTCTTAGTTTCTGATGGTCGTCCTGGGTACCACTCAAAACAATCCCTTGAAACGAAGAAAAAGGACGTTTTGTGCCCCGCCAATCCACAAAAAAAGGAATTGGCAACAAAATGAAATCATTTGACAAAATCCCCTAAAAGGATTACTGAAAATTCGTGCTGTTAGGCCTGAAATCGGCTGGAAAGAGGAAAGGGACTGTGCTGGTTTCGGCGGTTTGAGCGTTTGGCATTTCAAAAGATTGAGCTGTTGACGTATTTATCGAAGTCCCCACGTACCACAGGTTAGAAGGAATATGAGCAAATTTGTCCCTCATTTCCATATGCTGGAAAAATTCATAGAGGTACAATTTGAACGAAATCAATAAAAAAGAACTGAGCGAAACAGATATTTGTGATCTGTTCATAACTCCTGCGATCAAAGAAGCTGGGTGGGATCCATTAAAGCAAATCAGACGCGAGGTAACATTGACACCCGGGCCTGTAATAGTCCGGGGCAACATGTCGTCTCGTAGCAAAAAGAAGAAAAAATTCGCGGACTATGTACTCTATCAGGAACCAGGAATCCCCATTGCCGTAGTAGAAGCCAAAGATAATAAGCATACAGTCAGTCAAGGAATGCAGCAGGCTTTGGGATACTCAGAAATATTAGAAGTGCCGAGTGCATTCAGTTCTAATGGCGACGCCTTTGCCTCTCATAATAAATTTCCCGCCGCTGGAGAAGATATTGAGACCCAACTCCCGCTTGAAAGATTTCCCCCGCCTCAAACACTCTGGCGACGCTATAAGTCCTATCGCGGCATTGAAGAGAAATCAGAAGAACTTGTATTACAGCCCTATCACTCAGACAGCTCCGGGAAAGAACCGCGCTATTACCAGGTAGAAGCAATCAACCGGGTTGTTGAAGCTGTCGCCAAAGGCCAAAAGCGTGTATTGCTCGTGATGGCCACAGGCACCGGTAAAACCTATACGACATTTCAGATCATCTGGCGGCTCTGGAAGGCCAAAGTCATCAAGCGGGCCTTGTTTTTGGTTGACCGGAACATTCTGGCCGATCAAACCTTGGTCAATGATTTTAAGCCATTTGGATCGGTAATGGCCAAGGTCAAAAATCGTAAGATTGATCCGGCTTATGAAATCCACTTGGGCCTTTATCAAGCAATAACAGGGCCAGACGAAGAAGATAAAATATACAAAAACGTTTCCCCGGATTTTTTTGACATGATCGTCATCGACGAGTGTCACCGAGGAAGCGCTGCTGAGGATTCAGCCTGGCGAGAAATCCTTGAATATTTTACGAATGCCATCCAGTTAGGAATGACCGCCACCCCCAAGGAAACAAAATACGTTTCAAATATAAGCTATTTTAGCGAGCCTGTTTACACTTACACCCTGAAGCAGGGCATCGCCGACGGTTTTCTCGCACCCTACAAAGTGGTCCGCATTGATATTGACAAAGACATCTTCGGCTGGACGCCGCCTCCCGGCATGAAGGATGATCTTGGGCAGGAGATCGAAGACCGCACCTACAACCAACAAGATATGGATCGCATACTTATCCTGAACCAACGAACAAAGCTTGTTGCAAATCGGGTTATGAAACTCCTCAATGCAACCGATCCATTCGCAAAAACCATTGTCTTTTGTGAAAATATAGACCACGCCGAACGCATGCGTGCTGCCATCGTAAATGCAGCAGGAAAACTGGCCCTCGAAAACCCCAAATACGTCATGCGCATCACTGGCGACAGTGTCGAAGGCAAAGCGGAACTTGACAACTTTATCGACCCTGAAAGCAGGTTCCCGGTCATCGCCACTACCTCCGACCTATTGACAACCGGTGTCGATGCGAAAACCTGCAAGCTCATCGTACTGGATAAGACCATCAACTCAATGACAATGTTTAAACAGATCATAGGGCGGGGTACGCGCATAGAAGAAGAATTCAACAAATACTTTTTCACCATCATGGATTTCAAAAAGGCCACCGAACTCTTCAGAGATCCGGATTTCGACGGCGAGCCTGTTGTTATTTACGAACCCGATGATGACGACGATCCCGTTCCTCCCGATCCGAAGGACCCTGATGACGATGATGACGATAACGGTGATGGGGGCGGTACGGAAAAATACGTCTTTAAGGGAGTTCCGGTCAAGATAATTGCCGAACGCGTAGAATACTACGGCCCAGATGGCAATCTGGTTACCGAATCCTACCGTGACTTTACCCGTAAACAGATCAAATCCGAGTTTGCTTCCCTGGATGAATTCCTCAGAAGCTGGAACACCGCCAAGAAAAAGCGGGCCATCATTGAATTGCTTGAAGAGCGCGGCATCATCCTGGAAAATCTTGTGGAAAAAGTCGGAAAAGATTATGGCGACTTTGATTTGATTTGCCATATCGCCTATGATCAGCCCCCGCTCACCCGAAAAGAGCGGGCAAATAATGTCAAAAAACGCAACTACTTCACCAAATATGGCGAGCAGGCAAGAGCGGTTCTAAATGCCCTGCTCGATAAATATGCCGATGAAGGCATACGCACAATTGAAAATGCGAAAGTGCTCAAACTCAAACCCTTTAGCGATATGGGCACGCCCTTGGAAATTATCAATAATGTCTTTGGTGGCAAGACCAGGTACGAGAACGCCATCCAAGAAGTTGAGCAAGAATTGTATAAACAGGAGCAGTCTGCATGAGCAATGTTTCCGGCATCATAAAATCCATTCAAGATATCATGCGTAAAGATGTGGGCGTCGACGGGGATGCCCAGCGTATCAGCCAACTGGTGTGGATGTTTTTCTTGAAGATCTTTGATGACCGAGAAGACGAATTGGAACTTCTCGAAGATAACTACGAATCCCCATTGCCCGAACATTTACGTTGGCGCGCCTGGGCAAAAAACCCGGAAGGCACGACTGGTGACGAGTTATCGGATTTTGTCAACTTACAACTGTTCCCAACCTTCAAGAACAAACTCAGCACGTTGGGTCCAGCCGGAAAACGCGCGCTGGTGATACGCGACGTATTTGAGGACGCCTACAACTATATGAAATCCGGCACCTTAATGCGCCAGGTGATCAACAAAATCTGTGAGATTGACTTCAACGCCCAAAAAGACCGCCATACCTTTGGCAGCATCTACGAACAAATCCTCAAAGACTTGCAAAGTGCGGGCAATGCCGGTGAGTTTTACACCCCTCGCGCTGTAACCCGTTTCATTGTCAATAGAATCGATCCAAAATTAGACGAAACCCTGCTCGACCCGGCCTGCGGCACTGGCGGCTTTCTTACCCATGCCATTGAACATAAAAGAAAACATTACGTAAACACAACCGAGGAAGAAGAAACTCTGCAAGCTACCATTCATGGTGTGGAGAAAAAGTCACTGCCTTATATGCTGTGCATCACCAATATGATCTTGCACGGTATCGACACACCCACCAACATCAAGCACGACAACACCCTAAGCCGTCCGTTGAGCGACTATACCAGCAAAGACCGCGTCAATGTTATTGTCACCAATCCGCCCTTTGGTGGCATGGAAGAAGACGGCATTGAAAACAACTTTCCTGCCACATTCCGAACCCGCGAAACTGCCGACCTGTTTGTGACGCTGATTATTCACCTGCTCAGAGACCAAGGCCGTGCAGCCGTGGTCCTCCCCGACGGCTTTTTCTTTGGTGAAGGCATGAAAACCCGGCTCAAAGAAAAACTGCTGGATGAGTGCAACCTTCACACCATTGTACGTTTGCCCCACGGCGTGTTTAACCCCTACACCGGCATTAAGACCAACCTGCTGTTTTTCACCAAAGGCAAGCCAACCCAACACATCTGGTATTACGAACACCCCTACCCGGAGGGCGTAAAGAGCTACAACAAAACCAAACCCATGCGCTTTGAGGAATTCCAGACCGAAATCGACTGGTGGGGCAGCGAGGCTGATGGCTTTGCAGAGAGAGAAGAAACTGATCAGTCCTGGAAAGTTTCCATCGAGGAGATCAAAACACACAACTACAACCTGGATATCAAGAACCCCCATGTGGCTGAACAAATCAACCACGACCCCGATGAACTGCTGAAAAAATACGCTAAACAGCAACAGAAAGTCAGCGAGCTACGCGCCCAGCTCAAAACCATTTTGGCCGAGGCCCTTAATAACGGTGGTGCAGTTTAGAAATGGTAAATTTGATAACCGAACATATTGATATCTGGGCTGCCGCTCAAACACAGCAGACAAATGGCGGCAGAGGACGTGGTAAGAATTCAAATGGCCAATGTCTGCATGGCATCAAAAAGCTTCGGGAGCTGATTTTAGATCTAGCCGTTCGGGGCAAATTGGTGCCACAGGATCCCAAAGACGAACCTGCCAGCGTATTGTTGGAAAAAATCGCTAAAGAAAAAGCGCAGCTAATCAAAGAAGCAAAAATCAAAAGACAGAAAAAGTTGCCGGAAATCAGCGAGGATGAAAAACCTTTTAATCTACCAGAGAGCTGGGAATGGGTTCGTTTAGGAGATGTAGGCAATATATTTAACGGCAACAGTATTAGTGCACAAATCAAAAAGTATAAATACACTGATATTGATGGAGGTTTACCGTTTATTGCCACTAAAGATGTTGGTTATGGCTGGGATAGACTTTCATACAATAATGGAGTTTCCATTCCACTAGGTGAACCAAAGTTCAAGGTCGCACATAGGGAAGCTGTACTGATTTGTTCCGAAGGTGGTAGTGCAGGTAAAAAATGCGGTATTACCGATCAAGATATCTGCTTTGGTAACAAGCTATTCGCAAATGAGTTATACGGTAAAATCGAGTCAGATTTCATTTTGGCTAACTACCTCAGTCCCACATTTTTCTGTGACTTTAGTGAAAAGATGACAGGAATTATAGGTGGTATATCTGCTGCAAAATTCAGCCAGCTATTAGTCCCAATACCTCCACTATCCGAACAACACCGCATCGTAGCCAAGGTCGATGAACTGATGACTTTCTGCGACCAGCTTGAACATCAACAAACCGACAGCAACGCCAGCCACAAAACCCTTGTGGAAACCCTGCTCGCCACTATTACCAACACGGCCAATCAAAGGGAATTTGCCAAAGCCTGGCAACGCATCGCCAACCACTTCGACACCCTGTTTACCACCGAACACAGCATCGACCAACTCAAACAAACCATCCTTCAACTCGCCGTCATGGGCAAACTCGTCCCCCAAGACCCTATGGATTTACCTGCGCCTGTCCGTGCGTCACACACAGATGGGCCGAAGCCCGGCAAGTTTTTTGTGTATGCACTGGAATGTGAAGATAAGAGTATCTATGTCGGCCAAACAAGCGATATTCTGAAAAGATGGAAGGAACACGCAGCCGGTAAGGGTGCAGACTGGACAAAGAAGCACCCGCCAATAAGGCTTGTTCATTGGGAGGAATATGATTCCCGAGAAGAAGCAATAAAGCGTGAAAAAGAACTCAAAACAGAGTCTGGCCGGAAGTGGATAAAACGTGAATTAGCAGCAGGCCGGACAAGGCAGGCAGGCGAATCCGCCAGTATCCTGCTTGAAAAAATCGCCAAAGAAAAATCGCGGTTGATCAAAGAAGGCAAAATCAAAAAGCAAAAACCCTTAGTTGATTTTCAAGGCTTAGAAGAATTGAAAGGACAGCTTCCTGTTCACTGGGTTTGGGCTCGATTGGCAGATGTAGCTGATATTGTAAGAGGAGGTTCTCCACGTCCAGCCGGCGACCCCCGCTATTACGACGGTGAAATTCCATTTTTGAAAGTCGCAGATATAAGCAACGTAAAGGGTAAAATGGTTGAAGGATTTAACTTCACAATAAAAAAAGCTGGACTAAAAAAAACGAGGTTTATTGATAAGCATACTGTTCTTTTGACAAACAGTGGGGCGACATTGGGTATTCCAGCCATTTGCGACTTTGCTACGACTTTCAACGATGGTATTGCCGCCTTCGTCGAGTTGTCTAAATTTGTGTTTGATGAATATTTGTACCTATATCTCAAGACCTTGTCAAAATGGTTTCTCGAAATAGCATCAAGAGGGCAAGGACAGCCAAATTTAAATACAGATATAATAAAAGCTACTTGGTTCGCCTTACCACCCATCGACGAACAACACCGCATCGTCGCCAAAGTCGATGAGCTCATGGCCCTTTGCGACACGCTCAAAGTCCGCTTGAACGACGCCCAAACCGCCCAAATCCAGTTGGCCGACGCCATTGTCGAACAAGCGGTGGCTTAAACAAAGTCAGGTCAGATAGCCAGCGACGTGAGAGTTTGAGGCCGGAACCTAGGAACTTCGAGAACCTCCAATTCCCTTTGGTGATCATTTGGGGGCGATTAGGAAAATATCGCGACTCAAATCGATACTTAGGAGCATGAATTGTCTGGCAAATGGCAAGAAAAAAACATCCTCATCACAGTAAAGACCTATCCTGAGTACAGCACAAAATACACCGAAACCGTGTGCACCTGTGGCATTTTGGCTGATACCGGCCAGATGATCCGCATTTTTCCCATAAGGTTCAGATATCTCGAAGGTGATTATAAGTTTTCTAAATATCAGTGGATTAAAGCTGGGATAAGAAAATCAGAAAAAGATCCAAGGCCTGAAAGTTTTAATATTGTTGATGAGACTATCAAGCTGGGTCGAACAATTGGCACAAATAAGGACGGATGGGTTGAAAGGGAGAGATGGGTTCTTGCTGAAAAAAACGTATATAATTCTGTTGAAGATATCCTGAGGTCAAGGGAATCGAAAAATATCTCTCTTGGCGTGATAAGACCAGGCTCCATAAAGGGTTGCAAGATCATTAAGAAGACCAAAGCTGAAATCAACGAGGCCGAATTACGAAAGAAATCAATAATGGCTCAACTGGACATGCTTACCGAAAAACAGGACCTCGAGCTCATACCTTTTCGATTTGTGTTGGAATTCCAATGTGATGATAGGTCTTGTAAAGGACATAAATTCAGCATACTGGACTGGGAAATTGCAGAGCTATACCGAAAGAAAAAACACAGCGCAAAGTGGAAAGAAATGATTATGGATAAAGTTATGAATACTCTTTGTGGAGATAAACGAGAGACTTATCTCTATTTGGGAAATATGGCACAACATCAGCACATTTTCTGTATACTTGGATTTTTCTGGCCTCCGAAGGAAAGGCAACTAAGACTGGGCTTCGATCACTAAATGCCTAAGTTCTTGATTTTTAAACCGTTACCATCTCTTTTCTTGATTTCATTTGCGACGACACTACGATGGCATTTTTCAGGGTTTTTTTCATAGCACAGTAATGCTACTTTTTTCCCCTCATGAACGGTATTGAGGATTTCATCGATGTCGCTCATTTTGTCTACGAGGATCTTTTTGTATTTTTCAAAGAACATGGGGTAGTTTTTGGTTTCCAGCAAAAAGCTCCTCAGTTCCTTTGGCGCACCAAGACCTCTATAATTGATGTATTCAATACTGTTTTTCTCGAGAAGCGTTGACAGAGCAGTCTTGGAAAACCCTTTTTTTCGGCTTAAAGGAAGATTCCTAACATCAGCAACTACATTAATGTGGTAGTTGGTTAACCAGGCTAGAAATTGATTCGGGTCGAAGCCCTCATAACCTATTGTAAATATTTCCATGGTCTTCTTTGCCTATGTTCTTGTATAATTTTTTCTTTACCATGAACATTTTTCAGATACAACAAAATAAGTTCAGCAAGACATGCGAGGCATGTGGACATAGGGACCGGGTCTTGAAACTTGCACGGAAATGGGGCACACCTGTTTTATGAACGTGGTGGCTTGAAAATCATGGCAAAGGACACCAATTTGTCTGACTGTCATCTTTCGGTGACGATCCTGAATGCAGGCCCATCAAGGAATATGGTAGGCGGTACATAGAATCCGAGGGGTGAGAGGTTTATGGAAAGACCGTCTATATCATCGGTGCAGTGGCGCTCATCATTTGTTTGGACAAACAGATCAGTCTGGGCGTGGTTGAGTGCATTGCCGCGCTGAGAGATAAACTGGAACCGTAAGTAATGAGGGTGATATTTACGAACGCAGACTTTGGCAACGATGTGGTCAAGACCAACACCATTCAGATTTTGTATCATGCTGACATTGAAGAAGTGGAGAATTTGTGAAAGAATATGACAGAATGTTGAGAGGACTTATTATGAAAACGGACGATCCATTATTGAAGATACGCTTCGACGGCCAAGCCGTCGGGCCTGGGAAGATTCCAGTATCGCACTTGTTGCGCTTTCTTTCTAATTTGAACAAAGTGCTTCAACGGACGGGACGTGTTCTGATGGGCGATGCCGAGAGTGTGCACCGAGGGCAAACGCCACACAGCATCAAAGAGGAGGTGGCGCTGGACCTGGTGCTGTTAACAGATGGCAGTCCATCGGCAGTGCTCGGGTTTGAACGCCAGCTACCGCAAACGTCCTTTCCTGGTATGGGCCTTGGTATGGAGATTCTGGAGAAGGCTATAGCTGGCTTGACCGCCGTTCAAAGGTCCGAAGAGACACTGCCCACGGGTTATGATGCTGGAGTGCTAATGGCGTGGCGCGATGTGGGAACACTTTTCAGTCAAGGAGTCAACAAAGTCGAGTTTACTCTGAATCACCGGAAAAAAAAGGTGACAACAATATTTTCGCCGAGTGGCTTTGCGCGGATACAGGAACGGATCAAAGGGCCGCAAATCAACATTCGAACCATTGAGGGGCGGCTATTGATGGCGGATTTCAAGGAACACGGAACGCGCTGTCGCGTGCATCCCTCCATTGGAGATCCCGTGCTTTGTCTCTTCGACGAGGAACAAAAAGACGAAGTGCTGGAAGACATTCTACAATACGTTCGTATCGTAGGAGAAGCAAAAGAAGATCCTATGTCCGGGAAAATCACAAGCATTAAGATTCACGATATCGAGAGATTGGAGGACCGTGAAGATGAAGCCGTAGATTTGCTTCCACAAGGGACGCCGATCTCACGGGATTTTTGGGAATCGCCAACACTGGAAGAATTGGCGCTTTCGCAGGACGTGCACCCAATGGCCGATGTACGGGCGCTCTTCGGCACATGGCCGGGCGAAGAGGACGACGGATTCGAGGCCGCAATTGACGAACTTCGACATCCCGGTGAGTCGCAGGGAGGCCTGTGATGAGCGATGCCAAAATCATACTCGATACGAACATCGTCTCCTATCTGATGAAGGGCGGTCCTTTGGCGGAAGCATATGCACCGCACGTCCAAGGCAAACTGCTTGCCATCTCCTTTATTACCGTAGGTGAAATGTACTTTGGCGCGGAAAACAGAAACTGGGGCAGGAAGAAGCGGGAGAAACTGGAAACAATGTTGCGCAACTTTGTGGTGATTCCCTATGACCATGAAATCGCGCGTTGCTATGGGCGACTAGTTGCAGAACGGAGACGAAATGGAAGACCTATCGCCCCCAATGATGCATGGATCGCCGCCTGCACAGTCCGGCATAGTGTCCCATTGGTAACGCATAACGCCAAGGATTTTGAGGGCATCACTGCGTTGGCGATTGTCACAGCGCAGCGCGATAAGGAAACTTCAATTTGACCGGAACCTGTGAAAAGGTGAAAAGGGGTCACACGTATTTTATTGATTAGCCTGTGGTGGGACGGGCATCCTTAAATAAGTCAATAACTCGATTTACCAACTAAGATACGAATGAAAAGTTAAAGGAATTCACCATGGCTATTCCAGATTATCAATCCAGCATGTTGCCGCTATTGAAATTTCTTGAAGATGGAGAGGTGCATGCAAAAAGGGAAGCTGTTAAAGTGCTTGCGGATGAATTCAAGCTTTCCGAGGATGAACGGAGAGAATTATTGCCGAGCGGAAAGCAGGGGATTTTTGATAATCGGGTTGGCTGGGCCAGAACATATCTGAAGAAGGCCGGATTAATCGAGTCTATACGGCACGTGTACTTTAGAATTTCGGAAAAGGGAAGGGCTGTACTTTCTCAGAATCCTAAAAAAATCGATGTTGAATATCTTGAACAGTTTCCTGAATTCGTTGAATTTAGAAAACTGAAGAAGGATAAGGGCAAAAAGGCAGACACGGAGACCACAACGCCTTCTAATCTTAATCCTGAAGAAACTTTAGAAACAGCCTATCAAGAGCTTCAAGATAATCTTTCCTCTGAAATCCTCCAGACTATAAAGGGTTGCTCTCCGGAATTCTTTGAGCGTCTGGTCATAGACGTTCTTATCAAGATGGGATACGGCGGGTCTCGAAAAGAAGCCGGTCAGGCTATGGGAAAGACCGGTGATGGTGGGATCGACGGGATAATCAAAGAAGACAAGCTGGGTCTTGATATCATCTACATCCAGGCAAAGCGCTGGGAAAACGGTGTCAGCCGTCCTGAGATACAAAAATTCGCCGGTGCCCTTCAAGGACAAAGAGCCAGAAAAGGCATTTTCATCACAACCTCTGATTTTAGCAAAAACGCCATCGACTACGTCAAAAATATCGACAGTAAGATCATCCTCATAGACGGCCAGCTTCTTGCGGAACTCATGATCGA
>Ga0114931_10008843_pt1 | contig 12135 bp, 9 predicted proteins | sample 2SBtaG_FD_89579 | JGI IMG/M metagenome (GOLD analysis project Ga0114931, IMG submission 89579) | Deep subsurface microbial communities from Kolumbo volcano to uncover new lineages of life (NeLLi) - 2SBTROV14_V59a metaG | ecosystem: Environmental > Aquatic > Marine > Volcanic | place: Kolumbo...
ACAAAGAAAAATAAATATATAAATCAGTATAATTTCTTAAACAATGAATATATCAGAGTTTTAGATAATCATCTTCTTTCTCATTCAATAAATTATTTTAGGGAATTATATCAGTTGAATAATACAATAACCGATGTAAAAATTATTGATTCAATAATTTGGTCATTTGTAAAATATTTAAAAGAAGGCGGTATTGAAAATGGAAATATACTTTATCATTAAGTATAATTTTGCAACTAACCCATATTAAAGGTTAAAAAGTCCCGCCCAACAATCCGCTAGCTAACGGAGGTGGACAGGCAAGAGGATAAAAAGAATATTTGCTGACGGAATAATATTAAGAATAGAATTCCGGTTATTTATTTTTTGCAATTATAATCTAATTATAAAAAGATATTATAACCCTTTTTGATAAAAGAAGTTATTATTTATACTATCTATATATTTACTTGATTAAAGGTAATAATTTTCATACTATTAGAAAAGAATAATCTAAATATCAAGAACAACCTAAAGAAAGTTGTTCGTTATCAATAATAGTTATGCATTTAACAAAAAGAAAGGAGCATAAATTATGAAAGCATTGTTTCTAATTTTATTTTCTTGCACCCTTTTGTTTTCACAAAAATTTATTAAGAATCAACCTATAAAGAATAAATTATCATCTATCAAATCTGATACATCAAGTTGGTCCGAAGATTTTGAGAATTATTCCTCAGGTAATCAGCCTTCTAGTTGGACTTTTGACGGTAATGGAACTGATAATAGTACCAACTACATAGATAATACTATATCTTATGAAGGTTCAAACTCACTCAAATTATATGGCAGAGTTGGAGGTTGTTGGGGCGCATTAGCATATCATCCAGTTCAGCTATCAGTACCTTTTGAAGTAGAAGTTGCAATACGTAATGGAAATGAAACTTTATCAGGATGCCATCCATATCGCGGGAGCGTTGGTTTGAGAGAAGGAGATAATTGGGAAAATCCCGGACGAAATTTTGTTATTTTTAAGGATAATAAAATATATGCTGGCGACGGAAAAACAATACTTGAAAATTTTTCTACCTTAAAATGGTATGATATTTCTGTTAGCTATGATAGATTGAATACAGATTCAGTAAAATTGAGTTATTGGATCGATGGAAATTATAAAGGATTTATTGTTCAACCAACAATTACTGATGAAGGTAAACTATTAAATTTAGAATTGGTTGTAAACGAAGGTACGGCTTGGTTTGATAATGTAGTTGTTAAAGAATTTACAAATTCACATTCTACAGTTACAATTTTGGATAAGCAGTTTAACCGTATACCAGCTGTAATTTCCCAACGTAATAGATCCACTGAGCCCCTTCGATTTTCCAATTATTCTGATATCGATGGGGATCGAGGTCCTCTTAATATGGTATTGAATATAAAGAATCCAACTAATAGCAATAAATACTATCGTGCGATTCTTAAAAATTTAGAGGATCCTTCTGGTAATTTAGTTTCGCCAAATTATGGAAGTTACGGCAGACCTTATTTTCAAAAACTTTCCCCAAATGAAGAGGGTTTGTTCCAAGTTTATATATTACTTCCAAATCCTACATGGGGAGGTAATTATCCGCAACCTGGACAGTGGAAAGCAAATATCGAGGTTGAAGAAAACGATAGCTGGTTATCAATTAGTTCAAAAGTTGTTTCCTCTTTTTGGGTTACATTTTCTGTCAAGGCGTGGAATGAACCACTGGTAGAGTATCCACCACCTGATTCAGATGCATTTGGTCATCTTATGGTACCTAAATCTGCATTAACCGATCAACAATTTAGACTTTATTATATATTACAAATAGTTCAAACATTACTTGCAACAACAGACCATGAATTTACGCCTTCATATATGGATTTTTATGAGGAACTAAAAGGGGTTGAGCAGCAGATAAATAGTTTATATAGTATAAGACTAAAAACAGAAAGACAGAACCCCAATTCAAGGCAATTCACCGTAGATATTTTTAGAAACGGCACTATGGATTTTGCCTATGATAGAGCGATTGTTACAGTTTTATTACCACCAGGTATGGATAAAACAAGTGTCTTAGATGCCGGTGGTGCACATGTAGTTAAGGATGCTGCAGGTCAAATTTCATTGTACTGGATTATAAATGCAATGGATAAAAGAATTGATTGGAAGTATAATTGGCACTCAACACCTTTGCAATTTACTGTTAATGATTCTAATTTTCAGAAATATAAAACAACTGCAAGCCTGCAACTCTTAATCGGTCCTTTTCAAGGAGATGGTGTTAAATTTACAAGTCTGAATGATGCACCTTGGATATATAATTATGAAAAGTGGAGATCAACTCCTTCAGAAATGTATTGGTATCCAGTCACGTTTGGGGTTACGACCTCTTATATTTCAAATTCTACTTCATCATCCAAAATCATAACTTCATTATCTAAACCAGATGAAATTTCCAATGGATTAGAGCAGACAAATTTATCTAATTTTATATCAAATGGGTTAACTTTAGATGATGGAACAGAACTTTACATCCCTACAAATACATTTAATAACAATTTCGATATAACATGGAATGAAACCTATTCAATAAATACCTATACATCTAATTTTATTCCTTTGAGTAAAGAATATATTTTAAGTGTTGATCAACAATTACAAGATTCAACTAGTTTATTATTAAATGTGGCGTGTTCAGATACTAGTTCAGGGGCATTGAATAAACACATTTTCAAATGGGATAAAAGTAATTCAAGTTGGAAAATTTTGCCAAGTATAGTTGATTCTAACGGTAGCGAAATTACAACAATAATAAATCAGAATGGGAATTATAGGGCATTCAAAATGAATGAAAACCTAAACAGCCTATCACCTTTAGATTTGATTTCACCTGAAGGAAATAATGCTACGAAGTATAAGCCAACTTTTAACTGGATAGATAGTACTGAAATGCAGTGGCAATATTTAATACAAATTGATACTTCTAAAGATTTTGAAGCACCTATTCTTTCAACCACTTCTACTAAGAATGAATTTATTCCTCCAATTTCATTTAATAAGGGTTCATATTTTTGGCGTGTACGAAGAACCACCTTAGATGGTTTTACTGATTCATGGAGTACAATTGGAAGATTCATTATTTCACCCGACACTATCGCACCAATAATTACCCTTGTTTATCCGGACAGTGGAGAAGTAATTAATTCTGATACAAGTATTGTTATAAATATTAAAGATAATGAATCTGGAATTGATCCAGGAAGCATTAACTTTACGGTTGATAGTTCTAATGCAGGATTTATCTTTGATCCATCTAAAAGTGAAGTAGAAAGTAATATACTATCGAATTTAACAGAAGGGAAACATTTTTTTAATATTACTGTTAGTGATTTAGTAGGTAATTTCATATCAGTTTCAATTCCATTTCAGTTAGTAGTTACAGGAGTAGATAAGGAAGTCAATGAGCCTTTATCTTTTCAACTTTTGCAAAATTATCCAAACCCATTTAATCCGACTACAACAATTAATTATTCCATTCCGATTCAAGAGTTGGTAATTATGAGAATATATAACATATTAGGTCAAGAAGTTACAACATTGATAGATGGTGAAAAAAGAGCTGGCTGGCATTCAGTAACATGGAATGCTTCACTTATAGCTTCTGGTGTATATTTTTATCAAATAAGGGCAGGCAATTATGTTAAAACTAAAAAATTAATGCTAATTAAATAAAGATGCCTAACATCTTAAATAAGTAAAAAGTCAAGGGGATAAAGAGATTTATCCCAATATAAATTGATACTAAGTTCTTTGAAACATTGTAAAAACAACAAATACTTTAAGCCAAAATATCTATATAGGTTTACCAGTAAGGCAACCAAACCTCTTATGGGACTTACTATTACTCATAGTAATAGATGTACTAAAAATAATATTAGTACTATTCCAGATATTTAATAGGCTAACGAGTTGTTTTCCAATCCAGCGCGAGGATTACATTTAACTGCAATCAGTTATGCGTAGGGGCTTAAAACTCTTGGCCATTGTAAAGATTTAGTAAGTTCTAAATCCTTACCCTTAAATTTATTGTTAAAGTTTTCTTTCTTTTTAAGTACGTGAAAAACAATATTTGCAATTTCTTTAGCAATAATAGTTTTAGCTATCTGTTTATTCTTTTTTCTCATTAAGGAGTTATTGTATTTTCTTATTACTGGGTAATATTGAATAGCATGAACAGCTGCATCAGAGAAAACAATTTTAAGGTATTTGTTCCCGTCTTTGGAGGAGCGTTGTTTTTGTTTACCGGCAGAGTTTCTCGCAGAAGGAGTAAGGCGGCAATAAGAGAAGAAGTTTTTAACATCTTTGAATCTGTTGATGTCATCAACTTCTAAAACAATGTTGAAAGCATTCATCTTTCCTATTCCGGGAATCCAGAGCAAACGTTGTACGCCTTCGTTGGGGATAAGATCTGGATAAAGTTGTTTTTCAAGATCAAGAATTTGTTCATTAAGTAATGACTCAACTTCAGTCAGCTGATCAAATTGATATTTGGCAATTCTGGTAAGATCATTTGGGTCTGTAATGTTATATTTGGCTAAAAGTAAATGCATAGAGTTAGTAATACTTGTATGACGTTGAACTATTTTGAGTCTTGCACGAAGAGCATCTCCAAGAGTACGAGTACGATTATGATTAGATATTTAATGAGCTTCTGGGATGTAGTCCATACGGAGAAGTTGAGCGAGAATATGAGAATCGACTTTATCTGTTTTAACTTTGGCATAGGCAATAGCTTTCACATATTTTGCATGAGCAAGGACTAAGGGTATTTTTAGAGAGTTGAGTAAATCATCTAACCAGTACCAAGTCATGGTAGACTCTACGGTGGTTTTGTGTTCACCTTGAAGTGAATTGAAGTATTGAGCAAAGTTATGGTCAACGTTCTTAATGTTTTGTTGTTTTACAATGTTGCCGGAAGAATCAACAGTAGTTAAGTATAAAGTAAACTTGTGAAGATCGATACCGGTGTAATAAATTTGATACCTCCAATTGTTGTTAATGATATTATTAACATAATTTATTTTTTACTTATTGGAAATATCAAGCTTTTGCACCCGACCGCGAAAAAGGTGCGGTTTTTGAGGTGTTCTTTAGTTTTATTTTCAAAATGTTAAATTTTTGTTCTACTTTATAGTAATGAATTAAATTGTTGCAATTTTTGGCATTCGTTTTTCAATCCAACATTGTAGTTCGGGGCGAACGCCTTATTTGCAACTTCGTTAGGCCACTAAAGCAAATACAGTGCTTTTAATATCAAAATAAATTAGGAGTATTTAATGGCCAGTGTCATTTTTTGTAAAATTTAAAAAATTGACTGGTAAAAATTATAAAACAAAAATATTTATTGGAGGTTGTTATGCTAAAAAAAATTCAAGGTATAAAGTCAATATTTATTTATATCATTTTAGTTTTTATAGCCTATTCATCTTTGGTGTTTAGTCAAATCCCTTCAACAATTTCCTATCAAGGAGTACTCGCAGACAAAAATGGAAATATAGTTACAGATGGTGAATACAATATGCAATTTGCACTATTTGCCTCAGAGACAAGTGACACAGTACTTTGGAATGAATCCCAAACAGTCTCTGTTAACAAAGGAATTTTTAATGTAATGCTTGGGAAAAGTAGCCCATTAAATACTCCTTTCAATAAACCCTATTGGCTTCAAGTAACTGTAAATAACAATACCTTACCTCGTGTTGAACTTTCATCGTCCGCTTACAGTTTCAATACAGCAAGAATACAAGGGCAGCCTGTTTCATCAACATCTCCTTCATCAGGCCAAGTGTTAAAATGGAATGGCTCACAATGGGCACCGGACCAAGATAATTCTGGTGGAACACCTTCTGGTAATGCTGGGGGAGATTTAACTGGTACATATCCAAACCCATCTATTTTACCAGGTGCTATAAGTATCGATTATCAAAATATATGGAAAGATATTACTGTTTCACCAGGTTATACTTATAATATTACTGTTAGTTGCCCATCACCGTGGATTGCAACAGGTGCTTTATGGTATTCTGGTGGCTCTGCTGCATCGGAAGATATTAAAGTAGTGGGTTCTTCGCGAAGTAACGGTGGAAGGAGTTGGACATTTGATCTTTATAATAGTTCGACAGGCAGTCGGAATTTCTCAGTAGGAATAGCTTGCATTAAACTAGTCATAAATTAAAATAAAAGTGTTATTAATAAGAGGACAGATTAAAATTTAATATTCGAAGAGACAATAAATATGAAAAATATTATATTATTTTGCATACTCCTTATTCTTACTAGTTCCTTGAAAGCTCAATATAAGATTAAGGTAAGTGTTGTCAGTTCAGGTGGCTACACTATTTCAAGTTCAAGTTTTCGGCTTTCTTCAACATTGGGTCAAACATTTATTGGACAAACCACAAATAATAGTTACCAAGTCCAAACCGGTTTTTGGAAGCTAGAGCAAACATTAACACCTGTGGAAAAAGATACTAAAAATAGTATTCCTAAAACATATAAGCTGGAACAAAACTACCCTAATCCATTTAATCTAAGCACAATAATAAGGTATGATATTCCTGCTGAATCTTATGTAACTTTAAAAGTATACGACATATTAGGAAAAGAGGTAAAAACACTGATAAATGAAATAAAGCCAACAGGCAGTTACAAAATATCATTTAACGCAGCTAACCTTACCAGCGGTATTTATTTTTACAGGATAAATGCTCAAAACAAAGTTTTAAACAAAAGCTTTGTTAAAACCGGCAAGATGATATTATTGAAATAAATTTTATTCAAATAACATTTAAGAGTTATAGATGTTTTCTTATTATGAAGTACTTTACTAAAATACCAAAATAGTGGTATAAAGCAAATCAATCCGACCGCGAGGTCAAGCGGGAAAGTTGCTGTTCTTTAGTTTTGTGTTTTAAGAAAGTTGGCTTTTAAATGTAGTTATAAATAAATAATTAGTACTGCCACGTTTTCAACGAAAGTTAAACGTGGCTACAAATTCTCGGCAGTTGTGGTCAACCGGCGCTGTATTTCTGGGCAGTGGGTTATTTGCCACGGTAAATTAGTAAAGAAGGTCTCACAGAATTTGTAGGTGCATATCCCAAATAAAAGGGATAAATCATGGCATCTCTAACAAAGAAAGGAGACCTCAAATGAATAAAAGAAAAATTGTTGTAAAAAGCAAAAAAGAAAATACTTATCCTCACAATATTGAGGAATATGATCATTATTTAGCCCTTGACTGGTCAATGAAAAATATGTCTGTAGCAAGACTAACAAAGAAAATGATAACCCCTAAGGTAATTGATGTTCCATCTAACATGCGTGACCTAAAAGATTACCTCAAAACACTTAAAGGTAAAAAGATATTAACTATTGAAGAAACAACAACAAGTCAATGGTTGTTTCTAGAACTCTATGAGCAAATAGATAAAATACTAGTTTGTGACCCGCACAGAAACCAGCTATTAAGCGAAGGCCCTAAAACAGATAAAATAGATGCCGGGAGACTATGTCTGTTGTTGCGCAATGGAATGATGAAAGAAGTTTATCATACAACAAGTTCATTACATCATTTAAGATTGCTGGTAAGCAGATATGAAGATGTGATAAAATCCGGAGTAATTCTAATAAACCAAAAATCAGCAATTTACCCTGCAGAAAACAAGAGTCATAAAAAAGATAAAATAGTGAGCCAGAATAAAACACAGAAATTTGTACTAAGTGGACTAGAAGAAGAGATTAACGCATATGAAACAAGGAAGGAAATATTTAAGAAAGAGTTTGAAAAAATAAGATCCAAGAACAAAACACTAAAGGATTTATCAACAATACCGGGTATAGGACTAGTAAGCAGCATAATGATTTTATCATCAGTGATAGATGCAAAGCGATTTAAGTCACCAAATCATTATTTAAGCTACTGTGGATTAGTTAAACATGATAAGCTCAGTAGAGGTAGAAGCTATGGAAAGAGAACTCCAAGATACTCGAGAAGATTGAAGAGTGTCTACAGATCAGCCACAGTAAGATGTTTACAATACGATAATCCAGTCAAAGAATATTATGAATATTTAATAAGAGAAAAATATATAAGTAACAAGAAAGCAAGGAACTTGGTGGCTCGGTATGTAGCGAAGATAAGTTTGGCAGTAATTAGAGAGGGTAAAAAATATAAGGGATATCAACCCAAAGGAAATAATCTAAAAGATAAAGCGGCATAATAATTATAATTTGTTATTAGTTATCCTGAAGATAAAAGTAGAAATAACTAATTAGCGGGAGTAAGAGTTCAAAACGGCGTGTGAAGTAACTTGAAGGTTAAGTTAACATTCCAATGCAACGGTTAACCATCCCAGTTTATACTAAAATTTGCCGTAGCCCAAAAAAGAGAGCTCAAATAGACGCATAGTATAACAAGCTAAATAAATAAACGAGCAAAGAAAGAAAAACTATAAATTAAACACAACTAATAACGAATGGAGCTTTATTATAGTGAGACCAAAGTCGAGAACCCAAAATAATGGGTAAGACAGTACTGTTTTTTCTTGACTTTCTTTACTATAGACGTCGTTATACACAATATTAGTATTATGATAAAAATAATTATTTTTCCTTTTATACTATTTTCATTCTTAAATGGTTGTAAACCTTCAGTTTCATACAAAGGTAAGAAAGAGTTAATTGGAAATTGGGAAGGTAAAACTGTAGAAATCACTGCACAATCTGAAAGAGTTAGTTTCCCGATGTATAAATATGGATTTGCTACTTTTACTTTATACAATGATAGCACATACTATTATTCAATGGAAATTATAAATGATGTTATTTTCGAAAAAGAAGTATTTGGGAATACGAATACGAAAACAATATTAAAGTCTGGTTATAAAAGTGGTTACTATTTAGCTTCTTCATCTAAAATAATTCTTTATGATACAAATAGGTTAATGTCGAAAGAATATAATTTTTATTTTGACGAACAAACTCTTTACTTAAAATTCAAAGACCAAGAAAATAAACAATGGTTAATCTGTTGGGAAAAATAAAAGCATCATAAACAAATTAGGAGTTTTGAAATGAAAGGGAAAATACTTTCTTTATTTTTTGTTTTTACAGTATTGTTACTATCCTTGGTAGGTTGTAAAAAAGACTCAAATAATCCAGTTAATACAAATGATCAGTTTACACTAACTCAAGAGGAGAAACAACAAATCATCAATACTAATAATGAAATTTCTGCATCTGCTGATTCTTTAATGGATTCAGATGATCCAATACAAAAATTTTCACAAATGTTAAGTTATTATAAAAATTTACCAGGTGTTGAAAACGCTTGGGTTACTAATCAAGGTTTATTTATAAGATATAAAAAAGGTGGAGTAATTTCTTATAATCTCGGCTCCGATGTTGTCGTTCCACCATATGACAATAATATTTATAAACTTCAAAAATCAACCTCAATTTCTGGAACAAATGAGTTAATAGGAAATACAAAAGCTTGCCTTATTAATCAACAATATAATGATGATAGTCGTCAATATTGTAAGGATGTTATCAATGAGCTTAATTCCTTTTTCACTTCAAATAATTATGCTGTTACAATAAAAAATGGAGCTGAAGTAAATCTTGATTTTATAGCTCATGACTTAAAAGATTTTGGTGCAATTTTTTATATATCGCATGGTTGCTATGATGGAACCAATACTTGGATATGTACAGGTGAGGAAGGTTCAGCGGACGACTTACTCCAAAATCATTTTAATGAATGGCATAACAAAGAAATTAGTTTAGGAACTGTAAAAGAAGGAAGATGGTTATGGGGATTAATTAAAAAATCAGTAACCTACTATAATTTTTCTGAAAATTATATAAAAGATTCATATAAAGATGATGATTTTCCGCATTCATTGATTTATCTGGTTGCTTGCCAGGGTTTAAAATCTAATGAACTTGCAGATGCTTTCCATTCAAAAGGTGCTGCTGTTGTTGCAGGTTGGGATGAAACTAATTGTCTCGGCCAATCGACAGGTAAATTATTATTTGAGGCAATGCTCGGTGGAAAAGATCTGAAAGATGCATTTGATGATTTGCCAGCAGAATCTAAAATTAGTACTTGTGAAGTTTCGCAAGGAGCAAATTTGATTTATATTCCATCATCAGGTGGAACGGTTCAACTTGTGAATCCTGTTGCAGCTTATCTTCACATTGATGAACCTATTAATGGTCAAAGTTATTCTGAAAGGACCATATCTCTAGATGGTTATCTAATTAATGGTTCAACCATTAGCAATGGCACTGTTGAATTGAATGGTGTAACAACAGTTTTGGTTTATTCAGGTATAAATTTTTCTCAACCTCTTGAATTAAATCGCGGGATAAATATTGTAAAAATTGGATGCAATGGTATTTTACAATCAGGTGAAAAAGTCCATGTCGATTCAACCATTTCTTTTAATGGTGATTTTCCTGTGTTAGATTTATGGACAGAATTGAGGTGGAATACTAATTACTCAGATGTTGATTTTCATCTTCTTCCACCAAACAGTACAATTAATGACCTGTGGACTTCTAAAGATTGCTTTTTTTTTAATAAAAGCACATCATGGGGTGGCGAGTTAGATGTTGATGATATAGATGGGTATGGTCCGGAACATATTACAATACCAGGTTTTTCGACATCGGGTACATATAGGCTATTTGTAAATTACTATGATGATCATGATGCTGGTGCTTCCGATGCTTCGGTAACTGTATCAGTAAAAGATGGAACAATGCAACATTTTGGGCCTTATCATTTAGAGAATGATGGTGGGGTCAACCATGGGGATGGGGATTTATGGGAAGTTTGTACAATTTCATTCCCTTCAGGTCAAATAACTCCCGTAAATAAATATTATTTTTTAGGATCATTAGCAAAAGGAAATCTTATAAAAGGTAAACGATAATTATCATTTAATACTAAAATAAAGTCAATGGTATAACAAAACATTTCAAGCCGACAGCGTATACGCACTTGGCATTTTTGAGATTTTTAAAGTAGGAAGTCCGCTTCAAGTATCTTGTTCAACGGAGTCAAATTAATTAATAATCTTGCAAACTGCGCTTGTCGTAAACGGAAAGTTAAGCACAGTTTGCTTAATCTTTAGCAGAAGTAAATAATATTCATTACTTTCATTTATCTGAAACCTCTTTAGATATTGCGGTAAGACTTTGAGATTGTTCAACTGTTTATCCAACCTCTTAGCCATATTTAATTGAACAGCAACATTCTCAAAGAATTTTTTCCTTTTTTGATTTTTCACCTTTGCAGTAAAAATTGGAGAATAACAATACTTACAAGTAAAGTAGCAGCCGATAATAGGGTTTAGCGTAAAAGGATGATCATCTTGTCCAATGGGAAATTGTGGATTAAGGGGTGGAGAATTACTTTCTCGAAATTCAATATTTAATTTTCTCTTAATCATAATTTGTTAACTACGTTTTGCTCTATACAAAAATAAAATAAAATTAGTAACTAAGTAACTTCGTAACTTTTATTCTTATAAATAAAATCTTAGATTTTAAAGGTGTCTCCAAAAAATAAAAATATTTTATTACAAAATTCCTCAGGATTAGTACTATTAACCAGCTTTATATTTTGAAAACTTTATTAATTACTTGGTGATTTAATTTTTTGAAAGCTTTTAGTAGCCACACTATCGGCTTGAAGTCAGTTTTAAATTCGAGTTTTGCAAAATTCAGCAACAGGTTAGAAACTTGGTAACTTGGTAACTTTTAGAAGGCTCAAGATAACAAATAAGATTTGGTAACAAATTTACTAAGCTACTTTTTGGGGGCTTGTTTGGTCGTTTAGGGGTTATGTAGGAGCTAATCATTATTCAACTCCAGACTAGCCAAACTACCACCTGAATTTACGAAGACCTCCATAAGACAATTCATACTTTATCCAGTTTCCGTACTTTCCCTACTTTGTAGAAAAAGAATATATATTATTTTTTATTTTGAAATTTTTTCTAGAAAACTTTTTTATAAAACTACGGAAAGTAGGGAAATGGTGTCATTTACTTCGA
>Ga0114931_10008844_pt1 | contig 12135 bp, 11 predicted proteins | sample 2SBtaG_FD_89579 | JGI IMG/M metagenome (GOLD analysis project Ga0114931, IMG submission 89579) | Deep subsurface microbial communities from Kolumbo volcano to uncover new lineages of life (NeLLi) - 2SBTROV14_V59a metaG | ecosystem: Environmental > Aquatic > Marine > Volcanic | place: Kolumbo...
CGCGCAACCACGGCTGGGCTTCGCCGTCGAAGTAGTGGCCCAGCTCGAGCGCGACGAATGGCGACGTGCTGCCGCGACTCGCGTTGAGCTGAACACCACCGCGCACGCCGAGCGACACGGCGTTGTGACCGATGCCGGCGTGGATGCGCGTGCGGCCGCTGGTCCTGGCCATCAGGCTGGCCATGAAACCGTCGGGCACCCCGAAGTCGGTCATCAACGCGAACCGGTCTCCGGTTTTCGGAGAGTCGGCGTGGGCCACGCGGCACAGCCCTAACAGCAAAATGGAGATGAAGAAGAGACGTTTGGAGGGGATTGTTGCGACCATGGGCTCCGCACAACCCGGCGCCCGATAAACAAAGCAAGTGGCGGGCCAGAGATGGCCGCACCAATTTCAACGAGTTGAGCTGACCGCGTGAGAGTGACTGGGGAGCCAAGTTGACGCTGCTGGGGGTGCGAGGCAACGGTCGTTACGACCGCCGCTGCGTCACGCGAGCTTGTGGCGTAAGCTTGATGGATGCCCGAGGTGCTCTACTTCACCGCGCTGGGTGCGACCGCGGTGTTCGCGCTGGTGGCCAACCTGGGCCGCTTTCGCAGGTCGCGGGCGCTGACCAATCAGGCTACCGAGTTGCACTCGAACCTCGAGGATTGGGCGGACACCACCGACTGGCGCGTCGGTGACGGCAGTGAGGTGGCGTGGGTCGAGCGGGCCGAGCACATCACCGGGCTCGCCGGGTTTCCACGCGACTGGGACATTGCCGCGGACAATCGCAACCGCGACACCGAGACCTACGCGCCGATTCGCAAGTGGGTTTACGCCAGCGTGCTTGCGCGCGAGACAGCGTTCGGCAAGGTCACCGTGGTGGGCTGCTACCACGAAGACAGCACCAGCTACAACGTGTTCGCCGCACTCGAGGGCGCCGCTCACACCTCGCCGTTGACGATCGATTTGCTGGCCGGCGCGGAGCTGATCTACGACGGCACGCCGCCGGCGTCCCTGGCGAAGCCGCGCCTCGAAGCCATGTTCGCCGGCGTCGCAGCGCCGGCGCGACTGCGCCTGCTCGGTGGTTACATCTTGTTGCACAGCGTCGGCTGGCTGACCCCGGAGCTCGCCGAGGAGCGCTGCCGGCGCCTGATCGAGCTGTGTAAGTCGTTACCACGCGGCCCTGTGCTCGGCCCCGAGCGTTAATTAACCCCCGTCGCGGCCGTTGACGCCGCGCGCGCATGTGCGACATGCTGGTGCTCGTCATGAGCGAGCTCGTCGACCACTTCATCAGCGCAACCGAGTCCGAAGATGCCACGCTGGCCAAGGGGTTGGCCAAGCTGTCGGGCGACGACAACCTTCACGCAGTGCTGGCCTGTTTCGACTGGGACAGCTCCGGTGCGCTCGACGACGACCAGCGCGCCACCGCGCGGCGGGTGCTCGGCAAGATGCACACCCCGTCCGGCAAGGGGCTCGACCTGCTGCATCAGGTGCTGGTCTACCTCGACGTCAACGAGAACAAAAAGCTCGAGCACACCGAAGTCATGCTGGCGGTGGAGATCCTCGAGCTGTTCTGCAAAGCCGATTCGGTCAATGATAGTCTGTCGGCCAAAGAGCTGGGCATGTTGCTCGCCGCGCTGAAGAAGCTCGACGACAACGGCAACGGCGTGCTGGACAAGGACGAGCGCACCGCGTTGCGCGACGGCCTGTGGACCCCCGACGAGTTTCTCGCCAAGCTACTCGCTTGACCCGCGACCGCGTCGGCCGCCCAATTGTCAACGGCTACGGCGCGGTCTTTTTGACGTAGTCGTCGATGCACTCGAGGAAGGCTTCGCACCCACTCTTGGGCATGCACTCTTTGTACATCGCCAGGGTTTTGTCGTCCTTGGCGCAGGCGTCGATATTTCCCTGGTTTGGCGCCACATCCATCCCGGTTTTCTCTTTGATGCAGGTGCTGTACTTGTCGCCGGCTTGCTTGCACAGCTTCTTGTTTTTCGCCGATCCACCTTTGCCGCAGCCGGTGGCAAAAATCACAAGGAACAACGTAAAGCCACACACCTGCGAAAACTTGCTCAACAATTCGCGCATCGATCACCTCCCGAACAAAACATTTTGCTAGGATGAATTTCTGGGGGCAACTGGCTCGTCCGACCTGTTGCGTTATAATCGAACGCGGAGGAGACAACCATGCGTGTTAGAAATGGAGCTTTGGCTTTAGTTTTTTGTGGCTTGATGATCGGGGCGTGCTCGTCGAATAGCGATCCTGGGGCGAGTATCACAATCACCAACGTCAGCAGCTACGACATCTACGAGCTGTACGTGACGCCGACCGGCGATCCCAACTGGGGGTCGGATCTGCTCGGTGGCGACTTCTTGGGCTACAACGAGCAGATCACCGTCGATGTCGATTGTGGCTACTACGACGTCCTGTTGGTGGACGACACGGGCGCCGAGTGCGAGGTTGACAACCAGGATCTGTGCGGCACCGACGACGAATGGGTGATCGACGACGTCGAGCTAGCGAACTGCGTCAACTTCTGACGCCGCGGGCAGGACCCGCCACATTTGTCGCAATATCAGTCGACGGCCGCGGGTCAGTTTCGGCTGCACGCAGAAGCGCTATCCCGTGGTGATCACGACACACTCGCCTGGTATGGCTCTTGCCATACCGGGCGCGTGCGCTTTGTAGGACACACAGTAGCCCCCATGGCTCGCGCTCTGCCTCACCGGCTGTTTGGCGGCCGCCCATGTCGAGGTTGCCGAGGCGCACCTGCGACCGACGCGATGTCGTCCGGGCGGGCACGCACACCGGCGACGCTTCCGCCGCCGCGGCGGCGCCGCGGGCATCGCGCACCCCGGCCCAGCCGACGCCGATCTTGCCACCGGGAACAACGCCGGTCATAAACGACACGCCGGTGGCGACCTCGTCCGGAGCCATGTGGCGTATGCACACGGCCAAGAGCTCGGCCTTGCGCTTGCGCGAACGAGTGTCGCGCAGGGCGGATGTCGTGGACACGAGCTCGGCCAGCAGCACGGCGATCAGTCGTGATTCTTGGGGCAGTCGAGATCGAAGTCCACGGGCGACAGCTCGGGCACACGGTGCCAGTGCCGGGTGTCGAACGACATGGTGACGATGCCGGTCGTCGGCACGTTGTGGACCGGATCGGGCGAAAACTGGTTGGTCACCTCGGTGAAGCCGGGGTTGTGACCGAACACCATGACCACAGCGACCGCGTCGTCGATGCTGCGGATCACCTCCAGGATCGCCTCCGGCGGCGCTTCGTAGATTCGCTTGTCGATGACCACGTCAGTCCACGCGTATTCGAGCTGCTTGCAGAAGCGCCTGGCCGTCTTGCGCGTGCGTTTCGCCGGGCCACAGATGATCAGATCGACCGGAATTCCGCGCTCGGCGAACACCTCGGCCATCAGCGGCGCGTCGTGTTTGCCGCGCTTGTTCAGCGGGCGATCGAGATCGCGCAGGTCGGCGTACTTCCAGCTGGACTTGGCGTGGCGGACGAGAACGAGCGTTTTCATGTGGCACGCGTGGTTTCGTGGTTTCTCAACAGCCGCTCGGTCACAAGCTCCATCAGGTGAAACCCGAACTGTGGCTGCTGAAAGAACAATTGGTGGACATCCTTGCGGTTCATGCTCAGCACACGGGTCTTGCCCTCGCAGATGGCGGAGGCGGTGCGCCGGTTGGTCGGCGACAACAGGCCGATCTCACCCAGTACATCCCCGGGGTAGAGCTTGATGTCGATTTCCTTCAGCAGGATCTTTCCTTCCCTGATCAAGTACATCTTGTCCGACTTGTCTCCCTTGCGGAACAACACATCACCGTCGTCGAACGATTCTTTGCGCATGAACGGGATCAGCGCGTCCGGGCCGAACTCGCCGACCGAGCTCGCCTGCACGCGCCTGACCAGGGCGCGCATCTGGACCAGGCGCCACAGGTTGAGCGGTAGCATGAGCGCCTGGACCACGAGCACCGGATACATGGACACTGACGCGGCGTAGGTGATCATGGCGCAGTTGGCCGTGATGCCCGCGACCCGAAGCGGGATCATCCGCTTCATCCAGAATGTCGAGAACATCAAAAAGGAGCCGAGGTAACCCACGAACTCCGTCCATCCCAGCGACAGCGGCATGGGCGCAAGTATAGCCGGCGGCCGGCACGAAACGCGCCAGCGCCGGGGAAGGATGGAATGATTGGGGGAGGAGGGGGGGCGTTAGTCGATGACGATTACGCCACAGGGGAACACGGCCGAAATGTGGTGGAGGTTGCCGTCCTTGACGGTCTCGCAGGCGTCGCCCAGGACCTCGAAGGTCTTGGAGTCGAGCATGACCCAGTCGACGCCCTGCTGGAGGTCCTGGCCATCGAGGGCGACCAGGCCCTGTTGGGCTTTGGCCGGGTCGACTTCGCCGTTGATGGTGAAGACGCAGCCCGCGGCGCCGCCGACGATGGAGCCAAAGGCGTTCACCAGATCGTCGGGGTTGAGGGCCACGTAGTACTCGGCCGGATCCATGGTTTCGTCGGGCGACTTGCCCTGGCCGACGTTGGCCAGCTGTTGCAGGTGGTTGGCGCCCACGTCGTCACCCACACTGATGACAAAGGTGCGGATGCCCTTGTCGAAGGCGCGGGAGGTTGCGTCGAGCGACTCTTGCCGGGCGATGTCGGCTTCGTTTTGATTCTGCGGATCGGGAATCTGGCAGGTGTCGGGTTCGCCGTCGGTAGCCAGAATCATGATCTTGGGGCCGGGCTCGGCGTACGCAGCCAGCGTGTCGGTGACCGCGGCGAGGGTTGCGCCCGTCGGCGTGTCGTCCTCGGGATTCGCCGGTCCGATGACCGCCTGCATGTCGTTGTAGTTCTCGAGCTTGGGCGCGACGTTTTGCAGCACCGGGCATTGCCCGCCCGAGTCACCGTTGAACGACGTGTACAGAGTCAGGCCGAAGCGAATGCCCGACTGCAGCCGATTGACCATGCCGTTGTCTTCCATCAGTGTGCGATAGACCGCGTTCCAGCGCGATGTGGAGCCGAAGTTCGAGTCCATGCTGCCGGACTGGTCGACCACCAGCTGAATGGTCGGCGTAACACCGCTGACGACGGCGTTGATGTCACCGCAGGTGCCATCGTCGGGAAAGGGGTTGTCGGGAAATGGTGGATCCGGGGGATTGAGCGGGTCGTACCCGTTCGGATTATTGTCACCACCGTTGGCGCCTACCTTTCCGGCGTCACAACCGCCGAGAACGCATGCGCTCACAGCCATCCAGAGTGCGAACAAGCGAGTCATCGTAGACCCGGGTTGGTGCAAGCGCAGTGCCCATTCTACGATCCGCTAGATTTCGGGATCTTGCGCCATGTGTCTGGGCCCCCATTGGGGATTTGTGGGGTGGGGTGGAGAACGGATCCCCGATCAGAAGGGGTGTTCCCCCACACAGGTCGATATCGAGCGACTGCGCGACATCGCCGCCATGTTCCGGGCGGTGCTGTCGTTTGCCGATAGCGGTGACGACGGCGGCTACGTGGCCGCGGCGGACGAGACGTTGGCCCGCGCGCGTCATCGTAGACCGCCGCCACGCAGATATCGCGTATCCGGACGCAGACCAGCTGATCTTGTGGAACGGCAACGCTACTCTCGACCAAATGGGGATATCTCACCCAGACAAACGACCTGTGCTACTGGAACCGAGAGCGCGTCGAGGCGACCAACGTGATCGACGGCGCCGACGAATCGGTTCCACTGTGCGTCTACTGAAGAGCGTGCTCAGCGTCGCCGCGTGTGCTGCGGTGCTGTCGTCGGGTTGCGGCGACAAAAAATCGAGCAACAGCGGCAAACCCAAGCGGACCAAGCAGGTGGTCAACGCGCCGGCCCCGCCGCGCACGGTGGACTGTAGCGATGTCGCGGCAAAAGCAGCAGCGACCTGGAACACGGCTGCCAAAAGCAAGCTAAAGGCGGCGTTCGCCGACACCGCGGTTGCTCACGCCGCCGATACGTTCGAGCGAGTCGCCGCGCGGCTCGACGCCTACAAACAGGCGATCGCTGCGCAGTCGTCCAAGACCTGTCGGTTCATGAAGCGGGTGTGTATCGATCGCCGGCTCGGTTCGATGGCGGCGTTGCTCGCCGCGTTGTCCACTGCCGGCAAGCGCGGAGTCGATCGCGCCCTGCGCGCGGTGTATCGCCTGCCGGTGGTGGCCTGGTGTGCCGACTCGGCGTACGTCGACAGCCAGCCACGTCCCAGCAAGGCCAACGGCGCCAAGCTCGAACGCCTGTACCAGCAACTCGACCGGCTGCGTATGCACATGTATCTGGGCCGGACCAAGAACGTGGCCATGGAGCTGCGGGCCGTGGCGTTTGCCGCCCAGCGGATGCAGTACGCGCCCGCGGCTGCCGAGACCCTCCAGCTGCAGGCGAGGGCGGCGCGCGCGCAGGGCAAGCTCAGGCGCGCGCAGCAGTCGCTCAGCGTCGCCGCGCAAATTGCCGCCAAGGCCAAAGACGATCGGCGGGTGGCCAGTGTGTGGATCGAGCTGGTGTCGGTGCTGGTCGATGCTCGGCGCATCGACGACGCGTTCAAGGTCGTCAAGGGCGCCAAGCTGGCGCTGCAGGGCAGCAAGCACAAAAAACGGCTCGAGCGCCGCCTGCAGGAAGCCATCGCCATGGCGCGCTACCAGCAGGGCAAGTACACCGAGGCGCTCGAGGCCACGCAGCGTGCCCTCGACCTGGTCGCCAAAGGCGACGACATCGCCGCGGCGCAGGTGCTGTTTCTGAAAGCGGCGGCGCTCGAAGGCGCGGGCAAGCTCGCCGACGCCGAAAGGGTGTACACACACCTGCGCGAAACCGTCGGCAAAGCCTTCGGACCCAAGCACCCGATGGTCGGGCGCGTGCTCATCGCCCTGGGTCGCGCCCAGGTTGCTCAAAAGCAATACGACGCCGGGCTGGCGAACATCGAACGCGCCATCGCCGCGTTTCGCCAGACCTACGGTGATTCGCACCCGCACGTGGCTACGGCCATGGCCGCCCTGGCCCGCGCGCAGGTCTCGGCCAAGCACTACGACAAGGCGCTCGCGACCTACAAACGCGTGCTGGCGATTCGAACCAAGACCGCGGGGCCGGAGCACCGCAGCGTGGGCCGCACCTTGCTCTCCATCGCCCGTGCACATTTTGCGGCGGGCCAGGTGGCTCAGGCGCGGGCGAGCGCGAAGCGGGCACGAGAAGTGTTCGAAAAGGCGAAGTCCAAGCCGGGTGTCGCGGCTGTCGACAAGTTTGTGGCCAAGCTCGCCGCACGTTGACGTTGTGTAGACCACGGCGTTCAAGTAGCGTTTGCCTATGGCAAGCACCGAGCTATGGGAGCGGGTTCGCCGGGGCGAGCACACGGCGTTGATCGGGCACGTGGACGCGGGCGAGGCGCCCGATGACGTTCTGTTGTTGGAGGTCGACTGTGACCTGGGCGGGCCGCCGTTGCGGCCGCTGATTTCGCTGTGTGAACGTGTCGAGGCGTTGCTGGGTGATCGCAGCGGCGACGACGTTGCCGACGCCGATGGCACCCACATGACCGGCGGGCTGCGCCACCGCATCGCCGCCCAGTCGCGGGAGCCGATGCATACCGGACGGCTGGTCGGCACGCTCAATCGGCTGGCGTCGGCAACGGCGCGGCCGGTTGCGGTGTGGTTTCACGCTGCGGACGCGGCCGATCCCGCCACCCAGTCGTCGCTGCTCGCCGCCTTGCGCGAGAGCAGCTGGTTGAAGCTGCCGGTGATCGTCGCGCTGGAAAGCGGTGACGGCGAGTTCGTGGCGTCGGTGCGCGAGATCCTCGGCGCGGACGACACCATCGACGGCACGCACGCGTCGGCGAGCATCGACATGACCGCGTTGCCCGAGGATGCCGCGCTGGTGCTGCGCGCCGGAGCCGTTGTGGGCAACGCGTTCGAGGCGGACACGGTGGCGGAGCTGCTCGACGTGCCGATGCTGCACATTCTGGAGGCGCTGCAGCTGGCGCACGACAACGGTGTACCGGTACGCGACCGCGGCCGTGGCGTGTTTTCGCTGCCGTCGGACACCGCCGACGCCGTACGCCGCAGCGTGTTGCCGTCGCTGCGCCAGGCGTGGCACGCGCGCCTCGCGGATTTGCTGGGTACACCGGCGGAACAGGCGGCCGAACCCGCGACGCCCGGCGAGACGCGGCCGGAAAGCGGCACCGGACTCCCGGACCTGATGGCGCGCGCACCGTCGTTTTCGCCGCCGCCGTCGTTGCACAACCTGGGCGACATGTTGGGGCGGCCGGCGTCCGCGCGGCCGCCGTCTCCCGAAGAAGACGAGCTGCTGGAGAAGGTCGCGCGCGAAGCCGTGGTGGGCGAGCCGGTCGAGCAGCACGAGCGCGCTCGCGATGCGGCGCGCGCCGCGCGCCATGCCCAGATGGCCGGCCGGATCGAGGATGCCGTGGCACACACCCTGGCGGTCGCCGACGATGCGGCCCATCAAGGCGCCTACGATCAGGCGTGGGCGTTGGCCGATGATGCGGCCCGCCAGGCGGACGCATTGCCCCGCGGGATCGTCGCGGACATCTTGCGCGCGCGCGTCGAGCTCGAGCGCGCCCGCATCGCCTGGTTGGGCGTCGGCGAGTCCGCGGATCTTACCTTGAACAACGCGTTGGACCACCTGGCGCGGGCCCAGGAGCTGGTGCACGACGATCATCTGATGACCGCCGAAATTCTCGCCACCGCCGCGGCGGTGCGGTTCGATCTCGGTGATCCCGAGTCGCTGGAAGAGGCCATCGACAATCTCACCCACGCCAGCTTGCTGTTGGCCGAAAACGGTCGCGCCATCGAGGCCGCCCGGCTGCTCAACGATCAGGCGGCGATCTGGGTACGGTTGGGCGATCCCGTGCGCGCGTACCACCTGCTGGTCAAGTCGCGCGAAGTGTTTCAGCGCCTCGACTCACCGGTGGCGGAACTGGAGCTGGCTGAGACCGAACACCAGACGGCGCGGTTGGCCCTGCACGCCGAAGCGCGGCCGGGCCGGGAGCGCGATGCGATTCTGGCCGGGCTCGATCACGCCGACCGCGCGGCCAAGACGTTCGAGCGGCTCAACCTGCCCCGGCAGACGTCGCGAGTGTGGGAGACCATGGGGCGTTTGTCCATGCGCGGCGGTCGGCTGGACGACGCCGCAAGTCACCTCGAGAACGCCTTTGCGGTGCAGCGCCGTCACGCCGACGGCGTCGGCCTGGCGCGAACGACCGCGGCGTTGTCCGAGCTGTTCGTCCGTACCGGCGATCGCAAGCGGGCGCTCGTCGCGCTGGTCGACTCGGTGGAGCTCAACATTGCCAAGGGCTCGCCCATCGGCCTGGCGTTCAACCTGCAGAGTCTGCAGCAGCTGGCTCAGGGCGAGGATTTGCCCGGGCTGGCCAATCTGCGCAAGCGCATCGAAGAGGCGCAGCAAACGGTGGGGGTCGTGGACACCCCCGATGCCATTTCAGCTGGGCCGCAAAGGCTCCCTGAGTCGAGTCGCCCCGGGTTTCTCAAATAGGGAATTGCCCTTTTGGTCTGCGCTTCCTACACTTAATCGACGGCGTTTGGGCTGGGGAGGCTGCGCGTCGTCGCAAGGCCTGGGGAGAAGATGCGTGGGAAACACTAGCTGGTCAGGATCGTTTTCGGCCGACTCGGTCGTCGATTTGCGCAAGTCGCGCGTCGTCAAGCTCGACGGCGGCCAGCGCCGGGTGGACGCGAACAACTGCCGCACGGGCGTCATCATCCCGGGCGGCGTCGGCGTCGACCATTCGCTGCAGGATCTGTTCTTCACTCACTACCGCTACATCCGCAAGGTGGTCAGCCGGTTTGCCAAGCCCGGCGTTGCGATCATCGCCATCGATGAGCACCGCAACAGCGTCGCGGGCAGCGTGTGCGTCGCGGCCAAGATCGGTGTGATCAATACCGCCGTGGTGGGGCGACACAATCGCGCCGACCTGTATTTGCACAACGACGCCAGCGTATCGCTGCGTCACCTTCTCGTGGTGCTCGATCCGATCCGCGACTGTTCGGCCTCGACCGACGTGCGCTACCGCGTGCTGGACCTGCGCACCGAGATTGCATTTGCGGACGAGCACGGCAGCAATGTCGAGGCGGTGACGGCCGAAGGACCGGCGTTTTTGCGCTGTGGCAGCTACGCGCTGCTGTGCTTCACCACCAACGAAGACGCGCACTGGCCCCGCGATCCCGCCGATGGCTGGGCTTGTATTCCCGAGCGGGTCTATCTGCAAAAGCGCGACGCGGAGCCGGATCGCTGGCAGCGGGACGTACAGTCGGCCGCCTTCGAGCACACCGGCGAGCGCGACGTGTCGCGTGCTTCGTCGGCGCGGATCACGCTCGTGGGAACGAATCCGGGCCCGGTCGCGGCCGGTGCGGAGCTGCTGAGCCCCGGGGAAGCAGCGTTGGGCCGACTGCACATCCGCTCGCGCCGGCGCAAGGAGCGCCTGGTCGTCGGTACCAGCGCTGCCGATCGTGGCATTCTGCTCGGGCGCTATTCGCGTTGCGAGAGCAACGCGCGCTCGGTGTTGCGCCGGGACAGCATCTCGCGTGTGCACATGTTGCTGATTCGCGTGGCACAGGAGCTCTACGCAGTCGACACGGCGAGCTCCAACGGCACCTGGCTCGAGCTAGGCGATAGCGACAACGACGAACGCTGGAAACGCATCCGCGTCATGCCTGTGGCCGATGGCTTGACCTTCTGCCTCGGCAATGAGCGCACCCTGGTGCGCTGGACGGCCGCGTAGCCCACCGGCTACGAACAACGAAATTTTTTCAGCGGCGCCCGTCGGGCTACTTGTGCTTTTTGCCCTTGCCGGTAATGTCTTTGATTACGTTGCCGTTTTCGTCGAGGCCGGGGCCCTTCTTGCTCTTGTCGACGATCGACTCGAGCAGCCGATTGCGCTCCTTGGGCGTGGCGTGTTTGGCGCGCTCTTTGACGACGCGTTTCCACAACCCGAGGTCCGTCGCCGAGATGATGAACGTGCTGTAGAAGCGCAGCTTGTCCGAGGCACGAACCCACAGGTCTCTCTGGTACCAATCCAGATGGGCTGGCTCCTTGATGCCGTCGACCTTGGTGAAGCGAACCTTGGCCTTACCGAACCGCTTTTCGAGCACGTGCTGAATGATCGAGAACTCCCGCTTGTCGGCCGGCAGCTTGCTCATGTCCATGGTGGTGAGCGTCTTGTACAGCTTGCCGCGGAAGAAGAAGAAGAACCGCCGGTTGTTCTTGTTCTTCGGATCTTCCCAGTAGAGCATCGACTCGCCGCTCTTGTGGGCGAACTCGTCGCTGATCATCGACGCGTCCCAGCCTTCGGCATTGCCGGTGAAGCGGATATACGACGCCGCGATGCGAGCGTAGTCGCGCTGCATCTTCTTGCGCAGCTTGTCCTGCCGGAACGGATCGGTGGTCGCGGCGATGCGATCTTTGTACCGGGCGGCGATCTTCTTTTCGAGCAGCTTGCACACCGCGGGGACGCTCATTCCGAACTTGTAGTGGCCCTGCACGGTGCGCAGCGCCGACTTGTTGGGCTGTGCCGCCGCGCGCTGGACGGACGCTCCGGACGCGAGAAGCACAGCGGTGAACACACACGTTGCCAGACGAGTCGACATGATAGACAAGGTACGTGCTCAGCCCAGGCGGGGCAAGCCACGCCGTGGGTGTGCCGCCGCAAGTTCGGGGGTGGCAGCGCTGGCTGTGTGGCGCGGACTGCGTCACCATCAGAGCATGAGGCTTGTCGTCGTCTTGTCCACTTGCCTGGTTGTATGTAGTTGCGGCACACCTACACCGCACCCGCGGCCGGAGCCTGGTCTGCCGCCGAGCGTCACCCCGGATGCGGCGACTGCCACCACCACCCCGGACGCGGGCGAGGCGTCTCAGCCGGCAACGCCGGTGAAACCGGCGAACACCCGCGCGCTCGCCGCCGTGCGCAAACTGCTGGCGCAAAACAAGCTGTACCGCGCGGGTGTCAGGCTGCGCCGCATTGTTGCTGCCGGCGGCGCCGACGCCCCGGTGGCCGACCTCATGCTCGTAGACACCCTGTATCGGCGAAAGCTCTACGCCGCGGCGCTGTCTGGCCTGCAGCGTGTTCTGGCCCATCCTGATCCGACGCCACGCCGCAACGTGGCCATTGCCTGGGCC
>Ga0114931_10008845_pt1 | contig 12135 bp, 10 predicted proteins | sample 2SBtaG_FD_89579 | JGI IMG/M metagenome (GOLD analysis project Ga0114931, IMG submission 89579) | Deep subsurface microbial communities from Kolumbo volcano to uncover new lineages of life (NeLLi) - 2SBTROV14_V59a metaG | ecosystem: Environmental > Aquatic > Marine > Volcanic | place: Kolumbo...
ACTCTCAAGATAGTGCACGATCGCTTCAGCGGCCTCCGCGGCCGGCATTTGAGAAGTGTCGAGCGCGATCTCGGCGTTTTCGGGCGCTTCATAATCTGAATCGATGCCGGTGAAGTTTTTGATCTCGCCGCGCCGGGCCTTGGCGTAAAGGCCTTTGACATCGCGCTGCTCGCACACGTCCAGTGGCGTCGAGATGTAAACCTCGATGAATTCGTTCTCTTCAACCAGGCTGCGCGCCAGTCGGCGCTCACTGGCAAAAGGAGAGATGAAGGAGACCAGAACCACCATGCCCGCGTCGACCATGAGCTTGGCCGTTTCGCCGACGCGGCGGATGTTTTCCACCCTGTCAGCGTCGGTAAAGCCCAGATCCTTGTTCAGTCCGTGGCGAATGTTGTCGCCGTCAAGCGAATAAGTGTGGCGGCCCATATCGTGCAGCCGTTTTTCCACCAGATTTGCGACGGTTGATTTGCCCGAGCCCGACAATCCGGTGAACCACAGGATGCAGGGTTTTTGATGCTTGGCCCGCGCCCGTTCGGCTTTACCAATTTCAATATGTTGCCAATGGACATTTTGCGCCCGGCGCAGCGAGAAGTCGATCATGCCCGCGCCAATCGTGTTATTTGTGCGCCGGTCAATGAGGATAAAGCTTCCCGTTTTTCTATTATCCGTATAGGCATCAAATGCGATAGGCCGGGTGGTCGATAGATTGCACACGCCGATCTCGTTCATTTCAAGAGTTTTTCCTGATTCCTTAACCAGGGTGTTGACATTGACCTTGTGTTTCAGCTCGGTCACCGTGGTGGGCACCGTCAAATTGGCTGTTTTCATCAGGTATTGCCGCCCGGGCAGGAGTGCATCTTCATGCATCCACAACAGGTGTGCGGCGAATTGATCCGTTTGCTCAGCGGGCGCTTTGGCCGCGCAAATCACATCGCCCCGGCTGATATCGATTTCATCTTTGAGAGTCACCGTCACCGCCTGAGCGCCGCCGGCTTCCGCGAGGTCCCCGTCATGAGTGACGATGCGCTCGATGGTGGAGCGCTTGGCGGAGGGCAGCACGATGATGTCGTCGCCCGGGCGGACGGTGCCGCTGGCGATGGTGCCGGAAAAGCCGCGAAAATCGAGATTGGGACGATTGACCCATTGCACCGGCAGGCGGAAGGGCGCGTCCGACAAATGGGTCGCCACGTCCAGCGTTTCCAAATAGGGCAGCAGAGCCGGGCCCTGATACCAATCGGTGAGGTGGCTTTTGGCCGTGATGTTGTCGCCTTCCAGCGCAGAAATGGGAATGCATAAGATGTTCTCGAACGCCAATTGTTTGGCGAACTCTTTGTAGTCGGTCTCGATTTTCTCGAAAACATCATGCCCGTAATCGACCAGATCCATTTTGTTGATGGCGACGATGACATGTTTGATTCCCAAAAGAGAAACGATGAAACTATGCCGCTTGGTCTGCGTCAAAACGCCTTTGCGCGCGTCAATTAAAATGATGGCGACGTCCGCCGTTGAGGCGCCGGTGGCCATATTGCGTGTGTATTGTTCGTGGCCGGGCGTGTCGGCGACGATGAATTTGCGCCGGTCCGTGGAAAAGAAGCGATACGCGACATCGATAGTGATGCCCTGTTCGCGTTCCGCCGCGAGGCCGTCCACCAGCAGAGCAAAATCGATTTTCTCGCCCTGGGTGCCGAGTTTTTTGCTGTCCGATTCAAGTGCGGCCAGTTGATCCTCATAAATGAGTTTGGAATCATAAAGCAGGCGGCCGATCAGGGTCGATTTACCGTCATCGACGCTGCCGCAAGTGATGAAACGCAAAAAACTCTTTTCCTCCTGGGCCTGAAGATAGGCGAGGATATCGTCTTTGATGAGCGCGGATTGGTGGGACATTTAAAAATAGCCCTCTTGCTTTTTCTTTTCCATGGAGGCGGATTGATCATGATCGATGACGCGCCCCTGCCGTTCGGAGCTTTTGGTCAGCAACATTTCCTGAATGATTTCGGGCAGCGTTTCGGCTGAAGAATCGATGGCGCCGGTGAGGGGATAACACCCCAAGGTGCGGAAACGCACTTTCCTAATTTCCGGTTTTTCACCGGGCTTCAACGGCAGGCGCTCATCGTCCACCATGATCATCGTGCCGTCCCGTTCCACCACCGGGCGTTCTTTGGCGAAATAAAGCGGCACGATGGGGATATTCTCTTTGTAGATATATTGCCAGATATCAAGCTCGGTCCAGTTGGACAGGGGAAAGACCCGTATCGATTCACCTTTGTGGATGTTGGTATTATAGATGTCCCAAAGTTCAGGGCGCTGATTTTTGGGGTCCCAGCGGTGCTGCGCGGAGCGGAACGAGAAAATGCGCTCCTTGGCGCGGGATTTTTCTTCATCGCGCCGCGCGCCGCCGAACGCCACGTCAAACTTGTATTTGTCGAGGGCCTGTTTCAGGGCCTGCGTTTTCATCATGTCGGTGTGAATTTGGCTGCCATGGGTGAACGGCCCGACATTCTGGCGCAGCCCCTCTTCATTGACATGGACGATCAGATCCAGACCGAGCTTTTTGATCCAGTCATCGCGAAAAGCGATCATTTCCTTAAACTTCCACGTGGTGTCCACATGCATGACTGGGAAAGGGGGCTTGGACGGGTAAAAGGCTTTGAGCGCCAGATGCAGCATGACGGCGGAATCCTTGCCCACCGAATAGAGCATGACAGGGTTTTCCGCTTCTGCCGCCACTTCCCGCATGATGTGCATGCTCTCCGCTTCCAGACGCTGCAAATGAGTCATCGGCGCGGTGCCCGCAGAGTCTTGTTGCGCGGCGGGTGGAGATTGTGAGGCCGCCGGGCCTGTCGGGTCTTCCAATGCGTTCAGTTTCGCCAAAGCCATTTCCAGAGTTTTTAAGGTGCACTGGCCGCCTGCCTTGAGGCGCGCCAGGCCCTTGCCGTCATTGAGCAGCTTGCGCGAGATGGTGGTGACGGAGAGCTGCCGGGCGCGCGCCACGCGCTCAGCCCGGGACACCAGGTCATCAATGGTGGACATATGAAGGGACCTTTCCCATGATTTGATCAAATCCGTGCGTTATCCGGTCATTTATGTGGGATTAACCCCATAGTCAATGAAATTCTTGCCATGCAGGATGGATGCCACGCCCCATTAAACACAGAACATGGGATAAATCCCACTCATCAGGCAGAGCGGTTGGCAGGCGTCCTGAACGTCCTGCCTGTATACACGATTGTTCTTGCAGAATCGTTCATCCCGGCTGAAAAGCGGCCCGCGTCCTGGGAGCCCCTTAAAAAAGGGGTGCGCGCCTCCCACTCTCCCCTGCCTGCCTGTTTCTGCTGGAGGAGGCTTTTGAGGGATTTATCCCGCGCGGCGGCTTGTCAATCCGGTCGGGCTGCGACATAATTTATTCACGTGTGGGGTTGAAGGGTGAGGACCGGCGGGGACGGGCGTGTGCCGCGCTGGGCAGGTGGGGACGTTATGCCACTGGCGGTTTATGTTTTTTCAGGGATTCTTTTTCTGCTGGGCGGGTTGCTCTGGGTCTTTGAGGGCGCCACATTTGGCTCCGCGGCGCAGGAGATCCGGGCCGACTCTGGGGAAAAAACGCCCGTTTTTGCCGCCATTCCTCAACAGATTCAACAACAGCCGGAAGAAAAGCGCGCCTGTTCCCCCTGCGCCGGGCGCCTGGCGCTGCCTGTCACAGTCCGGCCTGTGGCCAAACCAGTGCAGAGGGAAATCATCGCGCAGACCCATGAAAGCCCCCCGCGCCGCGCCGACTTGATCCGTAAAGCGCATTGGGAATATGCGGCCCGTGAGGGCGCACTTGTCCCGGTCCCCGTGGTGCCTGCCGGCGGGCTTGCGCCTGATATTGTGCCTGAATCTTTGTCCGGATTGGCGTTTCAGGACGCCTACTGGGTGCGGCCTGTGGTTCTGGAAACCGGTCGGATGAGGGGATTTCATCTGTATGGGGCCTATCTGGATGCGTCCGGCGCGGATGGCTCATGCTGGACGGAAAGCCATGATCCCGCGGGAGCGGTTTGGACACCCGATGATTGCCGCCCCAGTGCGTTGCGGCCGGGGGAGGCGGCGCACCGGTCTGAACTGCCGCGCTCGGCTTACCGCGTCGGTTTCACCACGAAGATACGCCACAGCGTGGTGGGGTTGCGCATTTCCAGAAAACTGAATTAAACGATCATCGATTCGGGTATTTCCTGCCTCGCCGGTCCGGGCTTGCCCGACCTGCGCGACAGCAGGCGGCGCTTGAAATCCAGACTTGGTTTTTCAATCAGCGACCATGACAATTTGGCGAGAAGAAGGGTCGCTACGGCGCTTATGCCCGCGTTCTGGTAAGGGTTGTTATCAGGGTACAGAAGTTCGGCCGTTTGCTGCACAGGCCATGCATAAATGTAAACGCCATAAGAAAGGTCGCCCACAAGCCGATCAAACGGCAGAGCCGGCAAAGAATAGGCACAGTAAAACAGTGCATAGGCGAGGGCGGGCGCGGTGACCAAATTGAAATACGGCCTGCCCTGCCAAATGAGATAAAGCGCCACGGCAGCGATGGCGATGAGCGGTGTCAAGACGATAATGCGCCGGTTGATAAAGATGAAAACGCCCAGGGAGAAATAAAGAATGATGCGCAGCCAGTCGTCAAAATGGCCAAAGGGCGGGTGGGGAATGGTGTCGGGAAAAGCAAACCCCTACACATAAGCCGCGGCAAAAAGGAGATTCGCCAACAGGCGTCTGGTGATCAGCCCCATTGCGCCAAAGATTCCAAGCGCTGCGTAACACAGAGCTTCAACGGGAAGTGTCCATAAGGAACCATTGGTGGCGCTCACCGTATTGGTATCAAATACACCCGGCAGGGACCGGGGAATGCCCGGTATCAGGGTTATGTTGAAGAAATAAAGCAGCGTATCGTGGCTGGCAAAAAACGCCTGAGGCGTCCATGTGGTGACCACCAATCCGCCTACGACGATGGTGAAAATAATATTGACCGCCAGTCCGGGGTAGAGGCGCAAGGCGCGCGAGAGGACGTATTCCTTCAGGCTGTGCTTTGTCAGACTGCCCGCCACCAGAAAACCGCTCATGATGAAAAAGCCATTGACGGCGACAGCGCCAATCCATGTGGAGTGCAAGGCCGCGGAGAGCGGGTCGTGATATCCCGGCGTCTTTGAGATGTGAAAAGAATGCCCAAAGAGAACGGCCAAAGCCAGCATCAGGCGCAAGGGGGTGAAGTTATTTTCCCTCACCCCATCGAAATGATTCAGAAAAAACCATGACTGCGGCTTGGTTGGAAGAAGTGTGCGAATAAGACTGCGCAGTGGTGTTGTCATCAATGCCTTCTATGCGTCGGCTTTGAGCATCAGTGTACGGCATTGATCAACAGGTGAGCCAGGTTTATTTGCGCCTGGCTTCGGTCAAGGAGAATATCAAGCGGCGCGCGCGAGCGATCAGGGGCCGGCCGTCTCGTGTGCAGTGGCTAGATCCTGCGTCAGTTTTTCAGCACACCAGTTCGGGCGCGTGTTGGAATATCTCACGGCAAGGCCGCTGGCCAGGAGAGAGTCACTGACGTCAAAACCCTGGTGTGTTTCAACGCGTGCCACCACCCGGCCGGCATATTTGCCGTAGTGGATGTCATAGAGCTGCACACGCTGACCCTGAATGAGTGCGGTGAGATGGGCTTTGGCCTCAAGACCCTTGGCGCGCTCGTCTGTGCAATCCGGGCGGCTGATCTCTGGCGTGTCGATGCCGGTCAGCCGCACGCGCACCACGACGTCCTGCCCCAGCCAGATTTGCGCCCGGACCTCGATCGTGTCGCCGTCGATCACCCTTTCCACCTGAGCCGCAACAGGGCCGCCAAGGGAGTCAGAGGCCGCCGCAGGGGCGCTGGCGAGAAGCATGATAACTGTGCCGATCCAAAATGCTGTGCGGGTCACGGGAGCAGGCCTCGGGAAATACACGTGTAAGTATATTATACGAGAGAATACTCTTAAAAAGAGTTAATATCCAGCACCGTTCGGTTGTAAAAACCCCGTGAGGGTGAAAAGCTGCCGGACGGCCCTCCAGCCGCCGCCACACAGCCGGCAAACAGCTTTGAACTCAAGATTATGTCCCGCCCGCGCGGCGTCTCTACCGGCCCGCGACCACTTCACCTCTGATGGTGATTTTTTCGCTCGGCGAGAATTCCCAGGTATCGCCGATTTTAGCATTTTCCATGCGTTCCACCGGCGAGCAACTGGTCTGACTTGCTGCCTTATCCGCGCCCGGGCGCCGCATGGAAAATGTCGTACAGACTTCGTCGCCCTTTATTTCCCATGACCCGCTGCTGGTCTTTCCGTTACCAAAATCAAGGGTCAGTGTGCCATCAGGTTCATAAAAATACTTGACGGGCATTTCGCCTTTTTCCGTTATCGCGGTCATAACAATGGTGTTGGCGAAGGCGATATCCATGGGATTGGCGCTGGCCGCTCCGGCACTGAACAAAAAAAGTCCTGAAAGGGCGAGGCCTGAAATGATTTTCTTCATTTATGATTCCTTCTGTCGCGCGTTTTTGTAAATATCCCAGTTTACACCACAGCCCTTGCCCCCCGGCGCCGCATCTGTCAACGGCCATGTCCGGCTCGTGTCATCCCTTGCACCGGCCATCGAAATGCCGCCCGTGCAGTTAAAAATCATGCGCAATGCCCCGGCGCTCCCAGTCTCCAAAGCGCGTGGGCTCAGGGCCCTTGCGCCCCCCCAGTTCTTTGACGCGCCGTTCCGCGCAAACCTGAGAGTGTTGGCGCCTGAGCGCCGCTTCGGCCAACGCGCGCCGCGCTTCAGGCGGCAGTTTGCGCGACGGATCGGGGTCGCTCGAAGGGCCTGAAAACTCTTTGCCGCGGTCTGTGTCAGCCATGCTATTTGCCCCTTGTCATAAGAAATGTTGTGCCCGGTGCGGGCGTTCGCGCCATGAGGTGTGAGGGAGGGTCTATCAGATTTTCAGCAGCGGGTTAATCCCGGACTCTCATCCCGTGAGGGGGAGGCAAAAGCGCTCCGCGTCACGTGAGCCGTGACGACTGTCTTGTGCCTTGAGCCCGTTCATCAAGCCTGATAGGCCAGGCGTCCATGACGCGCAAACCCCAAACTCGGAAGTTATCCCCGCCCGGCATCGCCAGCCGTCAGGCCGCGGCGTCTCTTTTAACGGCGGTATTGCGTAAGAAAACTCCGCTGGATCGTGCGCTGATCCGGGAAATGTCTCAAGGGGGTCTTGGCGCGCTCAGCCCGCGCGACAAAGCTTTCGCGCGTCTATTGGCGGTGACGGCGCTGCGCCGTAAGGGCCAGGTGGAGGACGCGCTGGCCCGTTTCATGAAAAAACCCTTGCCGGTCAAGGCTGAAAGTGCGCACCGCGCTTTGCAGCTCGGCGCTGTCGAATTGCTGTTTCTGGATGCGCCCGCCCACGCCGCCGTGTCGAGCGCGGTGGCGGTGGCGGTGACGGACCGCCACGCGGTCCCGTTTAAAGGTCTGGTCAATGCGGTGCTTCGGCGCGTCGCGCTGGCCCGGTCTCAAATTCTCGAAAGCCAGGATGCTCCCGCGCTGAACGTGCCGTCTTGGCTGCGGGAAAGCTGGGCCGCTGCTTATGGCGGCACCATCGCCCATGAAATCGCCTGCGCCCTGCTCACAACGCCGGCGTTGGATATCACGCCCAAAGGCGCGGGAGACGCAGAAGCCATGGCGGGCGCGCTCGATGCCCGCGTGTTGCCCACGGGTTCGCTGCGCCGGCCTTTGGGGGGCGCGATTGAGGCGCTGCCCGGTTTCGCGCAAGGCCAATGGTGGGTACAGGATGCGGCGGCCGCTCTGCCGGTGACATTTCTGGGCGATGTCAAAGGTCGGCCGGTCATCGATCTGTGCGCGGCGCCCGGCGGCAAAACGGCGCAATTGGCGGCGCGCGGCGCCCGCGTGACGGCGCTCGACAGGGCGGGAGGACGGCTGCGTCTCATTGAGCAAAATCTGAAACGTCTGGATTTATCGGCCCGGCTGGTTGAAGCGGATGCGCGGCACTGGCGGCCTGCGGAGCCTACCCCTTTTGTGGTGCTGGACGCCCCGTGCACCGCCACCGGTACAATTCGGCGCCACCCGGATGTGATGCATCTTAAACGACCGGAAGATTTAAAGAATTTGCTGCCGCTTCAGGCCCGCCTTCTGGATGCGGCGACTGAGATGATGGCGCCCGGTGGCCTGCTGATCTATTGCACCTGTTCACTGCAGGTAGAAGAGGGGGAGCAGCAGATTCAGGCATTTTTGAGCCGCCACCGCACCATGCGCCGCAGACCGATCACTCCTGATGAGGTTGGCGGATGTGCGTCTTTCATCACCCCGTCAGGCGATTTGCGCACACTGCCCAGTCAATGGCCGGAATGCGGGGGATTGGATGGATTTTTTGCCGCGCGCCTTGTGAAAAGTTGAGGCGGGGGGAGGGGGTTTTTGAGCCAAGTCAAAGCACTTGCGTGGCCGTTCTGTTAAGAGGAATGGTTATGAGAAATCGTTGGAGGACAGGTGAAAGATGACCAAGACCGTGCCGTATGTATTGCTGGGCGGCGAGGAAGGCGTGCGCATTTTGTGCCGGACTTTCTATCGTATTATGGATGAAGCGCCTGAAGCGCGGGACATTCGCGCCATGCACAAGCCGGATTTGAAGCCCATGGAAGACAAGCTTTTTGATTATCTGTCGGCTTGGCTTGGCGGCCCGCCCCTGTATCGGGAAAAAACCGGTGGTATGTGCATCACCGCGCCCCATCGCCCCTATGCCATAGGCGAAAAGGAACGCGATCAGTGGTTGATGTGCATGGGCCGTGCATTGGAGGAAATTGGCGCAAGTCAGGACGTCAAGGACATGCTGAAAACACCCTTGTTCAGGGTTGCCGACATGCTGAGAAATAAACCCGAGCGGGCAGACAGTCTCGCTCCCAGATGATATACCAAGGCGATGAGGTTGCATGGGTCGGCAGGACCACCGCCAGGCAGCCTTTTTGTCAGTTTTACGTTGAGAGCCGGAACTGTTAAATTAAAGCGCGGGGCGTGAGTGGTGAGAAGGAAGAGGCACACATGACCCAGTATTTGAAGATATCCACCCCCAGATTCATCTGGATTATCATGCCGTTTGTCATTGCGGCACTGGTGCTCAGCGGCTGCGCCAGGCGGCTGGGTCCCAATGAGTATGACCGCTATGCGGTCGGTCGCGCCGCGTATACGGATTTTGGCAAGGTCATCTCCATGCATAATGTCAAAATTAACGGGACGCGTTCAGGCATTGGCCCCGGTGTTGGGGCGGTGGCCGGCGGCGTCGCCGGTTCGACCATTGGCGGCGGCGATGTGTCAAACGTGCTGGGAGCGATCGGCGGTGCGGTGCTTGGCGGGTTGCTCGGGTCCGCAGTTGAAGAAGGCGCCACGCGGCAGACCGGAATCGAATACACAATCGAACAACCGGACGGGAAAATCATTACCGTTGTTCAGGCGCAAGGCGGGCCTGTGATCAAGCCTGGCCAGGAGGTGCGTATTGTCTACGGCGCTGACCGGGTGCGGGTGGAGCCGAATTACTGAGCGGAAGAGGGAAAAACTCTTCCGGGGTCTGACGGGTTTTCCGGGTGACGCGTGGGGGAGGAATGTCCCGTGCGGTTGCGCTGAGAATCGCAGGATGTTACTTCTGGATCATGAGTCGCCATATCCGAATCGCACCCTCTCTTCTGGCGGCCGATTTTGCCAGGCTTGGGCAGGAAGTCCGCGCCATCGCGGATGCCGGGGCAGATTATGTTCATGTTGATGTCATGGACGGTCACTTCGTGCCCAATCTCACCCTTGGGCCTGCTGTCGTTCAAGCATTGCGTGGATATGCGGGCCTTCCCTTCGATGTGCATCTGATGATTTCCCCGGTGGATGGCTTTGTGGATGCCTTTGCAAAAGCCGGCGCTGATATCATCACGGTGCATCCGGAAGCGGGGCCGCATCTTCACCGCACGCTGCAAGCCATCAAGAATGCCGGCGCACAGGCGGGGGTGGCGCTCAATCCAGCGACGCCGGTGGAAGCTTTGAATCCGGTTCTGGGGGATCTTGATCTGGTGCTGGTGATGAGTGTCAATCCGGGATTTGGCGGGCAGACGTTTATTGACTCGCAACTGGCAAAAATAGCGGCGGTGCGCGAACGGATTAATCAGACGGGCCGGACGATCCTCCTGGAAGTGGATGGCGGTATCACGCCGCGCACCGCGCCTGCGGCCATTGAAGCGGGAGCCGATATTCTGGTCGCAGGGACTGCAACCTTTGCTTTACGTGAAGATCAGGCCGGGGTGGACTATGAAGGGCGCGTGGCGGCCTACCGGGCCAATATAGATCTCCTGCGGGGAGCGCCATGACGGATGCTTCCCTAAAAGCCCGCTCAACCGCGTCGTTGAAATCCCCGCAGCGTGAACTCGCGGTTGATCTGGGGCGCGAAAGCCTGGCACGTATTTCCGCCGCGTTGCGCACCCTATCCTTCAGATCACTGCCTTATCATCCCAGTCTTTCAGGGCCTCTTCCTGATCGGATTTTGAGTTTCCCGGTGGACCTGACACCCCGCTCCCCTCAACTCCTGGCGAATATGCTGGCATACCGCTATGTGTTTTCCGGGGGGCAGGTCCAGGCCGACGGCAATACGCCGCCGTGGCGTCTGGTCCCGCCGGCGGAGGCGTGGGCGGAAGAGCTGCATGGATTCACGTGGTTGCGCCATTTTGAGAACAGCCGCGATCCGGACGCCGCTGATCATATCCACTGGTTGATGAGCACCTGGTTGAAGGAATGCGGGCAATGGCACGCCGTTGGCTGGAAGCCGCCCGTTCTGGCCCGGCGCCTGATTTCCTGGTTTATGCACAGTAAACTCATTCTGCGCGAGGCTGACCTGGTGTGGCGCAGCATGGTGCTGCGGTCTCTGGTGCACCAGTCCAGATTTTTGTTCCGGGCGGCCAAATGGGCCTCAGGGGATGATGAGGGAAAGATCACGATCGCTACAGGTCTCAGTTTTTCCGGCCTGTGCCTGCCAGACGGCGCCGCGCGGCTGGAGCGGGGCTTGGTGCTGTTGAGCCGGGAACTGAACCGGCAAATCCTTCCCGATGGCGGTCATATCAGCCGCAATCCTTCTGTACACCTTGCGATTTTGCGTGATCTTGTCGCGCTCAAGGATGCCCTGGTGCAGCAAAACCATCCGGTTCCTGATCCATTGCCCGATATGATCGGGCGTATGGCGCCTATGGTGCGGTTTTTCCGTTTGGGGGATGGCCGCCTTGCGCTGTTTAACGGGTCGGTCGAGGAAGAGGGCGGCGCGATCGAGGCGGTGCTCTCGCGGCCGGATATGCAGGCGAAAACCTTTGCGCAGGCGCCCTATTCAGGCTATCAGCGAATCAAAGCCGGGCGCATCTGCCTGATCATGGACACTGGCAGCCCTCCCCGCGGAGGCTTCAGCCGGCGCGCCCATGCCGGTTGTCTGTCGTTTGAAATGAGTGCCGGGCGCCATCGTCTGATCGCCAATTGCGGCACGGCTGTGCTGCAAAACACGGCGTGGAAAAATGCCGCCCGCGCCACGGCGGCCCATTCAACGCTGACCCTGGCCAACAAATCGTCGGCCACCCTGGTCAAGCATCCCTTTTTGACCGCCATGCTGGGGTCGCGCATTGCGCATGGTCCTGATCAGGTCATGTGTCTGCGTGATGAAAATGAATCGGGTATCTGGTTGCAGGGCCGTCATGATGGCTACCTCAAACGCTTCGGGCTGATGCATGAGCGGCGCCTCTATGTGCGCAGCGATGGTGAAGACGTGCGGGGAGAAGACAGCCTTTATCCACCACCGGCCACGCCATCTGCGCAGGGGGACGGGCGGGCGCGGCGCGCTGTGGACCCCGCAGGGCCGGCCATCCCTTTCAGCTTACGCTTTCATCTCCATCCGGAAGTCCGGGCCTCTCTGGCGCGGGACGCCAGCCGCGTTCTGCTGCTGCTTCCCAACGGCGACGGCTGGTGGTTCCAAACAAGCCAGTCGGGGATCACTCTTGAGGAAAGCGTTTATTTGGGCAAAGGCGGCAGGGGACGGCGCTCCTTTCAAATCGTCGTGCCCGGCATCGCGCATTCAAGTCAAGCGTGCGC
>Ga0114931_10008846_pt1 | contig 12134 bp, 9 predicted proteins | sample 2SBtaG_FD_89579 | JGI IMG/M metagenome (GOLD analysis project Ga0114931, IMG submission 89579) | Deep subsurface microbial communities from Kolumbo volcano to uncover new lineages of life (NeLLi) - 2SBTROV14_V59a metaG | ecosystem: Environmental > Aquatic > Marine > Volcanic | place: Kolumbo...
GGTTCTGAACTGATATTCTGTTCCAGATTCGGTTGAATGTGGAGTAGCTTGGAATTCTCTGCAGAAGTCCTTCCTCCACCAGAAAAGTGCAATTGGAGAGTTTGGAGGGCAGATCCCTCCAAGCAATATTTTCCAATTTAGCAACGATACAAATTCCTGCGAGAACCCAGAAATATCCAATTCTCGGACGGCCTCTTTTACTCTTTCTTTTTGCTTCTGGGAACTTGCGCCGAAGAATCGATTTTTGAACTTTGAGAAACTCATTCAGAACATGAGGGGTCAGGATTTGTGTTTGCGGTACTAGTCCACTAAGAACCCTCTCCTTTAAAGATTCTACACTCCCATCTCAGATTCCCACACAGAGACGCTGATTTCCGATAAATCGGAAATCTTTGAGCCTACCAGCTCAAAATGCCCTCAGTGAATTTTGTAACAAGATTTAAATAATGATAGATAGAATAGATTATTTATCAGATTTAGTAAAATACGACTAAGAAAAGCCTAGTGATCAATTTGTTAATATTAAGATAATTTGGTCAATTTTCCTATCGCAGTTATACTTATATTAAGTGATTCCAAAATAAATATGATGAGCAGTATATCATTTGATGAAGGAGTAGTAGTTGATAAAGGGAACTACACTTTCACAGTTGACTCAGCTCTCTTGGTTGAATTAGGAGAGAGATTGGTAGGGAAAAGTTATATTGCACTTGCAGAGCTCATTAAGAATTCCTACGATGCAGATGCAACATCAGTAACCCTAATCTTCGATTTAGAAAATGATAAAATAAAAATAAAAGACAATGGTCACGGGATGACTCAGGATGAATTTAGGAAATTCTGGATGAGAATTGGATCAACCCATAAGGTCAATAAACCAGAATCAAGAAAACTAAGACGAAAGGTAACTGGATCAAAAGGTATTGGAAGACTATCAGTTCAATTTCTTGCAAATCAAATGAAATTAAATACTGTTTCGGAGTACAATAAATCCACAGAATTCATTGCAGAAATTGACTGGAATGAAGCAATTCAAACACAAGAATTAATTGAAACAGAGGTAGACTTTGTTAAATTTGAGAGAACGGAAGAATTAAAACAGGGAACTTCTATTGAGTTGAAAGGTCTTAGGAAGGACTGGTCAAAGGATGAAATTAGGAAATTAGCCCGGGAGTTGTGGTGGCTACAACCGCCATTTAGGTCTGAAAATAAAGGACTACCAGCAGAGTCTCGGTTTGAAATAGATTTTATCTCTTCTGGGGAGGAAATTAAACAAGTTTTTGATGAACAGATGAATGCCATTATGAAAATATGGCATGCAAGAATTGTTGGAAAAAGCATTAAGGGAAAAACACAATTATCTGTTCAGTATAATGGTGAAAAGGCTAAAAAAATTAGTTACAAAATTGAAGATTCTGCAATTGATAAGGTTGAATTTGAAATCAGGATTTATAAATTAGAAAATCGTCAAAAATATGGAATCTTAGTAAATGATGCCAGAGATTATCTGAATGAGTTCGGAGGAGTACACGTATATGATAAAGGTTTTCGGCTACCTTATTATGGAGATGCAAAAAATGATTGGTTAAAATTGGAACACGATAGGGCAAGAAGAATATCAAATTCAAATCTGTTACCTGAATCACTACAAATATCGAAATCCATGCAAAGGTTACCTCCGATTTTACGAATTTTTGGAGTTGTTAATATTGATACTCAAAAAGAACCAGAACTTGACATCATGGTCACACGAGATCGATTTGTTGAATCTAAGGCAGTAACTGACTTGGTAGCAACTGTAAGATGGTCAATAGACTACTATGCGACCTTAGAATATCGGAAAAAGATTGAGGAAGAACAAGAAGCACTAGAAAAGTCGATTCGAGAAGAAGAAGAACAAATTGACAAGGAATATGACGTTGATCCTGAAAAAGTATTTAAAAAAGTCGCTGAAAAATTAACTACCCAAGAATCTGATGATTTTAACAAAGCAATCACTAGAGTCAAAAAGGAAACAAAAGTTAAAATTGATAAAGTCAAGAAAACTGCGAATTTAATGGGATCACTGGCGACAACTGGAATTACTACTCTAGCATTTTATCATGAAAACTCTAAGCAGAGTCAAATCCTAAATGATATTATTGATTCTGTTTATAAAATCAAGTCTGAGGTAAATGATCGCTTTATTCGCGAAAAATTACACGAAATTTGGAATGACTTGAAATCTTGGAAAGATAAAACAGATCAACTCAGTGGAATGTATTCATTTTATTCTGATGCTGAAAATCTTGAGAACAGAAGAAGATTTAGTGCGAAATCCACCATTTTAGAAATTTGGGATCAATTAAGAGCTATCAAACGAGATAACGAATTAGTTCTAAATGATCTAAATTCGAAGATGAGATTACCAGTAGGAACCATTATTGAATGGAGCTCAATTTTCCAAAATATATTTATCAATGCATTTGCAGCGATGTTAAAAGTTCCAGGAAACCAAATAAAAGTTTGGTCTAAGAAAAATACGATCATTTTAGAGGATCAAGGTGTCGGAATTGATCTTGATGATGTGGATAGACTTTTCCAACCATTTGAAAGGGGATTAAATTTATCGAAAGAGGATCAGAAATTCGGTTATGGTGGTATGGGACTGGGATTAGCAATTGTCAAAAATATAGCAGAGAATTTGAATTGTGAGGTCACATTTATTAAACCGAGTAAACATTACTCTAGTGCATTTTTATTAAGATGGGGGTCATAGTGAATGAAAAAAGTATTTGTGTTTGATGATAATAAAAGCCGACAAGATCATTATATTAAAACTTTGAATTCAGATCCTTATTTCAATAAGGTTTTTGAAGCCTTTCCATTTAATTTTGAAGAATTAGATGAATTGAATAAGCGGCGTATCAATGAACGAAAAAATGAAGATAATATTGATTTTGATTTAGAAATTGATCAAAGTGATATATTCATAGTAGATTTCGATTTAGTGGAAAAAGATCCCAATTTAGATGGTGAAGATCTTTCCTATGCTGTAAATTGCTTTTCATTGTGCAAATTTGTAATTGGATTGAATAAGTTTGGAAAGAAAAAATTCGATTTCAATCTAAACCGTTATCCAGAATCATATAGCAATATAAACATCGGAAACGAACATTTGGTTGGTACAGGACTTTGGGGGGACGGACCAGATGGATTCTTCCCTTGGTCAAATTTTGATATCAATCAATTTCTTGGAAATAGAAGTCGAAGAATGGATCAAATTGAACCCGAGTTTAATTCTAGTTTTGTTGAAGTTCTAAAACTAAATGATTTGCTACCATTAATGAGTCAGAAAGCGATTGAATTTATACAGGGACAGAGACCTGTACAAGATGAAGACCTAGGAAACGAAATGAATGAAGGAGTTATGAATTTAGAATTTATAAAGAACTTGAGTTTTGATGATATTGCAAAAAATAGTCTGAAAGGGAGGGATGTGATACATAATAAAAAATTGAAAATAAAAATTGCAGAGTTCAGATTATATAAGCTTTTTAGAGATTTAATACTGCCAGGTCAGGATATATTAGTGGATATTCCCCATCTCATCCTAAGATACCCGAGTCTTTTGAACGGTGACCTAAAGAATATTGAAGATTGGAATAAATTAATTTCAAATTCAAATGAAGTATTACATAATGAACAAATTTTACCACATTCATACGATTTCTCTTATTGGTTACCAAGACCTGTCTACAATTGGAATGAATTATCTGAAGATCTTAATATTAAAGAGGTGAAGGAGCCATGGTTAAGAGAAGAAATTAGTTTTGAATTTTGTGAGGATGCTAGCAAGTTCTTTCCTAAGGATGAAACAATACCATTCAAAGCAAATGTAGAATCAACCTTTGACATTAGGTTTATCAAAAAATTTGATAATGTTAATTATCAACCTTATTCTCGACTAAGGAGTTGGTAAATTGGTACCTGATGAATTCAAAGTTATGTTAAATATCATAGAAAAAATTAATCGAAGAAGTTATGATTATTGGAAGAAAAAAGAAGAGAAAGATCCATTTGATGCCCATTCTTTATTGAGAGATAAATTTAATTTTCGACCAATCAATCCAAGTAAAAATAACATATTTAATATCACTCAGAATGAAATAACCTTTGTAAACAAGAAAGAAATCCCATTATGTATTATAGATGCAGAACCTGATTATCTTCCAGTATTTTCATTTATGTGTGAAAAGAAACAACATGGTAAAAAGAAACCTCATGATAATAATTCCCAAGAATTCTGGTATGTTAGTCTAAGATTAGGTATGATAAAAGTGAAAGAAGAGATCCCTAAAGGATTTGGTTTTAGATTTGAAAGTGGAAACCCAGAATCTACACATACTTATTATCATTGTCAAATTACTCATGATCCTTTCAAAAATGACCGATCGGGAGAAATATTCAAGCATTTTCAGGGACCGCCTGAGAACAATCCGTGTATTGTTCTACCGGTGAAAAATCCTACAACATTAATTCTCTGCTTCTTATTATCCATTTATGGTTATAATTCTAAATTGTGGGACACTTATCAACTAAATTACACGAAAATTTTAGAGGAAGATAAAGAAATTATTCTTCAATTTTATAATCATAATAGTTTTACACTGGTTCCTGTATAAGTATTCGAATATAAAATGATGGGTCCCAAAAGAAATCACCTTTTTAGTCATCAAATGTTGCATTATGGTTTTTATTCAAATGATTTTGAATTTTTCTCCATTCACCATCAGTGAGTCCGTACTGCATGTTGATAGGTACATCTTTCTGGATCTTCTTTGGGATAGGAACCGATTTTATCAATTTAGTTGACCACCTATGATTATTACCATATTCAGGTCCCCCAAATTCTCTCCAAATTTTAAAAATTGGTGATTTCAAAATACTACTCATTTGAGTTTTCATTTTTGAGTCAACAATGACCCAGGTTACATCGTTACCAGGATAGATATTTCCACACTGAAATTTAACTATATTACCTTGCAACGTATTTGGAAATATAAACTTTGATGCGGAAAATATTTTTAGATTAAATCTATCAATAGTATCCCACCATTTTGAGTTGGGGACGTTTTTCACAAAATAACGTTGTTTTAATATATTCTCGTGATTATCTAAATATTTCTGTACTGGTTTACTCAAATCTTTTTTTTCGAGTATGTCTCCAGTGATAAGATTATGCACTTTCAATAAGTATCTCTTAGCTTTTGTTCTTATTTGGGTACTATCAACCACCTCTACTAAGTCATCACCTTTTATTTCCTCTTCATTCCACTCTTCTATTGTTTTTACCAGTATTTTTTGGGCACCTGTAGATAAACCTTTTCCAACATCATAGCAATCGAACAAACGAGGCAATTTCAATAATTTATTCAAAATATTTTTGATTTCTGACGGAACTGATAACCAAATTCCACTATACTGGTCCTGAATAACAATTTTTTGTTTATTGATACTTCTTATGACGGAATCATCCTTACTTTTTGCTAGTTCAAAAATTAAAGAATTCGAGGATCCATTCTTTAATTTTATTTGAAACAATGCTGAATAGGTTCTTACTTCTTGTTGATATTCATCTGAAGCAATTGGTCTCACTTTCAGATGAAAATTATTGAAAATCATATTGCGTAAAACTAGTCCATAATTCGTCTTTGTCCATTGTTTAGAGGAGATAATTCCGATTCTGCCATCTTCGGTTAATATATCAATACTTTTTTCAAAAAATGGTACACAATAATCACATCTTCCAACAAATGTCAGGTACCGTTGTTTTAATTCTTTTATATATTCACTACCCATATATTTCAATAGGTTATCATACCTCACAAACGGTATATTTCCTGTGATAATGTCATAGCGTCGCGCTATATCATGGAACAAAAAATCAGAAAACTTCACAATTTTACTGAATTCTTTTTTTGTTAGTTGAAAACCATTTCTTTGGAATGTGTCCCGACAATTTTGAAATAATTTATTCAAATTGTTATCATTTATTTCATAAGCAGAAATATGATTGACACAGTTTTTGAATATTTCACTGTCACTTTTACCCAAACTCCTAAGAAGTTCAATCCTTCGATCTATCAACTCTACCAGAAAGGCACCAGAACCCGTCCCTATATCCAACCAATTGTGATTAAGCTGAAAATTATAATCCTTAAATATTTCATCTATACTGTTTATTACTGTATTATTATTTGTGTAAACTTCTCCCAGTTCTATGATTTTGGGTGAATTCACAACCATATGTTTAAGCAATAATTACTTCAATATAAAAATTCAGAAATGACTTAGAAATTATGGCATCTAAATACACGTTCTCTTTCCACATGATCGATTGATATTATCTAAGAAATGAACATATGTCCATCCTTTAAATGACGCACAAACTACTGTAGACGCATTTTTTATAATAAAGAGTAGGTAACAGTATTTTACTTACACTATAATATATGGATAATACTCGTGGAGTGAGAGATTAAGAGATGAATGGGATCATGAAAAAAAATCCGAAATAGATTTGGAGAATATTACATACGGAGCTAGCATCAAAACAAATTGGATTTGCCGCACCTGCAAGAATCTATGGAGTGCTATGATTTATTCTCGAACCTGCCAAAAGACTAATTGCTCCATGTGTAAATAAAATGAGTTACTTACTTTATTTTGTTAATCGAGGTCTTTCCTATGATTTCAAGAATCTCCTTATACAAGGTTGATGATGTACAAGAAATTAATTCAATCAGTGCTTTAATAATCGGACCAACCATAACAAGATCATAGTTTTCAGTACTGAAAGTTTGAAATATTACGTCAGATGAAAAGTCCGATAAGTTGTTCAGATCAGTTACAATCAATCCATTTATCTTTTCACTTCCTTCTATTGATGTGACCATTTCTGAATTTACACTTCTTTTTCCGAAATCAATTAGATCAAATAATTCTTCATATTCGTACAGGTCATCAAATCCATAAGCTGAATAGATCCAAAGAAACCCCACTCTAGTTTGTGAAAGTTGTTTCTTTTGGATCTTACGTATAACATTATCTTCAACTGCTAATCCGCTATACGCGAATGCGGGTCTGACTTTTTTGTCCCCTATTGTTTGAACTTGAGTGATGAAAGAAGGCGTGGTTGGGCTGTAAATTTCTAATTCAACACTCTCACCATTTATTTCGATGATTGCATCTGGACGTTTTCCATGGACAGTTGACAACTCTATTTCACGAAGAATTCCAGATTTCGCAAGTAATCCAATTGACAAAACCTCGCCAATTACAGAGTGGAAATCAATTGTTCCTTTCAAATATTTGTACTTAAGAGAAATGAGTTTATTGAACATATTTGTTTCAGATGGATTTTCTCTAGCAAATTTCAAACTCTGTTCAAGAAGTAGAATAAAAGAAATAACACGAATTACATCATCATTTAACTTTGTTTGATGAAGATAAGAAAAGAGTATTGGGAATATGTCGTTAATAATTAATCTGAATTTTGCAGTTTGCTCAGAGGATAAATTCATTGTATCTGATGCTTGAGTTTCTAAATCTTCACCCGTAATTGCAGATTGTTGATAGATTCTGTAAAATTCCATAAATTTTTGAAGTTTATCTGCAGTATCAACACTATTTGCAAGAAGCCTCTCAACCAATAGATCATCTTGTTCCCACTTCTTTAGTAAGTTATTTAGTACCCACAGAGCGTGACATCCTCCTGAATGGATATGGTCTTCTTTTACAATGGTAGATGCAAGATATTGACTTAATTCATCCATCCTATCCAGCTCTTCAAGAGATAGATCTTCCATCATGAATTTTGATTGTAGTTCTTCATATTCTTTTCTAATCTCCACGTTTGCTTCTAAATCTATAGAATATGCGATATCACATTTAATGTGCTTGAGACTTCTTTTGATTTCCTCATTAGTATAAAAATCATTGAAAAACGGGAAAGCTTCATACACTTTCCTGAACCGATTTCTTAGCTTTTCCAATTCTTGACAAATCATATATATTATGTTTTTACCTCCCATATATTCATTGTTATAATAGTGAAGCCCATTCCAAAACATTACGCAAACCATTCCAAATCTTTCTGAAAACAATCAACCCTGTCTTGTTTCTATAAAGGATATCTCATCACCTAGAGCTAGACCAAGTTTCTTTCTTAACCTCGCGGGAAAGTTAATCATACCATTACTCGTAAGTTTTGAGGTTACCATGGGTATGTATTCGAGTTCTTGAATTTATTATTTCCCAATGAATTTTGGAATATTCAATGAAAATGTTACATTTTTATGTAATTTAGTTTTTCTAATTTATCACATATATTGCTTCGAATTATTTGACATCACAAATTCAGGAGTATCTACCATATGCCCATCAACAGATTAATTGAAAATCTGAATTTCAAGGTAAAATACAATAATAATATTTTGATACTCACCCAGAGTAGAGGTCTGGATATAATTATATATCTCAAATTGGTTCAGCAATTCATTTATCTTCAATGTAATGGGACGAAAAGTCCCATGGATAGGCTTGTAAACTTGCAAAGAAGACATTCCAGAATTTACCGCAAGAACTGCCGTACTTATATCAGAGCAGAGGTAGAGCACGTATTTGGTCACATCAAGATGGTCACATCAAGATCCAAAGACCGATTTTGTGAGACCGCAAAATCAGAAACAAGACCAAAGCTCTGCTGATCCCATTTTAGTGGTACAACCACAAAATGCATCTAGAGGAGGTGAGTGCATGTTAGACTAATTTTGCAACAAGCTTAATAATGTTTTTTGTATTTATTTATATTATAAAATAAGTCAAACAAAAATATTATTATCATTCACCTGAATTTAAAATATTATATGAAAGGACCATTAAAAGAATTTGAAAAGGGTAAATTCATCGGTCATTTAGAGAGTTCAAAAGCAATAATTTATGAGGCGGCTGCATTAGGTAGGAAACTGAGTGAACAATATGAGATAATATTACTTGTAGGCTGTGGAGCTCCTAATCGTATTGCGAGGTTGATTAACCATTTTGTGAATAATCAACTTGGTGTTGCTATAGTATACAGTTACTTACCTGCAGAATTGATACATATCGATCCTGCATTTGTAAATGAAAAAACAGTAGCTGTGTTTGGATCTTATTCAGGAACAACGACAGAGACTGTTGAAGCAGCCAAGTATTGCAAGGATAAAAAATGTAAAAATATTTCTATTACCAGATTCAATGATAGTCTTCTTTCCTCTCAAGTGGATTATATGTTAAACTTTGGGGATAGCCAGCTAGGGGATTACCCACTATTCATGATTGAGACTGCTTTTGTAACTGGATTTCTCTCATCTAATGAGGAATGGAAAGTTCATGATGACATACTCGATTCTTTGCATGCATTACCAGAAGTGTTGTCAGAAGCTGTCATGAGTAGTGAAAAAATGATTGAGCAGTTTTCTAATACCTATCACCATTTAAATTCAATTTTTATTGTAGGCAATGGACCCATATACAATATTGCATATATGCTTGCTCTCTGTTCTTTTCTTGAGATGTTTAAGATCCATGCCACTCCAATCATAGCAGCAGATTTCTTCCATGGACCTTTTGAATTGTTAGATGATTCATTTCCGGTGATAGTTCTTATTGGAGAGGATGAAACCAGAGAGGAGGGACTACGAGTTAAGAGATTTTGTGAGAACTATCTTGAAAATTATTTGATCGTTGATTCGACAAATTATCCCATGGAGGGAATACCCGAAAAACTCCGTGGATTTTTCTCATCAGTTGTGTTAGATGCTGCAACACGTAGATTCATGGATTATTATCAAGTACTTAGAAAGGAAGACAGAACTGCTCGCAGATATATGGGGAAAGTGGATTACTGATGGTAAAATCTGTTGCCTGTGTGGGACATAACACTGTAGACAAGTATGTTAATCAAGGTATGATGTATCCTGGGGGTAATGAGGTAAATGTTGCGGCACTACTCTCCAGAAAAGGGATACCCAGCAGTTATATTGGGTGGGTGGGTAAGGATATCTATGGTAGCTTGATACTTGAATCACTTAAACAAGAAAATGTAGACACAACTCATTGTCACGTGAAAGATGATGTAACAACTTTCACTGAGGTATTTCTCAAGAATGGAGAGAGAAGCTTTGGGGAAATAAGAAGGGGAGCAAGTACAAGAAGCAGATTGAGTGATGATGATCTTTTATTCATCTCTGAGTATGATGTACTTCACACCAGTTATTACAGTCGAATGGAGCAGTTTATCTCAGAGAATAAAGATATGCTCATCTCATATGATTTTACAGAATTAGCGACAGAGAAGTATTTGTCAAAGAATCTTCCCTTTGTGGATATAGCAATAATCTCCTTTGAGGACAGAAAGAACCCAGAGAAACTAATGAAACAGTATCACTCACTCGGTTCAGAGATAATTCTAGTAACTATGGGTAGTAAAGGTTCATATATCTATGATGGGGAGCTCTATCATCAACCTGCAATTGCAGGAGATATTGTTGATACACTTGGAGCTGGGGACTCATTTATTGCTAGCTTTATCAGTGAGTATCTCAGGGGAAGTTCCACAACAACCGCAATGTCAAAAGCAGCAGAAGCTGCTAGGGAAACATGTTCACATTTTGGAGCTTTTGGACATGGAATTGCTATTCCAGAAAATGGATAATTTATGTACTGGATTCTCTAGGATCATTTGGACTCAACAAATTATGCAGGCTCGTTGTCAACATGAAAAATAAATGCCATAAATCAAATGATTTGTTAAGTAAAACCATTCTTGATTACTATGGTCCTACGGGATTTTTTGGATGAGACCAGTGAGGTCCACCTAAACTAGTTAATTCTAATACTAACTCACATAACCTAGAAGATGCCAAAAAACTATGGGAGACCTCGGAAGAACTCACTGGAATTAATTTTGATATCTGAGGCATTCAGAAACTTATTACGGTTACTATTGCCACTTATTTTGACTATTGCTAGGTGAAAAATAAAAAGTACAAATTAGCCATTCAATTGATTATATGATTAATTCTAAATTTACATAGCTTGAATTTATTTTTTGTAACTACAATTTGAATTTAATTACATTTATGTCAAATAAATACAATATATTTTTATCCCACCCCGTCCCACTTTTAATTGTATGAGTTCAATAATCGATGACAAAGGAAGAATTACATTGCCTAAGGAGTTAAGAAAGACCTTTGGATTGGAACCTGGACAGATTATTGATTTTGTTATTGTTAATGAGAAAATACTGCTAAGCAAAAAGATTACTGCCAAATCCTTCATGAAACGATCAGATAAACTATCTAAAAAATTTGATGAAATTTCTGAGAAACATATAGATGTGGAGAAATTATTTTGATTGGAACCATTGATTCAAATATTTGGATCTATGCATTTGACAGAAAAAATCCAGGTCATCAAAATATCAGAAAATGGTTAAATGAAAACCTTGAAAAAATGTCATTAAGAGTTAATATAATTGTAGTACTTGAAGTTCTGCACAATTTAACGAAAGATCCAAGAGTAGAATTTGAAATCCCCTTCTCATATGTAAATGATATTTTATCTCTCTCGAATATTGAAATAATTGACTTAAAATTGATCAATTTCAGAATAATCGCAAATAACCTTGCATCATTGAGACATTTAGGCATTGGAGGGCGAGATGCAATCATTTTATCAGTATTAAAAGAAGGAGAGACAATTATTACTCATGATAAGAACTTACTCATGAATACAACTTATAGACGGATTGATCCATATTTTGATCCTACAATGATTATTGAGGTAAATAAGAAATTTGATCCTCTAATTTTCAAAGAAAATTTTGATTTTATGAAGTAATACTCAAAAATTTTGATGCCTAATATGACATTTATTTCCTAGATTGACATCAACAGTCAATTGATTAAAACATCCAATTATTAATGCTTTCCTCCCCAAATTCCTATTGGGACGAACATCTCCTCTGTGCAGACACTACCGTGCTGCCCAATTAATTTGTCCTTGTGCCCCTCAAGTTTGACGACCTCAGGTACATCGACGAGGTA
>Ga0114931_10008847_pt1 | contig 12134 bp, 13 predicted proteins | sample 2SBtaG_FD_89579 | JGI IMG/M metagenome (GOLD analysis project Ga0114931, IMG submission 89579) | Deep subsurface microbial communities from Kolumbo volcano to uncover new lineages of life (NeLLi) - 2SBTROV14_V59a metaG | ecosystem: Environmental > Aquatic > Marine > Volcanic | place: Kolumbo...
CGGCGCCTGGCGAGAACTCACCGTTGCGCTCGGTCTTGCATGGATAATACTTCTTTTTGGAGGCGGGGTTGAACGCTGGTTTCATGCCCGATTCTCAGGCCCAGCCGACAACGATCAATGAGCACTTCGGCGCACATGGCAACGAAACAGTGCTTGAGAAAAGGGTGTTCCGTTTCCAAGTAGTTGGTTTGGGTAAAAATGGGGAAAGGATATTCTCGGCTAGTTGGCGCTCTCCGTTCGCAACGCCCTCAACGCTGCGCGAGCATCGTCAAGGTGGCGTTGAATTTCCAAAGGATGCCCAAGCGGCGGAAGCTTTATCTCTCCGACACCGGTCCCGCGCACGATGATCTCCCCATAGCCGAGCAGTCGACCCAGAAGGGATTGTTGAAAGGTCACTTCTTCAATATTCGCCACGCTCACTTCATGGGATTTTCGAGATAGCCATCCTGTTTTCATTATTAGCCGTAAATTCGTGAAAACAATTTCAGTTGTAATGATGTGCGTAATCCTCTGTATGAATATTATTCCACCCGCCACCAGGGCGCCGAAGGGAAGAATGGAGAGCGGCGATAGGAGTTTAGTCTCCATCTGCGAACCTGAAACGGCCAACGCACCATATATGCCAAGCGGAACTGTGCTAATGAGCAACCACAACCATGCCGCAAAGCTATAGGTCCAGTTAAACTGCGCTCGATAGATGACTTGCTCACCATGACCAAGTGTTTTGGTGACATAGCTCATGCCAGTGATTGCCCCTCCGCAGCGATTTCCCGTATTGCCGGTGAACTTCGTTTAAGGTTCGCCCGTGCGTTGCAGATCTCACCCTAAACCTATTTTGTTGAGGGTGCTTCTTTTTCACTGTTCGTTGTGTCAGCATTTTTTTCGGATTGTTCAAATGCAGCCAACTTGGGAAATCCTACGCCCCCAATGCCGGGCATCATGGCCGCCGCCATTTTTTGCATAAGCGCCATCTGCGCTTGTGCATCCTCTGAAAATCGCTTCATAGTGTTAGAGGAGAGTTCCGACCACGCTTCAGAAATCTCGGCTTGGTCAGCGCCATTGGCCATCTTGTGCGCATAATCTGCTGCTGACATTGCAGCCGCGTGGCGTCGCTCGCACCAGCCCTCCATGTAATCATGCAATTCACCGATCAGTTTGTCTTCCGCGCTCCAGATTCTCTCCATCTGCTCGCCCACGATTTTGCGGCCCTGCTCATTTCCCAGCATCTGCTTCGTCCAGGATTGGACGTTTTCGACCGCCTTGTTCACTTTAGCCATTGACGATGCTCCCATATTAAAAAAAGCTAACAATCACATGCGCTTGGCATTTGTCATTGACCGAAATCAGCTTGCCGTGACAAATAGTCAAGACCTCCGGTTATAAGCTGGACGCAGCGAACGGACAGCCAGCGCCATGCAATCCGTGCGCCCCGATGCAAAAGACTCCTCGTCGCAGATCAAAATTCTGGGCTTCCCGTCGCCATTGCTTTAAACGCCAGGAAGGCAGCGTCATAAGCCTCAGTCTCATCTCTAAGGGCAATCCAGTCTTCACGCTTTAAACATTTTTTATACAGCGGGAAAAGCTGTCGTTCTTCGAATTCAATCTGCGACCGGATACATTCGCAAAATAATGACAAAACCGCTCGTGAATTTGGCTCCGTCAGATATTCGTCCTCATTGTCGTCACGAACTCGTATGAGTTCCATGCGCCGCTGCCTCAGCTTTTCATGGCGATTGTCAAGGTCCAGACGGCGCGGGAGGACGCGCCCCAATCGAAACCGAAGGCGTCGGAATGCTCTGCGTTCAATACAATGATGATAATTGTCGGGCAAATCAATGAGTTGGTCGACTAATTTATTCAACCAAGCATGGTCACAGGTAGCGAGTTGGTCCGCCGCAAGGCGCAACTGCAGAATATCAATACAAGCGCCCGCTTGTTTGTGCTACCGGTGCAGTCGCGACAGCGTTCTTATCCCTTGCCCGTTTCGTCTTGTCAGCGATAGCAGAGGGGGTGCTGCATCTTCCATCGGTGCTTATTGCGCGTCATAGTCAATGGGATACTCATATTTCCTAATGCGATCCAGAAGCCTGGGCCGATGCAGATCATTTGCGGCTTCGGCATCGTACTCCTCAACAGGCCGCACAGGAGCAATTGTCACCTTGTCTTCGCGCTGCGCCGTGAGCCCCGTGAATCGGTCTTCACTTTTGATCACCGGCATCTTGGTCCTCCGGATTTTTTGGTTAGGGTTTTACTTTATCCCTTAAGCCGGGTCATATGTTGATGCACATCAAGATGAACAGAAGTTCACCGCATTCACCGCATAACTTTTCAATGCAGCGTGTGCGCCGCCAAGATAGTTGCAGCCATTGATCAGCATCAATTCAACGGCGGCCTCTGGAAGTATATTTTTACACATGGTTGAGACCAACAAATACGAAACAACCGAAATTTGCGGAGGAAACGTAAATGCATGAGCTACAACGCTGCGCTGATGAGTTGATGGAAGATGTAGAGGCAATATCGAAGTTTTCGAATTGCGGCTTCCATGTGCTCCGGTCCACTTTGTCCTCGAATAAACAGAATGGCGTTTCTTCTCCGGCATCGATGTCGTTGCTGGGCGCCGCCTTCGGCGTGGCCTCCCGTTGCAGTGGTTGCGCCTGCCATTATGCGCGCGAGGCAGCCCATACAGGAGCAACGAGAAACGCAATGAAACTGGCGCTGGAGCGCGGCGTCCTCATGGCTTCCGGGCCAGCAACTATTGTTGCTGCGGAAGCACTCTGCGAATATGAGAAAACAATAGGGCAAAAGACAATTCGGTCGCGGCGAACAGGCAACAAAAATCATTCTGTAAGCGTGAATTCGGCCGCCAGACAAGCCACTACTGCTGACGGCGGGATCGCCTTGGATGCGGCATAGACAGAGATTGCAGCGCCGGGTCGACGATTGCCCTGCATGTTGGCAAATTCCTAATCGAACAAGTTGGCGGCTCCTGTTCCGGGTCAGTTTTCTATATTTCTTTGGCGCTGGAATTGATAGAGAACTCCGGCACGAGAAAATGTGTTCTTTTCCTATTGAATTGACTGGGATCAATTCTTCTGTTCCCGTTTGCGGTCAAGATAATTAATGCTGTCTTTCCAACAATCCCCAAATGAGGACAATGAACGGAAAGAGAAACATTCATGCAATCATCATTACAAGAACCGATAAGACAGGACCCGCCGATCAACCGATTTGAATATCAGCTCGCCCTCATTGATCCCGCCCTGATTTTTGATGCGCCGAGGGATGTCGTGAACAGTGAATCGCTAACGCGCGCACAAAAGATACAGATATTGAGGCTCTGGGAATATGACGGGCGTGAACTTGATGTCGCTGCGGAAGAAGGCATGGAATCGAACGGACCCAACCTTCTCGCGGCCGTTCACGCCGCCCTCAAGACCATGAATGAGACGCTGGATCTTGACCATGAACCACCCACAAAACATGGCGGCGCAGGCGCAAACCAATAAGAATGTCCCATCAAACTTCACAAACTTGGATGACCGATCGACTTAAGGGATATATTTATGAAGAAGAAACGGACTGCCCTTGTGACGGGCGGGATACAAGGTCTTGGCGCCGCAGCGGCGAAAGCGCTACGGGACAGCGGCCACCTAGTCGTTGTCACAAACAGAGCCGAGTCTGATAAAACAAAAGCGTTCACTGAAGAAACGGGGCTGACGCACTATGCCTGGGACGTCAGCGATTTTAACGCCTGCGAAAAAGGCGTCGCCGCCGTTGAGCGCGATCTCGGGCCGATCGATGTGCTGGTCAACAATGCAGGCGTCACACGGGACGTCATGTTTCACAAAATGTCTCTTGAACAATGGCAAGCCGTACTCAATGTCGATCTCGATTCGATGTTTAACATGTGCCGTCAGGTTATAGGCGGCATGCGTGACCGCGGCTTTGGGCGCATCATCAATATCTCTTCTGTCAACGGTCTAAAGGGTCAAATCGGGCAAACGAACTACTGCGCCGCGAAGGCGGGCGTTCTTGGATTTACCAGAGCCCTGGCGCTTGAAACTGCTCGCAAAGGGATCACGGTGAATGCGATCGCACCAGGATATTGTGACACGCCTATGGTCGCTGCGGTCCCAAAAGACATGGTTGAAAAAATAACTGCTCAAATTCCGGTCGGGCGCCTCGGTCAGCCCGAGGAAATTGGACGCGTCGTCGCCTTTCTGTCCAGCGAAGGATCCGGATTTATCACTGGCGCAACGCTATCCGTTAACGGCGGCATGTATTTGAGCTAAAACTCACAACTTACACGCAGGATTTATCGAAATGGCTGATGTTGAGAATATAGAAAAATATCGCGAAACTTCGGACCGGTCGAGCGAAACTGGAAAACAGCACAGTTTCCCTGCGCGCAGATCAACACAAATGCAGCCCAAAATGCCGATCAGCATTTTTCCCTTGCAACGTTGGTCCAAGGATTCCTACTCATCGACAACGCTGTTTGAATTAGCGGACCGATCCATCGACGCCATGTTAGGGCGATATAGTTTCGGACTTTCTCCGGCGGCCTTACTTGATCTTTATATGGATTGGTCAATGGGCCTTGCCTTCGCCCCGGGAAAACGCGCCCAACTCGTCGACAAATGGGCGCGTAAAAATACGAAGTTTCTTGGTTACGCCGCTCGCTATGCATCGGACCAGAATGAATGCCCATGTATCGATCCGCTTCCTCAAGATCACCGTTTCAGAAGCGATGCCTGGCAACAGCCGCCATTTAATTTTATCTACCAGGCTTTTTTGCTCAATCAACAATGGTGGCATAACGCAACAACCGGCATCAAAGGGACAACGCCCGCGCAGGAACACGCCATAGAGTTCGCCGCTCGGCAATTTCTCGATATTTTCGCCCCATCTAATTTCATTCCCACCAACCCTGAAATCTTGCAAAAGACGCTGGAAACGGGCGGTTCCAATCTCGTTCAGGGCTGGAACAATTTTGTTGAGGACTGGAACCGAGCAATATCAGGACAAAAGCCCGCTGGTTCGGAAGCATTTATTGTAGGGGAAAATGTCGCGGTCACGCCAGGCAAGATCATTTTAGAAAATGATCTTATGGAGCTTATTCAATATGAGGCGACTACGAAGGACGTATGTGCCGAACCGATCCTGATCACGCCCGCCTGGATCATGAAATATTATATTCTCGATCTATCCCCGCACAATTCCATGGTGAAATATCTCGTCGATCAGGGCCACACTGTGTTCATGATTTCATGGAAAAACCCTGGCGCCGAGGACCGCGAGAAAGGAATGGACGACTATCTCCGTTTGGGACCTTTAGCGGCGCTCGACGCCATCGCTGCGATTATTCCGGATCAGAAAGTTCACGGCGTCGGATATTGCCTTGGCGGGACGCTACTTGCCATCGCCGCCGCCGCGCTGGATCGCGACCGCATCAGCCCCTTCAAGTCACTATCATTCCTCGCCTCGCAGATAGACTTCGAAGAGGCCGGTGAGTTAATGCTGTTCATCAATGAAAAACAGCTTTCCTTTTTGGAAAACATCATGTGGGAGCAGGGATTTTTGACACAAAGCAAATGGCTGGCGCGTTTCAGCTTCTGCGGTCCAATGATCTGGTGTGGTCGAGACTGCAAACTGAATATCTCATGGGCGAACGGCGCCCGTTGAACGACCTGATGGCCTGGAACGCGGACGCCACAAGAATGCCGTTCAGAATGCACTCTGAATATCTGAGACATCTATATCTCAACAATGACCTCACTGAAGGGCGATATCAAGTCGGCGGTAAGCCGATATCAATTGAAGAAATTCGGCAACCGATTTTTGCCGTCGGCACGCAAAAGGATCACGTAGCGCCTTGGACTTCAGTCTATAAGTTTAATCTCTTCGCTGATACTGACGTAACATTTTTGTTGACGAGCGGCGGTCATAATGCGGGCATCATCAGCGAGCCCGGGCATCTGCGTCGTGAATACCAGATCGCGACCAAAACCGAGTCCGATCCCTATCTTGATGCAGATATATGGGCGAAGCAGACGCCGGCAAAGGATGGCTCCTGGTGGCCCGTGTGGCAAGAATGGCTGGCAGCCCATTCGAACGAGCGCGTCACGCCGCCCCCGCTCGGCGCCTCAAATACAAAATATGCCGTATTGCGCGAGGCGCCGGGACTTTACGTTCTTGGCGACTGACAACGTGCAGCGTTCAACCTGGTGAAAGGTCAGATCCATGACTAGAGAAGTCGTTCTTTGTACGCCGTTAAGAACCGCAATCGGGACCTATGGCGGCGCGTTGAAATCCATCGCCGCGCCGGCTCTTGGCGCAACAGTACTGAAGGCCGTGGCGAAGAAAGCTCGATTGCCCCTATCGGAAGTGAACGGCGTTATGATGGGACACGTTATTCAAGCCGGCGCCAAGATGAATCCCGCGCGGCAAGCAGCGATTGACGCCAAGCTGCCGGTTGAAACCCCGGCGATGACCGTTAACCGGGTTTGCGGGTCAGGCGCACAGGCGATTGTCAGTGCGGCACAGGAAGTATGGCTGGGAAACGCCAATTGCATGTTGGCTGGCGGTATGGAGAACATGGATCAGACGCCTTACTTGGCCGCTGGCGGCCGCTGGGGCTACCGTATGGGCGATGCACAACTCTTTGACAGCATGTTGCGCGACGGACTTAACGACGCTTTCTCAGGCGAGCACTCCGGTTGGCATACGGAAGACTTAGTCAAACAATATGACGTGTCAAGAAAGGCGCAAGATGAATGGGCGCTTCGTTCCCAGCAACGCTTCAGCGAAGCACAAGCGGCGTCGAAATTCGACCCTGAGATTGCGCCAGTTATTGTAAAATCCCGCAAAGGCGACATTGACTTCAATCGCGACGAACACAACCGCCCAGAGACCACTTTTGAATCCCTATCGAAATTAAAGCCCGCTTTTAGAAAAGACGGGACAATTACCGCAGGTAACGCACCTGGCCTGAATAGCGGCGCGGCGGTGATGATCGTGGCGGAACGCGCATGGGCGGAATCGCACGGTATCGAACCTATGGCGCGGCTTGTCAGTTATGGCGTCGCCGCCGTTGAGCCCGGCATGTTCGGCATCGGGCCTGTTCCCGCGACGCATCAGGCGTTGAAGAGAGCCGACTGGTCCATCGACAAGCTTGATCGCGTTGAGATAAACGAAGCGTTCGCCGCGATCGCTATCGCCGTATCAGTCGAGCTTGGTTTAAGCGAAGACATCGTCAATGTGGAAGGCGGCGCCATCGCCCATGGTCACCCGATCGGCGCCACTGGCGCTGTCCTAACAACGAGATTGCTGTATTCGATGAAACGCGACGGGCTTAAACGCGGTCTTGTCACGCTCTGCATCGGCGGCGGTCAGGGTATCGCCCTCTTGGTCGAGATGTTTTGAACAGAGATAAATGCACAGCATGGCGGCTGCGTCACGCCATCGAAAGATGATTTGCTGAAGAAAGCCTACTCCCTCCTTTGCGCGGTATGCTGGGCGCGCATTCTTATACGGAATATAGGAATATAGAATGAGGCTTCGAATTGTTTGATTTGGACGGCAAAAAAGGTCTCGTTGTCGGCATCGCCAACGAACAGTCGATTGCAGCAGGTTGCGCGCACGCATTCCGGTGCGCCGGCGCGGAACTCGCTCTGACCTTTCTGAACGAAAAATCGCAACCTTTTGTTGAGCCGCTCGCCAAAGAACTCCACGCGACGATTTTCGAACCCCTGGACGTCGAGGAAGACGGCGCGCTTGAACGCGTTTTCGACCGGATAAATTCGCAATGGGGCCGGCTCGACTTCCTGCTTCACTCCATAGCCTATTGTCCTGAAGAGGACCTTCACGGCCGTGTCATCGATTGCTCACAGGAGGGCTTCGCACGAGCGATGGATATTTCGGTGCATTCCTTCATCCGCATGGCGCGTCTCGCAGAGCCATTGATGAGCGATGGGGGATGCCTATTGACGCTCAGTTACTATGGCGGCGAAAAAGTCGTCGGCCATTATAATGTTATGGGTCCGATCAAAGCTGCTCTCGAAGGGGTCGTCAAATATACTGTCGCCGAGTTGGGGCCGAAAGGCATTCGCGTCAATGCGCTCTCGCCGGGGCCGCTTCAGACCCGTGCGGCCTCCGGCATCAGTCATTTCGACGAAATCATCGACGAGGCCGCAAAACGCGCGCCGACGCGAAGACTTGTGACGATCGACGAGGTGGGCGCGATGGCCGCTTTCCTGGTTTCTGACGAAGCGTGCGCAGTCACCGGCGACACCGCTTATATCGATGGCGGCTATCACGTGATGTCGTGAGGATCATATGGCTTCGATGCAATATATTGAGAACAAGACATTTGACGAAATCAAAGTCGGCGATTCAGCCGAGTTGGTGCGCACCCTCAAACCTGAGGATATCAGCCTGTTTGCTGTTTCATCAGGCGACGTCAATCCCATGCATGTGGATGCTGAATATGCCAAAACCGACCGCTTCCATGAAATCATCGCCCATGGCATGTGGGGCGGCGGGCTGATTTCGGCGGTATTGGGAACAGAACTCCCCGGTCCTGGCGCCATATACGTCAATCAATCCTTGAATTTTCACCGGCCCATTGCGATCGGCGATACAGTCACCGTGCGCGTAACTGTCATGGAGATGAATCCTGAGAACAAGCGCGTTACGCTTGACTGCGAATGCCTCAATCAGAATGGCGAAACCGTCATCAAGGGCAAGGCCGAAGTGATTGCACCGCGAGAGAAGGTAAAGCGTCCGCGCACTGCCCTCCCAGATGTCCATCTCCACAAACGCGGAGAGCGCTACCAGCAATTGATTGACGCAACTCGGGACCTCGATCCGATCGTGACGGCTGTGATCCATCCTTGTGATGCGCTGTCATTAGGAGGAGCGATAAAGGCGCATGAACAAGGTCTTATTCGCCCAATCCTGATTGGTCCGGAAGCCAAAATCATTGCCGCCGCGCGCGAAGCAGATATCACTCTCGGCGGGTTTGAGATCGTGGACACGCCCTACAGTCACGCCGCCGTAACAAAAGCTGTTGAGCTTGCGCGCAGCGGCAAGGTCGCTGCTCTCATGAAGGGCGCATTGCATACGGATGAAGTGATGGACGCCGTTGTTGACCGCGAAAATGGCCTAAGAACCGAACGACGCATGAGCCATATTTTCGTAATCGACGCCCCGACCTATCCAAAGCCGCTTCTCATTACTGATGCGGCGGTCAATATTGATCCCGATCTCGACGCCAAACGCGACATCGTACAAAACGCAATTGATCTCGCTCACGCCCTCGGCGTCGAAATTCCCAAAGTCGCAATTTTGTCGGCTGTGGAAACTGTTTATCCGAAAATCACCTCAACAGTGGACGCGGCCGCACTCTGTAAAATGGCGGATCGCGGACAGATCACCGGCGGTCTTCTTGACGGACCCTTAGCTTTCGACAACGCGATCTCAAAGGAAGCGGCGAAAACCAAGCATATTGTCTCCGATGTCGCCGGCGACGCCGATATTCTTGTCGCGCCGGATCTGGAAGCAGGCAATATGATTGCCAAACAGCTCATTTTCCTTGGCGGCGCTGAGTCTGCAGGCATCGTCCTCGGCGCGCGCGTTCCAATCATGCTCACAAGCCGAGCCGACGGCGAGCTGTCTCGGCTGGCGTCCGCTGCGTTGGCGCAATTATACGTTCACAGATCAAGGATTCCGAAATAATGAGCGACGCAATACTCGTGCTAAATGTCGGATCTTCAAGCATAAAATTCAGCGTTAACGAGCTTGAGACGCTTACTGTGATTTGGCGCGGCGGTATCGAGAATATTGAAGGCAGTGCTCGTTTCATCCTTTCGGAGACCTCAAGTGACATTAGCGATCCGCTTCCATCACCGCCTTTCAAATTCGATCACGCCTCACTGATTGATTGGCTGCTAAAAGAAATTAACGCCGGACTGCCTGACATTTCAATTACAGCCGTCGGACACCGCGTGGTCCATGGGGGCGTTGAATATGTTCAACCAGTTATTGTTACTGACGACATCGTAACCGCCCTTCAATCCCTTTCTTTTTTGGCGCCAAATCACCAGCCGTATAGTCTGATGGCAATCAAAGCAATTTCGCAACGATGGAATCATGTGGCCCAAGTAGCGTGTTTTGATACCTCCTTTCATCGGACTCAGCCGCGTATCGCGCAGCTCTTCGCGCTTCCCCGAAATCTTACTGATGATGGCGTTATTCGTTATGGCTTTCACGGGCTCTCCTATGAATATATCGCACAGAAACTCCCGGAGGTTGTCGGCGAAAAGGCCAAAGGGCGGGTCATCGTTGCGCATTTAGGGCATGGCGCAAGCATGTGCGCGATGGCGGGTGGACGAAGCGTAGCAACGACAATGGGCTTCTCGGTGCTCGACGGCCTGATGATGGGAACACGCTGCGGGGCGCTTGATCCGGGCGTTGTCCTCTATCTCATCGATCAGAAGGGCATGTCTGCAAAAGACGTACGCGCCCTTCTCAGCAACGAGTCCGGCCTCTTGGGCGTATCGGGACTGAGCGACGATGTCAGGCCCCTTCTTGTATCGAACGATTCCCATGCCGTGGAGGCGCTCGATCTTTTCGTTTATCGCGCCACGAAGGAGATCGGGTCGCTCGTCGCCATACTGGGAGGCCTCGATGCACTCGTCTTCACCGCCGGCATCGGTGAGCACGCGCCTGAGCTACGCCGCCGCATCTGTGAAGGCGCGCAATGGACCGGGCTTCAACTTGATAAAACGGCGAATGACAACAACGCTGTGCGTATCAGTGCGAAGTCGTCAGTCATTGATGCGCTGGTGATCCGCACGAATGAGGAAATCATAATCGCCAGAGCAACAAAAGACGCACTTATTGATTGATGAGACTAAGTCTGAGTGGCCGAACAAAACGGAGTAATTGTCCCCATTTAATGGCATGAAAATTTTGTACCGCGGTGGTGCCCCGCAACGCTCCACCAAGATTCCGAAAAAATCGAAAACCTGATAAGGCATTCATTTTTCTGAATGAGCGACCTGAGAGATAGGTAACAAAACGTACCGGACACATAGGTAACACTTTTGGCAGTTTTGCTGGAGGTGTGAATGCCGTGGAAGGAGTGTTCGGTGGAAGGTGAACGTTTACGTTTCGTGGCCCGGCTGCTTGATGGCGAGCGGATGAGCGATGTGTGCCGGTCGTTCGGCATATCGCGCAAGACCGGCTACAAAATCTACAATAGATACAAGGCTGAAGGGCCGATCGCCCTGTCTGACCGGTCACGCCGGCCGGTGCGCTACGCCAATCAGTTGCCCGAGCCGGTGGAACGGCTGATTGTCGAGACCAAGCGCGAGAAGCCTTACTGGGGCGCGCGCAAGATCAGAGAACTGCTGGTCAGACGGCTTGATGGCGATGCGCGGATCCCGGCCAAATCGACGGTGCATGCGGTTCTGGACCGCCACGGCCTGGTCAAACGCGCGAAGGATCGCCGCCGTCAGAAGGCCAGGGGCACGCCGCTCTCAGCAGGCAGTGCGCCGAATGAGTTGTGGTGCGTCGACTTTAAGGGCGAGTTCAAGCTTGGCGACCGGCGTTACTGTTACCCTTTAACGGTGACCGACCATGCATCTCGGTACATCCTTTCCTGCGAAGCCCTGGAAAACGTGAGGGAGAGCGGCGCGATTCCGGTCTTTGAACGCCTCTTTCAAGAGCGCGGTCTGCCGAACGCCATTAGAAGCGACAATGGCGTTCCTTTCGCCAGCCCCAACGGGCTTTACGGGTTGTCGCGATTGTCCGTGTGGTGGTTGCGTCTGGGTATTGCGATTGAGCGGATCAAGCCGGGCTGCCCGCAGCAGAACGCTCGCCATGAACGCATGCATCTCACCTTGAAAAAGGAAACTGCGCAGCCGGCCAGCGCCAACATTCTGCAACAGCAAGCGCGCTTCGATGATTTTGTCAGCGAATTCAATGATGAACGACCCCATGAGGCGCTCAGGATGAAAACGCCGGCCGCGCTTTACCGTCCGTCGGACAAGCCATATCGCGGCCTGCCGGAACTCGACTATCCGTTCCACGACCGCGATATATTGGTCACCTCTTGCGGGCGCATC
>Ga0114931_10008848_pt1 | contig 12132 bp, 11 predicted proteins | sample 2SBtaG_FD_89579 | JGI IMG/M metagenome (GOLD analysis project Ga0114931, IMG submission 89579) | Deep subsurface microbial communities from Kolumbo volcano to uncover new lineages of life (NeLLi) - 2SBTROV14_V59a metaG | ecosystem: Environmental > Aquatic > Marine > Volcanic | place: Kolumbo...
GAACGACCGTTCTCGGGCGAGGGAGAACGTTCGCAACGCCATTCAGAATCATCCCGATCTGACGACATTGGTCGGCATTTGGTCGTACAATGCCCCCGCGATCGTCGATGTGGTGCGCGAGAGAGAGATTCGCGACAAAGTCAAAGTCTGTGTCTTCGATGCCGAGCCCGATGCAGTTCGCGATATGGCCGATGGCGAGATCGACGTGATGGTCGTGCAAAATCCCTACCAAATGGGCTATCAAGCCGTGCGGCTGCTCAATGCCCTGGTCAAAGATGACACACGGACCGTCGGCGAGATGTTTCCCAACGCCGACCAAGCGGATGGCGATCTATACAACACGGGCCTCAAAGTCGTCGTGCCCAACGAGGGATCACCACTGTCGCCGGAGATGTTCAGCGAAAACGTCGAGTTCATGAAGCTCGACGAATTTCAGCGGTGGCTCAAGCAATACAACCTCAAGGGATCGTAGTGCCGTGGCTTTACGTCGCAGGCTGTTGGCATTGCTAGAGCCGCACGAATGGGGCCTTCTACTGGCCATCGTCATCGTGGTCGGTGTGACCACGGTGGTCGATCAACATCACACGTACCTGTACGATCCCGGGCGTAGTTTGCACGACATCTGTCGTCAGGCCTCGATGCTGGGGATCTTCGCCTTGGGCAGCGCGTTGGTCATCATTACCGGCGGCATCGATCTTTCAGCCGGGTCGGTCATTGCCTTCAGCGGAACCATCTGTGGTTCAATTATGCTGCTGCTGGCGCCTGAGGCGATGGAAAGCGGCGAACCGCTGGGAACGCCGGTCATCGTGGCGGCCATCGGCGGGACCACGTTGGTCGGGTTTTTCATAGGAACCTTGCATGCCTGGTTGATCACGGAAGTTGGGCTGCCGCCGTTCGTGGCCACCTTGGCCTCACTGGTCGGGCTCCGCAGTCTAGGGCGCGCGATGACTGAATATCTGGCACACAGTACACAGATTCAGATTTTCGATACTCAGTTCCGCGATCTTACCAAGTCGGTCGCCTTGCAGGGGGTGTTGTTCATCTTGTTGGCCGCCGCGATGTGGATCTTGCTCAGCCGTACGGTCGTCGGTCGGCATCTCTATGCGCTGGGGGGCAATGAAGAGGCCGCGCGGCTCAGCGGAATTCGCACCAATCGGCTCAAGTGGCTGGCCTACTCCATCGCCGCCATGCTTTCGTCATTGGCCGGAATTCTCTACATCGGCGATCAAGGCGTCGTCGACCCCCAAACACTCGGCCGCGCCTACGAACTCAACGCAATCGCGGCCGCGGTCGTTGGCGGATGTAGCCTTCAGGGCGGCGTTGGCACGATTCTGGGTACTGTCTTGGGGTGCCTTTTCCTGCGGCTTGTGATCGACGGCGTCGCCAAAATGATTCACAGTGGTGCCGACGTCTACGAGGGTCTGATTGTTGGAATTCTTGTTGTTCTGGCGGTCGCGTTTAATGAATTGAGGCGCGCGCGAGATACTCGCAAACAGTTCTTCTCCGGGGCCTTGGGTATCGCCGCCGGAACAGTGCTTGTGTTGTTCGGGGGCATCGTTGCCGCGTTGCTCGCTGGCACGCAGGGAGGAGCCACGCCGCGGTCGATGTTCACGGGCCTTGCGGTCGCGGTTGTCGTGCTATTGGCGATCGTCGTGGTTCATCGATACGAGCGACGTCCCAAGCACGGCGGCTGACGCATCGGACCGCCATGGCGAGTCTTGGAGAGTGACTTTTTACCGGTATGGCCATCGACCCGATCATTTCCGTCGCCCACGTCACGAAACGCTATCCAGGCGTCGTCGCGCTGGATGACGTTTCGTTGACGATCGCCCGCGGTGAGTTACATGCGATTGTGGGCGAGAACGGTGCCGGCAAGAGCACGTTAATGAAGATTCTCGCGGGGATCATTCCGCATTACGAAGGGCAAGTGAGCATCGCTGGCCATGTCGTTCACTTCGACGGTACGCGCGACGCCGAACAGGCCGGCATCGGAATCGTGCATCAAGAATTGAACTTGGTCGAGGAACTTTCCGCGGCCGCGAATATCTATCTCGGGCGTGAGTTGCATCGCTGGGGCTTTCTCGATCAAACTCACATGCTTGACGCGGCCGGAGAGCTGTTGCGCCAGCTTGAGTGCGACATCGATCCCAACCAGCCTGTCGCGACGCTTCGCGTGGGCGATCAGCAGTTAGTCGAAATCGCCAAGGCGCTCTCGCTCGATGCGGCCATCTTGATTCTCGACGAGCCGACCAGCGCGTTGACCGAATTCGAGGTGGCCCGGCTTGATCGTGTGATTGCCCGATTGCGAGCACAAGGGGTAACCATGCTTTACATCTCGCACAAAATGGATGAAGTGTTTCGGCTGGCCGAGCGTATCACCGTGCTGCGCGACGGGCAATTGGTTCGCACGATGGACCGTAACGAGATGTCGCCACGCGAAGTGACCCATTTAATGGTCGGTCGTGAAATCGAGGAAACCACCTTCAATGAATCGCGCCCGCGAGGCGACACGGTGTTGAAAGTCGATCGCTTGAGCCTTGCATGGCCGGGACATGCCCGTGGATGGCGGTTGCGGGATATTTCGTTTCAACTTCATCGCGGTGAGATTCTTGGCATCGCGGGTTTGATGGGCGCGGGCCGCACCGAGCTGTTGGAATGCTTGTTCGGCGCCAGCCTGGTACCGCCGCAAGGCCGCGTCACACTCGATGGACAGGCCGTGCGATTCAGTCATCCAGCCGAGGCGATGGCAGCCGGAATCGCGCTGGTCTGCGAGGATCGCAAACGTCTCGGGCTCTTCGCCGAGATGAGTGTCGCCGAAAATATCACGCTCTGTGCTCTGGCCGATGCGACCGTCGCTGGGTTCTTGCGTCCCGGTCGCGAGGTGCGTCTTGCCGAGGAATCGGTCTCGCGATTGGGCGTGAAGACATCTGGCATCGACGTATCGATTACCAGCCTCAGCGGGGGCAATCAACAGAAAGCGATCATCGCCCGATGGTTGTTGACGGGTCCCAAGGTGTTACTGCTCGACGATCCGACACGGGGTGTCGATGTGGGTGCCAAAGCCGAGCTTTACGCGTTGATGGACCGGCTTTGTCGGCAGGGGCTGGGGATCATCGTTACTTCCAGCGAACTACCAGAGTTGCTGACGCTTTGCGATCGCATTCTCGTCTTGAGCGAAGGCCAACAAACGGCCGAATTCACGCGCGAAGAAGCCACCGAAGAGCGGATCATGGAAGCCGCGACGCAGGTGGCCGGTTAGCGGTGGAACATATTGGGATTTGAAATGATGGTAGCTGGAAGGAGTCGTTTCATATTTGCTCCCGCTCTGGAAACTGGTTGTTTGCTAGACCACACTAACGGGAGAGGAGATTCGGTGGCACGAAACTCGATTGCCTCGCGAACCGCTAGCGTCGCGTGAGTGTCGCGTTCGTGAAGATTGCTTACGCCAGGGGTGGATAACAATTTGCTTGACCTCGCCGGTGGATTTTGTCTACGATCGAGGCAGTGGTTGTGACTGGGTCGGACGTGACCCGGTCTGACTGGAGTTCCGGGTGTCCCATCCTGGTATGGTTGACCGAAGGAAAGTCTCTTGCGACGGGAGGTGATCAAACGTGTGTCGATTTAACCAGAGGTGGCTCTTCTAAACGAGCAGCCGACGGGCTGTGATTCCACTACGGTGGATTCGTTCCACAGCCACCTGAGTTTCGTGAAAACGGCGCCGGCCAGGCCCTTGGGTCTGGCCGGTTGCTTTTTGCGCCGATTGACGCGGATACTTCTCGTGGCCACCGAACAACAAGCCGCTCCAGTAAGCGATTTTTGGCACCGCGCCTACCAGCAAGGGGGTGCGCTGTGGTAACATCGTCCGCGTTTACTGTTGTTTCCGTTCCACGGCGGCTACTACAACACGTGTGAATTCGCCGTGCCGTGTGTGAGACGTCACTTTTACCCCCGATTGCGTTGATGGGCGATTTCGCTGGACAACTCGCATCGATCGACTATCTGATCATCGGCGTCTATATGGCGGGTGTGTTGTTGGTGGGGACGTTCTTCGGACGCTATGTCCATTCCTCTGGCGACCTCTTTCTCGCCGGGCGTTCCTTGCCGTTTTGGGCTATCGGCATGTCCATCGTCGTGAGCGATATCGGCGCGATCGATCTCATCGCCGGAGCCGGCGGTGCCTATGAACAAGGAATCGCACAAGCCAATTTCGATTGGATCGGTTCGGTCCCCGCCGTGCTGATCGCCGCCTTTGTGTTCTTGCCCTACTACTGGCGGGCTGGCGTTTACACCGTGCCGGAGTTTCTTACTCGCCGTTACAACGCTGGTACCGGATGGGTTCAAGCGGTAATGTTGCTGTTTTTCATGGCTGCCAACGTGGCGGTGTTTCTCTGGATGTCGGCCGTGTTCCTCAATGAGGTGTTGGGGTGGAGCCATCTGACCGCCATTTGGGCTACCGTCATCGTCGTGGGTATCTACACCGTCACTGGCGGGCTTGCCGCGGTGGTGATGACCGACGTGATGCAACTGGTCGTCATGTTCGTCGGCGCGGCGGCACTGCTAATCCTCAGTATGTGGGAGGTCGGCGGTTGGAGTGGCATGACGCAGACCATTCTCGAACAAGGTGACAAGGGACCGGAATTCTTTCATCTACTCGTACCCCATCTGGCGGATACCGAGTATCCATGGACCGGCATGGTTTTCAGTCTTGGCTTGATTATGTCCACGTCATACTTCGTCGCCAATCAGGCGGTGATGCAACGCGCGCTGGGAGCACGCACCGAATGGGACGCCAAGGCCGGCATGATCTTCGCCGGATTGTTCAAACTGTTCATTCCCGTGTTGGTCTTTGTTCCAGGCTTGGCCGCGCGAGCAATCGACCCGAACCTGGGTGACGAAGCCGACAAAGCGGTTCCGATGCTGGTGAACAAGCTGTTGCCGGCGGGCTTGAAGGGGCTAATGTTCGCGGCGTTTCTGGCGGCATTGATGTCGAGCGTCGATTCGTACTTGAACTCGTGCGCCACGGTGTTCATGTCCGATGTGTATGACAGGATCCATCGACGCTTTGCCGGCAAGGAGTTGACCGACCGGCAAGGCGTGATTCTTGGACGCGTACTAACGGCGACCATTTTGATCGGCGCGGCCTTGGTCGCGCCACAGGTTAGAAATTTCGGAACGATCTACGAAGCCATTCAGACATTGCTCTCGTTGTTTCAAGGGCCGACATTGGCGATCTTGTTGTTGGGGATATTTTGGCGCGGGGCAACTCCTTGGGGTGGCTTTGCCGGGCTTACCCTCGGCGTGATCACGACCATTGTCTTGAATCTCTTGGGCAATTCGGTCTTTCCTTCCAACACGCCGTTCTTGTTCGTTTCATTTTGGTCCTTCTTCCTCTCTCTTGGCTTCACGGTTTTTGTCAGCTTGCTAACGCCCCGGGCACCTCCAGAGAAACTGCGAGGACTGGTTTACTCTCGGGTTCTAAGCGATTCCGAAGCCCAGCAGGCTTTGCGCGAACGCGTTGAATCGGATTGAACGAGATCGGAATTCATGATGGTTAACAACGACACGACGGGTATCCTCGATCGGTCAATCGCTTGGCTCCGCGATTCCCTTGGACCGCCGCTGCACGATCTACACCGGCCGCTCGATCTGTGGCTCGATAGCCTACCGATGTGGATGGCCAAAACGTCTGCCGTGGGGTTGTTCGTCATCGTGGGGATTTGGGCGGTTTGTCTGAAACGGGAATTCGTTTTTCTGGGAGCCCCCGACAACGCCCGCTGGCGCGATCTGAGAATCTGGGCAGTGTTCCTCTTGGCTGTGTATGCAACCGTTTACATCACCCTGGGCTAACCTTGGATTATTCGGAGCGATGGCGTGAACGATTCAACCCAAGAACTTCATCGAAGTCGCGATGCCACGTCGATGAAGTTGCTCGGCGTTTTCTTCACCGTCTTGGCAATACTCGTGTTGTTCGGCACGTTGTGGACGCTCGATAAGCCGCGAGCGATGATCGTCAACATCGCGGCCGGCATAACGTTACTCGTCGTGGGCGTCGGTATGATCTGGGGTGGACGACGTCTCGGCACCAAGCCGCCGAAGGAAGACGACTCGAGAGAATCGTGAACTGCATCCGCTCTCAGGTTTCTCGCGAATCCGCTTGGCGAATCCTTCACCGGCGGCGCCACGGGTGGTTCGTGCGATTGGTCGGATGGGGCGCCCTTAAAAAACACGACTATCGCGACGAACCGACAGCCGGCGGTCATGATGGACCGAAGTTGGAGATGGTTTGGCTCCCCTATCACCGCGTGCGGATTCCTTTGACCAAAGCGGGTTATCAAGGGGCCTTCGAGTTATTGGTCGGCGGGCACGACGCTGTCGTGGTTCGGATAACAGGGGGCGGTTTTGAACTCGAAGCGGCCCTGGATCGCGATCAGTTCGCACCCACCGTAACGGTCGAGCAGGCGGTTGAAATCGCCCGCGGACAACTTACGCTGGCCCGTGTGCGGGAACCGGGTTGGAGCAATCAGGATTTCGACGTCGGGCGTCCGGAAGTCGAACCGTTGCTGTATCCTCTCTGGGCCTACTACTACGAGCGACGCAAAGGTATGTTAGACGTCCTGTTGCTCGACGCCGTGACGGGTAAGCTGGTGGGCAGTCGCACGAAAGTGGCGTTTCTCACCGCGATCACGGCAGCGATGAAAACGTAACTCAGGCAGTGACTTCGTCGAGCAATGAGCCCGACGCCCGTGTTTCCCAGAATCCAGTCGAACCATTCCCTCTCAATTTCTGAAAACTCGCATCTCATGCCAAAATACACTTACCAAGATGGTCGTTTCCATAAGGACGACGAGCCGTTTTTTGTCATTGCCAGCGATTACCAATATTACCGCGATCGCCGAGATAATTGGGAGGACCGGCTGGTCAAACTCAAGAATGCCGGCGTCAATCTGATCACCTTCTACACCCCGTGGCGGCATCACTTGCGGATGGAAAACGGGCACACCGTCTACGACTTCGACGGGCGGACGAAGGATAGCCGAGACCTCCGCGGTTTCTTGGAGATCGTCAAGCGTCTCGACTTGCTGATGATCATCAAGCCGGGACCGTTTGTTCATTCAGAACTCAATGTCGGCGGGTTGCCCGACGTGGTGAGTCCAGGATTCAATCCCGGCATGCCTCCCGCGCGACGTCATCACGGTCGGGCATGCCGCTGGTCGTACAACAACAGCCAACTTCCCGCGGCACTGGATGACCATTTCGACGGGATGGTCAAAGGGTGGCTTGAAACCGTTGGCAAGGTGATTGCCCCCTACTGCGATGAGCAAGGTCCGGCGATCGCGATCCAACTGAACGATGAGACAATCTATTGCATGTCGAACGACCCGCCGTGGCACATTGGCTACGAACCGTCGGGGATTCGCTTCTATCAGCAATTGCTTACCGAGCGATACCGGGACGTCGACACCTACAACCGCCTACACGGCACATCGCATGCGTCGCTCGATTTCGTGGGGGGGCCACGCTTGGAAACGCTCCAGGGGGCCGCGGAGGATCAGCCGCCGGGCCCTTCGAGTCGAGAAGACGTATTGAAATATGTCGATTGGGGTGAGTACCAATGGCAGTTGCGGCGAGAGCTGTATGTTCGCTATGCCCGATATTTGGGGATCGATTTACCGCAACTGACCAACTATGCCGGGATCACGCCCCCGATCGAAGAAAACGTGCCCGACCTACAAGATGAAGCCCAGGAGGTTATCCCAGAAGATCACTTGAAGCTCTATCCCGAGTGGTGGTTCGCCATGAACCGCATCGACCAGGATCGCGATGCCTATGAATACGGCATGATTAGTTGGCTTGGCGTGGCCGCTTACGACCGCGATGTTTTCGATCGTTATGTGAACACTGCCCGACGTGCCCGGGGGTTGAACCTGGAAGAAAACTGGGGATTCGCCGCGCTGTACGACGGGCGGAGCAAGTTTCCACTGATTCCGTTTTACCAGACGCTGGTCTCCATCGCCGCGGGCGCGACGGGATACGATATCTTCGTCGGAGCGAGTACCGACCACTGGGATGAGACGCTAGACCGTATCACGAAGCTGCAATGCTCCACGTTTCCTTCCGACGCCCCCATCGACGAGCATGGCAACTTGCGACCGCTGTATCACACGGCAAAGTTTCTCAATGACTGGTTCCTCGAACACGGCGATGCCTTGTTGCGCTGCGAGTTCGACATCGATGTTGCCTACTTGTTGTACGCCCCGTACGCATCGATTTCGTCATGGGTGCCCGACGATCGCTATTGGCGCGTCGCCAACAGCGACATCCCACGCTGCGCACGCGAGGGCTTTGAAGAGTTCTCCCACGCGCTTCAAGAGGCTGGCTTTTCTTTCGGTATGTTTGAATTGGAAGCAGCTACCGCTGAACAGCTAAGTCAGCCCAAGGCTCTGGCGATTCACGGCGGTTACTTCATGGATGCCGATTGCCAGAACCGTCTCGCGGCGTTTGTCGAGGACGGGGGGCGGCTGTTCATCTCAGGGCAGTTGCCGGAAGTCGACGCACGGCTTGAACCCTGCGTGCGACTTAAAGAGGCCATCGAACAGGCCGTGGGGGCGAAAGACCAACGTGTGGTATACCACCGCGAGAACCTGTTTGCCGACGGTGGGTTCGCCAAGGTTGTGCAAAACTCGGGCCTCGAAACCAGCGTGCAATACAGCGAAAACCTTCGCGCGTTCATGCACCGCGGCAAGAATGAACGATTCGTGTTCTTCTTCAGCTTCGACGAAGCTGGCTCCCACGATCGTTGGATCGAATTCGACGGACAGCGAATCACGCTCACCCTGGGCTCGAAAACCAGTGGCGTACTACGCATCACCGACGGGCGCATCACCGGCCATCTCGTCAAAGGCGTCAACGAAGTTGACGACACGGTGGCCGATGTTCGAATCGAATTGAACAGTCAGGTGATCGAGGGACGTGGTGACTTCAGTTCATCGCGAGACGACAAGTAACCGCGATCGGCGTCACCCTAAATTGCTCTAGATCAGCTCGGATGCCGTGGCTTGGATCTTGCGAATCGCGGCGGCGATCTCGCGCATGTCTTGCTCATCGCCCAGCAGAGCGTATTGCGGAACCCAATAGCTACTGGCGGCGGCGGTTGCGTTGGGAAAGTCGGCCTTGAGGAAAGCGTGTTCCTCATTGGCCTGGTCGCCGCACAACCGACTCTTGTACGAACCGTTTTGAAAAACGTCCAGGTCGTGAATTGTCGGATAGGCCGCCTGATTCGGAATGCCCTCGGCGTTCATGGCTTCGATGAACCTTTCGATCGACAGTCCCGCGAACGCCTCTTCTTCGTGGTGGAAGATATACGCATAGTGACCATTTCGGGTGCAGCGCTCGTCCAATCGCTGCGGCGTGACCCCTTCGATGTCGCCCAACAGTTGATCCAGCAGAAGGGCATTCTGGTGACGGCGAGTGGTTTGCTCATCCAGCCGACGAAGTTGCACGCGGAGCACCGCCCCCTGCCATTCGCTCAGTCGGTAATTTGAACCGTAGGAAAAATGGGCATAAAACCATTCACCTGGCAGTCGTCCGCAATCGTGAGCGCTGCGGGCACGGCCTTCAAACGCATCGTCGTTGGTGATGATCAACCCCCCCTCGCCAGCGGTCATGAGATTACTTTGTTGAAAGCTAAACGTACCGCCGATGCCGTGGGTGCCCACTTTCTGTTCGCGCCACTCGCTGCCGTGGGCGTGTGCGCAATCTTCCAGGAGAAAAAGTCCTCGCTGCTTACAAATTTCGTTCAGGCGATCCAAATCGGCCGGGTGCCCGCCCATATGCACGGCGATTACACCTTTGGTGCGCGGCGTGATGGCGGCTTCAACCAACGCGGGGTCGATGCACTCGGTGTCGCGACATATATCAACCATCACGGGCATCGCGCCGGCGAACAGCACGGCGCTGGCGGTGGCGACGAAGGTTGAATCGGGCACAATCACTTCATCGCCAGGGCGGACATCCAGCCCCGCCAGGGCGACTTCCAAGGCATGGGTTCCGTTGGTGATCGCAATGCCGTGTTTCGCCCCGTGATAGGCCGCGAACTCACGCTCGAATTCCAAGGTCCGCGTGCCAGGGGTTCGCCACCATTGGCGACTTTCGAGCACTTCCAGCAGAGCCTCGCGTTCGGCCTCGTCATAGATCGGCCACTCGGGAAACGGTTTTGTCTTGGTGGCGGTTCCACCCAAAAGCGCGAGTTGCGACATGCGGTTCAACCTGCCTCTTTCGTGAAAAAAAATATTCAACGGTTCCGCGGGACAGCCACGCCATACAGCGCGAACGCCGTGATCACCAACGAGTGTCGTATCTTGCCCGTGGCGATCAGCTCGGGGATATCCTTCAGCGGGACCAGCTCGATCTCAAACTGTTCAAACGGGTCGGGCCGTGGCTCGGCCACACGACAAGCGTTTTCGGCCAGATAGAAGTGGCAAAGGTTATCCTGAATCGCCGGGTTCGGCCACACCTCCCCCAAATTGCGAATCACCTCCGCGTCGTAGCCGGTCTCTTCCAGCAACTCGCGTCGGGCCGCGACCGCCGGATCTTCCTCGGGATCGACCATCCCGCCGGGAATCTCCAACGTTACCTTCCGGATGCCGTGTCGATATTGCCGGACCATCACCACGTCACCATCGGCGGTCACCGGAATGATATTTACCCAAGGCGGACAACTTAGCCGCACGAAGTTCCGCTCTTTTCCAGAGGGCGCGAAGCGATAGCGGTCCTCGTTGACCGTGAAAATCTTGTGATCGGAAACACGGCGCGTCTCGAGCAACGTCCAACTCTCGTCGGGCATGCGATGGTTCCTGCAAGGGTGCGAAAAAGCGGATGGATAGCACAAGTATTCGGTATGGCTTGCCGCTGGCAGCACAGTATACCCAGTGGCCAAGAAGCACGTCAGGGTCGCGGCGGCAACTTGCGAATCGATCGCCGTGTGTCCCCCGTGGCCCTATCCCAAAGCTGGAATCGGTTGACCGCCCTCGGTGACAATCGCGATGGGGCGACCCTGAGGGTTGATCCAATGGGCCCCCAAGTCGATTCCTAAATGCCGAAATGTCGTCGCTGCCAAGTCGGCGGGACGAACGCGATCGGACGTAATGCCATAACCGCGGCTATCGGTGCTTCCGATGACCTGACCGCATGTGAGCCCGCCGCCGGCGACCAGCATCGACATCGCATTGGTCCAGTGTCCGCGTCCCCGGGTCTTGGTCATCACTGGCGAGCGTCCAAACTCGCCCATCATAAGTACCAGGGTCGAATCGAGTCGACCACGCTGATCGAGATCGTTGATCAGGGCGTGCATCACCTGATCGACACGCGGCAGCAGCGGAGTGAGCCCCTTCTCGATTCCCCCCCACCGTACTTCGTCACCGTGATGGTCGAAGTAGCCCCACGCGCCGCTGACCAAGACGAACGTCGTTCCCGCTTCGACAAGGCGGCGTGCGAGCAACCCCTTCTCGCCGATGCTCGTCCGACCATAGGCATCGCGCGTGGCATCGCTTTCTTTCGAGATGTCGAACGCCTTTTCGGTCTTGCCCGAGAGAACCATGTCGTAGGCCATCTGCTGATAGCGATCGACGTGGTCCATCGCCTGTTCGCGGTCGAGACTCCGACGCATGCGATCGAACTGGTTGCGAAGTTGATCGCGGTTTTGTAATCGGTCGATGTCGATTCCTTTGGGGGCGGTCAATCGGCCAGGCAGTTCCTTGCCCTTGATCGGTTCAAACTGGCTACCCATGTGCCCCGCGCCCCACACGTCGGAGGTCCAACTGTCGGCCAATCCGACAAAGGGTGGCATGGCTGCATCATTGGGACCGCGGAACTTTGCGGCAATCGATCCCATTGAGGGGTAGCCCCCTCCGTCCTTTCCGTCGTTGGTGCGTCGCGCCAGTGCGTTGCCCGCCTGCATGGTGATCGGTGTGTGATTGCTGGCCGAACAATCGACCGAGCGGATAATCGTCAGCTTGTCCATCAATCTCGCTTGCAGCGAAAGATGCTCGCACACAGCCACCCCCGGCACGCTTGTAGCGATGCTTTGATAGGGTCCGCGTATCTCAGGCGGGGCGTCTGGCTTGGGGTCCCACA
>Ga0114931_10008849_pt1 | contig 12132 bp, 11 predicted proteins | sample 2SBtaG_FD_89579 | JGI IMG/M metagenome (GOLD analysis project Ga0114931, IMG submission 89579) | Deep subsurface microbial communities from Kolumbo volcano to uncover new lineages of life (NeLLi) - 2SBTROV14_V59a metaG | ecosystem: Environmental > Aquatic > Marine > Volcanic | place: Kolumbo...
CCTGGTTGTTCCGCCCAGGGCGCCTATCTGGTTGCACCAGATGCGTGGGTCAGGCCAGCTTAAACAGATGAACATGGCTTCAATCCAGTCTGCCTCTCGCCGTTCAGGAAGTCTGCCAGTCGCATTAAGTATGACTACCTGCATGTAACTCGCTTTCCCAACCAGCTCTTCCATCATGTTGTAGCCATGATTGAAGATTCCTTTACCGGCAAACCAGCCGCCTTTTGTTGAACGAATAATGCCTCGGTTTTTATCCCAGGGGGTTGTATTAACGGGTTTACGGTTCGATGACATAATGCTCGTCCGAAATAAAAGGCATGGCAGTGATAGGTTTGTTTGACATTTCAAGCCCGTGGGCAAGCAGGCCAGGGGCGCTGAGTAACTGATACAGGCCCGTACCCGCATTTGGGCGGAAACCCAGGTCAGACAATGTAGCAGCAACGACACCGGTTGTCAGCCAGCCCAGATTTTCATGCTTAATATGTTTGGCGAATTCCATGCCCCAGTTCAAGGCATGGTGTTCTCCGGGCAAGTTTCGCAACAGTTGTGCGTAATGTTGCGCCATGTTGTCAACCGAACCATAGCTGCTGCCGAAACCGGGCGCAATGACTCGGTCAGAATCCGTATCATGCTTCAACGTTGAAAGTAAGTCTTTAGCGATTTCATCCGCTGGTTTGCGGGCGTATTTTCTGAAAAAGCGAATGCTTTCACCAACATCGGTGGCACTGAGAATGCCTAATGATATGGGTAACAGGTGTCCCGGGTCTGCTTTTGAAATGGACGCAGTCATAGCAGAACGGGTTGCTGCATGTCGGGGGCCAGGGTTTATAAAAAGGATGAGGAGTGTTTCCAGTATCCGGGCTTCTTGCGGGTTCGGTAATTCACCACGAAACAGTAAAAACAGGACGTCGGCAAATAAACGTTTCTCTGCGAGTTCCAGGATGTCATAGCCGTGACAAAGACATTGCTGTGCATTGTAAGGATTGTCATCGCTGGGTTTTTCATGCCAGATACGCGTTTCGGTTTTATCCGCGAAGGTTTCGTTGCGCCGGCTAACTTCGGGTGCTTTGCTCATGAGCGTCTATCGCCTTCGTCGCTATATCTGCGGTCAGAGTTGGTTCGGCGGCTGGATTGGCGTCTGTCCAGTACTTTCATGCGTGCGCCCATGGGTGGTAGTTGGTCCGGATCTATATGGACGTCAATCAGGAGTGGGCCTTCACTATTTACCTGCATTTTGTCGAAATCTTCAATGGTTTTAACAGTTATGGCTTTCGCGCCCATAGCTTCAGCGACTTTACAGAAATTTATCCTGGGTAATTCGAATCCGATCGCTTCTCCGGTTCCCATTTCCTGCCCATGTTTAACCATGCCAAGAGCGCTATCATTGAGTACGACAAATACCACTGGTAGCTGGTGCTGAATGGCGACACTGAGTTCCTGGCTGCTCATCAGGTAACTGCCGTCACCGGTGATGCATACCACAGTTGTATCCGGGTCAGTGGCAGCCATGCCTATGCTAACACCGATGGCCCATGTCATGGCGCCAAAGCCCATGCCTATGTAGTAATGTTGTTGTGGCTTTGGAAACAGATAATGGGTAGTCCATGACCAGCTGTTACCGGCATCCGAGATAAAGCGGCAATTGTCAGGCATGCGATGCACCAGTTCCTTTATAAGCCGTTGCGGCTTAATGGGTTTCGTTTTAGCGTTAATGGTTTCGCAATGTTTAAGGGTTAACTGTTTTGGCAGGTATGCCTGTGTCCTGTTGTTGTTTGATTCTACAGTAAAGTCGAGTTTTATCACGGGTGAATGTTTGAGCTCTTCACAGCGTTGAAGGTGTTGCAGTAATTCGCGGAAAATGACATTGATGCTTCCGTATGCCTGGAAACTGGCTGTTGGTGAAAACAAAAAATTTTCCGGGTTATCGTCGATATGCACCAGTCGCTGTGTCATGAGCGTGCTGGTATCCCAGCCGGAAGTAGATAATTCATTCAGCCGGGTGCCAACGGCTAATACCGTGTCGACTTTGTCGCTGGCCAGGCACTCTTTTGCTGATTCATGTCCGGCAAATCCATACACGCCTTTATACAGTGGATGATAATTATCCACCAGGCCCTTGGCTGCGGGTGAAGTGATAAAACAGGCGTTTCTGGCTTCAGCAAATGCAATGATTTCCTCAACCATATTACGGCAACCGGCGCCGATGTAGATCACCATGTCCTTGCTTGAATCGACAATTTGTTGCAGGCGTTCGATGCTTTTTATGTCGATGATTTCAGGTCTTAACAGTATGTTGTCGAGGTTGGTGCTGTCTTCTTTAATCCATGTGTGATTCATGATGTCGACAGGCACCGATAGATGAACTGGCCCAGGTGTACTGCCGGTGGCAATTTTAAGGGCTTTGTATAATTTGTATTCAAGTTGTTGTGGATGAGATATCAGAGTGCTGTAACGAGTGCAGTGTTGCATCATGGATACCGTATCGATACCGTCGGTTGACGACTCCTGCAAACCACGACGTCCGGTATTGGGCAATGCGGTTTGTGCAGTGATGACCAGCATAGGAATATTTTCAGTCAGGGCAGATGCGACTGCAGTGATCAAATTAGTGGCACCGGGCCCCGTTGTGGAGCAGCATACTCCCAGTTTTCCGGTAATACGTGCATAGCCTTCCGCCATGTAAGCAGCGGCTGCTTCGTGTCGGGAAATAATCGTTTCTACCTGAGATGTTTCATTGTCTCGCGCACGTGCTAATGCATTGTACAAGGGTTCGATTGCGCCACCCGGTACACCAAAAACCGTAGTGCAACCCAGCTTTTCAATGGTGTTTAATATCAAATCTGCCTGTGTGGCGTGGCTGCGGTTCAGTGTGGCTTCTTCGAGGTCTGGTAAAGTGTTTTTATTGGACATGTACTTCGTCTGGTTATGCTGCTGATTTAATGATTGAATCACTATAGCACAGGAATATTTCAGTTAAGTCGAATCGGCCACTTTGTTAAACTCGAAACTTCTGTTTCATGTTTTAGGTCTCATTTTCTTAAAAACATTCTGAAGATCAGGGATAAATAATGCACAAACAATGCCATGAAGTTGACTACGAATTAATCGGCCACGATATGCAAATGGCTGTGATTGAACTGGATCCCGGTGAAACGGTGATTGCTGAAGCGGGTGCAATGACCTATATCGAACAGGGAATTGAATTTGAAGCGAAAATGGGTGACGGCTCGGATACGGATACGGGCTTCTTTGGCAAAATAATGAAAGCCGGCATGCGCGCAGTATCCGGTGAATCATTGTTTATGACCCATTTTACCCACAGGGGCGCGGGTAAAAGTCACGTGGCATTTTCCGCGCCTTATCCCGGCAAAATCTTGCCGCTCGATCTACATGCACTAGGGGGTGAACTGTTATGTCAGAAAGATGCCTTTCTGTGCGCGGCACTTGGCACCCAGCTGGATATCGCTTTTACCAAACGGCTGGGAGCGGGATTTTTCGGTGGTGAGGGTTTTATTCTGGAGCGTCTGCGTGGTGACGGGCTGGTGTTTATTCATGCCGGCGGAACGGTGATCGAAAAGGAGCTGAATCATGAAACCCTGCGGGTGGACACCGGTTGCCTGGTGGCTTTCCAGCCGTCTATCGATTATGACATCCAGCGTGCCGGAAACCTGAAGAGTATGTTTTTTGGCGGTGAGGGCCTGTTCCTGGCTACCCTGAGTGGTACCGGCAAGGTCTGGCTGCAAAGTCTGCCATTCTCCCGCCTGGCTGATCGTATGATTGCCAGCGCTCCCGGTCATGGTGGTTCTGACAAGGGTGAAGGCTCGATACTGGGTGGCCTGGGGCGATTAATCGACGGCGACTAGCCGATGTTCCTGCCCTGGCTGTTGGCCGGGTCCGAGCTGAAAGCTTAATGATGGCTTAAGCATTATTTAATAATGTGCTAATATCCCCGGCCATTTTGCGCCGCTGGTCATTCGCCTGTGTACCTAAACGACCGGCCCAAATCAACTGTTATAGAGGGACGGTTTATGTCCAAAGGTATGAAATTAAAGCAATTTTTACTCAACGCCAAGCGTAATGGCGTTGAGCTCCCCTTCGACCTCATCGAGCTGATCCATGAGGTCAGCATTACCTGTAAAGAAATTGCCGCTACGGTCAGTCGCGGCGAACTGTCCGGTGTGCTGGGTGTGGCAAGCAGTGAAAACGTCCAGGGTGAGCAGCAGAAGAAGCTGGATATCATCACCAATGACATCATGGCCGAGCACATGAAGGTCAGTGGCCTGGTGGCGGGTATGGGTTCCGAAGAAGTGGAAGATCCCATTATGGTGCCAGCCAAGGAGCGGGGCGAATACCTGTTGTTGTTCGATCCCCTGGATGGTTCATCCAATATCGATGTGAATATTTCCGTTGGCACCATTTTCTCGGTGCTGAAAGCGCCCATGGGTTGCAAGGCCGATCCTGAATTAAAGGATTACCTGAAGAAAGGTACGGAACAGAAAGCGGCCGGTTTCGTGGTTTATGGCCCGGCTACCGTGCTGGTTCTGACCACCGGGCAGGGCGTGAACCTGTTCACCCTGGACCGCGCCATTGGTGAGTTCGTGCTGACCACCGAAGGCGTTACCATTCCTGAAGATACCACCGAGTTTGCCATTAACCTGTCCAACAAGCGTTTCTGGGAAAAGCCCATGCAGGACTATATCGAAGACTGCTTGCAGGGTGAAAAAGGTCCGCTGGGCAAACGCTACAATATGCGTTGGGTGGCTTCCATGGTGGCAGAAGTTTACCGCATCCTGGTGAGGGGCGGTATATTCATGTACCCCTATGACAACCGCGATCCGTCCAGACCCGGTAAGCTGCGCATCATGTATGAAGCCAATCCCATGAGCTTTATTGTGGAGCAGGCGGGTGGACAGAGCTCAACCGGTCATGCTCGTATCCTGGACCATGAAGTGACCGATCTGCATCAGCGAGTGCCGGTGGTGCTGGGTTCACGCAACGAAGTGGCCAAGGTGGTTGAATACCATGCCAAAGTGGGCGAAGCGGCTGAATAAGTAACATCCATGAGGCTACCGGGAGACTGGCCGTACTCGACTTCCGGTGGCATCGTGCTGCTTTTGATCACTGTTTGATATATTTCTTCAGGTATTCCTGCGCCAGGCTCTCCGCCTTGTGGCGTTGGGCCGGGCTGAGTTTCTGCTGTACAAAAGCCAGGTTTTTACCGGCAGTGTCCATGCCGTTTTTGGCGGCCACTGCCAGCCAGGCATAGGCCAGTACCCAATCTTTCTTCACGCCTTCACCGAGATAGTACAGTCTACCCAGGTTGGCCTGTGCATCGGTCGCCCCCAGGCGCGCGGCACTGTCATACCAGCGGAAGGCCTCATGATAGTCTTTGGGGATACCATCGCCGGTTTCATGCATCAGGGCCAGGTTATACATGGCTCCGACGTGCTTTTTCTCCGCTGCCCGGTAATACCAGCGCATTGCCAGTAAAGGGTCCCGTTTGGTTCCAAGCCCCTTTGCGTAGAGCACTCCCAGGTCATATCCGGCGCGGGGGCTACCTTGTCTGGCCGCGTGTTCAAACCAGCGGCGGGCTTCCTGGAAATCCTGTTTGACTCCCTGACCTTTGGTGTACAGGCTGCCGATGCGATACATGGCATCCGGATCGTCCTGCTCTGCGGCCTGGCGAAACCAGTCCATGGCCCTGACGTAATCGGTATCCACCCCTTTGCCTTCGGCGTACATTACCCCCAGGTTGTATTGCAGTTCCCGGTTACCCAGATTTGCCAGGGGGGTCCACAGCTTAATGGCTTCGATGTAGTGGCCTTCGCGGTAGGCTTTCAGGCCATCTTCCGCCGGGCCGGCATAGGCCGGGCTCTGTACCAGCCAGGCCAGCAGGCATGTCATTAGGATGATTTTCATGATTTAAAGGGAATCCAGCACCTGCTGGATAAACGCGTTTCGCTGCTCCTGTGTGACTAGCTCGGTTTCTTCTGCCATGGGGAGCCGGGGATAATGCTGCCGCATGCTGGCGGCGAACAGCCCCATGCCATTGTTATCTATAACGGCATCCTGCTGGAAAACTGGAACCTTGAGGCCACAGGAAGGCGAGCGGCTTTTGAAGACATAGCCTACAATGCCGGCCAGTTGCAGGCAGCGCCGGCCGCGAAAATCCAGCATTCGTTGGGTGATATTGAGGCTGGCATCGTCCCGACCGATCATGCGGACCTCACCCCGGTGGAGTTCCAGTTGTACCGGTGGCCGTGGTGTGGGCAAGCCCATTTCCACTTCCGGGCAGACCGGGATCAACTCGAAATGCTGCTGTAATTGCTGGCACAGCGCCTGGGCGTATTTGCTCTGGCCATCATAACGTACCGCATCACCTAACAGGCAGCGGCTGATGGCAAGGGCGGGTTTGCTCATGCTTTGGCGCCCATGTTAATGGCCCGTTCACGTGTCTTGTTGGCCTCCACCGCGCGTTTGCCACTGTCCCAGCCGGGCATGGTTTCTGGCCAGCCGAAGCTGTGTTGAACGATGATTTCCGCCAGCGCACGGATGTGGTCCGGCTGGTCGTTCAGGGCCGGGATATAGGTGAAGGATTCGCCGCCGGCCTGCAGAAACAACTCACGGTTTTCCATGCTGATTTCTTCCAGGGTCTCGAGGCAGTCGGATGAAAATCCGGGGCAGACCACATCCACATTTTTTACGACTGCCTGTGCCAGGTCTTCCAGGGTTTTATCGCAATAAGGCTGCAGCCAGGGTTCGCGGCCGAAGCGGGACTGGAATACCACCTGCCACTGCGCATCCGCCAGCTGAAGCTTTTCTGCCACCAGGCGTGCGGTTTTCTGGCAATGGCAGAAGTAGGGATCACCGGCATCAAAATAGCGTTGCGGTATGCCGTGGAAGGAAAACAGCAATTTATCCGGTTTGTGGCCCCGTTCTTTCCAGCTGCAGGCGATGCAATTGGCCAGTGCGTCGATGTACAGCGGATGGTCGTGATAGGAATTAATAAAGCGCATATCCGGTAGCCAGCGCCAGTTCTGTAGTTCATCGGTGACGGCATCGAATACCGAAGCCGTGGTGGTGGCCGAATACTGGGGGTACATTGGCAGGATCAAAAGCCGGTGCGCTCCCGCCTTACGCAGTCCACGCAGGCCGGCGGCAATGGATGGTTCGCCGTAACGCATGGCGACGTCAACGATGATGTTGCCACGGATTTTCTCTCGCAGGGCTTTTTCCACCGCCTGGGCCTGCAGGCGGGATATGGCGATTAGTGGCGATCCCTGGTCTGTCCAGACCTTCTGGTAGGCGCGGGCGGTGCGGGACGGGCGAAACCGTAGAATGACGCCGTGCAAAATCAGCCACCACAGTGGCCTCGGCAGGTCGACCACTCGCTGGTCCCACAGAAATTCCGCCAGGTATTTCCTTACGGCAGAAGGGCTTGGAGCAGAAGGTGAGCCCAGGTTTATCAGCAAGATGCCAATACGTTCCTGGGGGCCGTGGAGGTATTTAAACTCGGATTTTGACATGGGTGTCCCGCAAATTTGCCAGAGTCTATTCTGCCTAATCGCCGGCATGAATGAAATAGCGCGCATTCAGACGCGATATGAGTTCAAACTGCCTTCAATATCCTGTAACATACGGCCTCATTTTGGCGGCCCCAAATCGGTGCGGGCGGTTGAAGAATGTGACCGGATACAGAAAGTATCGGGGCATGAAAATCGGCCGGGAATGGCCGGTTGCGACATAACGTTGCATCTCCACAGGGTCTATGCCCTGTTACAGACGAAGTTAAACGGACAGGATTTCGTTACAACAGCTAAGGAAACTCTGATTAATTCAGAGTTTCCGCAGCACAAGGATGTGCTGCCATTTTCAATGGTTGATAAGCCATTGAAAATGAAGAAAAAGGTAAAATGCGATTTTACCTTTTTCGTGCTCTGATCATTCACGGATGAATTAATCAGAGCTTCCCTAATAATTCCAACTGCAAACAGCAGGAGTACAAGAATGCCAATACGCCTGGCAGTTCCGAACGAGATTACACCCGGTGAGCGCCGTATCGCGCTGGAGCCCGGTGTTGCCCAACGCCTGATGAAAATGGGCGTGGAAGTCATGATGGAGAAGGGCGCCGCCCTGTCTTCCCATTTTACCGATGAAGCCTTCGAAGGTGTCACCATCGTTGATACCCCGGCTGAGCTATACAAAAATGCCAGCCTGGTATTCAAGGTGCAGGCGCCGACCCTGGAAGAACTGGATATGATGCCGGATGGCATCGTGCTGGTTGGTTTTCTGGCACCGCATAAAAATGAAGTAATCATTGATAAGTTATGCCAGAAGAAGATCACCAGTATCGCGGTAGAACTCATTCCCCGCATCACCCGTGCCCAGTCCATGGACGCCCTGTCGTCCCAGGCATCCATTGCCGGTTATAAAGGTGTGCTGATGGGGGCCGACCTGGCCAGCGTGTTCTTTCCCATGTTGACCACTGCTGCCGGTACCATAAGACCGGCGAAAGTCGTCATTATCGGCGCCGGTGTGGCCGGCCTGCAGGCCATAGCCACTGCCAAACGCCTGGGTGCCATCGTCTATGCCTATGACGTGCGTCCCGAAACCCGCGAGCAATGCGAATCCCTGGGTGCCAAATTTATCGATACCGGTGTACAGGCCGCCGGTGAAGGTGGTTATGCCCGCGAACTCACCGAGGACGAGAAACAGCAGCAGCGGGATGTGCTGGCGGAACAGATCTCCCAGGCTGACGTGGTGATTTCCACCGCTGCTATCCCGGGTCGGCCTTCACCCAAGATTATCGACAAGGACATGGTAGCCAACATGAAAACCGGTGGTGTGATCGTGGATCTGGCGGCCGAGGGTGGCGGTAACTGCGAGCTGTCCAAACCCGGCGAAACCATCGAAATCGACAGTCGCGTTACGATTCATGCGCCGCTGAATGTACCCAGTCAGACACCGGTTCATGCCAGCGAAATGTACGCCAAGAACCTGTTCAACCTGATTTCACCCTTTATTACCGAAGACGGTGAACTGGCACTGAATAACGAGGATGAAGTCATTGCCAATGCCACCCTGACTCGTGATGGGGAAGTTATAAGCGAGCGTTATCGCCGTCCGGAGGTTTCCAAATGATTGAGGGCTTCACAGCACTATATATTTTTATGCTTTCCGCATTCACCGGTTATGAAGTGATTAGCCGAGTACCGGTTATCCTGCATACCCCGCTGATGTCGGGCTCCAACTTCGTGCACGGTATCGTGCTGGTAGGTGCCATCGTCGCCATGGGGCATGCCGAAGGCACCCTGGAAATCGCCGTGGGCTTTGTCGGTGTAGCGCTGGCAGCCGGTAATGCCGTGGGTGGTTATGTGGCTACCGTGCGTATGCTGGAAATGTTCAAGAGCAGTAACAGGGGAGCCAAGTAATGACCAGTATTGTGCAAATCGTCTATTTCCTGGCGGCGATCCTGTTTATCCTGGGCCTCAAGAAAATGAGTTCGCCGGTCACTGCCCGTGGCGGTATCGTCTGGGCCGGTATCGGCATGATTGCCGCTTCCCTGGTGGCTTTCTTCGAGCCTGGCGTGCTGGCCCATGGTTCTACGGTATTCCTGATCGTGATTGCCATCGTGGTGGGTTCAGCCATTGCCTATATTACCGCCAAACGGGTAGAAATGACCGACATGCCCCAGATGATCGCCATCTACAACGGCATGGGTGGTGGTGCCGCGGCAGCCATCGCAGCGGTTGAGCTGATCAAGGTTTCCAGTGGCGCGCACCTGGAAAACGTCGCCCAGGTACTGGCAGTACTGGGTGCGCTGATCGGTGCGGTGTCCTTCTCCGGTTCCGCGGTGGCCTTTGCCAAGCTGCAGGGCCTGATGAAGAAAACCCTGCGCCTGCCCATGCACCAGGTGCTTAACCTGGTGTTATTTGCCGTTACTGTCATCGCGGGTGTTTCCATCGGCTTTGGTACTGACGTGAGTACTGGCCTGGTGGGACTGTTTTTCATTCTCGCCCTGGTCCTGGGTATTATGCTGACTTTGCCCATCGGCGGTGCCGACATGCCGGTGGTGATTTCCCTGTTCAACGCCTTTACCGGCCTGGCGGTGGCTTTCGAAGGCTTCGTGCTGGATAACGCAGCCATGATCATTGCCGGTACCGTGGTGGGTTCTTCCGGTACCCTGCTGACCCAGTTGATGGCCAAGGCCATGAACCGTCCCATCAGCAACGTGCTGTTCAGCAGCTTTGGTTCTTCCGGTGGTAGTGGTGTGGAAGAGGCCGTCGAAGGTAGCATGAAGGCAGTCGAAGCCAACGATGCCGCCATCATGATGGCCTATGCCGAGAAAGTCATTATCATCCCCGGCTATGGCATGGCCGTGGACCAGGCGCAGCACAAGGTGAAAGAACTGGCGGACCTGCTGGAAGACCGCGGTGTTACCGTCAAATTCGCCATCCATCCAGTGGCCGGACGTATGCCGGGCCACATGAATGTACTGCTGGCGGAAGCGGGTGTGGAATACGACAAGATCTTCGACCTGGAAGAAATCAATAACGAATTCCCCACCGCCGACGTGGCCCTGGTTATCGGTGCCAATGACGTGGTGAACCCCTCTGCACGCAGTAATCCGGACAGCCCGATTTACGGTATGCCGATTCTAGATGCGGATAAGGCCAGGAACTGTATCGTTATCAAGCGCGGTAAGGGTACCGGTTTCTCCGGCATCGAAAACCTGCTGTTCTATTCTGATAACACCCGCATGCTGTACGGTGATGGCCAGAAAGCTGCTGGCGAGCTGGTAGCCGGTATTAAACAGCTGTAATTGTCCGGACTGCGGCGGTCGCCGCAGTCCGGCTTTCAATTTATTTGCCCTGGATTCTGCAGGGTAAGTATTCCCGTATTATACTCGTGCTAACAAAAATCCGAGTTCAAGCTGTAGAGATGACTGCTCAACAACCCAATAGCGAAGTTCTTAAATTATCCAAAACCGGTAAAAACCTGCTTAAGCAACGGCGTTACATCGATGCTGAAAAGGTGTTTGCGCAGGCGCTGGAGATGGAGCCGGACAATTCTTATATCCTGGTTGGCCTTGGCGACCTGTACCGTCTCACCAATAATTTTGGCAAAGCCATTAGTTTCTATAGTCGACTGCTGGAAATCGACGAAGCCAATGTGTTTGCGCTACGTGGTATTGGTGACTGTTATCGCGGTTTACGTCAGCCGGATAAAAGCATTGAATTCTGGAAACGCTACCTGGAAGTAAACCGCGGCGATGTGCATGTCATGGTGCGGCTGGCGGACGCCTACAAAAATATGGATAACGCGGACGCTTCAGAAGAGCTGTATATACAATCACTGGAAATCCAGCCTCGGGATCGTTACGCCCTGATGGGACTGGGCAATCTGTATTACAAGGAACGGGAAGACCACAAGGCACTGGAATATTTTCAGCGCCTGCTGGAAATCGACGAGCATTATGTCGCCGTGCTCACCATGGTGGGAAATATCTACCAGCGCCGTAGCGATTACGAACATGCCAAACGCTATTACGAACTGGCCTACAAGCAGGAACCCAATAACAGTTATGCACTGTACGGCCTGGGTAACTGCCAGCGCGGTCTGGGCAACCTGGATATCGCGATCGAATTGTGGGAAAAAATCCTGCACATGGAGCCGGAAAACCAGAATATCCTGAGTCGCCTGGGTGACGCCTATTTCAACCTGGATAACATCACCAAGGCCCGCGAGTTCTATGAACGCAGTTTAGACCTGGGTTTCGATGCCTATGCACTCATTGGCATGTCACGCATTTATCGCAGTGAAGGTGAATTCGTGGAAGCGGAAGCCTGCTGTAATCGGGTGATCATGGAAAAACCCGGCTTCGAACGCGCCATCGAAGAGCTGTCGCTGGTGCTCATCGACAAGGATAACGCGGCGCGGTAACCATTACATCTGACACGGAGTCACAGAGACACAGAGAAGATGTGAGTGTTTTTATGTGATCTGGAATAGATGCGCGTTTACTGGCGGACTGTTAGATTCCCAACCTTACTTCCAACAAATCCTCTGTGACTCCGTGTCAAAGATTTATTCTGTCACCCGGCTATGGGTATGCGCATGAGTCAGGAACAA
>Ga0114931_10008850_pt1 | contig 12131 bp, 12 predicted proteins | sample 2SBtaG_FD_89579 | JGI IMG/M metagenome (GOLD analysis project Ga0114931, IMG submission 89579) | Deep subsurface microbial communities from Kolumbo volcano to uncover new lineages of life (NeLLi) - 2SBTROV14_V59a metaG | ecosystem: Environmental > Aquatic > Marine > Volcanic | place: Kolumbo...
CACCAGTGCCTGCACCTCGATCAGCAGCGGCCGGTTGCCTTCCCGGGTGACGGTGATCATGCTGCCGGGCACGGCTTCGTTGTGACGCGACAGGAAAATCGCCGACGGGTTGCTGACGCCTTTCAGGCCCTGTTCGGTCATGGCGAACAGGCCAGTTCGTTGACCGCGCCGAAACGGTTTTTTACCGCTCGGATCATGCGGTAGCGTTCGCCGGAGTCCCCTTCGAAATACAGGACTGTATCCACCATATGTTCCAGCACTCGCGGACCTGCCAGGGTGCCTTCCTTGGTGACATGGCCTACCAGGAACAGGGCGGTGTTGGTCTGCTTGGCATAGCGCACCAGTTGGGCGGCGCTTTCCCGTAGCTGGGATACCGCACCGGGTGCTGCCTGCAACATTTCGGTGTACACGGTCTGGATTGAGTCCACTACCATGACGCTGGGCTGTTCTTCTTTGGCCAGTTGCAGGATGCGCTCGACACAGGTTTCCGTTAGCAGGCGGAAGGCATCATCCGCCAGTCCCAGGCGCCGGGCCCGCAGGGTGACCTGTTGCAGGGATTCCTCGCCGGTGACATACAGGGCTTTCATGCTGTTGCCCAGCTTCGCCAGGGTCTGGGTCAGCAGGGTGGATTTGCCGATGCCGGGATCGCCGCCGATGAGGGATACCGAGCCATGTACCAGGCCGCCACCCAGTACACGATCCAGTTCGTCGATGCCGGTGGGATGGCGGGACTCTTCCGTGAGGGCGATGTCCGTCATGGACTGCACCGCCGACTGGCCGGCATAACCGGTGAAACGGGGGTGGCTCACGGTGTCCTGTTTGATGCTTTCGGTAAGGCAGTTCCATTCGCCACAGTCGCTACATTGGCCTGACCATTTGCTATGGAGTGAACCGCATTCGCTACATTGATACTGAATTTTTGCTTTGGCCATTAATCGCCATCCATGCTGTTGTCATCTGTCAGGTCTTCCCGAATGGGGGTAAGGGCAGCGCTAACCCGGGTCATGATCACGGCGTTGTTGCTGGCCTTGATAATTTCGATGGGATGATTGGCGATTTTCAAACTGGTGCCGGATTCGGGAATGAACTCCATGTGCTCCACAATAAGACCATTCAGGGTCTTGGGTCCGTCGGTGGGCAGGTGCCAGCCCAGGCTGCGGTTTATTTCGCGAATATGGGTATTGCCGGCAATCAGGAAAGTACCGTCGTCCTGGGGCAGGAACTGGTTGATGTTTACCGGTGATGCGGTGGTGAATTCTCCCACCACTTCTTCCAGGATGTCTTCCAGGGTGACCAGTCCCTGTACATCGCCGTATTCGTCGACGACCATGGCGGTACGGCGTCGGTTGGCCTGGAAATTCACCAGTTGCTGGTACAATGAGGTACTCAGGGGAATGAAATAGGCATCCCGGATCAGGGTTTCCAGGTTTTCCTGGTTGAGTTCTTCCCGGGCAAGCAGACTGATGACTCGACGCATGTGAATGATGCCCACCACATTGTCAATGCCGCCGCGGTATACCGGTATCCGGGTGCGCTGGCTGGTTACCAGGAATTCGATAATTTCGTCCCAGTCATCATCCAGGTCCAGCGCGGTGATTTCATTGCGGGGCACCATGATGTCTTCCACGCTGGCATTTTCAAGACTCAGAATACCCAGCAGCATATCCTGATGTTTTTGCGGGATCAGGTTGCCGGCTTCCACCACCACGGTGCGCAGTTCGTCCTGGCTCATGGATTCCGCTTCCAGTCCCTGGGTGCGTACCCCCACCAGCTTCAGCAGGCCGTTGGTGACGCTGTTGACGCTGACCACGAAGGGATACAACAGCTTGAGCATGGGGGTATAGACATAGGCGGACGGGAAGGCGATGCGTTCCGGGTACAGTGCCGCCATGGTCTTGGGTGCCAGTTCGGCGAAAATCAGCAGGATGATGGTGAGGGCGAAAGTGGACACGGCAATGCCGGATTCCCCCAGCAGCCGCTGCGCCAGGATGGTACCCAGGGAGGCCGCCAGCAGGTTGACGAAGTTGTTGCCCAGCAGGATCAGTCCCAGCAAACGGTCGGGCCTTTCCAGCAGGCGGCTGGCGAGGCGGGCGCCACGGTGATTCTTTTCCACCAGGTGTTTCAACCGGTAACGGTTGAGGGACATGAGCCCGGTTTCGGAACTGGAGAAGAACGCGGAAAAAACAATCAGCAGAAAAATCGTGAAAAACAGGATACTGGTGGGTATGTCGTTCAAAAAGGGGCTGTCCCTGTGGCTAAAGCGAAGTGTTTATTCTGGGGTTTACAGGTCGCGTGTCAAGGCTTAATGATGAGTTCCAGCACCAGCTTGCTGCCGAAATAGGCCAGCATCAGCAGCACGAATCCGGACAGGGTCCAGCGAATGGCGATTTTGCCGCGCCAGCCGAGGAACAGGCGGCCCATTAACAGCACCGCGAAAATGCCCCAGGCAATCACCGACAGGATGGTCTTGTGGGCCAGGTGCTGGGCAAACATGTCGTCCAGGAACAGGAAGCCGCTAGCCAGCGCAATCGTCAAGCCAATAAAGCCGGCAATCAGGGTATCGAACAGGAGTTTTTCCATGGTCTGCAATGGGGGTAACTGGTGCAACAGGCCGCCGGTCTTGTGATTGTGTAGATGCTGATTCTGGATGGATAACAGGATTGCCAGCAGTGCCCCCAGTCCCAGCAGGCTATAGGCAATAATGGATACCAGTACGTGAATCTTTAGTCCTGTGGGTGAGTTTTCTGGCAGATAATCGAGAACCGGGAAAACCATGTCCAGCAGGATGGACAGCGCGCTGATGGGCAGCATAATGAGTGACAGAAAACTGGTCTTTCGCCAGATGGTGACATCGATGGCCAGCAGCGTAATTACTGCAGCAATGCTGGAAGCCGAAGAGAACAGCCCCATCTGTAAACCCTTAAGGGTGAACACGGTCTGGTGCAGGTAAAAAAAGTGCAGTACCAGGGCAGCAATGCCCGGGGACAGCAGTTTGATGATACCGGTATTGATGAATGCCGATGAACCACGGACACGTAACAGGAGTACCAGGAAGCCAATCAGGTAGAGTAGGATTGCAAGACTGCCATAGATCATAATTTATTGTCGTTTTTGCCTGCAGCGGTTCATCAGGTGGACTAGATTAATGAATAATGTTCCGGAGCGCCAGACTTAAGCGTTTTTTTATGCTCTCGGGCAGGTATGAATATTGGTTATACTGAGTGGACTGAGAATCACTATGGTAAGACGACAAGCCGTCCTGGACCTGCAGATTATATCGCCGGTTAAAACAGCAGGCGTGCCACACCCGGAGATTAAATGAAACTACGCGTACTTGGATGCAGTGGTGGTATAGGGCAGAACCTGCGCACTTCGTCGTTTCTGATTGATAAGGATATTTTGCTGGATGCAGGCACCGGCGTGGGGGATCTTAGCCTGGATGAAATGCGCCACATTCGCCATGTATTCCTGACCCATAGTCATATGGATCACATCTGTACCATACCGTTGCTGGTGGACACCCTGTTCTCTGAGCTGAAACAACCCCTCAAGGTGCACGCGCGACCGGAAACCATCACTGCGCTGCAAACCCATGTGTTCAACTGGTCCATCTGGCCGGATTTTACCGAGCTGCCGGCGAAAGACTGTCCGGTGCTGGAATTCATTCCCATGCAGCCGGGGGATTGCCTGGATATTGACGGTCGGCGTATAGAAATGGTGGCAGTGAATCATACCGTGCCCGCCAGTGCCTATATTGTGTGCCAGGATAACAAGGCCCTGGCCTACTCGGGCGATACCACCACGAATGACAGTTTGTGGCAACGTTTGAATCAGCTCAATTCCCTGGAGCTGCTGATCGTGGAATCCGCCTTCGGCAATCATGATCGTCCGCTGGCGGAGCTGGCCTGCCACTATTGTCCCGAACTGCTCAGCGCCGACCTGGCCAAGCTCAAACACCAGCCTAAAATCGGCATCACTCACCTCAAACCGGGCGAAGAATTGTTGATCATGGACGAAATCTATCAGGCCCTGAAAAATACCTGGGACATCCACCAGTTAGCCGGCGGCGACCAATTTCAGATATAATCCCTCACTCCTTATAAAACGCGTTTGATACCCCATGTTTGATAATCTCAGTGATCGTCTTGCCCGCACGGTAAAAAATCTCCGTGGCCAGGGTCGCCTGACCGAAGACAATATTAAAGATACCCTGCGCGAAGTGCGCATGGCATTGCTGGAGGCGGATGTCGCCCTGCCGGTGGTGCGTGACTTTATCGAGCGGGTACGGGAACGGGCCGTGGGCCAGGAAGTGATCACCAGCCTGTCGCCGGGACAGGCGCTGATCAAGGTGGTCAACGATGAGCTGGTGGCTCTCATGGGGCAGGCCAACGAAGCCCTGGACCTGAGCACCCAGCCGCCGGCGGTCATTCTCATGGCCGGCTTACAGGGTGCGGGTAAAACCACTACCGTAGCCAAGCTGGCGAAACTGCTGATCGAACGGGAAAAGAAAAAAGTCATGCTGGTGAGCTGCGACGTGTATCGACCCGCCGCCATCAAGCAGCTGGAAACCCTGGCCGGCCAGGTAGGCGCCAGCTTCTTCCCCAGTCAGGCGGAACAGCAACCGGTGGATATCGCCAGGGCTGCCGTGGATGCAGCGAAGAAACAGTTTATGGATGTGCTGCTGGTGGATACCGCCGGTCGTTTGCACATTGACGAAGCCATGATGGCGGAAATCCAGCAGGTGCACCAGGCGGTACAGCCGGTGGAGACCCTGTTTGTGGTGGACAGCATGACCGGCCAGGACGCCGCGAATACCGCCAAGGCTTTCAACGACGCCCTGCCCCTGAGCGGGGTGGTGCTGACCAAGACCGACGGTGACGCCCGTGGCGGTGCCGCCCTGTCCATACGCCAGATTACCGGCAAGCCCATCAAATTCCTCGGTGCCGGTGAAAAAGTCGACGCCCTGGAGCCCTTCTACCCGGATCGACTGGCTTCCCGCATCCTGGGCATGGGTGATGTACTCAGCCTGGTGGAAGAAGCCGAACGCAAGGTGGACCATGACAAGGCCGCCAAACTGGCGAAAAAAGTCCAGAAGGGCAAGGCCTTCGATTTCAATGATCTGAAAGATCAGCTGGAACAGATGATGAACATGGGCGGCCTGAGCGGCCTGATGGACAAGCTGCCCGGCATGGGCAACATTCCCGGCAACGTCAAGGACAAGGTCAACGACAAGGAAATCAAGCGTATGGTGGCGATTATCCAGTCCATGACCCCCAAGGAACGGGCTTTCCCGGATATCATCAAAGGCTCGCGCAAACGCCGTATCGCACTGGGGGCCGGCATGCAGGTGCAGGACGTCAACCGCCTCATGAAACAGCAACTGCAGATGCGCAAGATGATGAAAAAAATGGCCAAGGGTGGCATGGCCAAGATGCTGCGCGGGCTGAAGGGGCAGATGCCGGGTGGCATGGGGTTCTGATACACAAAGCTTTGACGCAAAGACGCGAAGAACGCCAAGGATTTCATGGTCAGTTGCCAATCCAGTAATTTCGCGATTCAGGTCGTCCTTGTGCCATTAAATTAAAGTACCCTTTGCGGCCTTCGCGGCTTTGCGTCAAAAATAAGCCCCAAATCACCTCTGATGGTGAAATTCAGGGGATTTCCCCTTGCCAGAACCCCTCCGAATCGCTAAAATCCCGCGTTCTCTGAAACCCGGCTTGTGGTTTCATCAACAGAATTTTTTGGATAGAGCTAATGGTAACTATTCGTTTAACTCGGGGCGGCGCTAAAAAACGTCCTTTTTATCATGTGATCGTAACCGATTCTCGTAGCCGTCGTGATGGCCGCTATATCGAGCGTGTTGGTTTCTTCAATCCGCTGGCCCGTGGCGCTGAAAAACGCCTGGAACTGAGCCTGGATCGTGTCGAGCACTGGGTTTCCCAGGGCGCCGGTACTTCGGATCGCGTGAAATCGCTGATCAAGGAAGCTCGCAAGACTACTAACGCCTGATAGCGTTTGCCGCACCGGCCATGGTCAGTGACGACAAATTGCTGGTGCTGGGGCGTATTTCTGGCGTGTTTGGTGTGAAGGGCTGGGTAAAAATCTTCTCTCATACCGATCCGCGGGAAAAAATAACCGATTACAGCCCCTGGTCGGTCAAGCTTAAACAGGGCTGGCGCGAGTTCGAAGTTGAATCCGGACAACGCCATGGGAAATCCGTGATAGCCAAGTTAAAGGGTATCGACGACAGGGAAGCAGCGCAGCAACTCAGCGGCGCCGAAATTACCGTTCAGCAGCAACAACTGGATAAGCTGGCAGAGAATGAATATTACTGGCACCAGTTGGAAGGCCTGAAGGTCGTTAACCAGCAGGGTGTCGAGCTGGGGCACATTAGTCACATGCTGGAAACCGGCGCCAATGATGTCATGGTGGTGGTGGGAGACAGGGAACGCCTGATTCCTTACACACCGGGACTGGCGATCATCCAGGTGGATCTTGCTGAAGGCAGGGTTACAGTGGACTGGGACCCGGAGTTTTAGGCACCATTATGCGATTTGATGTCATCACATTGTTCCCGGATCTGGTCGACAGTGTGGTACAGCAGGGTGTGGTCAGCCGAGGTGTCAACCAGGGTTTATTGCAGCTACATTGCTGGAACCCGCGCCAGTACACCTCGGACCGGCACCAGACCGTGGATGATCGGCCTTATGGCGGTGGTCCCGGAATGCTGATGAAAGTCCAGCCAGTGCGAGATGCGATCCAGCATGCCCGTTCTGCGGCAGCACCGGGTGCGACGGTTATTTACCTCACACCCCAGGGGCGCAAGCTGGATCAGGCCGGCGTCCGAGAGCTGGCCCAGCGACCGGGATTGATTTTACTGGCCGGTCGTTACGAAGGCATAGATGAACGCCTGATTGAAACCCAGGTGGATGAGGAATGGTCCATAGGTGACTATGTCCTCAGTGGTGGGGAACTGGCGGCGATGGTAATGATCGATGCCATTGCCCGACTCATACCCGGCGTACTGGGGGATGAGGATTCAGCGTTGGAAGATTCCTTCATGGATGGCCTGCTGGATTACCCTCATTACACTCGGCCGGAGAATATCGATGGCCTGGCGGTGCCCGAAGTGTTACTGAGTGGCAACCATCAGGCGATACAGCGCTGGCGCTTGAAGCAGGCGTTGGGACGTACCTGGTTGAGACGTCCGGAATTACTCGAAGCAACCACATTGACCGATGAACAGCAGCAGTTGCTGGCGGAGTTCCAACAGGAATCCCACCGGCAGCAGGAATGAAACCTGGAGCAAGACCATGAGCAATATTATCGCTGAACTTGAAGCTGAACAGATGAACAAGGAAATCCCGTCGTTTTCACCCGGGGATACCATTGTTGTTCAGGTACGTGTAAAAGAAGGTGAGCGTGAGCGTCTGCAGGCCTTCGAAGGCGTGGTGATTGCCAAACGCAACCGTGGCCTGAATTCTGCGTTCACAGTACGCAAGATTTCCAACGGTGAAGGCGTAGAACGTGTATTCCAGAGCTACAGCCCCATCATCAGCAGCATCGAAGTGAAGCGCCGCGGCAATGTACGTCGCGCCAAGCTGTATTACCTGCGTGGTCGTACTGGTAAAGCTGCCCGTATCAAAGAAAAGCTCTAATTGCTTTTTGACAGGGCGTGAATTAAAAAGGGTGCTTTTGCACCCTTTTTTTATGCCGAAAATTGATCATCGATTCATGGGCTATATTTCTTTATTCCTCGTTATCCTGTTCCCCGGTACGATCCTGGCGGCTGAAACTGTGCCGCAGGGTAACCAGGCTCCGATAAGTCAGGTCCCTGCCAGGGAAGAACGCCATACCCAGGATCAGGCACCGGTGCCGTTACAACAGGACACGCATCCATCCATCCAGCATTTGCAGCAACTGGCTCGTGCAGGTGCGCCGGAACTGGCGTTACGTCTGGTGGACCGGCAACAGCCGCCGATTGCACTGGACAACCTCAAACTCTGGTCACAACTGGAAAACCTGCGCTTGCAGTTACTGGAAATACTGGATCGGCACCAGGCTCGTCTGAAGCGTCTGCAGGACGATCTGGACAATCCCATCGTCAATCGCCTGGAAGGCACCTATCCGCTGTGGTTAAAAACCCAGAAGGCGAAGACCCTGTTACAGCTGGGACGATATACCGAGGCCCTGAAACCTCTGCGGGAACTGCTATGGTATGACAACCCCTATGCGGAATCCGAGCATTATGCCGAGTGGCGCCGATTGATTATCCGCGCCTACCTGGGCTTAAATCAGCTGGATGATGCCCAGCGAGCTATGCAACGTTATTTTCAGGATTATGGCGATACCCAGAACACCGACCTGGAATGGCAGCTACAACAGGCCAGCCTGCTGATTCGTACCGGCCGCCCTGGGGATGCTATTCCCTTGCTGGAAGGTATCGGGCGCTCCGACGCACGCGGGCTGTTATTACTGGCCCAGTTCCGGGCAAAACTGTTTTCCGCCGACAAAATTCGGGATCAGATCAAGACCGACCTGGAAAACACCTATCTGACCGACCAGGACCGGAATACGTATCGCCTGGTGGATTACCTGATCGACACTGCACAACTGGATATAGCCAGCCAGGTTGGTAGTCTGCAGCTGCTGCTGTCGCAGGATGAACTCAAAGTACCGCTGGCCTTGTTCCCGGTCAGTGAGGCAGACCTGAGTGCGGATAAGCTCTGGGACCTGAATGAACGCTGGGGTTATCAGCTTGCGAACCAGGCCGGTCTGCTGCTGGGAGATGATGCCGCCTGGTATCTGCAAGCCAGTAATCGCCTGGCCAAACAGCCGGGTCAGGCAGTGGCGCTACTGACGGTACTGGGATTTCACGCCCGCGATGAGGTGCACAGGCAGCAGGCGCTGGAAGCCATCGCCACCCAGCTGGATAAGCAGGATAATGGCCTGGAACTCATCCAGCGGCTGTTCCAGTCACCGCAGCATTTTACACGTTTGCAGCAGGTGCCACGAAACATCCGCTACCGGCTGGTGGATTATGCGTTATCCCGGGCGCGTCTGGACATGGCGGCCCGGTTCATGGAAACCCTGCCCCAGCCGCCGGCGGGTGAGGATGATTTCGCCTGGCAATTGCGGCGCGCTCGTATCCTGATACTGGGCGGCCAGTACCAGGAGGGTGCGGCAGCGCTCCGGGCCATTATCCAGAGCCCGGCTGAACTGGCGCCGGAGCGGACCGATGCCCTGATGCAGGTACTGTTCGACCTGCAAAATGTCGAGCAACATAAGATTGCCCTGGCTTTGTTTACGCAAATGGAACAACGTTCGCTGCCAGCCAAACTGGTACGGGAAATTAATTTCTGGAAGGCTGAGTCCTACGAAAAACTCGGGCAATACGAGTCCGCCGCCTGGCTGTTCCTGAAATCGGCTAAACCCCTGGACGATCAATACGATCCCTGGTTTGAAACCGCCACTTATCGTGCCGGTGATGCCATGCTCAAGGCGGGATTACTGGACGATTCCCGGTACCAGTTCAACCGATTATTGCGGATAACGGCTAACCAGAATCGCCGGACGGTGCTGCGGCAAAAGCTGCAGCAGATCCTGTTGAAACAGAATGCAGCCAAAGCCGGTGACGGCAGATGATGTATCGCGACACGATTGCCACACCGTTTTGCCTGCTGCAGCTGGATTATTCCGAGGATGCCATCCATGAAGTGAGCTATGTGCAGCAGCGGGATGTGACACCTGAACAGTATTTACCTTTGCGAAAGCTGATTCACCAGCAGGTGGAAGCCTATCTCAAGCATCGACTGAGGGAGTTTGATTTGCCCCTGGCGTTGTCCGGCACGGAATTCCAGCAACGCGTCTGGCATGCACTGCAAGCCATCCCGATGGCGGAAGTGCTGAGCTACGGCGAGATGGCGCAGCAACTGGGCTCCGCCGCCCGTGCCGTAGGCCAGGCCTGTCGCCGTAATCCCTGTCCCCTGATCGTGCCCTGTCATCGTGTCATCGCCGCCGGGCGCACGCTGGGCGGATTCCACGGCCAGACTGAAGGCGAGTTCCTGCGTATCAAACAACGCCTGCTGGCCCACGAGGGGGTTGAAATTAAGCCATGAACCCCTACTTTTACAACAGTTTTTTTCACTGGAGATAAGAATGACTGTCGAAGCTTATAAAGAGACCCTGGAGTTCCAGGCGGAAGTCAATCAGCTACTCAAGTTGATGATCCATTCCCTCTATTCTAATAAAGAAATCTTTTTACGCGAACTCATTTCCAATGCCTCTGATGCCTGTGACAAGTTGCGCTTCGAAGCGCTGGGCAAGGACGCACTGTACGAGGATGACAGTGATCTGCGTATTCGTGTCGAATACGACAAGGACAATAAAACCGTCTCCATCATCGATAACGGCATCGGCATGACCCGGGATGAGCTGGTAGAAAATATCGGCACCATTGCCAGTTCCGGCACCCGACGATTCATCGAGTCCCTCAGCGGCGACCAGGTTAAGGATGCGCACCTGATCGGCCAGTTTGGGGTGGGTTTCTATTCCAGCTTTATCGTCGCCGACAAGGTTACGGTTTTATCCCGCCGCGTCGGTGAAACCAAAGACAAGGGTGTGCGTTGGGAATCTACCGGTGAAGCCAGTTATACCCTGGAGTCCATCGAGCGTGAAGCCCGCGGTACCGAGGTCATTCTGCATTTACGCGAAGGCGAAGACGAATTCGCCGATGGCTGGCGCCTGCGCAATATTGTGCACAAATATTCCGAGCATATTTCTCTGCCCATCGAGATGAGAAAAGAAGCCACGGAAGAAGATAAGGGCGAAGCTGAATTCGAAACCGTCAACAAAGCTTCGGCTTTGTGGGTACGGCCGAAAAAAGACATTAGCGACGATGAGCACAAGGAGTTCTACAAGCACATCGGTCACGATTTTGAAGACCCCATGGCCTGGTCCCATAATCATGTGGAAGGCACCAATAATTATACTTCGCTGTTTTATATTCCTTCCCATGCGCCGTTTGATCTGTATGATCGCGACCGAAAACACGGTATCAAACTGTATGTGAAACGCGTGTTCATCATGGATGATACCGAATACCTGATGCCGAATTACCTGCGCTTTGTGCGCAGTCTAATCGACTCTGATGACCTGCCCCTCAACGTATCGCGTGAAATTTTACAGCACAATCGAGTCATCGACAAAATTCGTTCCGCTTCGGTGAAGAAAATTCTAGGTGTGCTGGAATCCATCGCTAAAAATGATGCGGAACAGTACCAGACATTCTGGGACGAATTTGGCCGGGTGATGAAAGAAGGCCCAATCGAAGACTTCGCCAACAAGGAAAAACTTGCCGAGCTGTTACGTTTTTGCTCCACCCATGGAGATTCAGACAAGCAGACCGTATCCCTTGCGGATTATGTGTCACGCATGAAAGATGGCCAGGAGCACATTTACTACATTACGGCAGAAACCTATGCGGCGGCCAAAAACAGCCCGCATCTGGAAGTGTTCAAACGCAAAGGCATTGAAGTATTGCTGATGTACGATCGTGTCGACGACTGGCTGGTTGAACACCTGACCGAGTATGGCGAGAAAAAACTGAAAAATATTGCCAAGGGTGATCTGGATCTGTCGGCACTGGAGGATGAGCAGGACAAGCAACAGCAGGAGACAGCCGAGAAAGATTTTGGTGATACCCTGAAAAAAATCCGTGAGCTACTGGAAGATCGCGCCAAGGATGTACGCTTAACATATCGTCTTACCGATTCACCTTCGTGCCTGGTACTGGATGAGCAGGACATGGGCTTGCAGATGCAGCATATTCTGCGTGCTGCGGGACAGGATGTGCCGGTGAGCAAGCCTATCCTAGAACTGAATCCAGAGCATCCGTTGGTGATGAACCTGAAACAGTCGCAGGATGATGAGGCTACCCGGGAATGGGCGAACATCCTGTTCGATCAGGCACTGTTGTCGGAAGGTGGACAACTGGAAGATCCGGCTGCCTACGTGAAACGGATTAACACGCTGTTGCAAAAAGCCATGTGACGCTTATATTGTCATAGTCTTATTTGCTGATATAGAAAGGGCCATGGTTACAGAATCATGGCCTTTTTTTATGCTTTGGC
>Ga0114931_10008851_pt1 | contig 12131 bp, 14 predicted proteins | sample 2SBtaG_FD_89579 | JGI IMG/M metagenome (GOLD analysis project Ga0114931, IMG submission 89579) | Deep subsurface microbial communities from Kolumbo volcano to uncover new lineages of life (NeLLi) - 2SBTROV14_V59a metaG | ecosystem: Environmental > Aquatic > Marine > Volcanic | place: Kolumbo...
AGACGGGAACCGCAAAGGGGCAACGAAACCCTCGGTTGATTTTGATGGGAGTAGTGGCGCGGACTTTCCAGTCCGCGCATGGGCAGGCATCGGTGGTTAATTTTTTTCTCTGCGGTGATTTCGGCATAGTAAATTTTAATCTTCAAAATGCGGGGTTCGATATGCCAAAACTAATTCTTATAAATCGTTTAAAATCATTTGGATACAAGTCAAAACACGGTCCTGTCTTTGGGGTGTTTTTCTGCGAAATTCGCGCGTTTTCTACCTGACCGGAAATTGGAGAAACGGGTTGCGGCGCAAGGGGTTGGTGGTTTTACTGCCTGACTTTTCGACTAGTTCGCTCCTCGTTTTTCCGGGATTTTTTTTTTCAGCGTTTTTTTGGAAAAAATATTTTTTCCCGAAAAAACGGCGCCGCGCCGGCAAGTTGTGCTAGACTGCCGTTTTGCGCCCGCCTGGGCATCCCTGATTATTTGATCCGGCATCTTGATGCCGTTTGTTTTATGCGATTCAGTTTACGGATACGATTAAACCGCCGGTTTGAAATCAGGGAGAACCATGGGTTTCCGATTTTTTCGCAGGATCAAGATTGCGCCGGGCGTAACGTTGAATTTGAGCAAGTCCGGCGGGTCGCTGTCATTCGGCAGGCAGGGTGTGCGGTTCACCGTCGGCCCCCGGGGCCGGCGCGGCACGGTGGGCATTCCCGGCACCGGCATGTTTTATACGACGGCGTGTTCCGGTTCGAAGCGGCGAACACGGTTGCCGCGCAAGGCGCCCGAACCGGCTATTCCTCCGAAAGACCAGCTCAAGCTGGGGTTCTTCAAACGTCTTCTGACTCCGGAGGATGAAAAGGCATTTATCGACGGGTGCCGGGAACTGGTGCTGGGCCAGGAAGAGCAGGCTCTGCAGCATCTGGAAAGCGCCGTGCACCTTGCCGACGGCGCTTTTCTGGCGGGCTTTCTGGCGCTGAAAACAAGGCGGTTCGAAAAAGCCGCCAAGTACCTGCAAACGGCCGCCGACCAAAAGGCCCGGCTCAACCGTTATTTTTCCAAGTACGGCATCTCGGCCACCATGAGCCTGCCGATTACGGAGGAGGTTTCCGCCCATGTCGGGCCGGATATCCGCGGCATCCTGCTTGCCCTGACGGAGGTCTATCAGGGACACGGCCGGTGGGCCGCGGCCATCGACTGCCTGCAACGGCTGCGCCGCTTGAACCCGGACGATATTGTAGTCAAATTATCGCTGGCGGAGATTTTACTGGAATCCAGGCCAAAGGACTTTGCAAAAAGGATCGTCAAGCTGGCGGAGGGAGTCACCAACGAGTCGGAACTGCATGCGGCGCTCATCCTCTACAAGGCGCGGGCGCTGCGGGAGCTGGGTCTGCCGGATGCCGCCAGGGACACCACAACGGATGCGCTGCGCCGCAAAAAGGACCGGTCCCGGGAATTGCTGCACGCGCTGTGTTACGAACGGGCGCTGGCCTATGAAGCGCTGGGGCAGGAAAGCCGGGCGCGCGGCGAGTTCGAAAAACTTTATGCCCAGGCGCCGGATTATGAGGATGTCGCCGACCGGCTGGGATTGTTCGGCCAAGCGGCCGGGAAACGAAAATCATGAAACCGTCTATAGAAATTCTGTCACCGGCGGGCAGCCCGGAGAAATTGCGTTATGCCCTGGCCTACGGAGCGGACGCGGTTTATGCCGGCCTGCCCCGGTTTTCATTGCGCGCCAAGGAAAACCCTTTCCGGGAATCGACCTTAAAAGAAGCGGTGGCATACACCCACCAACGGGGCAAAAAAATTTATATCACCGCCAACATTCTGCCGCAAAACCGTAAAATCGATTCGTTCCGCAAATCCCTGGCTGTCTTCGCGGACGCGGGCGCTGACGGATTCATCATGACGGACCCGGGAATGATCGGTTTCGTCCGCAAGGCATTTCCCGGAATGCCCGTTCATCTGTCGGTGCAAAGCAATACGATCAATTGGCCGTCGGCGCAGTTCTGGCATGGGCAAGGCGTCAAACGCATTATTCTGTCGCGCGAACTGTCGCTGGCCGAAATCCGGGAAATCCATGAGAAGGTGCCCGGAATCGAGTTGGAATCCTTCGTGCACGGCTCGATTTGCATTGCGTATTCGGGGCGCTGTCTGCTGTCGAACTATTTCAACCACCGGGACGCCAACCAGGCACCTGCACCAATAGCTGCCGCTGGGAGTATAAAGTCCATCAAGCGGAAACGGTGCCGCAAGCCGCGCCTGCCTCCCCGGCGGCGGACGGGGATTTTTATATCGAGGAAACGAATCGGCCCGGCACGCTGATGCCCATCGAGGAGGATGAGCACGGCACGTATATTATGAACTCCAAGGACCTGCGGGCCATCGAGTATCTCAAGGAATTGCGGGACGCCGGGGTGGTGTCGTTCAAAATCGAAGGCCGGACCAAATCTCTGTACTACCTTTGCCGGGTGACCCGCGCCTACCGGAAAGCCCTGGACGATCTGGCGGGCGGGCGCGCGTTCGACCCCGCCTTGCTGGCGGAACTGGATGCAACTTCCAACCGGGGATTCACGTCGGCATTTCTCGTTCCCCACTCCGACGCGGACACCGAACGATTCGATTCCAGCCAGGAGTACGACCTGCCGCAGGTGTATGCCGGCGTGGTGACGGGCGAAAGGGACGGCGGCTGGATGGAGGTGGAGGTCAAGAACCGGATCGAACGGGGGGATACCCTGGAATACCTGTCGCCGCGGCGGCAATACCGTTTCCAAATCGCCGCCATGGAAAGCCCGGCAGGCGCCGCCGCCGGCACGGCGCACGGCGGCAACGGCAGGGTTTGGATTCAAACCCCCGGCGCCATCGAGCCTTATGCTTTACTGGCGCGGGTGCAAAGCCCGGCCCGCGAGACGGACGGACTCGAACCGGCCGGCCGCTGTTGCGCCAGTTGATTTTTTTACTTGCGGGTGCGTCAATGACCGTTTTTTTTGCCCGCCTCCACCCAGTAAATCGTGCCGATTACAACCAGAATCAATGCGAGAATCAGACACTCCCAAAAGGTGTCGATCTTGAATTCAAAAATGTCATAGGTCAAAACACCGTCGATTATCAAGGCGAGAACGATGACCGTCAGAAAAAGAAAAGTTTTTTTCAAATCAAAATGTCCGGCATTCAGGTTGGCGATATCCATGGGATTGCGGAAACCGCGGGGTTTGCCCGGCAAACTCCGGCAGACCAACCGCCGGGCCGGGAGAACTTATTGCTTAAGGGACGGCGCCGGGAATGGTATACTGTCCGCCACATGAATCTTATGGGTTTCAAGGATAGTCGGCAAGAGAATTTCGCTTGACCCCTGAAACCGAATCGTCGTTTCTACGGCAATCTGCCCACACCCGGGCAGAGGATAAACCTTTACCAGGATTTTACCATGGCTATTCCTCTCCGGCAGGCACTTAAAGTCGGGCTTTATATTTTTAAACAAAAGTTGAGCGGCCGGCAACGCTATCCGCTGGTCCTGATGCTGGAACCTCTGTTTCGCTGCAACCTGGAATGTCTCGGATGCGGGAAAATCCAGAAAACCCAGGAAATACTGAAAAAGCACCTGACCCCGGAAGATTGCTTCCGGGCGGCGGCGGAATGCGATGCGCCGGTGGTTTCCATTGCCGGCGGCGAACCGCTGATTCACCCCGATATTGTCGAGATCGTGGAAGGTCTTTTGCAACAGGGGCGGCTGATTTACCTGTGCACCAACGCGCTGCTTTTGCACAAATACCTGGATAAGCTGCCTGTGGACCCGCGGCTGACTCTGTCCATTCATCTGGACGGAAACGAGGAAGAACATGACCGCATCGTGGATAAGGCGGGCACCTACCAAACCGCCCTGGAAGCCATCCGCCAAGCCAAGGCCAAGGGATTTCGGGTTTCCTGCAACACCACGATTTTCGACGGCGTGAGCATCGAGGAGGCGGAAACTTTTTTTGATAACCTGCGGCCCCTGAAACTGGACGGGATAACGGTTTCGTCCGGTTTTCAATATCATGACGCCCCGGACCAGGACCATTTCATGGGACGGAGAAAGACGCATTCGTTTTTCGACAAACTGCTGGAAAAAAATACCGGCGGCCGGTGGAATTTCAGCCACTCCCCGCTGTACATGGAATTCTTGCGCGGCAAGCGCGATTACGACTGTACTCCCTGGGGAAACCCCAATTACTCGGTGCTCGGCTGGCAAAAGCCCTGTTACCTTCTGGATGACGGCTATGCGCAAAGTTTCCGGGAATTGATGGATGACACCGAATGGCACAAGTATGGCCACCGCAACAACCTCAAATGCGCGAATTGCACCGCCCACTGCGGCTACGAAGCCACGGCGGTGGAGGATTCCACCCGCAACCTGAAAAATATGTTTTTGTCTCTGAAAGCCGTCTTACCCTAAACCCGGCATACATGAAGCGACCGTCTGAAATCGTTTCAAAAGAGGTTGACTCTCCTCCTCCCGATTCAAAGGGAGGTGAAGGGCTGAGTTTTGCTTCCGTGATTGACATGGCAGCGGGGCAAATATGATCTCTATCATTCTGCCCACGTACGACGAGTCGGGAAACATCGGCAAACTGATCGACCTGCTCATGCAGGAAGTCCCCGGTCCTATGGAGGTCGTGGTTGTGGACGACGACTCGCCGGACAAGACATGGGAAGTCGCCGAGGACCTGAAACAAAAATACGGCAACCTCAAGGTGTTGCGGCGGATCGGTAAAAGCGGCCTGACCTCCGCTATCCGCGACGGCGTGGCGCTTGCCGAGGGAGATGTGCTTGTCTGGATGGATGCGGATTTATCCATCCCTCCGTCCAAGATTCCCGAACTGACCGCAAAAATAGATGACGGTTATGACCTTGTGATCGGGTCGCGGTATGTCCCCGGCGGTGGAACGGTCATCATCGAAAAAGAAGACGACTCCCTGATTCTGGTTATCCTGAGCGTTGCCTTGAATCTGCTGATTCAAAAATTGCTGGACCCTTCGATTCACGACTATACCAGCGGGTTCATCGCCGTCCGCAAGTGTGTTGTGGAAAAGGTCAGGTTGCGGGGCAATCACGGAGAGTATTTTATCAGCCTGACCTACAAGGCACTAAAACACGGGTTTAAGGTGACGGAGGTGCCTTACGTTCTAGGTTCCCGCGAATACGGTGTTTCCAAAACCGGGACGCGCTGGTGGCAATATTTTCTGAAAGGCATCGACTACCTGGTGGTGACTTTTAACATGGTGTTTTACCGGGCAAAATGACCGGCGGCGCTTTTCATATTCCTGCTGTTTATGTATACTGGCGTAGAAATCATATCTCCTGCCGTGCCGGAAGGCGCCGTTTTCAATGAAACTGGTAGACAATCAGCCCAACATTCAGGCTCTCAGAAAAATTTCTTCCATGTTCAACTCGGTGGACATGGAAATCGACGAGCTTTTGAGCCTGGCCATCGACACGGCCGTGGAAGTCGTGGGTGCAAAATACTCCTCGCTCCTGCTACTGGATGAAAAAACCAAAAACCTCCGGTTTTATCAAGCATCCGGGCGCAAACGAAGCCAGCTCCGGGAAATCGAAGTGCCCGCGGGCACCGGCCTTGCGGGTATCGTAGCTCAAACCGGCAAACCCATCATCTCCAACGATGTGGAATCCGATGAGCGCTGGTTGCGCAAGGTCAGCGACCAAATCCATTTGAAAGTTACCGCCATCGCTACGTTTCCCTTGGTCATCGACAACAAAGTGATGGGGGTGGTTCAGTTTTTGGACAAAAAGGACGGCTCTTCTTTCACGGAAAAAGACATCGTGCTTTTGGAAAAATTTGCCGACCTGATGGCCAAGTTTTTCCGGTCAGCCAAGAACAAAAAACTCCTGGGCGAAGAATTCGACCGCTTGAAGCAAAAGTATATGCAGCGGTATTCGATCGTCGGCGAAAGCGTGGTGCTCAAAAAGTGTATTTACCAGGCGGAAAAAGTGGCGGATTCCAAGGCGGCGATTTTACTGACAGGTGAGAGCGGCACCGGCAAGGAACTGTTTGCCCACCTCATCCATGAAAACAGCCCCCGGCAAAACAAGCCGTTTATCTGCGTCAATTGTGGCGCCTTACCGGGGTCCATTCTGGAGCGGGAACTGTTCGGCCATGAAAAGGGCGCTTTCACCGGCGCCGAGAGCCGAAAAATCGGGCTTTTCGAAGCCGCCGATACCGGCACCCTGTTTCTCGACGAAATCGGTGAAATGCCCCTGGAAATGCAAATCAAACTGTTGCGCGTTCTCCAGGAAGGGTCCTTCATGCGTCTGGGCGGAACTTCCCTCATTGAGGTTGATGTCCGCCTCGTCTCCGCCTCCAACCAGGATTTGGACAAGCTGGTGCACGAAAAACGGTTCCGCAAGGATTTATATTACCGGGTCAATGTCATCAATATCAAACTTCCGCCCCTGCGGGACCGGCGGGAGGATATCCCTGACCTCGTGGCCTTTTTTTTCAAAAAACACCACCGCGAAAATATGCTCCCCAAAAAACTCAAAAAGGGCGCAATGGAGTCCCTCATCGGCTATCCCTGGCCGGGCAATATCCGCGAACTGGAGAATGTAATCGAGCGGGCCATCGTGCTTTCCGACTCCGACGAAATTTCCAGGGAAGCGTTTGAGTTCGCGTCGTATCAACCTCCCATCGAGGTGGGTGTCGGCCAGAGCTTGAAAGAGGCCAACGACGCCTTCCGCCATACCTATATTTCAAATACCTTGAAATCAACCGCGGGCAACCGCACCCAGGCCGCCAAAATTCTTGACGTGCAGCGTTCCTACCTGTCGCGGTTGATCAAGGAACTAAAAATCGAGTGACGGGAGTGACGGCACGGATTATAGACGGTAAAAAGGTCGCTTCTGAAGTTTTAGCGCAAACCGCCCAGCGAGCCGCGGACCTGAAATCCCAGTACGCTCGGACCCCGGGCCTGGCCGTGGTGCTGGTGGGAGACGATCCGGCATCCGCCGTTTACGTCCGCAACAAGAACAAGCGCTGCCGGGAAATCGGCTTCACCTCATTCGAACACCGGCTCCCCAGTTCCACCCGGGAAAACCAGCTCTTGAACCTGATCCGGGACCTGAACCGGGATGAGGCCGTAAATGGTATTTTGGTGCAACTGCCTTTGCCGAAGCCTATCGACGCGCAACGGGTTTTGGAAGCCATCGACCCCGAAAAGGACGTGGACGGTTTTCATCCTCTGAATCTCGGGCGGCTTGCCCGCGGCGGCAGTGGACTGTTTCCCTGCACTCCCGTCGGCGTGATTGAGTTGCTCGATTATTACAAGATCGACATCGACGGCAAAAACGCCGTCGTGCTGGGGCGCAGCAACATTGTCGGCAAGCCTCTGGCGTTTTTGTTGCTGCGCCGCAACGCGACGGTAACCCTCTGCCATTCGCATACCCGGGACCTGCCCCAACTGGCGCGGTCGGCCGACCTCCTGTTCGCCGCCATCGGCAAGCCCGGATTTGTCACCGCGGACATGGTGCGGCCGGAGGCGGTGGTCATCGACGTGGGCATCAGCCGGGTGGACGGCAAACTGAAAGGCGATGTGGATTTCGACCCGGTGGCGCAAAAAGCCGCCTGGATCACCCCCGTGCCGGGCGGTGTGGGTCCCATGACGATCGCCATGCTTATGAACAACACCCTGATGGCTTTTGAAAATCAAAACCGGTAGGGGCCGGCATCCCTGCCCCTCAAACTTAGAGAACCTCTGCGATGATGGCTGACACTTCGGAATCTCTGTTTTCCTCTCAAAAGCAGGAAGACGCCAGCCCCCGCATTTATACCGTCGGCGAAATCACTGCGGATATCAAGGCGATCCTGGAAGCGGCATTCGACACGGTTTGGCTGGAGGGGGAAATCTCCAATTACCGGGTGGCGGCCTCCAAGCACGCCTATTTTGTATTGAAAGACGACAAGGCGCAAATCCGCTGTGTCATGTTCCGGCACCGCGCCATGGGCATCAAGTTCGAACCCGGTGACGGCGACCAAGTGTTGCTGCATGGCGAGGTTACGGTTTACAACGCCCGCGGCGAGTATCAGGTCATCGTCGATCGAATGGAACCCCGCGGCCTCGGCGCCTTGCAAAAAGCCTTCGAACAGTTGAAGGTCAAACTGGCCGGCGAGGGCCTGTTCGACGCGGCGGCGAAAAAACCTCTGCCGCCGTTTCCCTGGAAAGTCGGCGTCATCACTTCCCCGACCGGCGCGGCGGTTCGGGACATCATTCAAGTCATCACGCGCAGGAATCCGAAGACCGCCATTTTGCTTTACCCCGTGAAGGTCCAGGGCGAGGGTGCGGCCCGGGAGATCGCCGCCGCCATTGACGAGATGAACCGGTTTGCGGATATCGATGCGCTGATTGTCGGACGCGGCGGCGGTTCCATTGAGGACCTGTGGGCTTTCAACGAGGAGTGTGTCGCCCGCGCCATTTATGCCTCGCGTATTCCCGTTGTGTCCGCCGTGGGGCACGAGGTTGATTTCACCATCGCCGATTTCGTCGCCGACGTGCGCGCTCCCACGCCGTCCGCCGCCGCGGAGTTGGTCGTACCCGTCTTGCAGGATATCGCCGATGACCTGCAGCGCCTGAACCGCGGCCTGGTTTCCTCGCTGCAAACACGGATCAGGGACTGCCGGACTCAGTTGCAAAACTTCGCCGGACGCCGGTTTTTCCGTGAACCTTTACAAATGGTTCAACCGGCTTTCCAACGGCTGGACGATTTGCGTCAGAGACTGGCGCGGGCCTTGGGACAATGGCTCACTCTCCGAACGGAGCGCCTCGACAGAAAAATCCGCGAGCTGGCCCACGTCTCACCCGCGAGGAATATCGTTTTTCTCAAACAAAGGCAGGCGGCGCTGCGCCACCAAATGATCCGTCAAGTGGTTTCTCGAACTCAGCTCAACCGGGAAAAGTTTGAGGGCATTGTCAAAAACCTGAACGCCCTCAACCCGCTGACCATCCTGGAGAGGGGATACAGTATTTGCACCGACACGGTTACGGGCAAAGCTCTCAAATCGAGCGATCATGTGAGCACCGGCGATTCGGTGCGGGTGCGCCTGGCTAAGGGAAAATTGGACTGTGTGGTGAAGGGGATAATGAAAAGTTAGCAAGAAGAACAATAACCTAATCGGATTGACCATGAGCGAAAACAAGGAAATCAAATTTGAAAAGGCTCTGAGCCGGTTGGAGTCTATCGTCGAGGAACTGGAAAAGGGCGAGCTGGATATCGACAAGTCCCTGGAAGTTTTCGAGGAGGGAATCAAGATGGCACGGGTCTGCTCCAAAAAACTCGATGAAGCTGAAAAGAAAATCGAGAAACTGACCCGCGACGCAGCCGGCAAACTGATAGCCGAACCGTTTCCCCAAAAGGAAGATCAGGCAAACGATGACGTCCCGTTCTGAAAAATTCCGCCTCGACCAGCTGCTGGTAAAAAAAAACTCGCGGCCTCGCGCGAGAAAGCCAGGAGCTTGATCCTCGCGGGAAAAGTCCGAGTCGGAAATGAAGTCGTGAGCAAGGCGGGCCGCTTGTTTCCGGCAGACTGCGCCCCGGAGTTGCTCGGCGGCGAACGGGTTTTCGTCGGCCGCGGCGGAGTAAAACTGGAGCACGCCTTGCGGGAGTTCGATATTCAACCGCAAGGGGAAACGGTGCTGGACGTCGGTGCCTCCACCGGCGGATTCACCGACTGCCTGTTGCAACGGGGAGCGCAAAAAGTTTATGCGGTGGACGTCGGTTACGGCCAACTGGACTGGAAACTGCAAACCGACCCGCGCGTGGTTGTCCTCGATAGGCAAAACATTCGCTATCTGGATTTGCAGGCAATCGGTCAGCCGGTCGACCTTGCCGTCATCGACGTTTCCTTTATTTCCCTGAAGCTCGTTATTCCTCCGGTCATTCGGTTATTGAAACCCGATGGTGGCCTGGCCGCCCTGGTGAAACCGCAGTTCGAGGTGGGCCGGGCGGAGGTCGAGCACAAGGGCATTATCAAGGACCCGCAAAAACATTTAGCCGTTTTACTCGGCCTGCGCGATTTCGTTCAAGAACAAGGATGGGTCGTGCGCGGCCTTACCGCATCGCCCATCACCGGACAGAAAGGCAACCGCGAGTTTTTCATCCACTGCGTGGGCGCCCGGCCCGGCGAAAGCGTTGGCGACGAGGCGATCCGCAAGCTGGTGTCGGATTAATTTTTTACGGGAGGACAACGATGTCGCGCAAGGAATTCAAGGTAGAGGTCATCAAGGAGGGCGCCCTGGGAACCCTGCTGCTGGGAGCCAGCAAACTCCCTGTCGAGAAGATGGAGGAAACGCTGAATCAATACGGCGCGGAAGGCTGGGACCTGGCGTTCATGGTGATCGAAAGTCACCGTTTCCTGTTGTTCTGGACCCGGGAAGCGGCGGTGATCACGTTTTCCCGCTCCCTGGTTTGACGGCTCAAATCTGATCCTTGTAGACGATGAAACAGTTTGCCGGATAGACCAGATGCGTTTCGCCCCATTGGCTGGGGCTGCCGCTGCCCCACGGCGCCGGGTCTTCCAATTCCTTCATGCGGATGCCGCCCGAGCCGCCAAAGATCAACAAGGCCCGGCCATCTCCCGATTCGTCGATTTTGCAGGCGTACGCCGGGCAGGGAGAATCCGCCGCCGCGTCCCAGCCGGTCACCTGCATCGGTTGCTCGCCGCTGCCCGCGTCATATTCGATGCAGTAGACTTCCCGGGGCGAGGTCACTTCCTGATAAACCATGCTGAAATCCGCGTCGACGTTTGGACAGCTCTCTACTTCAACATACATAGCATCCTCCGGAGAAGAGGCAGTCAATAGTTACGCTTATAATAACCCGTTTTTGCGGGATGGGAAAGTTGTCAATCTGCCGGGCCGCGGCCGGCCCGTTATTTTTTTTGAAACACCACGTGGAAAAGCTGGGCTGATTTTTTCACGGCATTGGCGATCAACAGGGCGTAGGTCCGGGAGATAGGCGAAAAGGTGGAACTCTTGAATTTCCCGGACAATTTGAGTTTCAGGTTTCTGTCCTTGCCGACAAAGGTTTTCAAATAACCCGCCTGCACCAGCGGCAAAACCCAACCGATGGTTTTGTTTTGAATGTCCGTGAGAATGACATCGATCACACGCCCCCGGTTCGACAGGGCCACCGCCATGACCATAGGTCCATTCCGCGTGTTTTCCGGGAAAATGACTAGTGTCCGGGTAATTTTTCTTGCCTTGTCCTTCGCGTGGTAAAAGGTGAATTCCGTGGTGTCGGAATCCCAGTTTTTATTTCTTTTAAGCCGGTGGAGCTGACGCGGGGTCAGAACGACATCCCGGCGAGTTAAAACCTGGGCGTTCGGCAAAAGCTTGGCCACTGTTTCCCGAATCGAGTACAACTTGAAGGTCGGGTTGTTGAAAAACTGCGCGGACGCGCCGGCGGCTTGAAAAAATACCACCGAAAAGATCAACAGTACGGCGATCGGCTTAAGTGTGAGCCGCCGGAGTTCACCCGCCAGGGCAGGCTCAACCGCCCGCCCCGGCGCAGGCAAATTTTTAAAATGAAACGCGGCAGGCATTCAAAACGTGCTCGAAACGATTTGGTTGTTTTTGAATGTATCGTCAAACAGCAAAGCGGCTTTCTTCACCGCATGGGCGATGATCAGTGCATAAGCCCGGTTCATTTTAGTTATGCCCTTCGTCCATTTTGGATCGAGTTTCAATCCCATGCTGCTGTCTTTTCCCTTGAAGCCTTCCATGTAATTCCCCTCCAGGAGAGGCGCAACCCAGCGCAGGGGTTCCATTTGCACATCGGTGACCACGGCATCGGCAACTTTGCCGTCGGGATTGAAAGCCACCGCGACGATCACCGGGCCGTGGCGGGACATCTCGGTCACAAAAATCATGGCCCCCTGCAATCGATTATTTTTATCGCGGCTGAGGTAAAACTTGTGACGGGACTTCTGTGTTCTCCAGTAACCCGGGGCGTCCAGCTTTTTCATCTGATCCCTGGTCAAGACAACCTCCTTTAAAAACAAGTTTCCCTTGGGAAGGAGACGGGCGACCGCTTCTTTCGTGGTGTAAAACTTGACGTTCGGCGTTACATGCGCCCAGGCCAAATTCACACCAAGCC
>Ga0114931_10008852_pt1 | contig 12131 bp, 12 predicted proteins | sample 2SBtaG_FD_89579 | JGI IMG/M metagenome (GOLD analysis project Ga0114931, IMG submission 89579) | Deep subsurface microbial communities from Kolumbo volcano to uncover new lineages of life (NeLLi) - 2SBTROV14_V59a metaG | ecosystem: Environmental > Aquatic > Marine > Volcanic | place: Kolumbo...
AAACACCATCGCATGGAAGACAGCGGTCAACGAGTAAGTGGAATTGATTCATGCGGTATACGGAGATGGTGAAATCAGCACGATGAAGATGAGAGTAAACAAAGTGAGAAGAACGGCTTGAGTGATAACTGTATGTCGAGTATGGAGTACGAATATCCTTGCAGTTTAATTATTGATCGAAGAGTGCTAGATCATGGGGAAAATTAGAGCTCATGAGAAAGAGTTTAGTGGACTTACTCGGCTGTTGCATTACTCTGATTCTACATGCTAGCAAATTCATATCGTTATATGGTTGCATGTTATTGATAGCAATATCAATGACCGAAAGTTATGCGGGAATTCTCGATAGTTATGAGCCACCAATAGACCCGCAATCTAAAATGCTGCCATCTTCTCCTATATCTGATAACACTTTGATCACTCTTTCCGGAGAGATTGAGATATCTCGACTGATTGATTTATGTTCGGCGCATCTGGGTTTGAACATTGATTATGATTCATCGGTGATTACCGGTAAGGTGACACTTCGTCTTGAGCGAGCGGTTTCGAATGCGGAGTTGTGGTCATTGACGAACCGGGTGTTGATACTTCACGGGTTGACAAGTGTTCAGGTGGACCCGTTGCATTTCCCGAAATCATACACCATCGTCAAAGTCGGCGAGGCGGCAGGTCTGGCGGGGGCTGTAGTGCGTCCGGGCAACGATAACGAATTACAATTAGCACCGGCTGGTTATTCGACGCTGGTAGTTCAGTTGAAGCATCTGTCTTCCAAGCGCGCACTGGAAATCATTAAGCCTCTTCTATCGCGTCAGGGATCAAGTGCCATCACGCTGAGTGGTGATGAGTGGTCGGTGGGTTTACTTCTTATTTCGGATTTAAAGTCCCGTCTGGATGAAGCCCTTCGTATTCTTGATTTGGTTGATGTGGAAGGATCGACGACGGTGGTGGAACGAGTACCACTGGAGCACGAGTCCGCCACACGCGTGGCAACGATGTTAGCAACAATCGCCGGTGTTCAAGACACTCTGAGTGGTGATCACCCGACTCGTTGGCGTGGGAAAGTGCTTGCGGATTTAAATGAAAGATCGGTTTTGATAGTGGCTCCGAAGGATGAAGTTGATTCGTGGCGATCACTCATTATGGAGTTTGATCAAGGCGTTCATTTGGAGACGAAGATTTACACTCCGCCGTATTTTGCCTTGGATGAAGTATCCAAATTAATCCAACAGACGGTGGAATCGGAGAGCGGGGAATCACAAGGCCCCGGAGGAAAAAACGGAGGAGGTGGTGGGAGCTTTCGTATAGTGGAGGACACGCTCACGGGGTCGTTAATCATTACGGGTACGCCGCGTGATCATGCGATCGTAGCAAGCATTACAAAACGGCTTGAGGATGCACCTGCAGAATCTCGTCGTCCGGTGCGAACCTATCCGATCCGCAACCGGTCCGTGGTGGAATTACAAACGATTCTCGATACGCTGATTCAGTCGGGTGTTCTTGATGCTGACACCGGCGGTGTAACCAGCCAACTCAGTCAGGAAAAGCAGCAATCATCTCGTTCCGCCTCACTTGAATCCACCTTGCAATCACTCCGTGATCAGGATTCAGCAGGTGGGGTGCAAAATGGTGTAAGATCAAGCAGCCAGTCCGATGCTGTGAGTAATGAATTGGGTAACGGGGTATCAACGAACACTCGATCGAATGATTCCGCATCACCATCAGATGGTTCAACCGGAACTTCCGGCCTGACCAGACGGTCGCCGGATGCCGATCGCTCTCTGCAAATCACGGCGGATGAGAGTACGAACACCTTAATTGCCATTGGTGATCCTCGTCGTCTTGATCAACTGGAAAAACTAATTCGTACGCTGGATGTTCGCGAGCCGCAGGTGATGATCGAAGCAATGATTGTGGTTCTGACGGAAGGGGAGACTCTGGACCTTGGTGCGGAACTTCGGGACATTGAACTTACCGGGAGTACTCTATTTAATCTCACTTCACTCTTTGGTTTATCAACGACCGGTGATAACGGTGCACCGAGTGTGAGTGATCCGCGCGGCGGTACGGCAGTGATTCTCGGTCCGGGAGATTTTTCGGTGGTGGTTCGGGCGTTGCAGACGATTAATGAAGGCCGAACCATGAACATGCCAAAGTTGTTAGTCAACAACAACGAGCAGGCGGTTCTCAATTCCGTTTTGCAGCAACCCTTTACGAGCACGAATGCTTCGAACACGGTGGCAACTACTTCATTCGGCGGGTCGCAGGATGCGGGGACGGTGTTGACGGTGAAGCCGCAGATCGCGCAAGGTGATTATATTGTCCTGGAGTATTCAGCCACCTTATCAACTTTCGTGGGTGAGTCGAGCGACATCTCACTTCCACCACCTCGTCAGGAAAATTCACTCAACAGCGTGGCGACGATTCCGGATGGGTATGTGGTGGCTGTTGGAGGGCTTGATGTCATGAATGAAGCGAACGCGGTATCACAGGTTCCGCTTCTGGGTGAACTTCCGCTGGTCGGTGAACTGTTTAAGAATCGTTCCAAGTCGAAGAGCCGTTCTCGGTTCTTTGTCTTCATCCGCCCGACGATTCTTCGTAGCATCAACTTTGAAGGCCTTAAATACCTGAGCCGTCTGGAACGAGATCAGGCGAGTATTGATGATGGTTGGCCTGAGGTGAAGCCGCGGATCATCCGGTGAGGATCCGTTCATGATTGATTAAGAATCTGAAACGGATGATAACGACCGGGTATGCCAGCCAGATGAGGTCAATCGAACGGTGAAGTGGCGAGGATGAGAAGCTGACTATGGAATTGAGAAGTGATGATCAAGATCAAACCCGAACAGGTTAGCCGGGATTTTCTGGAGCGTATTCCGCGTGATTTTGCGCGTGAATATCTTCTGGTCTCGCAAGGTGTGATCAGTGGGACTGATGATGGTACTGCATGCTCAACCGAGCGCCTGATTACTTCTCCGGAAGTTGATCCGATCATCCTTCATAACATGGGTGTTCGTCTGGGGCGAGCGATTCTGACCGAGGTTTGTGATGATGATGAGTTGATCGCGCGAGTGATAGATGATGCTTATACCCAGCATGCTCGGGAATCGGGAGGCCGGTCAGCATCCGCGAATGATGATGGTCATGCATCCGGAATGGACAGCGGAGAATTATTTGATGATTCGGTTGATCGTCTTCTTGAGCAGGCGGATCGTGAAATCCTTTCCACCGGAGGCAAGGGTCCCATCGTTCGCCTTATTGATCAATTGTTATTTGAATCACTGGGTGAGCGAGCCAGTGATTTACACATTCAACCGCTGGCAAATCGTACGATTGTTCGTTACCGCATTGATGGTGCTCTGCACGATCGTCATGAACTGTCCCCGCGCATGACGGCAGCGGTGGTGAGCCGCATCAAAGTGATGGGTCGCATGGATATCGCTGAGCGTCGCATTCCTCAGGATGGTCGATCATCGGTGACGATTGCCGGTCGACCGGTGGACCTGCGTATCAGCACGATTCCAACGAGTTACGGCGAGCGAGTAGTCATACGACTTCTGGATCATTCGCAGCAACTTTGTAATTTTGACCAGTTGGGAATGCCTGATGATGTCGCTCAATCCTTTGCGGACCGAGCAATACGATCGAACGGCATCATTCTGGTTACCGGTCCGACCGGTTCGGGGAAGACGACTACCTTGTATTCAACGCTTCGGCGCATTGCTACGCCGGAGAAAAATGTCATGACTATCGAAGATCCGATTGAATATGAATTATCAGGATTCGGTGCAGCGATCAGTCAGGCGCAGGTGAATGCCAAGAAAGGGATCACCTTCATCACCGGTCTTCGACATATTTTGAGGCAAGATCCTGATGTGATTATGATTGGAGAGATTCGTGATCTGGAAACAGCGCGGATGGCCATCCAGTCATCACTCACCGGTCATCTGGTCTTCTCCACTTTGCATACGAACGATGCTCCGAGTGCCGTAACGCGCCTGATTGATCTTGGTGTGGAACCGTATCTCGTCGGAGCATCACTTTCCGTGGTGTTAGCACAGCGCCTGGTGCGGCGTATCCACCAAGTTTGTGCAGGTCATGGATGTGATGCGTGTCATGGGACCGGTTTGTTTGGCCGTTGCGGTTTGTATGAACTCATGCAGATTAATGAAGAATTGCGAGAAGCCATCAGCCATCAGGTATCACTCAGTGTGATTCGAGCAATGGCCGGACAAAACGGAATGCGTTCATTGCGTGAGGAGGGCTTGCATCTGGTGGAGCGGGGTATCACAACACGCATTGAGGTTGAGCGTGTTGTCGATGCGCTTTTGTAACTTGTGCAGCGTAACTGATAAGGTAAGATGATCATGGCTATCTGGCGATATATTGCAGTTGAGATTCCGAAGGCGAACGCCTCCGGTTCTCCCCGTCGCCGGCGCGGTCAGTTGGCTGCAACCTCGGCTGCGGAAGTGCGACAATCGCTTCGTCGCGTCGGTCTGCAGGTCATTGATATTCAACCGGATCGACATTTTCGCATGAAGAGCGGTGAAATGAATCGTGGTCCTTGGTATCGTACTCTTTACAGGATGAGAGTTTCAGTCAGAACCTATCGAGACCGCTTTCTCCGCAAGCACCGACGCCCTCTTTGCGCAGAATTATTTGATTCGCTGGCCACAATGATCGAATCCGGTCTGCCGCTTGCGGAATCACTTGATGCACTTCTCACCGGTGAAGATGCCCCCGCTGGGTCTCGTTCATCTAAATCGCTTCGTTATCTCATGATGGCCTTGCGTACTTCGATCACGGATGGAGCTTCCCTTCACGAAGCCATGCGGACACACCCCGACTGGTTCAACGAGGTTGACATGGCGATGATTGAGGCGGCCCGTCATGCCGGGTCGCTCGACAGAACATTACGGCAAGTTGCCGATCGAGAAGAACGCACTGATCAACTGACGCAGCGACTCATCAGCGCTTTGATGTATCCATCCATTGTCATGCTGGCTGCAATCGGTGTGACTATTTTCCTGAGTACCAAGACGCTGCCTGATCTGACGAGTATTCTCAGTGATGCCGGTGTGGCGATCCCTCCGCTCACTTCGATCGTGATGATGATCGGGCAATTCTTCGCCAGGTATGGAATTATCATCGCACCACTGGTACTCATCGGTGTCCCGTTACTACTGATCCTCGTTAATCGGATCGCGGATCGTTCGTGGTACTGGCGAAAGTTCTCTCATCGATTCATCCCCCGAGTATGGAAGAGTATGATAGTGGGCTTGTTTGCGACGAGTCTGGCGGAATTGGTTCGCTACGGTATTCCCGTGGTTGAGGCATTTCGGATCATCGCTCCGACCATGCCCGGCGCGCTCGGACGATATCTCCAAGAGGCGGCGGATCGGGTTGAAAACGGTGAATCGTTATCATCTGTTTTTACTGCCAGTCAGGATGGGGTCGACCATGACACCATCGGTGCGGCATATTTCACGCCGGAGTTTCGTCGACTCATCGAGACCGCACAAGTCAGCGGTGATCTGGCTCCGATGCTGGACCGGATTGGTGAGCGCTACCGCAGACAGGCCGTCAGGCGGATTGACCGACTGGCAGCGCTCCTTGAACCGACCGCCATCATCCTGCTTGCGATTCTCGTGGGCACGGTCGTCATGGCCGCCATACTTCCATTGATTCACCTTCAGGAGGTTGTTCGATGAACATTACAAATAAGATACCATCATCAATAATAACATCTCATCGCGGAATGACACTCGTTGAGATTCTGGCAGTCGTGGTCATACTCGGCTTGGTCGTCGCCACGCTGACCGTGGGGTTTTCCGGCTCCTTCGGCAAGGCCAAACATGAGCTGGCCAAAACCGGGATCGGTCTCATCGCCGGGAAAGTCGAAACCTACCGACTCGACAAAAATATGTATCCGCCCGCAGAAACCGGTCTTGCCATTTTGAGTGATGGATACGCCCGCCCCACCGATTCATACTATCTCTCGCCGGATCATCTTCTTGATCCGTGGGATCATCCCTATGTCATCATCATTCCCGGACCGGATGGGCATCCTTACGAAATTGTTTCCTACGGAGCAGACGGGCAACCCGGTGGCGAGGGCGAGAATGCCGATATCAGTTCACTTCATCTTCGTGATAAATCACAATAGGCGTAATCGGAATGGCGTATCAAAGAAATACTCATGACTCTTGATTTTTTCATATGAACAACGACCCCCCGTATCATCACGGCTTACCGGTATTCACTGCGATACACCGAGCATTCACGCTCATCGAAATGCTGGCGGTGATTGTCATTCTCGGTATGATGATGTCAGTGGGGGTCTGGTCGCTGGGACAGGCGGCCGACCAAGCGGTGCTGAGCACCTTACCTGACCGCTGGCGCATCTTTGATTCAAGCGCTCGTCTTCTCGCCCGTCGATCCGGCTCGATGGTCCTGATGCAAATTAATCCGCGGAACGCAATGGTTGAGGCCGGAACCGTCAAACCTGAACCAGATGAATTTGATGTGGAAGATGGAGCTTCAATTCGTTTTTTCTATGGTGGCGAGTCCGTCCTTCAATCCGTCCGGTTCACTGAGGTCGAGAAGGACCGCCGGAAGCCATTCATACTCTTCGACCAACAAGGCCGAAGTCGAGATTACGGTGTTGAGTTTACGGTCGATTCTCCTGATCGAAACAATTCCGCAAATACTTCTTCCACGATCCGATTGCAAGTATCGGGAATCACCGGATACATCAGAAAGCAGGAGGATGAATGATGCAAAACCATCCTTCCATTCAAGCCGCGAAAGGTCTTACTCTTCTGGAAACGCTCATCGCGGTAACTCTTCTTGCGATTATCTTGTCAGCAATCATCCCTTTACTTCGCATATCCGGTACTGAAGAGTTACGGAGAGGCATCCAGCGCGACCCCGTTGATCTGGCTATCGTCGCCGACACCTTGGCCGCCAATCCCGAATCTTTCCAGATTGATATGACAACCCTTAAATATCCGGATCAGCATCACGATTACAGGGTTCCGGAGGAAGTGATGGCTTTGTCAAATCACATCCCTTCATCCGTAACCCTGACCACCATCCACACCTTTACCAATGATGCGGGTCGTTTTGCTCTCGTTTCCATTCAGGGACAAGGATTAACGCAGTATCGCCTTCTTCGTACCGGTGATTCGGATGATGATAATCTGTTACCGGTTCCATCACGGGAGGAGGATTCCCCGTGAAACCATATCACGGACTCACCCTCATCGAGCTCCTCATGTCACTCACCATTCTGGCGGGTATGGTGGCCATTATTATTCCGTGGGTGCAGACTGCCGCCGCACTTCATGACCGGGTGGCTCCGCAGCAGGTATGGAATGTGTCTGCGGAACACTTCTTCGAGATGCTCGGGGATGATCTTGCAATCGGTGATTTTCCTCAGCTCGATGATGTCCTGCAGTCCAAACGAGTTACTCAGTCACAAGAGAATCAAACTGATGGCAACTCGCACCAGGTGGTTACTGGTGAGGATGGTCGCGTGCTCCGTATTCGTACTCGCCTGAATCCACTCACGGATCAACCGGATGGACTGACTCCACAAAACCATCCCGGCCCGGTCGTTCGTGAATACCGGTTCAATAAAGAATTGCACACGATGACCATGCAACTCAGGGAATTTGGCTTACAATTTGCCCAACCACTCCGGCAACCCGGTCGGGTACTGAGTTCCAAGCGCATTCTCCTTAACAAAGTAGCAGATTGGTCCTGCAGTATTTCACATGACCCGGAATCTGATACCGAGTCCTCAAATACTTTCAATTTCGCCGTACTCAAGATCACACTAACCCGCATGGATGGAACGCAAGTCGTGAGGAGGTTCATGGTAGAATCATGAAGGACACCCTCCTGATAACTTGGTGCCTACCGAAGCGATCTCAATCGTACCGTGGTATCGCCCTGGTTCTGGTGCTGGCTGTTCTGGTGATCACCGTCCCGGTTGCGGTGATGGTGGCTCGGCAGACCGGTATCAATCGACTGGCCCACACTACCGATCAGGCGGGTCAACTGGCAAATGAATTAAGAAGAACATTTGAAAACGGTTTCATACAACCCTGGTTGGTGCGAGAATCATCATCGGTCGTTCTGCCTCCCGATACGCCTGTTGCCTCGCTTTCTCTTCTTGATGAATCATGGACCATACCCGCTAATAAAAGTAATCAATCAATGCAACCATGCCGAGTTCGTATTACCGCCTTTGATCAGTGCGGTATGGTCCCCTACGAACTGGCTCATGCGGGCTCACCCTTGCGACCCGCACTCCCGGAGGAAATACTGACTCAACTTGAAGCGATTAATCTTCAGGACCTCCCTGCCAATCAGGTACTCTTCCTCGGATTAGATCAGTTTTATCCACTCACCGCCAACCTGCTTGAAACAGGATCATTCGATACCTTCATCTCACCTTTTCCCTCTCACGATTCTGATCAGGCGATGCATGCGATCGGAGCATGGGTCGCAACCTGTCGTCCGGATGCGCTATCCGATCGCAGAGCCAACACTTCACGCGCGAGGAGGACCTCACCGAATGTCATTATTAATATCAATACCGCACCATATGATCTTCTCGAAACAGCGATGCGCTCGGCAGGCCGAAGTGGAATTGAATCGATTCGCTATGCACGAACGCAGGGAAAGATGGCGACCATCACTTCGAGTCTATCATTAACTCAAACAAACAGTCCAAACGAATCCTCCAGGCATCCGGTATTCTCTTCATCAAGTATCGCGTGGTCGTTTCGCATGGATATCGAATGTGGCGGCTTCAAAAAATCCTGGTGGATGGTGTATCAGCCATTAACCTCAAACCAATGGAAGTGTGTACAGCGTCTTGTCATCCTCGACTCATGATCCAATTCGTTCAGGAAAGCGTTATCTTCGAATCACGCAGATACTTGGTGCCGGAGTGGTACTGCTGTCCGCTTGGTGGGCCTTCCGGGCCGGACCAGATGATGGAGGTGGTGATGTTATTAATCACACTGATTCCACCCAAACCATTCTGGCTACGATTGAAGCACGAGCTCAAGACGATACGGATAGTTCGAGTGGTCATCCTTTGCGGAAAGATGACCACGAGGGATGGCCTTCCGTGAGCACGCTCACCTCCCTCCGTCTGTGGAACCCGCTACCACCCACCGAATCGAAAGACCAGCACCAACCCGTCATCAAAACGGTCTCCGTTCTTCCACCACCCGGTCTCACCTTACTTGGAATTATCCACGAGAGTGATGGAACTTACCGAGCCGTCATCTATGACCAGAGAGCTGACCGGGTCCATATTGTCACGAACGGTGAATCAATAGATCAACTCACGATTACACGCATCACCGCCAATGCGGTGGATATGGCAGACGGACCGCGCAAACATCGGATTGTCATGTCTTCTTCAATCGTTCAATTGGATACGGAGGAGATTGAAGGGGGTGGTCGTGATGAATGATGTGATACCTACCGATCTTAATAATACGGATTTACCAACAGCCACCTGTGAATACCGGCCCGCCGAGCGTTTCTACTGGGCGATCCTCGACGCTTCCATACTGACTCAGTCGCATTCCACTCCTCTTGTCAATCTTCGACGAAGACCGACCCCGGTGCAACTTAGTTATCTCTTCGATGCCTTTCTTCCCTTACCCGTAGAATCACTGCAGGTCATGTATCACCGAATCGCGCCGAACTCCTATCTGGCCTGCGGAATCGAAAAAACAATTCTGAGTGATTTCATCAAAGACCATCCAGACACCCTCATACTCACACCGGAAACGATTCCTGCATGCATTACTGAATCCATCTCCAAAGATTCGTTATCGCATTCGACGATTCAAGCGGACTCAATAAACCTCCTCACCGGGGAATTTGAACCAAGGCAAATCTCTTCACAGCGTCGTTCTTATCTCATGAATCTGGCCGTGGCGATACTCCTCAGTGGTATCTTCATCATCATCGGTCTCGAACGACGGCGAGCCGTGCTGGTATCCCAAGGCGAGCAAGTATCAAGTGCCCAAACAGCCATTTACCAGCATGTCCTCAACCCCGCAGGATCAATGAACCCTTCACTCAATCAATCGACAACCAATCCGGTCAGCCAACTTGCAGCTGCTCGCTTTACCGGCGAACTGCGACGCTTGCGCCAAACCCGTCAGGTTAATTCATCATCCTTAAGTACAGCGCAGGTTGATGCGTCGGGTCCTCCCGCAGCGGAAACCCTCAACCGCCTGTTTGCAGCATGGCCAGTAAATCATAATCTCCATATGCAAACTGAAACCATCTCCGTAACGGAGAGCGCATTAACCATCATTGGTACGCTACCCACCCCTGATCAGGCGCAGCAATTCTCCGCCGATCTCAAATCTTTCGATCCGAAACACTGGCGTGCACGGCAACCGGCTATCTCCGCATCATCCCGCAACGAATCCGTTCGCCTGACACTTCGTTACGAGCACTTGCAACCACAACAAGGAACACCACCGGGAGATCAATCACGAAAATGATGACGACACGCCCATCTTCCATACTCTGGTTATTGATACTGATCTCTGCATTATCTTTGGTCATCATGATCAGTGCCCGGCGTCGATCCCATGCAGCAAGGCAAAGAGATCAAGCGACGCTCCGACTACATCAAGTCATGGATGATGCCGTGGAGATCACTCGCTTACGCAACCGGCGTGAACGTGTAGCATGGCAGGCCAAACCGCAAACCGACCTGCTGGCTCAAGTCAACTCCATCATGGCTGATTGTGATCTTCCCGCCCGTACCTTAGCGCGTATCTCCGGCGATTCGGATACGGCGCTAACAAGTCATGATTCGACGACTGATCCTTTCATTCGATCACTCCGTAAGCAATCCATGAGTATCACCCTCAATGATATCTCACCGGTCAAACTTGCGACCTTCCTGACCAAGTGGAATACGAAGGCCGACCTGTGGACGGTTGAACGCATCGAAATGACACATGCCAACCCCGGTCTTGCGCGGAACGCAGGCATGGCGAATCCTGCGGATAATCAGAACTACCACATACGACTTGTGGTCAGTGCCCTCTATCACGATCAACTCTCACCGGAAAGTACACGGAACTGATATGATATTACTGAGAAACCATTTACCGGAAAACAAAGCGAACACATCAACATCTCGCGCAAGTGCCATCGTGGTTGGATGGATGTGCGTGCTCATTCTCACCGCTTGTCACAATACGGGACCATCTCGATACTCATCCAATCCATACGCTCACCCGAAAGCGGGCTATGAAACCCCAGGTGAGCAATTGCGAAGTCCGCTTGAAGCTGAAAAGCTGACCCTCGAGGCCACCGACCTCATTGATTCCAATCCGAAAAAAGCGGAACAACTCCTTCGACAAGCCCTGACTCGCGATCTATACCACGGTCCGGCACATAACAATCTGGGCGTTCTCTACCTTAAACAGGGTATGTTGTACGAGGCCGCCAATGAATTCGAGTGGGCACGCAAACTCATGCCCGGTCACCCCGACCCCCGCCTCAATCTTGCATTGACCCTTGAACAGGCCGGGAAAATCAACGAAGCACTTGCCACTTATGACTCTGCACTTGAGGCCTATCCGAACTACCTTCCAGCGGTTCAAGCGCTGGCGCGTTTGCAGATTCGTGAGCACCGAACCGATGAAAGAACACACCACTTCCTCGAAGAAATCTCGCTCCGTTCCAATGATAACTCGTGGAAATCGTGGGCTCGCTTCCAACTCGCCAAATCCGATCCAGCCGGCCCGTAACCCCGCTTGTCCCAGTCACAACTCATCCACCCGTTCACACCTGACCAACTCCCTCCCGCAGTACCGGCACACCCGGGTCACGAGAACCCTCCGACAACCTATCAGACGAACTTTGACAATCTCCATATGCCGACACCCGCACCGTCGGCATTCGAGCGGAACTTTCGAGAACATACTCTCATCTTTGATTTTCTCGCGTTTGGTACTTCGTGGTTGCATCGTTACACCTTCTCATCAATTCCAGAATGATCCATCACCTTCTTCACACCTCCCCTCACCTCCCCTACCATCATACCTTACCGTGAGTAATAATACTGATACGAA